>Ga0307518_10000079_pt1 | contig 66387 bp, 77 predicted proteins | sample 25_EM_MG_FD_203889 | JGI IMG/M metagenome (GOLD analysis project Ga0307518, IMG submission 203889) | Populus trichocarpa ectomycorrhiza microbial communities from riparian zone in the Pacific Northwest, United States - 25_EM | ecosystem: Host-associated > Plants > Roots > Unclassified | place...
CAATCTTGACAATAGACCTAAGATGACCAAAGTACGTCCTTGATGCAGGACTGACGAGGAGAACGCGCTGACCGAGAACGAGGGGGACTGAGGGAGCAGGCTGGGAAGATATGTGCCAGGCAGTGCACGGGAACTCTGGGAGAGGCTGTCCTAAGAGCAGGACATAGTGGAGATCTGCAGCAATAGCGGAGAAATGATCCAGAGAAAATACGGACTCCATAGTGACTGATGAGACGAACGTCTGGATTGCGGGGGGAATATCTCCGTGGGAAATAAACGGATCCACGTCGGAACTTGACAGGCAGATAGACCACGCTCCAGGCTCTCTGACGGTATAGTCACATGCCTGATAGCTTTGGAAATGGTGGAGCTATTCAAAATATCGGAATGCCGGCACTGGGCGCCTAAAAATGACATTTGAGCGCTAACGTCGTTTCTTCTCTTCTTTCCTTTGTTTCTCCATCAATTCTTCAGCTTCTTTGCTCGTTCTGGTGTGGGAGTTGGACTGCAGTAGATTGCATTCCTTTCTCATACCATAATGGACATTATTCCTCCAGTTTCTTCTGCTTCTTGGTGGTTCTTGTGCGATAGATGACTGTCAGCGTCAGCAGTTGTCTCTTGCATCAGGATAGTCTTCTTGTGCAATAGATGGCTACGATGAGGCTCCGTCGTGCTCATCCTTCGCACCAGGATCGTTTGATATTGGCGTTATCTTCCATGTTCACTGTACCAAACCTGTTTGGTGCGTGACAGCGCGCAGCATGGCAGGGTGCCTTCTTAATGAAAGGCCTAAAGAAAGTCAATATGGCATACAAACACCATGACAAAAACGTACATTTCTAGCAGAAGCATACGGCAGCAATGAAGAAGACTAATACCGGACGGACAGACCAACACTGTCAAAACATAAATGAAGGAAAAATAATTATAGTAGATGGTGTACAGGAATGAGGCCGCAGTACGTAGAACCTGAAATGGGATACATTAGTATCACTCGGAATGAGATTTATACCATGCTACAATGTACCAATACGGGACAGTGGTGTGTGTGGATCGAAAGGTGTGGGTTGACCAGTTACAACAAGCCACCATTCATTAATAATCAATCAACTGTACAGTCTGACCTAAGTAACTAGAAATAGAAAGGCTTTCGCACACTACAGGTCCATTTGCAGGGCGCGGGACGTTTCTGGCAGATAAAACCCTCCCCCACTATCGTGGGAGTCGAGGATGGATTCATGTCATTCAACTTCGTGGGGTTTAAGAGTGAATTTATCATGAATTGTGACTGTACAGAAAATTTATTACTAGGGAAATAGTTTGGTTTTTAGAAATTGGCCAAGTATCTCTTGTAGGTGATAGTATAGCACTTTATGTCTACAATTATCCCTACCTGCAATAAATCATGTTTAACATCATTTTCTGGCTCATCACATGGTTTGTTGTCTTTGTTGGCTTCCCCTACAAGTGGTAACACTCGTACTGGTACACAACTGTGTGTCAAGGACCATAATCATAATATCCAACATGCCTAGCATTATCACTCCACCCGACATCTCCACTCTTCGTCCCCGATCTCCACTCATGTTGGTCCGTAACATTGTTGCGGCATGGAAGGAGCGCGCTCCTTCACACTCAGTGCCAGAAAATCACCTCAATCGCCCACGGAGTCTACCATCTCCCCATCAAGCAAAGGTAGGTCAAAGCACAAAGTGTTGAGTCAACACGCTGAACAAAGTTGCCCTCGAGCTCAGAACAGTGCCGGGGCAATCTGGATCCGGCGATGCGAATGGTAACCGTCATCCTACTACATATAGCTGAATCATTGGGTGCCTACTATGCTCGTGATAGCAGTGGCAATGCGAGAGCTCTTTGTGGCTGGCCATTCTCAAGCCTGAGCCAGTGTTCCGAACGCGCGTAACCTTAGAAACTGATGTATGTAGAGCAATTGCCTTGAATGACTTCGTTCTCGCCGATCTGAGAAGCCAGATTAGTAGGTGAGCAGAGATCAGGAAGGCGAGAACTCCCTCTGTTCCTGTGAGAATACGTAGCAGTGTTTACTCGCTCACATGCATGCTGGACAAGTCTCGCGGAATATGGATAGGATGGTATTTCGATTGTGTACATTAATGAGCATGACTCCACCTAGTAAATCATCGCCATTGGAGTAGCAGGAGGGGAAAGCAACGGGCCTAAACACCGGAGCCTTTCTCTTCTTCGACCTCCCTTAACGAACGTGGGGACTGCTCCTCTTCCATATACGCATCGTCCTGTCCTCCGCCCTCCTCGAAAGCCGTCTTGTGTTTCTCGAAGTGCGATGCGTGGTTCCTGCGCGTCACGTTATCAGCACCACTCGTGAAGTTATAGAGGAGACGTTACGCACTCGGGTCCCAGGATAGTAACGACAACCACGTAGGCAGCCACGACGCCGATGAGAATACCTTGCACGGTGGCATAGTCCGCAACGCGTGTCGGGACGCCATTCTCGATGATCGTCGTCTGGATGTTACCCCCCGCAGCTGTTCGACACGTCAGCGCGCAAGTTCGCGAGAAAAAAAAGAAGTCGGAACGTACTCGCTTCGATCTGAGCGGATGCGGAGGAAACCATCTGAGGGGATGGTGAGTCAAGCATAGCCGGAAGAGGTGGTCGCAACGCACGTTACCGAGCTGGTAGGAGACACCGGGGAATGTCGCTCTGAACGCTGGTGGGGACAATTCGGCGAGCTGGATCGGGATCTACATAGGTGCAGGATGAGTCAACAAGGTGACAGTGTCTAAAGGTAGAGCTACTGACGACACCCCATGCGCCCTGTACACCGAACTGGATGCAGAAGGCGCCAGCGGCAAGTGCTGAAAAAGAAGAGGGGAGGATCCAGAGGGGGATGAAGGCTAAACATAAGACTGTGAGCAGCAGGGCGTGGAGCACGTTGAGGGTATGTACGCACCACCGACAAGCAAGACACAGATTATGATCATGAGGCGACGGCCGATATATTGGCTATAATAACCTGCGAAACCGCCGCCACTGCAACCAACGATGATAAGACAATCTTGTCACGACGACAGTGAGTGAATGCTTACGCAATAGCACCCTGAAAGGCAAAAGTCAGAAACAAATCGAGAAGAAAAGAGGAGGTCGTACGCAGTTGCCAATGATGGTGGCGATTGTGGCGTCGTGTGAGGAGAAGCCCTTGGTGACCTGGAGGTAAGTGGGATATAGATCCTGGACATGGTGATGTGAATGAATTCGGTGCCGGAGATGGGATTGGGACATACTTGTGAACCATGGGACAAGAAGTTGAAACCTAATGAATGGTGAGTACGAGTGAGCCGTTGGGATGTGCAAGCACGGACCGGTCATGAGAAGGACAGCGTAAATGCAGCGTTTCCAGTGGTGTTTCAACATCTCCTTGGTCTCGCGAAGGAAGATCTTTGTCTTCTTGCCCGTGGTAGTGCCCTTCTCCTTCTCGAGCTCCTTGGCCTTGAGGAAGACCTCGGATTCAGGGACGAGAGCACGGACGAGAGCGGCGAGGGCAGAAATGCATGCACCAAAGTAGAAGAGGCTGCGCCAGCCGTGATGGGCGACGACGGTGAGGTTGACGACGGCGGCGACGAGGTAGCCACAGGCGTAACCCTGCTGGAGAACGCCACTGGCGAGACCACGAAGTTCAACAGGGAGGTTTTCTAGTGCATTGGAGGAAGAGAGACCCCAGATACCGCCCATGGCAATGCCGAAGAGAGAGCGGACGGCAAGGAACTCGGAGAAGGTGTGCACGAAACCGGTGCCAAGCTCGAGGACACAGCAGAGGAGCAAGTTGAAGACAAGGGGCCATTTGCGACCGTAGCGATCGGAGAGGATGCCAAAGACGACCTGGGGGGAGAAGATCAGATAATGAAAAGGGAGCAGGGAGATGGAGATGCGCACTGCCCCGACTGAGCGGAAGAGGAGGGTGAGGGTAATGGCAGTTGTCTGCCAAGGGGATCAGCACGGCGGAAATGAAAGTGAGAGTGACTGACGATCGACGAGGCTTTGCGGTTGAATTGGGTGCCAAGGAGGCTGACGGTGAGGGAGACGCTGAAAAAGTCGAGTGCGTCACAGGTCCAAGCCAACCAACTGGGGGGACAATTAAAGGTTACACTGGTGTCATTATTGTCAAACGGAGGGCGCGGCAGGGCTTACCCTGACCAGAACTGGGCCCACTGGACAAGGGTGAGGCTTTTCAGGGCGGGCACGACACCAGAGTTGTCGGACCTGTCCCTGCGGGGGATGAGGTTCCGAATGAAGTACGGGGCTGGCATGGCTGGTAGGCTGGAGAGCGACCAAGGACGAGGGGGAACTGCTTTATAGTCTCCTCAGGCTTTGGTCGCACGAACGCCTCTCCGGTGGTTATACCGCTGCCCGGATCTTCCGCACACCATCCGCATATTATTTGGTGGCGTCCACGTCCTCTGAACATATATGTTCGCGAGTGTCTCCCGCTCGTGATCTGGAGATGATCGCGCATATCAATGATCCGCACAGGCAAGTCTTCTGATCAACGTTAACTTCCAACGTCGCCGATCAAGTAGTCGCTTCACTCACGACCACGATGAAGCAGGCAAGTCTACATCATTCTTCATAGCAGTACAATGTGTCCTTACGTTGAACATCTCGAGTCATCTTCGTATTGTGCCCCAGGCACTCATTACGACCCGCGCAAACGAATGCATGGATGAACGAGTCACACACTCTCGTCCTCTTCTTTCCGTCTCATCTCGTGTACCGACCGCTGCTTCCCATTATCCTCGTGCATCTCGTCGTGGCCAGCGCCCTCCTCAAATGCGGTCTTCGCGTCCTCGAAATGTGATGCGTGGTTCCTGTCCCAGATACTCACGTCAGTGCCTCACACTTGCAGCTCAAGCACGCACTCTGGCCCGAGGATGGTGACAGTAATCAGGTAGGCAGCGACAACCCCAATCAAGATCCCTTGTACCTATCCACCCCGCCATTATTCGTCAATATCCGTCTCCACAAAACGAGTGCAGATTTACCGTAGCATAGTCTGGTTCATCCTTCGTCTTACCGTTTACAGTAATCGTCGTCCTGAGGGTATTCCCCCCAACTGTTCGTCATCCCCCGCCATCGTCGACATCACCGAACGACCAGAGCCCACCGGAAATGGACCATCACCATGTCAAATGAGTCCAGGTAACATGCGGAGCGATCCGCGAAAGGAAAGGAGGAGCACATTGGTCAGTCAGCAAAGCGCTTGTCTCATCGGATCACCACGGCTTACTTGCTTCGATTTGGGCTGATGCAGCCGAAATCATCTGTGCCCGGTGCTCGCATTACGCCATAGCAAGGAAGAAATGGAGGAATAGGACGGACGTTTCCGAGCTGGTAGGCCACCCCTGGGAAAGTTGCCCGGAATGCAGGAGGCGACAGTTCTGCAAGTTGGATCGGCACCTGTAAAATGTCGGCCCCATTCCTGCCACCGGTTTGGGAACGAGAAACTCACAACTCCCCAGGCTCCCTGGACACCAAATTGCACACAAAACGCGCCAGCTGCGAGGGCCGAAAAAGACGACGGGAGGATCCAAAGCGGAATGAACGCTCCAACGAAGAGGATGAAAATGCTACATCGCAAAGGTCACTCAATCCACTCAATTCGGGCGTGAAGGAGAGACCTACACAATCGTCAATCTACGGCCAAGGTACTGACTGGCCCATCCTGCAATGGCACCGCCTCTGTCATAGGCATGATCCCGTCAACCCACCTCCTTGTCTTCTAAGAGCGTTACTTACGAAATTGCACCCTGTTAACCATCCTCATGGTCAGTTTTTTTTTTTTTTCCCTTCAGAGCGACAAGACATATGGAGGGGGACGATGTGGCCCTCAAAACTGATGTGGAGTAACAGGCGGCGCAAAACAAGGTAAGGCAACGTACAGAGTTTCCAATCATGGTGGCGATTGTGGCGGCGTGGGCGGTGAAGCCCTTGGACGTTTCGAGGTAGGTTGGATACAGATCCTGTCATGCCACATGACAGCGAAGCATCCAAGAATATGACCATCAGTATCTGATCTTATCTCCTCCAGGGATCCCGAGGAAACGGCACGGCCGTCGAATAGAAAGATGGCCTACCTGCGACCCATGTGACAAGAAATTGAACCCTGCACACCGAAAATGCAATCTGATCAGCCACGATTTCGTCAAACGAAATGATACTGACCAGTCATGAGCATGACAGCATAGATGCAGCGTTTCCAGTGCGTCTTGAGCATCGCCTTGGTCTCTCGGATGAAGATCTTGGTCTTTTCACCCGTGTCCGGCGCACCATTTGCTTTCTCGATGGCTTTTGCTCGGAGGAAGACTGCGCTCTCTGGGATGAGTGATCGCAACAAGGCAGTCGAGCACGACAAGCACGCGGCGCTCCAGAAGAGTGTACGCCAGCCGTGCGACGAGTGCGGGACGATGGTCAGATTCACCATCGACGCAAAGAGGTAGCCACATGCGTAGCCCTGTTGGACGATACCGGAGCCGAGGCCACGCAACTCGACAGGGAGGTTCTCGAGTGCGGTGGAGGCGGCGAGACCCCAGATCCCCCCCATCGCGACACCGAACAAGGCACGGACGGCAAGGAATTGCGCGAACGTCTGTACGAAGCTCGTTGCGATCTCGATCGAGCAGCAGAAGAGCAGGTTAACAACAAGTGGCCATTTTCGACCGAAGCGGTCCGAGAGAATTCCAAAGATGACCTATATCATTGGCGGGAAGGGGTCAACGTCGGCACTGTATGGTGCGTGGATCAAAGCATACTGCACCAAAGGATCTAAAGAGGAGGGTCAGCGTGATAGCGGTTGTCTGTCAGGGATGATTAATTGTTCGCCCAACACGTGAAGGAGCGTTCGTCGACGTACGATCTGTTTGGGCTGCTTGTCGAACTGTTCCGCCAGGGTGTTGACGGAGAGGGATACACAGAAGAAGTCGAACGCATCGCACGTCCAGGCGAGCCAGCTGGCCGAATCCCGGTTAGCATCCTTCCGATTGCGGATGGGTACGCGACCGCACTCACCCGGTGTAGAATTGCAACAACTGTAGGAAGGTCAGGCTTTTAAGGGCAGGAAAGATGCCACCGCCGTTACGCGTCTCTCTGCGTGGAATGAGGCTTCGGATGAACCTCGGCGCCATGGTGCGATGGAAGAATGGAATGGGGTAGGAGACAGCACTCAATGGCGGTCAGCTTCGGACGAAGAGGAATGCCAGCAATGTTTTTATACGTGCGTGGAGGTGTGGCGGGGTCGAGCATATCATATTGAGCTCATCCCGTTTTTCACAACGGTTCCCGCATGATTGGCGAATCTTTGTCACTTGCAAATGGTGCGTTGGCTACCGATTTGACAATTTCTATCAGGGTGTATTCTGAGCGGATAACAAGTCATCAAGATAGCCACCAACACTAGGTGGTGAAGATCATCGGGCCTTCTGGACGTGCCAGCACACCTTCACAGGATTGGAAGTACCTACACGAAACTGCTTTGCAGTGAAGGTAGAGGTGCCTTTTTTTTGGCATTTTCTTTCTGACATATCCGATGGCCCATTTTGGCGCTTTCACTAACTTGCCTCCTTCACAAGGGCGAAGGCCCACCACCACAATTCTCCGCGCCACATGGCATTACTCCAATAATAAGTCCTCCCCGGGAAATACAACAGTTTTGGAACACAATTTTGGTGTCATTTCCTATCCGACGTCCGCACTTGGGCTCCACTTTGGCAGCAGGCCCGAAGCGAGGCGCACGACAGTCGCGAAACTTGGGCGCACCGCAACTCCGCATATGCATGATTCGCACCCCATGCATCATGTAGCCTACTCGTCCTCATTCTTCTTGGGTGGTACTTACATCTGCCGTTTCTATTAATAAAATCTTTTGATCGGTTTTACCTACCTCCGCATTTACAAACATGGCAAATTGCTCTATGGTAACCCGGCGGGAGCCATAATGCATAAAGGCGCCACATCGAGACTGGTAACCATGAGTGTTCCTGCAATGCAAGGTTGTTCGTGGGATGGATTATTATTTGACAGCCAACCGTATGTATGACATATGTACCCCGGATCAAAACTTATCAGCGCGGACACTTCCGACAGCCCACCAAAACATTCCTTTCTTTATTATTGGCCATCCGAGCTTGTCCGAACATCTGGACGACACTGACGACATCACCTTGGGCAAGGTCCCCTGCACCCCCAAAAATCGTGAGAATGTGCCCCCTATATGACCGGCGTGTGCCGTGAAGAAATGCTTGTACCCTCGTTAAGCTGTTGTGTTACACACGAACCCGATGCTAAATTTTATGCTGTCCCTACTGTACATATTACGAACCAAGAGGACACGTAGTCGATCAATGTTTTGCCCCTCTCCGCGATAAAGGTGCTCCGTAGCTATGGCAGGCCCCACAGTGTCAATTCCTCTAGCTAGCTGTCGTGGTGGTCATGTCAGTGTAAAGATGCCCAGACTACCCCCCGAAGGGGGGTAGTGTATAGTCTGTGTGCGAAGCGAGGTATCCCGGGCGGTCAATCTGTTTGTCATGTCCGTCGGACGCCCCTCTCCTAAGATCGGGGCCGCGTACAGTACACACAGCTGGGACAGGTAAAGGGGCGGGTCAAGTTGGGCGTGCGGTTTCGAGCCTGCAAAAGCTCTCGTCAGGCTTAACCGCTACCCCGACCGCCGCCCTTCCGGGGCTGTTTAGGTGAACTACTATCTACCACATACGAGGGGAGTAGGCCGAAGCGTGTAAGCTGGCAGCGACCCGACGCAAGGATGGTCTGAAAAACTGGGTGAAGGCGGGTGGGGACAAGGAGGCTTAAGTTTGTCAGCGAAGCCAACAGCGCTCGAGGCTGTTCCCACAGAGGGACGAGCACTCGAACGACATTTATGCCTCCTACAGACATATCGCTAGCCACGCACCGCATCGTCCCTGTTGCTGCATATGATGTCAAAGGCTATCTGATCAAACCCAACGCTTACCGACACAGCTTAAAAGGGGCGGGCCAGGGAGAAAAGCGCGAGCCGTTCCATGACGGATGGTGCCAGATGTTTGTGGGTCGATATTAGCACAGTACCGAGAGCTGGGACACGGCCTGAAAATATGTTTGAAAAGTTAGGGATGGGGAATGTCAACTGGGCCTTAGTCAATGTTTGGATATAAGAGATGGCGGTCGTGGAATCTGGGCGGCTTGTACGAATCTAAGGTTGTTGAACACAGAGAAAGGCGTGGTCATTGTATGCGCAATTGTAGTTTGGACAATATATTTCCAAAACCATGTTTTTGATGGATGTTCCAAGCAAGGTGGAAGCCGGCGCCAGCTGGCACTTCCCCAAGTTCCATTACTGTGATATGTCAATATAGTATGTTGGCGTCCCCCCCTTGTACATATGACGGTGCTCTGATCCGCATTGACATCGGCTGCCTGGTGATGTGAAGGAATGCGGTCATCCACCGACTTTTTTTAGACTCTGCCACTGCATCCGTCCAATCCGATCTCACCCGAATACTTCGTAGGTCTCCGGAAAGATAGTATTCTCTCCTTGATGTTGACAAGATAGTCCGCCACCATGTGTTCAATCAGAAATCAGAATAGCTCCCTATGACCGCTTCGCCTTCTTCCCTTTTTGACTCTTTTTCCCCCCACCCCCTTCACTAGCTTCCGCCTTTCGTTTTTGACCAACTGGAGCAGTTTGACGTACACTTAAAACCGTCGATCCACCACCCCTTCCTGTCACGAGCCGTGCTGCTTGTGCCTCCGCAGCGCCCCAGTCTTTTGCAGTATCGTCAATCACATACCTGCATGGAGAGATCAAAGCATGCCAATGAGTCAAGATGTCCTGTGTCGCGCCGATAACTCTGTGAGCGCATGGAAGGTAGCACTCACTGAGTCAAGTCGAGAGCATCAAACATGGCACGCTGCCTCTCGCGCAGGACGTGTGTTGCGTCGTCCCCGGCCTCGTCGAGCTCTTCATCGATGCTCTTCTCAAGAGGTTTCCATGCGGGATGTTCGCCAGCGCCCTCGCCTTCGGTGACACCTATATTTTCCGCTGCAGCAACGGGGCCACGACTTCCATGGAGTGCAAGAGGAATGTCGGCACCGACGGCTTCCTTTTGAATATCTACCAATTTCTTGGAGATTTTCCGGATAAGTTTGACGAAAAGTGCTAGGGTCTGCGAAACAGGGAGGGACAGTTCTTTCTGCATATATGTAATATCAGAACCAACAGGGAAGTCTGCTGGGCTTCAGAAGCTCACCTCAACCTCTTCGACACTTTTTCGCTGCAGTCCCATGCCGAGGAAGATGGATGCTTGCACAGCTGATAAATGTACATCGCTCAGTCGCTTCCCAAAATAGAGCGCCGAGATGGTGGGGAGAATATCTAAGATGACGTGATAATCAAGGATATTGTTCGCATACGATTCAAGGCGTTTGAGATCATATGGTGTTAAAAGGAGAGAGAGCTCTGACGCGGTAAGGACTAATATAGAAAGAAGTCACTCGCGGTGGAAACAGGGCATATCGATATAAAAACGTACCTCGGCCGGTATGATTATCGCCTTTGATACCTGCGTTCGCAGCTTCCAATACACTGAGCGCCATAACGCTTCCAAACTCCCTGAACTTAAATGACAGCAGAGAGATAAACCGCCGTCGGAAATCTGCTCGCAATCTCAGGCTAAGCAAACAAAACGGATGGTGCCGAAAACAGAGAGGACATACCATTTGCGAATTCGCTCAACCAATCGAGTTCACTTGGGACGGAGCTGTTCAAGCCGCGAACCATCACACACGTGTGCTCTCCCGTGAGCTCGCTCTGCGTTTGCCTAATGTAGAGCGGGATGTAGCCCGCCCTCTTCCAGAAGCTGTTCAAGGATTTCCAAACCAACAATCCCAATTATATGCAACCGCACTCGCACGTCAGGTACAGAAACATACCGGAGCAACTGAGGTGTCAAGCCAAACGAAACACCCAAGTAATCCAAACTCTCCGGCTTCCGTTCCGACAGGCGTTGCAACAAGGGTGGCATCGCATTTGCCGAACGAACCGTAGGGAGGTCCATTTGAAGGGTCGTTGTCTGCAAGTGCACATCAGCACAGGGGGTTCGGATTGCGTAGCCACAGATGTGGACGTACTGCGTCAATTGTTGTCGCATCAGGGTACGAGGGTTCTGCGTGTGAAGCTTCATTAAGGTTGAAGTAGTTACCGGAGTAAAATTCGTTCAGCGCTTTCAGTGCACGGGAACCATATCCCATCTGTCATAAAAGGATTGTCAATTCTGCTCGCTATCACCCAGACCGACTAGATGATACATACATTCGCGTAATCTGGATGTGTTGCGATGCGCACTATTCTAGCCCCTGAAAGTTGTGCAAATTTGCTTTCTTGAAACTGTTGGCTCACAAGCCACGGGATCATATCACCGCCTGCACGGAAACCACGGCTGAGCCCCTCCATGATTACACCTTTGCTGATGTTGCCTTCCAGTGAAACCTGCAAGACCACAAGAGGTTCCGGCAAGTGACTCTCATCGTCCTTAAGGGGAGGGAGGAGGACAAATAGGTGGTGTGCTGGCGCGTCGGACAACAGTTGCAGATCATTCGGTTGGTTTTTGTAATGCGATGCCACGTAAAGCGCCATCATACGCTGGAGAAAAAGTTCTGAGGCAGGGTGAAAACTGAATAATGTGTCCCGAGAGACATAGTAAAGTTCGCAAGTAGAAGGATGTGGGCAACCCTGCAGTGACGAAGAGGATTTAGTTGGCAACGTGGCATCGAGACACAGCAATGAATGCAGCCACTGCTCAATCTTGTCTTCTGCACCGTATCGGATAGGAGTCTCAAGCTTGATTTCGCGCAGTGTTCTGGCGCGAGCGACACTGGCATGAACAGGTTTTTTGGACTTGGCTACCACAGCATCATCTGGTTGATCAGCGTCTTTGGGTAATGACGGGCGTGTGCTTTCGCGTAGTTGCTGAATGAGCTTCAGAGACAAGGACCGCCCAGTACCCTCGTAGCCATTGATGGTCGACGCCATGAACACAAGGTATGGTCCCATTAAATTCCGCACTAAGGGAAGTGGAATCGCCGCGGCCTCATCGATAATTACGAGTTCTGCCTGTCCAAGGACATGTGCATCTTCTGGTTGGATGTACTGCGGGGAGCCCGGTATGGGAAGAGTAAACGCAGCAAGGAAATGACACTTGCCTGTACCGTCTGCCGATGTTGGCGGAACACATTCACACGTACGATTGCCTTATTGAAGTCGGGGTTTGTGCTCTGAGCAATGTCATAGTCAAGGTGTTCCTCGTACCCCAGCGCATCTAAACCTTTGAATACAAATTCGAAAAGCGTCTTCAAGTTCTCTGGGCTGGGACTCGTCACGAAGATATTGGCGTAGCCGTGCCCGAGTGCGGCAGCAATTGCAAGTCCAAGGGCTGCGGATTTGCCCCGTCCGCGAGCAGCAGTAAGGACGACTGTACTGGAGAGGGCCTTTTCTGCAATTGCCTCGACAAAAGTCAACAGCGCCTGCGCCTGATCACGTGTTCGTGCAAGTTTGACGAGTTCGCCAACATGGGGTGTCTCCGCGAGGTTTGATTGAAGCTCCTTCAGCTCCGCTGAACCCGGATCCGGTGGAAGCACATCCTCTATCGGGGTAATATGCTTTGCTTTCGATATGGGGAGGACATTGAGCTCATCATCAAGGACAAGACAATCTGGACATGAGCCAAGAGAAAGAATGAAGCGTTCATTGAAACGTGCAACAACCGCATCGTGCGATGAAGTTCGATATCGTGCATGAACATCCTGTAGTGAGGAGTCAATATCAAGTGGGAGAAAGGATAGGAGTGTACCATAGTCATAGTATACAGTTGCCGGAGGGATGTCATGGTTTTGAGGAGTAGAATAACAAGGCCGCCGCCCTCTACGGTTTCTATGGTACGCGCCAAAAGATTGGGAGTAATAGCCTCAAAGTCTTGTAGTACACACATGCCATACGTGTTACCCAGTATCTTGTGTGAATCCTTGTAATACCTATGGTCGCTCATCAATTACACCGCGCAGACACCACGGAATTACTCACGTATAGCGGATGTCAGTGACGGTGACGAAGATTTCGAAAGGGTTTTGTTCGTTAGGCTCGCGTATGCCGCGTTTGACATCACGTTTTATTTTGGCTTCCCGCTTTTTGCGGTGGCTGCAAGGAAACGGATCGGTATCAATGTATGGGTAACAAATGTGAACATAAGTGGGCAGTAGAAACGAACGAGAAAATGCAGATATTAGGCAGACTAACGTTGTGAATCCAAGTTCCTTCTTGTAACACCAAAGAACGGACGGGCGAGCAGAGATCCTCGCTTGAGAAAGTAGAAAGTGGAGGTTCACGATCTAAGGCAAGCCCATAAAAGCATGACATTGAAATGAATACAGTCCTCGAACGTACTTGATCACGACCCTTGTCTCCGACCAAGACAATAAATGAACGATTGTTTTTCTTCACATTGTTGTTGATGAGAATTGGAATGCGTGGGTCAAGTTGCTTGCGCATCTTGTAACGCAGAGCAAATTGCAAGTGGAAGCTGACGAAAAATCTTATAAGGTAGATCTATGTACTCCGAGCTCGTTACGTAAGCGACCTACTTTGTTTTTGTCCTATGCTGAACGTTGCAAATCGTGGAGGTATGTGTGTTTTTCAGGTCAAGTCTGTCGTGGACAGGCTCTAGGCTAGTCAATATTTTCGGAATAGCGAGTTATGGCGACGCCAATGCGCATTCAGTGTCGCTCTACTGGTCACTGCACACAATAGGCGATCAATTTTGGGTCAACAGTTCATCACATCCATTGGTTGTGGAAGGTTAATGCAACATGACTTGAGGTTTGTTCCTTCTTATCTACCTCGGTGTTGGCCGTTCCGTATGTTTTTATCTGTTCGAACATTCCGGGCGAAGGGGGTTTGCTTTGAGCTAATTCGACTGCGGTTCCACACGCGTATTAGTTTGAATGGGCTTGCGTCCACCCCCATTGTCATTGGAGGTTAAAAGGTGTGTGTGGACTCTCGTATCACAAGCAACACAATCGACCACTGCTTCCTTTTGATTTTGTCTTGACTGCATCGGGAAGTATTCTCGATAAGTAGGCATTCCACAGGTACAAGGCAGCTGAGATAAATAGGTCGACCATGCCCTTGGGTTCACTCCTTCAGCAGCATATCACTTTCGAATCTCGCAGGTCCGAGACAACTTTCCCTGTGCATCTACTCTTAAATCATTTAAAACAACGCTCTCTATTCTCGTTATCCTCCCCCCCATCCAGTATGACTCCTGTTGCACAAGTACAGCCATTCGCATTGGAGAATCTACGTGGTAGTCTTTGTTTTTGTGGTGCACCCACAATAGCGGAACATGAGTTTTGCTTCTGCTCAATAGCGTGCGCTCGCGCGGATGCCCTTCGTGCACTCGATGCCTCGGACTCCCACTACCGAAAGGTTTTTCGCCGTGCTTGCGTGGGACCTGCGCCGGGTCTGCGCCGGCAAGCGTCCGCGGGCATGCTGCACCCGAACCAGAACCCGCCTCCTCGGCAGGGTTGGGAAACCAGATTACGGTCTCCGAAACACGTGAAGCCAGCCAACATGCGCCCGGAACAGCCGCAGTGCCAAGGAAATTATGTTTACGCAACGCGTCCGACGCTTGAACAGGTCGCTGGCGCTGTCTTTGCAAAGATCGCACGGACTGGAGAGGATCTTGCACGCTCAAACTACGACACCCAGAGGCGCGGCGCCGATCCCAAGAGGGGTGAGGTGCTCAGACAGAGGATGAATGTGAAAAGACCTGATTATGTGAATTATGTGGCACCCACACCCACATCCCTGTATGCGATCCCAGTGCCAGTGGATGACCCACCCCGACCCACGCTGAGGCGAGCGCAGCCGTCGACGACAGGATTGAAGGACAACATCCAGAAGTCGGTTGGGCAGGTCTTCCATAATGGAAAGGGAAAAACCCCAGAGAATGCCTTTGAGCGTAACTTCCAGCCACACCCCGAACGATCCACGCCAGGCCGCGTCTTTGGACATCCCATTAACCCCCAATTCCCCCAGAATAATCCGAGGTCTCACGCGCCACGTCCCCTACCCCCGGTTCCTTCTGTTGTACGCCCTCTTCCAAAAGTTCCTGCTGCTGGCCCTCAATCCCATGCTGCACTGACTGTGGCAAAGAAGTCAAAAACTCTTCGAAGGTCCGCCTCTGTTGTGGGATGGTTGACCTCTCCTGACAATTCTGCCGTGGGCGGTGACGAGGCACTCATGGATGCATTTGCCCGAGTGAGGGCGGAGTTGAGAGCGGTAGGGGACGAAGAATTTGACGCAGCAGATTATTTCAAGGCAGACAAAGACGATATGTGATGCGATGACCATCTGAGCGTCCCTCAACATTTCTGACCTTTCGTGACTCCATTGTAACCGACTCTGTCTTCCGACCAACTCGTTATACACACAGTCTTCACATTTGTATGTAAGAATGTACACAGTGGATGGCTTGTACTCGATGTATGCCGAACAATATTGACTGACTTCCATAAATGCCAAATCCCCTTTCGGCTTCATTGTCGGGACTCGGACCAAGGGGAGCCGATGATTGGTATGGTATAAGTTGCTCAAGTTCTTCTCGATACGCTGCCATTACCCTCTCTCTCGTCCACCTACCACCATTCAGCCCTCAGCCATCTACCAATGTCAAACAATGATGCCATCTTGGGTCAAATCCTTGCCCAGCTCAATTCACTCCAGGTGTCACAGCAATCCCTCCAGGCGAAGGTATGCAGCTGTACAGTTTTTGCCCTTCCTTTGTGGTCCTATTGATCCTTGTGTGCAGTTAGACACACTGACAGGCATACCTACGTCCCCCCCACGCAATGCGATACCGATTCCTGGGCGGCAGGACTCACCGACATCCCAGAATCTGCTTCTATCGTCGTCGTCAACCTCTTTCGGCAGGAATCTAATCGTGTCCTCTCCGCCTTTGGGAACACATGAACTGACAAATGTCGACAAGGAGCGTGAAAAGGCTCTTTATCCTGGCCGTGTGCTACTGACGAGTAAGTCTGTTACACTCATTCCCCCCTCTGCTCTCTCTGGCGCTTTGCAAACGGGAAGGATGATTCGGGAACGTGTTTCTTGACATGTTCCGGAACTTATCTAGCGGTAGCCATCATAATATTAACAGCTCATCCTTCCTACGTACACAAACACGACACTCAAGAAGCGTCGTATAAACACCGATAAAGTGACTAACCTAATGATGTACAGCGTACCCGGACCAACACGGCATTAAGCCATATCCGCTCCAATGGGGAGCGTCGGAGCCCGCTACGCGAGGTCCGGTCATCTGTTCGCGCCTTCCTTCCTCAATCAAGCAGCGAAACGCAATTGGAGCTCACTCTGGTTCATATTCAATTTATCGTGCCCTTGCAATTGCAATAGGCACGCTATCGCCGTCCCACAAGCCAGACTACTCCAAGACTGAGCCGCCGGTGCCGATTCCCCCTCAACCTGCGTGGTTTGATCCCCGCAAAATAGTATCGTTTGATCCCTGGGGTCACCTCGTTCCCGAGGTATTCAAGCGCGAAATAGAGCAACTTGGCCTTGATGTCCGGCCCAGTATCGCTATCACCAAGGCGCACATCAAACTGAGCGAGATAGACGAAACTGTAAGGCGCGGAGAGATCACAGTAGATGAACGGATTGTTCTTCGCACAAAACCACTGAAGAATCCGGATGGCACAGAGAGCGACGCAGATCCCGGCGTAGAGATTACCACGAGCAAGGCAGCCGTTGAACCAGTGTGGTACCTCCCTGGTGTCGCGGAGCGTTTTGGCATGTATGTGATCACTTACATGTATGACATGTCCACGTTCTCATATTGTGACGTAGCTCCGAGAATCTCCTCCGTCGTGCTCTTTTTGAAGATACTGGAGGGATGTTCCCGGAGCTCATTACTCGACCTGATATCAAGATCTTCCTTCCCCCTATCGGGGGCTTGACTGTGTATATTTGTCTGTGCCGAACACTCTGGAACTTCTATACGGCTCTAACTTACTCACCTCTAGTTGGAAACCACGAGTTTATGGCAGATGAGAGCAAGGAACTCACCTTGCGTGTCCATGACGAGTGTATGTCCTCGCTACATAGATTTGTCATAATGCTGACATGCACCAGGTAATGGATCTGACGTTTTCGGCTCCGATATCTGCACGTGTAAGCCATACCTCGTTTTTGCCATCGAAGAGTGCGTGCGCTGTGCACAACGTGGCGGTGTAGGTGTCGTGGTTTATTTCCGTAAAGAGGGTAGAGCCCTAGGAGAAGTTACCAAGTACGTGACTGTCGTTGCTCCTTTCAACAATTAATCTTGGTATCCTAGGTATCTTGTCTATAATCTCCGCAAGCGCGGTGGGGATACCGCCGACAAGTACTTCAGAGCAACTGAGCTAATCGCCGGTGTGAAGGACATGCGGTTCCAGGCACTTATGCCCGACATCCTGCACTGGCTTGGCATCAAGAAGATCGACAACATGGTGTCCATGAGCGACATGTAGTGTACTTTCATCCTAGCAAATGGTTAATCCCCTGATGGTTTCTTCAGGAAATATAACGCTATCGTTCAGTCTGGAATACCCATCCTAAAGCGATATGATATCCCAGGCAAGTTCCCATTCAAGCGAATCTCAGAGTCTTCTCATAGTTCGTCAGAGCACCTTATTCCCCCCGATTCCCGGGTTGAGATCGACGCCAAAATCGCTGCAGGATATTTCACAAGTGGAAAGAAGGTTACCGAGGCGGATCTCATTAAAACCGTGGGGAGAACCTGGGAGGAAACGGAACACTAGGTCGGAAAGCACTATTTATGACTGATGGGCCAGGTCTTGGTACCCAGCATGTAAACCGACCAATCTATGCAACTTCTTCTTCCACAGGAAGTATTTTACATGTACAAGTATGTAAATCCAGAGCAAGACCAGTAACACCACAATCCACCTTTCAGTAGCGACGACTTTGTGTACGCTAGATTTACAGTTGTGGTAATACTACCTTTCCCTTTTCCAACATATTGCCAATATCCCACAGGGCTATTGCTTTCTCCGCTACCGCAAACCTTGCTTCCTCTTTGCTGGCATGTCCTCTTTTCTCCGTCTCCACGGTGAGAGGCTCTCGGTCACCGACAGTGACTGTACAACCCACTTTCCCCTTTGCTTCTGAGTACTCGTATTTTACTTCATGCTGCTGGCGAGATGCCCAAATTCCAAGGCGCGACACTGGGTGGAGGACATCGACCCTATCGCGAACAATCCGCTCGAGGCACTCTTGGATACCTAGGGTTCGAAGTAGTGTACGCACAGTCTCCATGTTACCCTGTGAGTCGAGGTACACAGCACCGATGAGACTTTCGACTATGTCGCTGAGCAACTTGGGAGCTTGCAAGCGCATAAGTAACCCCCACGGGAAGAACTTGCCAATGGAGAGTGCCTCCTCGATATCCGCATTGTACTTCTCAAACCGAGCAAGCGTGAACTTTTCGTCCTCCAAAACAGTAGCGCTCGAGTGGAGAAGACAGTGGTAGAGGCGAATGAGGCGTGCCTTGGGCTGCATGGTGACCCGTCCCATCGGACCTGGAGCAGGCATACTTGCGTCAACTTCGATAGAGAGCTGCAGGCAGCGATATGCAAGAAAATGTGTGTTGACGACTGCAGCCTTGAGCTCATGCAGCTCACAAGGGCTATAGTTACGCCCTGGGAGGCGGTAAAGATAGTCGATAACCATCATATCGAGAAGGGCATCCCCAAGGAACTCCATACGTTCGTACGACACCGTTTCGCTCTCAAAGTGGTAACTCGCGTGAGTCAGTGCCTCGATCAGCAGGAGCTTGTGTTGAAATGTGTATCCGATCATCTGCTCGACAGGGACGAGCTGACCAGACAAGTTGTTCGAGGGCGCGACGCGACCAAGGATCTTGTTGATGCAGTTTGGCAGAGTGTTAAAATCAACACCAAGCTGGAACAACCTAGTACACTGGATTCCTGAGCGGAATCCTCCATGAAGGTATGCAGCACCGATCAGGGATTCGACTACATCTGCCAGCATCTTCGTAGACAGCTGCTCGATTTCATTGTGAGGCTTGGCACTGCCTTCCTGACTCTCGGCGTCGAGACCTTCAGGCGTTGTGAGGTACAGTGGTGTGTATTTCCTCGGTGTAAAACGGTTCCGGATAATCCATCGGTATAGCGCGACCTTGATTGCAGCCTTGGCGAGACGAGCGTTATTTACGGTATGATCTTTCTGTTTTGTGAGGAAACCCTCCGGCCACAGGGGGTGCTGCGCCATAAGATTTACTGCGACAATGAACTTGAGGACTGTGTCCCCAAGGGACTCTAATCTCTGGTAGTTTACGAAATCATCTGCGGCAGGTGCAGTGGTTGCGGGCACAAGAAGACAGGTTGGTATGCCAGCGAGTCTAGGTTCCTTTGCAAATAGCGACGCCCGAAGGGACTCAACAGTCATGACGACCATAAGATGGCGAAGGATAGACGGGATGAGGAGGGAATATTCACATTCAGTAGATGTGAGGAGGTCGACGTAGGAGTACTTGGCCAACAAGAATAGATGATCCACTTGCTTTTTGGATTTCCCAGATGAAAGGAGGAAGTTGGCTTTGTTCGGGAGAGGTTCCACAACAAGGAGGGGATAGGTGACTTCGAGATCCTCGATCCGTGAATACATTCGAGATGCACGTAGGTTTTCTTCCTCCTCAGCCGACAGTTTCTCGAAATGCCATCCAATGAAGCGGTATGGTTTACCAGGCGAACCACCATCGCGGACGCAGGTAATATCGGTGGGGTAGTTGTACACCTTTCCAAACTCCTCCGCATTAGGTGACAACACTTTCTCTGAGTCGACATCTCTGTTCTGACTCTTAGACCACTGGAGACGTTCTTCCCAGACAGTGTCTAATGGATCAAAGGAAGATGCGAAGAGGTACGCAAAATCAAGGTGTTCCCATGACATCCGATTGCCATGACGCATCCAAAAAAGCTTCCTAGTGTATAAGCGTGCGACTTTTCCAGCTTCTGCGGAGAGATTAATTGGCATTGCTGGCTGAATAGTAACTTCCAACCGCCCCTTCACCGGGTGATGAAGGAACAACGGATTGTCTTCGGAGAGAGCTGGTATCTTTGTTTGCGTCAGCAGTCTAAGGGGAGGGAGACTGCTAACAACAATCTCCGAAGACCACCAGTTATCCTGAACCTCGTCAGGTTGCCAGGGGTTTAGCTGCCTCGCGACGGCAGCCATACCGGACCGCTTCTCGATGGCCTGTAGTAGTGCATTTACTTCGTCATCCATGAAGCTGTCTTTCGTGCTCGTCAAAGAAAGAAGGCGATCATTCAGGAGACCAGCGCGATAGAGAGCCACATAAGCATTGAACGCAACATGCTTGTAGGCCGCCCGTTTCGATGGATACACCCGTTCGACAGAATGGACACGGAGACTCGCGTCTATGACCTTCGGTAGCGTCAGAGTACAGCCAAAGGGACCCTGGTATGGCAAGACTGTCTGGTCTCGGGGTTCAAGGGAGTGCCATCCTTCTGGCATATCAGGAGGATCTATGTCATAGAACGGTTGGTGGCTTTCGTGTCCAGGAGTCGGAAGAAGCGAACAGAAGTGATTTAAGTGGGTGATAGCAGCCTGAAGAGTGAGCACAGCGCTGAATGGTGCGCGTTAATATTCCTGACAGAATATAGAGAAGACAAGCTCACCCCGTGGATTCCACCCTAAAGACACAGTCCTCGTCGTCATCATCAATCTCAACCAAAGGCTTCGCTACTTTAATCTTTTTGCGCTCTTGATGATATAGCGCTACCATCTCTCTCTCCAGGGCCTCGAACTCCGCAATCCGGGTATCATCGAACCCAGGCTCAAACATGAGCACAAAGGAGCTGCGCTTCTTTCGGGCCCTACCTCTGCTCTGAGCCCAGCTTGCCATATTAGCTGGAACATCCCAGCGGATCACATTTCCGCATGCTTGAATGTCTAAACCTTCCTCCGCTACCGATGTTGCCACAACAAGGTTCTTCTCACCAGATCGAAATTCCGCTAACGTGACGGCGTGTGGTTCGTTCAGCATTTTCCGAGTGACGTCCAAAAGCGCGGTCCGATAGGAACTTTCTGAGGACCCAACGAGGGTGCCCAATCGGAAGATTCCACGTGTACGTGGGTGGTGCTCCAAGACCGTCGATAATGCGAGGACAGCATCCCGTCGGGTAACGAAGATGAGGCCACTGTACGGCTCGTCGAAGCCTTCTGAACGAGCTTTCTCCTCTTCTAGTGTTTGAATAAGAACACGAAGTTTGGCAGAAATGCAGGAGTCGATTACTGTAGGGTCGTAAGTGACCGGAGTAAGAGCGATTTTGTTGAGATGCTCGACGAGATATGCCTTTTCTTTGTGCTGCCAGACGGTGATAATCTCGCTGTAGGGTGAAGCACTCTCTAAGGCGTGTTTTATGACCTCTTGGATGTACCAATCGGCTGCCCAAGTCCCTAGATCGTAGCAGATATCATGCGCTGTGTTCATGAAGTCCCGGAGTCCCTTATGGGTATATGAACTCTGTTTCGAGATGATCTTGGACAGTTTTTGATCTATGCGTTGCCGATCGGGCCCTGGAGGCCGTTTTTGCAGAGAGTCGCGAAGTCCCAGGACGCACGGGTCTCGGTAAATATCCATTGCATGCACGACCTCCATCAGAGCTCGCAAGTTTTGCGATCTTTCATAGCATGTATCGTATGATTCGCGCGGGTCGATAACGTATAGAACATGCCTAAAAATGGGCGGATGAACGTAATCGGAGAGTTCGTCACGATGTTGCTTTGGGCTCCGAATAACACTATCGAGGTTCCTTTCTAATGTCCTTTGAGCAATATCAGAACGAGATAATGTTGCAATTGGTCAAAACATGCTCCACCTGAAAGCTACAGCCGCATTACCACCAAACATGGGGCTGGCAGTAAGGCCTAAGACCATAGGTCTTTCCTCTCTGACAGGCCCATGATTGGAGGTTGGCGCAGGAAGGCGTACTGGGAGGGAGAAATAATGGTCCTTCATGATGCAATTCATCGGGTGGTTGTCATTAGCATGATGAGCTTCATCAAAGACTAGTAAACCGATATCCTTTCCAAGGTTGACATAGCCATGGCTGAGGGCATCGAGAAGAACTTGTGGGGTAGAAACAATCACGCGATTGTTCGCCAGAACTGTTCTCCAGAGGTTGGGATCCGTCCATTGCTTTGGCTCCAGGCCACCGTGGACCAGTCCAACGGAGGCGATCGTCTTGGAAATGACATCGTGTTGTTGCTCACAGAGTGCGACAGTGGGGGCCACAAACCACGAGACCTGGTAATAGATGAGAACAATCCATTCAAAAAAGCGGGTTTTAACTTTGTTGGGCTGGCGATCGCATTCTATTTTCATTCTGAGTACAGCGATGTGCGTCTTGCCTGAGCCAGTGTCTTGGGCAACTACGATGTTTTCGCGGAGGCTAGCTTCCAACATTTCTTGCTGATAACTGCGAGTATTGATCTGGTCGAGAGGAGTTGATTTCTTTCCTTGTACTGTCGACATGCTACCAAACTGTGACGACGAGAGCATGCCTAATCGACATCGTGAGCGCTGGGGTTCATGACGAAGGGAGCCAGGGTGCAGAACCCCACATCGAACAAATGGAATGGGAATAACACTGCACTTGCACCTTGGTTGCGAGGGAAGAGCCTACCTGATGACAATGGATGTGAGTGCGTTGCTATGGGTGCCACTGGAAGGTTGGGCAGCCTCTTTATACCCCGCTGACGGGCGCTTCTCTGGGTACTCAACATGATGCCGCGATAGCCTGACTGCTTGCTCTCCTTTACTGGCGCGCAAAATGCTCATTAGTTCTGAACTGCGGTTCGTTGGACAAGTCAGTGAACCAAGCAACCAAGGCATTCAAGTTCAAGTTGGACCTCGCATGCTGGACACCATCGGCTTTCCAGCTCCGATCGGACCAACTCAGGGGCCATTACCTAAGCATCAAACACCATCCTGCTCTCGGAGCGGAAGAACAACTTCATTTCATGTCTCGGCCAATTCCCCTCTCTACTCTGCGACCATCCGTATCTACTCGGTTTCTCACTGAAGATCCGTCCTCGTCACCACAAGATGTCGACCAGATATTTCCGAATTCTGCCTTGTTTGACGAACCCCCAGACCCCATCAAGTCACCTCAAAAGCGTGCCATATTCGATTTGCTCGAGAGGCCCACCTCTTCCTCTTCTGCTTTCTTGCTTCACTTAGCCTCGACATCCCTTATTATCTTTTCTGCGATTGTGACCATATTGGAGACAGTCCCGAGCTTTCATACTACTTCACCACGTGTGTGGTTTGGACTGGAAACCAGTCTAGTTGTGTTATTCACTGTGGAATACAGCGTCCGTCTTTTTGCTTGGAGTTCAACATGGATAACACTAGCCAAGTGGGTATTTTGTACGTTTCTTTCGTCTGCGTTTTTCGTTTCTTTTTACACACGTCCGACAGCATTTTATGGAGTGATCGATATATTGGCAATACTACCTTACTACATTGAAGTTATGCTGCAACAAGATACTGTATGCCGGCGGTTCTACCCTTTCAGACATCAAACCACTGACCCTTCCAGACTGTTATGTTTCGTTTCTCCATTCTTAGGATGTTTCGGTTGTTGCGGGTTTTCAGGCCATTCAGATATAATAGCACCATACTCTTGTGAGTGTATTTCGTTTGACGCTGACAAACGACCCATCTTACTACATGATTTCTTGAGGACCATCGAGGTCATGTATCTTGCCATCCGAAGATCACATCATGCATTGCTTGCCCTAAGTTTCTTTATCGCCATGGTGCTCACTGTGTCCAGCACCCTCCTGTGAGGCTCGCAACTATCTTTTTATTGTATCAATTGATTGTATTGCAGATACTTTGCTGAGAGAGGTACTTGGGATGACACGCTGGATACATTTATCAATTCCGATGGTGACCCATCTCAGTTCCCTGTAAGACTGTTTCAGTAATTGTGACATTGTCTGACCCCACCATAGTCTATTCCAGCTGCAGCCTGGTGAGTGTACTTCCTGTTGTTTACCGCCTATATTTGGGTTATTCAAGTCCTGAACGAAGGTTTGTCCTCGTCAGTAAGTCTGATTCACCGTGACAGCGCCATTTCGTTTTCTGACTGTTTATAGCGATTACCACCGTTGGGTACGGCGAGATTACACCGCGTTCTTTTCTGGGCCGGTTAATCACTGTCCCATTGCTTGTATTTGGACTTCTGCTCATTGCCTTACCGAGCTTTGTACTGGGAAGGGAGTTCAGTATTGTTTGGGAATCAATGACGGGGCATGAGCACGAGGTACGCCACCGTAAACAGATTCACGAACACGCTAATACCAACATTTATCCACATAGGCTGATATTCAAGCTTTGAACACTCCCGTCACCCCTTTCACGTTCCATCGTCGCCTCAACTCTCAATCGGAGTCTCAACGGGACCTTTCAAATAGAAAGCTCGCACAAAATCAAACAGAAATAAGTCAGCAAATTTCGGAGTTGCGTGTTGCAGTGGAACAGCAGGGCCAAGTCATTAGGGAACTACTTACAATTCTGGAGGGGAAAGAAAAGAGCAAACGAAGGGAGAGTATCGTAGCAAGGAACTCCATAAGCTAATGATGCTGTGTTTATATTAGTACCACAGTAGTCAGACATTGCCAAACACAGTGACATAAGCCAAACCTCTATCCTCAATTACGCCGGGTGCTGGTATGGCTGATTCTTTTGCTGACCTCTGGGCCACCTCTGCACCGATAAAACAGCCCCCAAAGCTAGGTGCCTCTACAGCCCCGAAGTCTAATCCGTCCGCTCAGCGTCCTCAATGGGACTCGTTCTCGGTCCTTTCGGCATCACAACCGACGACGCGCACCCATTCGCCCCACACTCATCAGGTGCAGGCTCAAGCGAAGTCAGCAGCAACAACATCTCAGAGACAAAATCCAACGGATGCATTTAGCGAACTTTTTGATGCCTCTATGGGTTTGGGGAGCGGAACGGGGAACAGTGGCGCTGGTGGCATGTCCATGGCACAAAGAGCTGCTTCGGCACAGAAGATAAAGTTAGAACAGCTGCAGCAGCAGAAAGGCAAGGGTTCCACGGCTCTGAATTCTGCGATACCACCCACATGGGACGGCCTCGATTCCCTCGCGCAAGCAAATACCGGTTTCACGAACAAGTTACCCCCTCAGGGTGATTTTGATTTCACGTTTGGAGACGCGAAACCTACTCAACAAACGAAGCACATGGTCATCGCAGACGACGATGACTGGGGGCTGTCAGAGTTTTCTTCACCTCAGCCAGCTACGCAGTCGAAGGTGCAGCCCAAATCACCTTCGTTATGGGATCTCGATGAACTCGCATCCCCTCCGCCCACTCAGTCCCCTCAATCCCAAATTGGCACACCGGAATTTTGCGATCGCCGAGACCGCGATGATGCTGTGCTAGACAGGAACCCACAAGATGACGATATCTTGGGCGTTCTAGGGAAACCAGCTGTACGTTCCATCTCCTTCGTTTCTTCTCGATCCACATTCATTTTGCCTTTATGTTGTTGTGTTGCTTGCGGTCGGATGCCTGACAGAATCGTAATGTACGTGCCTCACCTCCTCCAGACATTGCGCCAGTTCGGAGACCTGAACCACCGCGCGCAACTACGGCTTCCCCACCGCCACACATTCTTGGCCAACTAGTAGAAATGGGTTTTGCACCCCAACTAGCTCTGACAGCTTTGCTATCTACAAGTACAGCAGACGATTTTGACGTACAGGCAGCATTGGACTGGCTACTCGCTCACCGTGAAGTTGTGCCCATGTCGGAGCCGAGCAGCGATCATCTTGACGAGTATCGTGATAGGGAAGGGGAACACCGGACGCAGCGCGGACCTCCAAATCGCGCGGCTCACCACTCGAATCGTCAGAGTGCTCAACCAACGCAACCGCAATCCGATGCGGCAGATTTTCCGGCTTCTGCTGAACGGCTTATCTCGCAGGCAGGCGAAATTGGCCGAGGTGTGTTCAATCGCGCGAATGTGCTGTTCAAGGAGGGGAGGGAAAAGGCGATGAAGATGTACGAAGAACGGACAGGTGCAACCTCGACCCGGCTAGCTGGTAGCAAAGACGCGTGTTCTGACAGTTCAGATGGGAGACCACGATGGATGCGTGACAACCCAGTTGAGGAGGGTAAGGTGCACGGAAGTTTTCTGGAGGGTAATAGTGGGGATGGACGCGAGTTCAAACCTCGCTCGAGTGGGCCATCGCGGAAATCCCCCAACAACGTTCAAGCACGACCACCTGCCCAAGAGGTTGACCTTTTCAGTAGCGATTCTCCTCCAGCAGTATACCAATCCCCATTCCGAAGAGGAACATCAAAACCAGGATCGATTCCTACGAATTCCAGCTCTGACTCCTTTACTGGGTCTTCCTCGCGTCTACCGCCCTCTGGTCCCCCGCGTATGCCACCACGCAGGCTCACAGCAACAATATCCTCAACTATATTCACGACATATACGTCCCAGAAATCGGCAGGCACTGACGCATACAAGCTTGGGCAGTATCCAGCTGCCGCAGATGCTTACTCATGTGCACTCGCCCCGATACCCGAGGAACATGTACTACGGCTTCCGTTGCTTACAAATCGTGCAGCGGCGAGGTTCAAGGTCGGCGAACTGTCTGGTGCTGGGGAAGACTGTAGTGCTGCAATTGCGCTCGTAGAACAGCTGGTGGGTAACGTCAGTGCAGGGAGTGAAAAGATTGGGCGCGTACGAGTGGTTATTGAGGACCCCGTTGGTACAGACGGAGATATGGAAGTCGACCTCTCTGGTGGGCTCACGAAGGCGTATCAGCGTCGTGCAGAAGCATACGAAGGGCTTGAGAAGTGGACGCCTGCACTCGCGGACTGGGAGGTGTTGGTCGGGGCCGAATGGGCAGGTGCAAGTCGCGCTCTGGCCGCGCGGGGAGCCGCCCGATGTCGACAGATGATCGGCAATGAAACAAATGGAACTATTGATGCGGGGAAACGACCAGCTGCTCCCTCTAACGTCGCGCAGCGACCACCAAAGCCAAGACCAAAACCACGCATGCCGCCTACTTCGGTCTCGACTGGGGATTCACCTGCTGTCGCCGCACTTCGCGCGGCCGCGAACGTTGCGGCTTCCGAAGACGCTGAGCGCCATGTACACAAAGATGCTGTTGATAGGCAGCTACTTGCATGGCGACAAGGGAAGGAGGCGAACATCCGTGCGCTGCTTACTACACTGGATGGTATACTCTGGCCAGAGCTGGGATGGAAGAAGGTTGGCATGGCTGAGGTCGTAGGGAAGGGGCAGGTCAAAGTGGTGTACATGCGCGCCATTGCGCGGGTGCATCCCGACAAGGTAGTATGCTTTTTCGATGGACGAATACTTGCGATGGCTGACACATATATACTTACTCAACAGCTGAACGCAAGTAACACCACTGTTGAGCAGCGTATGATTGCGAACGGCGTATTCGGGACATTGAGTGAAGCATGGAACGCCTTCCTGCAGCAGTGATTGGAAATATGAATATGCAGCAGTGCTTGCACCATAGAAGGGCATATTATGGGTCCGCCATGAGCTGAGATGTTAATGACCCTCTGTTAAGTAATCACTCAAGGAACTCATCCATTGCGATAGAATTGTTGTGATTAGTATGACCAGTTGGAGGAAGGGTGAGGGATCATGTCTCACCTTCCCCTCTCCTCACCCTTCCTCCCCGCCCCCCGGACGGTACTTGGAACCTGAAGGCCTGACCACCTTGCTTGTGTGAGGGATCTTGCCAAATCTCATGACGGCGCGACCCCTAGAGTTCCGGACATTATTGGTTGACGAGCACTTTGCCTCAACTACAGTGTGTCACCGTCGCGTGCACTCGAAAGATTACGGTGAGCAAGAATTTGATTGCCCTACTATGTGTGCTACAAATGAATCAGAATCTCCATCCAATCGAATGCCACGGATGCTGACCATCACCTGTCCCCTCCACCTTCCGAAGTTCTAACGTCTTCAGACTACTATAAGTAGCCTTCTGTGATTTTCGTGTCTCAAGTGGCGGTGGATGACTGTAAGCAATTCCAACCTATCGCTTTCTGCTAACAGTTCTGTGCAATGCCTGCAGTGGAAGATTTTGTCCTCAAAAGCCCATAGAAGGCATGGCAATGTCGATGCTGGCAGTGACTGCCCCTGAGACCTGTAGTCTGTGAACGTGTACGTAGCTGTGATGGAGTATTGCTAACAACGGATTGTACATGAACCATTCGACGATGTCGCTCTAATGCGAAAGGATTGGCATGCTGGTTCCACTGGAATGACGAAGATTCTTCCAGTTGTTTTGCAACTGCGATCGCGTCTGGTCCAGCTACGAGCACCGTTCACGCACGACTGCAGGCTCGTCCAGGTTCAAAATAAAATGTCCAAGACAGTGCCCCGAGCACCATTGGTGATGTCAAGATTGGTCTCAACATTTTGAGTAACCATGGCATGACTTTCATATGCTGTTAGCCTTTGGATGAAAAGAATAGAAAGAAGACCGAGCAGACCAATGTGCAAGATTGTAATGGAGAACTCGACAGCAAGTTAGCAACCCTGCCTTTGCAATCGAAAATTGGCCCCTGACCTACAAGGCTTTGAGCTGAGGCGCCGCCAGCCAGCAATTAATACCCTTCGTCATCCTGTGGAACAACTTCTCTGCTCGGTAAGGACGTCGCGAATATTCCGCTTACTGATAACCACTTCAGAGGATTTCCCTGCATCTGGAATCCGAATGAGAACATTCATTCCGAAACGAGAATGAGTTACAAGACAAATCGATGAGCCTGGCGCGCAGATATACACAGATGATAAACTCGAGGTACTTAAGAATGTCGCACAGAGAGCAAGGCACTATCTCTCTTGGGAACATATATAGGCAGCTGGCCTTGGCTGATGTTTACGAGATGTGTACTATGTTTCAAATGAGGTGCGTATTCAAAAAGAGCCATTCAGAGAGTACTTAATAGCAATAGCATCAGCTTTGTGCTCCGAGAATGTGCAGCGGTTACATCACATTGTCAAGTAATTATGACCTACACTCCACGACAATTACGGGAGTAGTTCTAAGTTGTGCCAGTAGGTGGTACGGCAAATGCCATGTGCGATATTGGATTCAATGAAATTCCATATGTTGCATGTGTTACCTTTGGATCCCGAAGGTTGAGCATAAGTCTTGATATCATTATTGATGAGATTCTGATGTTTGGTTAAGCAACTTAAATGGATTTTGAACCATGATCAAACACTCACACATTGGTAAAACCACCAAGGCAAGCTCTACTTGTGTTCTGGAAAGGAGCAGCTCTACAATGGTGCCCTTAAAGAGATTTTGTGACTCACAGGCGTCACCTACATCGAATGTGTTGAATTATAAAAATAGGATAGTGTCGGAAAGCTCACTAATAGCACAGTTATATTTGCAACATTGACTGCACACATCAGCCTGAAAGCCTCATCAGCAACCATGAATCGTGATTAGCGAATTCCATACGCAAAGTACATAGATCCTAATAGGCCATAAGTGGAATTTTTCAGACAGAAGAATGTAGGATGGATTTACCATCTCGAAGTAAGATATCTGTTATACTTCGGTTCCCCGACGCGTTCCGAACACTTCGTGTTCGCACAATTGTAAGTAAGAAGATCACGAAGTCACAAACAAGCTGTCCACTCCATGTTAGCGCTAAATCTGTATGGAATGGTGTCGGAAACCTATTTGTTCCAGGTGAAATGGTAGTTACATACACAAGCCCCTGTGAAATCTCAATACTGCATCACTCAAGAAATGGAGATGTCCTCACTGTTCATACGTAGTATAACCATAGTTGGGGCAGCCAAATGCCAGTTCTTGCAATGACTTCACAGGCATTGTCGAATCAACTGAAGAGGCCATCGGATGGGCAATGAGTGCCCACTTTCAATGTCATGTTAGGTTGGGGGGGGGAAAGACCATATACTATGAGGTAGTGCACGTACACAGCCAAAACCAACTGCTCCAATTATCAATGCCACGAGAAAGATCAACATGCATTGGCTCCGTGCGTAGAGAGCATAGACACGCATAATCATGATAGCTTTGGCTTGTTATTTTTTGAATGCGAGAGTAAACCTTCAATAACACACCTGCACCAATTGCCTGGACAACGACAATTAATCCTTCACTAAATTTGTTGAGAGGATCGCACCTGATATTGTGTTAGTATGCAAACCGATCACCGAAGAATGAATCGGAACAGCCTACCACTAATAGTAATGCCCAAAAGGACTGTATGTCAGAATCTCCAGTTGATGAGGGGGAACACATACACTAAAGTCGGAATATATTGTCGGTGACCAGAACGCATTCACAAGTTGGAGAACATGGGAAAAAATGGCGATGTATCGGTTCGCAACAAAGAGTGAAAAGGCCCATGATCGTCGAGGTCTTTTCCAGAACAGCTCGACCTCTCGTTCGACTGTGAGTACATATTCGTGCACTAGTAATGCTTTGAACGAGTGTGTCAGTACTAGCGGTAGGTACGGAATAGCATCCCAAGTTAATGTGCCTCACTGAGATTTACACCACAGAACGCGGAATTATAATCCCTGTAGTCCGACCTGTTAAGTAATGTAGATACCTCCAAGGCGCATGAAAACTCACAATGGAGAGTTCATCAAAGATAGACCTATGCATCCAGTGACTTGTAGCCACAACTGACAAAGACGAGAGAAAACGCGCAATTTTTTCAAGTCATTCAGTGTATAATAGTGATATTAATAGTACCCAGGTGACATGCTGTACGACTTTGCGTGCCTTGAGAACCGTGATCGGGGATATGAAGGATATCTGTTGGAGATGAGTACTATGATCCCCGGCACTGCAGTCTGCGCCACAGTGCACCCCGATCACTGCGACCAACTATGTTGACGATACTAGTAACAGCCACTAGAGCACTGATCGCCATAGTAGATCATTACTACTGCGCGTTTCAATTGATCAGCTACCACGACCGTGATGGTATCGGACCACCGCCCTGTACCTCAAGGAAAAGTGCAACAATGATGTTACAATGACAGTGTGAGGTTTGTAATCACTTCCAGCATTGCAGCACATCACTAGTGCACTGCGGACCTGCCACACCGTTGCTATGCTGGAATAAAATGTGTCCCACTGTCGTGATGAGCTGCGATCGCAATGTGCCCACTGGGGCTGGGTGACCGTCATTCTGGCCTGGCAATATCACTGATGGCCCAAAGGAGCCACGGCGTCAGTGGTGTGGATACGCTTCACGATGCGTCCACGACAACGACGTCGAGATGACGCGAAACCACTCAGTTACGCAGAGTATGATGATGAGCTTGTAGTACGCGTACATGTTCCTTGATGCCTTCTGATACTACTTCCGACAAAACTATGGAAGCCCCGAAGTTTGCCTATTCGAGGGTCAAGCTTTCAAGGCTGTGACAGTGTGGGAGGCCCGCGGCTGCGAAACGTTCTGAAGAGGGCGCCAAAGAGATTCGTGTTCATGCACTTGTGAATGGACTAGACCTTTCACGATCAAGCAAGGATGCTGCTAATGCAGGCACTAGGCAGCACATTCTCAGAAGCCATTTTGAAAAACCGATACCTACTTGGACTTTGATAACGCCACATTACACACCGCCTGATGTCCCATACTGTGTCTTTATTTTCTACCCCTGTCCCAGATGGGGCTCTTTTCGAAGATTGCATTGACACTGCAGAATCCATTCGCAGTGCCATGCTCGGCTCTATCAGGACGAGGTATGTCGAGTTGCTCCAGCGCCTCTTTTGTCATTTAATCGCCCTACAGTTGGGAACAAGGAATTGCTGCTGGAGCTATCGTGGAATGGAATGACCCAGAGTACTCTGTCTTCGGGCCTTACCCATTTGTTTCCCATGGAATCTTTCCGCGTGACACACTTCAGCTAGCTTACAGTGCCGCTATCCGCCAAACTCCAGATGGTCGGCTCAGTCAAAATATAAATGAAGCCCTCGACGGTGCTGCGTTGGACGGTGCATCTGCTGGGTCTGTTGTTTTGATGGGTATGAAATACAGTTTTTGTCCTTATGCAGAGTAGTAACACTTGGATTAGGCACATTCACTGATCCTAGCCGCAAGGACCATTGGGAACACGTTGCAGACGCGCAACTCAACTACGTACGTTTACCTACCTCTGGCCACTTGCTATAATATTGACTTTTCTCTAGATTCTGAATGTCGTTCCCAGAACCAAGACGGGTGCCATTTCTCACAGGGAAACCACCAAACAGTACTGGTGAGCCATATATTTATATGCACACCTGGCATCGACACTGATTCTTGTAGGGCTGACGGGGTGTATATGGGATTCCCTTTCATCGCTTACTGTGGTGCGGTAAAAAACGACGGAACGCTCTTACAGATCGCATACGACCAGTGCCGACTATATCGAGATGCCCTTCTGATTGACGGGCCAACTGGGAAACTGTGGGCCCATATCTACGACGATGACAATTCTACCTGGATCGACAAGGGCATCTGGGCTACAGGTATTATGCTTGACTTTGCTCCGTTGCATGCACTGTCACTGAGCACGAAACAGGTAATGGATGGGCAGCTTTGGGCATGCTTCGTGTTGCAGTTACTATTCAAAAGACGCCATTCTATGCCAGCATGACATCACAAGTGTCAGACTTACTCTCGTGGGTTAAGGAGATTCTGGATGGCGCATTCGGGGCTCTGGTAAGTCCATGATTACACAGAGGACTGCCCTTGCTACACTGGCGTGCTTCCCTTCAGAAATGTGATAATTTGCTCCCAGATTACCTGACAGGTGGACCAGATTTCAGTGATGCCGCTTCTTCGTCCGCGTTGGCGTCCGTTGCATACAGAGTTACCACGCTCTATCCGGAACAGTTTGACCACAGCTATGCAGACACAGCTGGAAAAATTCGCGCCGCAGTTTTGGATGGTGTTACTGATCTTGGAATGCTTAGCCCTGTTGTCAACCCTCTAACCGGGTGCCACACTGGTCTGTTATCTACGGAGGCGCAAGCATTTGGATTAATGATGCTATCAGCCTGGAGAGACCATATATCTGGGCCAAACTGAAATCTGTTCCACATCTGTTTGTACGATGTTCGGTCTTTGCTATTCAGATTCTGACGTTAGTAGACCCATGTTGATATGCCCGATTTGCGTTCTTATCGAGAATGTCTGTCTTCCAAGGCGGGTGTTCACAAGTAGTGCGTGAGTGTATTCGTGAACAGGGTCGCTGAGCATGTTTATCTCCTGAGACCACTTTCATACTAGTCCTTCTGCCTTTTGCTCTCACTCACTTTGTAAAATTAAGGAACTCGATATATAAGTAGATGATTCGCCGACTAATACGCTACTGAATAGCCCAGGCACAAGGAGGAGTCAATAGTACTTGCCTCGTGCTAATCCAATCTGTCACGGTGGCTTCTGTTGCATATAGAGCCGCTTCGCTATACCATAACACTCATACTGCGGTGTTAGTCCTGTTGTCTGCATGTTTGCCTGTATTTGTGCCAGTGAGCGTATCATCATTCATTTCATTTCGGATGACTCGTTTGCGACACGCCCAGAGTTAGGGGCTGATACAGCACGTGATCGTCGCGTCTTGTCCTCCTGCCTCGCCCTATTCTCTCCTACGCAGACCAGACCCGACGCGGAAGACAATCGCCTCTCCCGTCACATCCTTGTAAAGGAGGGGCTGCTGTAGGAGATGCCTCCTGGCTCGCCATATCACTCATTTGCTCTGCCTTACCCTATCCGTGTCGACAACTTCACCGACACCATCGACGACTTGCCACCGCCATTTAATAGACCAGCTCTACATCTCTTGACGCACACCCACTCTGATCACCTCAATGGCCTTGCCTCAAAGTCATTTGGTTATCGTATTGTCTGCTCTCGAGATGCAAAGGAAATGCTGCTGCGCCACGAGGTCTATGCGGAACGCTCCCTCTACGATCACGAATATCGCTCAGAGAAAACCAGGGCATATGGTCACTTGAAGGTCGGCCCTTGCGTGATGCCCAATGGGGAAAAATTATACGCTGGCTCCAGGGATCTTCTTGTACGTACCTTCAGCATGTCTCTCTCCTACGCTCAGGATCATCTAGCACGCGGTGCCTCTCGGGACACCAACGGAATTCGAGCTATCTGATAATGAAAAAGTTACCATTACGTTAATCAATGCCAACCATTGTCCAGGCGCAGTCATGTGCGTGCTCTCTGTCCCAGCGTACCCTTACTATGACATATCGTTCGCTATAGGTTTCTCATAGAAGGTCCTCGAGGGTCAATTCTCCACACAGGAGATATGCGAGCGGAGCCGTGGTTTCTTTCCTCTCTGTCCCGCAATGCCTTTCTTCAGCCATACCTCGCTGACTCTACAGACAACCTTAATGTCTTTGTGACACGTAGGGAGGGTATGCATATGGAAGCAACTGGGGTTGTGAAAACACTTGAAGCTGTGTATCTAGACACAGCCAATCTTCTTTCATCAGTTATGTTACCAAGCAAAGTGGGTCGATTGTTTGTGGTCATCGCGCTACATCTTCATGTCCTTTGCCCGCACTAACACGGTGCACTATAGGAGTATGCTGTACAAGGCCTTATAGAACTAATTGCTCTTTTTCCGTCGACGACTTACTTTTTCTTTAATTGTTGGACATGGGGTTACGAGGATGTCTTAAAGGGCGTCGCACGCGCTTTCCACTGCAAAGTAAGTTGATCCTATATTCTTTTGAGCATTTTGCTCATACTTGAATATTTCGTAGATCCACCTTGACCGTTACAAATACTCGGTGTATTCCCGTGTATCTGCCCCTTTGCTGCACTTACTGGGCACCCAAGATGCGTCTTCCACGCGGTTCCACGCTTGCGAGCGCTTCGATCGCTGTCCATTCGTTGATGTACCTCCCTATGATTTTGGTGTTGAAGGATGCATAGCCCCGCCGAGCAAAGAGGGAAAGAGAGTTATTTATGTCAACCCCGTATCAATGGGTTGCGTGCAGTGGGAAAACTACAAGACTGAGGTGAAACGTCAAGTCGTGCGAGGTAAGACTGTGGACTCATTGGTAAGAAGATTGCCATGTAAACCTCGACCCTCACTGATAAACTATTTTTCAACCGTCTCATTGTACCAACAATACAATGAAAACTAGCTTGTTCCTCTTGTCCGACACTCTCCACTTCCTGAGCTGATGAATTTTGTTGCTCTCTTCCGTCCCTATCGGGTGATACCCAACACTTTGAATCCTTCCTTCGATGGTCTCGATTGGGGTGCCATGAGAACGATGTTTGAGGGCTGCATATCCCCACTTCCCACAGCTGAACAGCGTTCGCAGTTCAGTTGTGTCATAGCACCCCTGAAGTCATTGACATCACATCCAATTGCCGCATTCCTTTCACACCCCGCGATCTTCTCGGCAACATCGGGCTGGGAACACCTTGTTGCAGATTTGGTTCACGGCAATGATGAAATAGATGTTTCCATCCAGAACCTCATCGGGCCTTCTTCCGCCGCAGAAAAGTGGGCAGACATGGGCGGTAAGAGGTCGAAAATAGAGGTACTGAGGGCGTGGCTGGGTCGGGGTCAGAATAAGGGTATTATACAACGACTGCAGGAAGTGGAGCAAAAATCAGACGAAGAAGTGATGGGTAGGTCAGCTGCTGAAGCTTTGGCTAGGCGAGTCGAGTGGTAGGTCTATTTGCTCCTATCCGATCAAACGAGCCGCCGTCGACGTCCACCATTAGTCGCCATGCCGTCGACTCAGATGATTCCTCCGATGAAGGGGGATCAGATGATCACGCCCGAACGGCATGGAAACTATTCGGATCAGGAATACCTGAGGGAGTGCCTAGGCATTGGTTGTCACCTCAGCGTGACTCCCAGAGCCAGATAGGAGCAGTGGAGGGTGGTGGGACACTTCCTACACCCGTTTCATCTCCTGTGATGAGGCCTATCGGAGCGGCAGAGAAGGGTAGTCCGTTATGTCCCTCTCCCTTCGCGACACTTGACAATATCATCGAGTTTGCGACTTCAACCATTCCTGATATGCGACTCGGAGACGAGTCGAGGACACAGCATTCCGAAACAGGCGAAAGGAGGCTATTTACATGCATTGATAACTTGCTAGGCGCTCCTCCAAGCACAGACACCGATATCCAGTCATCTGGTGTACAGCCCCAGGGAAGCCGCAGTGGAGAACAAAGTCTCATACTTCACTCACATCAAAGAAAGAGGTCTTTAGGAGAAATTTCTATGGAATCGGAGAATAGTGGTCTATCCATACTGCCGGCGAAACGTCCCAAGATAGATCAGGTACGCTCCACTGCGAAAACAGAACCAGACAGGAGCAACAAAACGGATCAACCAAGTGGTCGTTTACCCGCCATCACATCAACGCCCGCACATTCTCCCAGCACATCGATCTCCCCACGCAAGCTCACTAAAGTGGCTACGGTGCCTGAAATCATAGTCCAGGCCCCACCGCCGACTCGTGCCCTCCAAGAAAATCAAACGCCAGAATTTACGTCGTCATCGGTCGCCAAATCCGCACGGCCTACGCTACCCTTCCCAGTTACGAAATCTTCCTCCGAAGTAATATGCCGCTCTCCATCTCATCTCAGCAAGGATTCATCCATATATGCACCACTTCATCGAGTCGCTCCATCACACTCAGTTTCTACAGAGGTAGCCCTCATTGCCACTCCATCCGAATCCTATGGTGTCCCCAGTGTATGCGAACACCCTGTGAGTCCACAGACCGCAGAGCGCCGTGCGCGCCGTGCAGAACAGAAAATTCTCACCGAGAAGCTTCGACTTGCATGCCCCCAACGTGCCCAGGCGAATAAGCATGCGAGGCGAGAGCCAGGAGGGACGGGTCCTTCAGGAACATCCGTGGCGTTGTCTTCGAATTCATCACGGCCTCTTTCTACAATGGATGGTCCAAGAGAGGGGTCCTCTTTCGCGGGGCATGCACGGGTGAATTGGGAGAAGAGCCTGCGACTGGCGGAGGAAGTGAGGGAGGCAGTTAGGAATGGTCGGAGTGTGAGCGATGTTCTGCCGCGATTGAGCTGTTTGCGATGATGTGGCATGAAGGTATGCAATTCCTTGCGCCTACACCAGGTTGTGCGTCAGGTGTGACTTGCTCCACCGTCCATGATTATTCGACTTAATTCGCATGTTTCTTTTTCTTCGAAGTTATTTTGATGGCTGGGTATAGTAATTTATTTCCCTCCTGCATGATGTACCTACGCGACTTAATGTTGTAGTAGTACCTAGTACTGTACTTGGATGTATGAGCTACTGGTCCAAGTCCCTGACCCGAGATTTGATGGGGACCGCAGAAATTGCCCCACAATTAGCAACCCCTACACTAGGGTTAAGGTTCGGACTGCTGACGCAGCCTGGCAAGTGCTGGTCTCAACGCGGCATTGCACAATCCGTGATCACCAAAGCTCGTTACACCTACGAGGGTTTCGGTCAACAGAATGTTGCCTGTATTCGGAGATGAAAGGCGACGACGTGAGATCAACCTGGGAGGGTCTATGTCAACGTCGTCGCAATCTACAATCGTGGAGAAGGCCAAGGCGAGGAGGATCGAACGTGAGGCGCTTCGGAGAAAAGAGGAGAGCGCTCTCAAAATCCAGTCATGGTGGAAGGGTACCCTGAAGGCTCGGAGAGTGCGTCAGCGCATGCGCCAGCTGTTCCTTGAAGATGCCACTAGTCTCACGGGCCTTCGATGTCTTGTATTTGTCGGCCAAGACGAGGATCTCCTCCGGCGGTGGTCTGAAGCAGCATCAAAGAATGATCGTATGTATACCATTTCTACTCGTCTATCGATGACCCATTGTTGTGTGTAGAAATGTTACTGAATGCTGTCACGGGCCAAGAAAAGGATCACTGGTTCACATTGCTATGTCGAGTTTCCGTCCTTCTAATTCGCTCTGTGGCGAACGCGCCATCGTATGTTTACTGGTTTTGTTCTTTGATATTTTTCAAGTTTGTGATAGATCACCTACTGCACTCGCGCACCTCCAAGTGCTATGTACACATTTGGACCCGCGATCAACGATATCGATGTTGTCCAACTCTGATCTACCCCGCATAGTCTCGCGATACATCATGCAGCATGGCTTGTACGAAAATATCCATCGCGCTATTACAGCAATCGTATGTCTTTTCCGTATGGATTTGTGTGGCACTTATGTGTTACCTTAGGCTCCGGAGTCAAAGAACCACCCAGCACTCCAGTATCTCGTCAAACTCATTTATTTTCCGTTCGCAAGCGCCACGCCTTCGTCCGCACCATTCGCACAGTATCTGAAAGCCTTAATGATTCAAATCATGACAATTCCTCTTCTTCCCAATCGCATTCCTCTTGCATCTCTGTCAGAGCTCTCAGCCCAATTTCCACGTGTATACCTAGACACCCTGTCACCTTATATCATTGATATTATCACGCAAACGTCGACATCGGCACATATCAACATTCTCACGAACTCCCTCACTTTCATACCTTCGAGCCGATATGCTACTCTCCCACTGTCATCCCTCTCGGTTTACATCCAATTTCTCGCTGCATTGCTCTCGGCACTCCCTATACATGCCTTCGATCCCCTGCGTTCCGACTCAAAAGCTGAATTGACCTCTTGGGATGCAGACAGCGATGCTGATGAAGATGACCCAACTCCAGGTGCAGCCGTTCCACAACTAGGTTTGCCTATATTGGACGCAAAGACTCGGAAAAAACTGCAAACGTTACCTTCACCCTCTCACCTACATACACTGTTGAAGCTTACCCAGCAGCACCGCCGACTACTTCCGGACGTGGTTGTTTTCCTGGTGTCTCTCAACATAATGTGGCCCGCGACAAAAGACAAGGTACTTAGCACGCTAATCCTGTACGGTGGTGGGGGACTAGTACGCGAGATTTTCCGTGACCAAGTCCGGGCGACTCCCCTTGGTCGCAATGAGAATATGGCTGCTTTGATGGGTACGATTAACCTTACACTTAGGTGTCCTGCTAACACCTATGTCTCAGATCCTTCATTTCAGCCCTGGTGGCCGCCGTTGATCCTCCTCACAGATCTGTACACACATACACTTCGCACAATGGGAGATGACGAGTTCTTCTCCAATTCGTCCATGCTACTCACACTCCACGATTTAGTTCCCTTTTCTCGTTCGCTGTTCAGTGTTGCATTCACGTTGTACTGGCGAGATGACCAATGGAAGCTCCAAGAGGCGTATGTTCCCGGGCTGAATCTTCGTTGGGTCAATGTTCGCGAGAAGATAACAAAGTGCCTGGTAGCTATCCATGCTCGAGAGTAAGGCTTTGATATCGCCTGTATTTTCTCCTGCTCATTCGGATCGTTCATAGCTCTCGGAGGCCCTTCCTACCAGAAAATCACTGGCAGGTTGGCACGCAGATCGACATGAGTTCATTCATCGAAGCTGCCGTGTAAGCTCCTCTTTCAGCGATAGACATCTTTACCAGACTGAATTGGACAGATACGAGGAACAGCAAATAAGCAACGAGGCAGAGGCGCCTCTCAGCTCAAGACGTGCACCTGGCCACCTATCTCGATTGTCTCCGCGTTTAGGGCTGCTCCACAGTATTCCATTTGCCATACCATTTGAAACCCGGGTGTACATATTTCGGCAATTCCTCCACAATGACAAGGCAAAGCATGGTATCCATCTATTTTCGCGCATCGAGCGTGTAGAGGTGTCCATTCGTAGAGGGCACATTGCCGAAGATGGATACGACAAGCTCTCTGGGGTCAATCTTCGAACGCCGATTGCCATCACATTTATTGATCAGTTTGGCGAACCAGAGTAGGTCCCTGCTATTTGCTCTTCCTTTGTCGACAGCATGAATTATCTCTTCAGAGCTGGGATCGACGGCGGAGGTGTATTCAAGGAATTCTTTACCTCGCTATGTAAGGAAGTGTTTGACACCAACCGCGGACTGTGGTTGGAAACCAAAAAGAACGAGATTTATCCAAATCCTCACACGTATGCTTCAGAGCGTGAGTCCCGAGCAATCGCCGCCCTTGCTGAAGTTGATTAGATCGATAATGCAGCACATCAACTCAGCTGGTATCGATTCATCGGACGGATTCTTGGCAAAGCACTGTACGACGGGATTCTAGTCGAAGTCGCTTTTGCTGGGTTCTTTCTTGCCAAGGTAATTGTTGAACTTGGTTCTGCTGCGGATTCACCAACTGCTTCCGACAGTGGCTCGAAAAGCAAAGCTTCCTCGACGATTTGGCATCTCTTGATCCGGAATTGTATAACGGCCTGATTTATCTGAAGAACTGCGAAGACGATGCAAAAGTGGACGAGCTGTCACTGAACTTCACGGTTGCTGCCGAAGGTGCTTCGTCTTCTTTTATGAAAGTGGAGATGCATATTAATATCGCTTGTCTAGAATTCGGGGTTACCAAAGGCATAGATCTCATCGAGAATGGCAGCAACATTCCTGTAACGCGAGAGAACAGATTGCGATACATTTATCTTGTGTCGCACTATAAGCTGACCAGGCAGATCAAGTCGCAGAGCGACGCCTTCTTCGAGGGGTTGTCTGAAACGATAGACAAGAAGTGGCTTCGGTGTGTCCTCTGTATCCCGTCCCCTAAAGAAGGCACTCAACTCTGATTTAGCATGTTCAACCAGCAGGAGTTGCAAATCCTGTTAGGTGGCGTCAACTCACCCATCGATCTGGAAGATCTTAGAGAACACACACAATACGGTGGCCTTTACAGTAACGAAGAGCCGACGATACAGGCATTCTGGAAGGCATGATTCATTAAGACTACTTTTACGCCGTTTCCTCACAAGAATTCCCTTTACAGGTTTTGGAAAGCTTCGACCAGGAACAGAGACGGGCGTTTCTGCGGTTTGTAACCAGTTGCAGCCGACCTCCACTTTTGTGAGCCCTTGCCTGCTGGCCTGTATGCCAAATCTGACCAGTGCGGTACTCAGAGGCTTCAAGCAACTCACTCCGAATTTTGCAATTCGTGATGCAGGAAGCGACGAAAATAGATTGCCCACTGCAAGCACGTGTGTCAATCTGTTAAAGGTGGGTCGACTACGGGCAGTCCTATTTCTGGTTTGACGGACGTGCGACCAGCTTCCGTTGTACACCAATGAGCGCGTGTTAAGAGCCAAGCTTCTCCAAGCCATATCGTCCGGTGCAGGCTTCGATCTGTCATAAATACTTCTGGATTGGGTGTACATAGATTCTTCAAGTGGGTGATACATGTTATTTCTGTTCGGAACCAAGAAGGCTTTTAAAGATATCATGGGCCTTGACGTTGCCCCGCCGTTCTTCCTTGAAGTAGTTGGATACCAAGAAAGCGACGTCTGTGGCGATAATGAGTAAAACGAAGGACAAAGTTTGTGGGCACAACATACCCAGTGACTGCTCCAAGTTGAGTCTGGGATCGCAAAACGACTATCGCGACATGTTATGAGAAAGGTGAGGGTGAGGAAAAAACACCACGCACATGGTATCGCAGTTCGAGTTGATCTTCGCTGAGTTCCATACTCCCACCGAGACACTCGGTGACGCTGAAGCCTTCGTCATTAAACTCACCGGTGAACTCGAGGCTCACTCCACCGAGACGCGAACCGCACTCGGAGTGGATGCTGATGCACGACACGAGCTCGCTGATGATCGTACCAAAGTTGCGGGTTTTGAGTCCGCTCGCAGAGGTAACCGTGCTACGCGTTTGGTCAATGCCGATCATATTTGCGCAGTCGTTAAATGAGACGACGTACTTGCCATGCATAGGGTCAGATACCCATGTGACCGGATGACCCGACTGGGTGACCGCCCGAATATGACCAGGGAGATGGTCCCGGATCTAATGCACAGCAAAACAATTGAGACGGTGCAAAAGCGGGCGGGCCGAATAGACAGCTTACTTTAGCGGCACCATACCTTGTGATCAGGGTGACTCGCCCTGGCTCTTTGTCGGGGTTCACGGCTATCGGAATGATGAGTGGAAAAAATGGAAAGGCAGAGATTGGCATACACACCTTCCAGTAGGCTGGTCAGCTCCTCGGATGCGAGGGATGGACCCACTTTAATGCCAATTGGGTTTCGGATGCCTCGGACGTATTCGATGTGTGCACCGTCCAGCTGGCGGGTGCGGTCGCCCACCCACAAAAAGTGTGCGGAAGTATTGTAAAAGCCGTCACACCGTGGCTTCGCATTCTCGCCCGCCAGTGGGGACTTGCGTGTCATAGCTTGCTCGTAGTCAAGCATGAGTGCTTCGTGGCTATGATGACACCGCTGAGTGAATCACGGTTTTCAGGGACGTGGAATTGGGAGCAGACCTGGTGAAGAAATCGACTTGGCCCAGGACGCCTGGACCGCCCCCTTGCTCGTAGGGGCTTTCTTTGCCTGACTCTGTGCCAATGGCACGACTAAAGTCTAATGCATCGGCCAGGCCTTCCACGATGCTCTCAAACTTGCACCTGGGATGATCAGATGCCGATCATTTTGCATGGAACAAACGGGGCTAACCTCAGGGTGGATGAGCGCACATGGGAGAGTGACCAATCCCGCGGATGGTGCAAGGATGCGAAACCAGAGGTCATCAGACTCCGAATATAGTTGAGTGTGGCGGCGGAATGGAAATAAGCACTGCAGTTTGGTGTGAGACAATGGATAGGGCAGGAGAATGAACGTGGCGTACCTCAGTAACCGTTCCGGATCAGGAGTCCTGTCGTTTGGATCCAACCTGGGGAGAGTTGGAGACAAAGAATGGAGTGTAACCTAATACATACCCGTTGACATTGTCTCCGCTGAAATGTCGGTTAGGCACGAATGATACTGTGGACAGGATAAAGAATGCATACCGGAAGTTCAAGACTAGTTTATCGCCGATTTTCTCGGTTTGGCTGCTCCTCGGCTTTGCGTACTGACCTGCAATTCGACCGACGCGTAGCTCGAATAAGGGTAAGTTGGATGGACAACAAAAGGGCAAGAATGTATGAGCATACCACTGGGAGGCGGGCACCCCAAACGAGGATGAGAGAGAACGAAAGAATGAGTCCGATCTTTGCAGCGATTCTTTCCTATAGTGCAAGTGTCAGAATGGACATGGTGGTTGTGTGAGTGAAGAGTGGCGTTCCTGTGTGCACGCATCGAAACTCTCTGCACAATCGCCGGCATGGAGGAGGAAGGCCTCGTTCCGCTGTACGGCAGCGAGCTGATGGCGGAGACGCTCTATCTTGGGGGCAGCATCAGTCGGGATCAACGGTAGAGTGAACGGCGGGATGAACCTCTGCTGGAGTGACCAGGGGCGGCAAGGAGTTTATTTTTGCCAATACACTGTACAGAAAATGAGATCCTGCGACGGAGATACGAAAGATCGGACCTATCGAGATGCTGTTGATCTGGGTATTCGACGCGCTGTGGGCCAACGAGTTGCAGTCAGTGTCGGTGCGAAGGGAAAACTGAGCCCGCCAACCTGTGCGACTGGCTTGGACCTCCATGACGATGGCGTCCACTGGGATGGGGTACTTTCTGTCATTCTCGTTGATCGGTTGATTGACTTGACGCCAGACCTCCCCGTTTATAATGCACTCGCCACGTACAACGCATCAATTCGTGTACGGGCCTAATCACTGCATGAGCCCAATGGGACGCTGCCAGCGCCCGCTCGCTGCCCCACGGATCCTGGTGTCGTCGTGGCAAGTGTGGGGGGAGAATTCGCTGGGTCCGCGGACGAGCCGAGACTCTCCTGCGGAACGCCATTGAATTCCAGAACAATAGGGCGATCGCATCTCCGAGGGCCGTCCAAGGTCGAATCCCATCCGCGGGTTTCCCTTCCAATGCGGCGAACCTTTGCCCGCCCTTGGACCCAGGGTTCCACCATAAAAACCCGTCTCGCCCCCGCTCCCATTCCCCAGCCGTCTCCCTCTCCCACCATGTCCTTGTCCATCCTCTCGCGTGCCTCTCTCGTGTTCGTCCAGGCCGCATTCAACCAGGCTGCCTGCACCCCCCCTAACAAGACCCCTCCCAAGTTCCGCTACCACACCGAGGAGCCCTTCCTCTTGCAGATCGCACCTCTCATCTTCAAAGTGCGTCTTTCGCCGCCCTCTTCCCCATCCTAGAACTAATCCATCGCCTCAGCTTCACACCGTCGCACTCTGGTGGATCGCCGCCTTTGAGGCCGTCGCGGCACTCAACCACTACACCGGGGCATCCCTCTCCCCCACCCTCTCCGCACACCTCGATGCCGCACTCTTCCCTGCCGCTCGTTCCCAGAACCCACTCCCACTCATGTTCCTCTGTGGCGTCGTCCTGGTCATAATCGGCGCGTGCATACGCGTCCGCTGCTTCCAGGAACTCGGCCAGCTCTTCACCTTCGACTTAACCATGCACCCTGAACACAAACTCGTCATCTCTGGCCCATATGGCATTGTCCGCCACCCCTCCTATTCGGGATCAATGCTCCTCGTCATCGGCATTGCTTTCTCCCACCTCACCCCTGGCAGCCTCGCTGTCGAGTGCGTTCTCGGCTCTCTCGGCTCGGCCCTTGTATGGGCAGTCTGGTGGATCTGGACCATGGCCGTGGCTAAGAGTCGTGTATTCGCCGAAGATAGGGAGCTTCAAAAGCGCTTTGGGGCCGAGTGGGAAGCTTACGCTGCGAATGTCAAGTACTGGTTCCTCCCCGGTCTCATATGACCGAAACCTTGACGGAGAGTATTCACGCTCTCAGCACCACCCCCCCGTCGGCAATATTGGCACCGTGGTTACTAATATTAGGCATAATCGGCATTTATTCGTACATACTTGTAGACTTCGTGCATTATATTCACTTCATGATATCCCCCCGCGATCCACACTTTTGCTGTATTTTATCCTGTTCTCTTGCGTCGCAGTGAATGTAATGATCATCTATTTCCAGCGGGAAAAAGGGTTCTAGCTTCTTTTGTAAATAAGGATACGGAACGTATTGCTCCTCATATACATATCCGCAGGGACGCGGTGCATGAACAAATGTTCCGACTGATATGCCGTCGGTGAGCCACGTCAACTGCATTCGTATGTATGCTGTCAATTCCTCTGCCAGCCCCTAATATGGCTATGTACTGAATATTTCTGTGTTTCATGGTCAGTGCATTCTTCACGAGGTTAAATATTCGACCGGGGATGGCATGCCACAGGTGGGATTGTCGTGTTTTGCACAGCCTAACCAGTCATGAATATTATGCCGAGGTATGCGGTGGCCGGAAAGGATCATCATCTGCGCGCCGAGAACCATGGAACTCGATGACCTGGGGACTGTGGTCATGCGTTTCAGCCGCAAAAGCGCGCTTCTATTATACATGATTCCACCACGGCGGCCAGCGTATCCTCGCCAGCACCGCGGCGTTGCTCATTTCTATTGAGGCTGTTCAGGTTGCAAGTGCAACTGAAAAATGGGTCGTCTGACCAAGACGCTGAGACGTCTGAGATACGTCAGCAAATATCTGGCACAAAACCTCGCCAGCGAAAGACGCGTCATGTAGAGACCGGAGCCGTGTCAGCGAAGCGGAATTAGTATGTACCACCAAGGACGTGTCTGTATACGCACCGCAGCATGCTTGTGCCAATTCATTGATCACCTACATTACCTCAGGAAGCAGGCCACGTTCTTGGACCAACCTTATCTATGTGCAGTGCATGAGGCACAGATGTTCTGATCACAGAGTTGGGTGTTCTTAACCCACTGGGAGTATATGTATAACGTGCAGCCTGTTGAGGACCTAGTGGTGCTATCAGGACAGATGTCGTCACGGTCCATCAAAGAACCCACTGACAAAGATCGCGCATAGAGCGCTGCGCGTTCCTTCTGCGCGTCATAATGTTCTCAAAGGCAGGGTCACTCGCCATAACAACGGCGCTCCCGCGAGAAAAAAAAAAAAACAAACTGAATGGCCTTAATGTCCGCTGTTGTGATGAACTTGACAAACCTCTTTCCGATGAACAAGGATGAAATTACCACCATGTGAGAGGGCTTGGAATTGATGACAACCAGCCAACTTGCGCATGTAAGGTGGCAGTCACGCATTGCCTGCGATGGGAAGATACAAGTCGCCCCTAAAAATGCATGCCACCAGCCCGGTCCAACCAACCTCGGCCTCCGGCGTCTCCGTTACAGTGATACAAGAAATCAACGGCCACCACTGCCAGTCGGATAATGCGCAGCTCGGAAGTGCTTGATATGCTGCAAGTGACCAAATCCGATGTCGGGTTGACGTTACAATAGGCACAGAACTCACTGCATTCTAAAGCTTCATACAACATCATATCGATGATCTTTGGCTTCTTCCAATCCTTTGCCAATGCTCCCACAAGGCCACAGTCGGTCGCACATCATACCCCAAAAAATATACTGTGTTTCCTTACTTCGCCCATTTGGCCTTGGTGCACTGCGCATCACCTCCCAGTCGACGCCGTCCACTCAGGCGCAGATGTGCACTCGCCGACTCCTGAGAGGAGAACAAAACCTCAGCGCTTCAGCGTAGATCAAATACGTACATCGGGCCCATATGTATCATGGATTAATCATGAAAATGGGAATTCGGAAGGGGGGACGATGTTGCTGATATTTGTCGTTGAGAGTGCAGCACCGTATCAGATGATGACCCCCCAAAAAGGTTCCAGAGATAGGTATACTTTTGCAATAAAGTCAGAGATCCCGAGGCGCAAGAATGTCTGTCAAACCCAAGAAACAGTCACAAATAACCAATTGGGCTTCCTGGTATAATATGGCCAGACCAGATGTAACCCTTGAGATCAAAGAAATTTGACCAGGCGCTAGACATGACACACGTACTGAAAACAGATTTTTCTAGGGTTGACCTAGCTATCACCATCAAGAGATATGATCACTGTTTGAATCATCCCTCGATAAAGATTGATAGACGCCCTTGGTGGAGTCACTGCACGCATCTTGTTTCGCGTCTTGCTCAGACTCTTGGGACCTTGGCTCCTCTCAATCTCAAGGCCCGCCCACTGATCTTGCATTCAATGGCTCAGATGTCTGGCGCACCTATCAGCAAACGTCGACTTCTACATGCGGTGCGAGCTTGGCAGCATAGTCATTCTTGTACCAACGAGACTTGCCCAGAAAATTGGTGACGTGGTGACTTCTTACCCTGACGAGTGAGCTGAGTAGACGTCCTGCACAGATAATTGCAAATTGGGATGTGTGCGCGTGTGATGGGATAGGAGTGACAGAGACGAGACCGGCCCATTCGTGTTGGATGGTGTCGATGAATCAATGTGCGCAGACTCATCGTTAGTTTCGCTATGGGAAATGTAAACAACCGTTGCGTATAAGAATGCCTACCTGGAAAACCTGTCTACGAGCCAACCTGCACCGATGGGTGCGCGACGGGAGGTGTCCGTTATGCCTGAGGTGTGTCGGTACGACGGTATCCACGAGATTTGCCGTATCAACACAACGAAAATAAATCAGGGGCTTGCTTGTATGCGAGACTATGTAGTAGTAGGGAACCAGAAGGTCAAGATCACGGAGCGAAAAGAAATAATTAGTGCGTGTTCAGTCATGTGGTGGCATATATTTGAACTGCGTAGACCCTTTTAGTCAGTCACTGGCCTATGTAGGTGAGGTCAACTTCAACTGCTGTGGTTGCTGGTCCCTGGCACAGTGGTTTAGCGCTCACGGCAAGCTTTTCTCTTCCCCCCATCAGCAAAGCTGGTGGTCTGTGTTCAAACACCCATATTTCTTACAGTCCGACCAACCTCCGATAACGTGTTCGAGCTCTTAGAATGACTCGTCGTGTGTCGACAAACCGAAGGCCCAACTACGGGACACTGCCAACAGCAAGGTAGTATCCATGCCCAATTCCAATACTTTAGTGCCGGTACACCTAGAGTTGACTGACTTTCCAGAACCACTCCCGATTCTCCTCCACCCCAGTATTCCCTGGGCTTACCACACACGAATGAACAACCCAACCATCAGTCCTTCTGGGGATCAGCATCCGCCAGCCCACACAATGTCCCTGGTCCAAGATCCCCACAAAGGTAGGCAAAAGTACAGTGCTTCAGTCCCTCGATTGACGTTTGAGCTGTTACAACTAGTCCCGATGTATGCAGGCAAGCCACTCGCATCGTCCAACCATGTCGAAATTGTGACCATAATGTAGACATTCCAAAGCATGCCCCTTATTTTCCAAACAGAATCGGTGGTCCACTTGGGCTATAATCGTGATAACCTGCCTCGCCACCCTCGCCTTCTGCACGTCTACCATGCCTGTTACCTGGTGCGACGATCCCGTCGATCCTGGTGTCAGACACCGCATCCACAGGGAGTGGGAGACTGAAGAGCGTCAGTACGAGCACGAGCGATCCAAGCGCGACCAGCAGAGACTGCAATGGGAGCTTGAAGATATGAAGCATGCTGAGCTTCTCAGTGAGTGGGAGGAACAACGGCTCCAGCACGAGGAAGAACTCAGGCAGCGGCAGCGCCGTGAAGAGGAGGAGCGCGTAAGGCTCAATCTGGCCTGGGCCAGAGTCGAGGCACATCACTGCACGACGTATGCCACGAGAGAGTACACCGCCCAGTTGACTAATCTTCCTGCCGATTACAAGTACCGTCTAGATGCATGCAGGGTGACACCCCTCGAGATTCATGGTATATCGTATACGCCGAAGAGGTGTGAAGAACATGTAGGTGCTGTCCATTCAGTCAAGTTCATCACCCTCACCCTAAGAAGGGACAAACCGTCATCGGTTACTGGGAAGTGAACGAAAACGAGCCTGACTGTAGGACTTGGTGGAACTGGTACAAAGATAAGGTCAGTTGCAGTCTTGGAAACTATGGAGCGTAATGCAAACTATGACGGCAGGGCTGCGTTTCTCCTGGATCCGGCACGCGGGTAAGTTGCCAATAGGCGGACGCTTGTACATGATGAAACATTCGTTTGCAGCGCATCGAACACTACCTTGAAATGCTGCCCAGTGGTGGTGACTGGAGGGAGTTCTGTGCAACCACGCCAGCTCACTTTCGTGATATGGAGTTCATTGGAGCTCATAATTGCTTCCAACTCGTATGTTGCGTTTGCTTGTCCTTTACCGTTGTGCATACTACGTGCATTCCTACAGAACCTGGGAACGTACGGGCACTGGGAAATCAAGGATGACAGTTGCGCGTAAACAAATTATGTTTTCAAGCGTCGTCTGAGGGCTCAGTCGTTTACATTTTCCTCTACTGCTCATCTTCCTCCGACTCTATGTAATTTTACCTGCTCATCTCTCCTTTTTCCTTTGATTTCTCAACTTGGTGTTTGTTTGCTGTGCCGACGAGGTCCTGTGACCTAGCCTGTCAGAGTTCATTCCTTCATTTTTTCACTTGAAGCTCTGAACATTCTGTGCATATGATGGGTTTGGATCGTTTGAAACCTTTCGATCATTCTGTTCTCGTGCTCTTTGTTGAAGATATCATTGCCAAATAAACGGCAGGTCATCAGATCACCTAACAAGAGAAAACTGAAACTGAACAGTACTACTAATACACGGATACAAAGTTCATCACCTACAGATGAACGTGACAGGTGAAGTCCCTCTGAAGGTGAAACCAAATTACCTTCATCTGTCCATCAACTTCCGAAATGAAAATGAAACAGTGGTCAGGCAGGTTCAACAGCACGACGAAAGCAAAGAACACCCGGATCGATAAAGAATGGTTGACCACTTGTTCTTGACAGTGCTGTTGTTATTGATCAAGGATCGACACCCTTCTGCGTTTAGCGATGGCTTTCCTACAGGTAATGTTTCACCATAAAACCTTGATAAACCCCACCAGATCTTCGCCCACCTCCCATCCTGGTGTGGCGCGATGTCCCTCATTTGGCGTGCCTCCCTCGTACTCTTGCAGGCCGTCTTTAACCAAGCCGCTTGCACGGCTCCAAACAAGACCCAGGAAAAGTTTCGTTACCACACGGAGGAGCCCTTTTTCTTCCAAATCGCCCCGTTGGTCATCAAGGTTTGTCTCCCATCTCAGTCGTCGACGTTGGTTCACACATGTACCACACATCATAGCTCCACTCGATTGCACTGTGGTGGATCGCTGCCTTCGAGGGCGTAGCTGTGCTCAATCACTACGTCGGGGCGTCGGTATCACCCTCTCTCTCTGCCCATCTAGATCACATTCTTTTTCCCGCTTCCCGCTCCGAAAACATCCTTTCGCCCATCTTTTGCTATGGCGTCGTCATGGTGGTGATAGGTTCATATATTCGCGTCCGCTGTTTTCAGGAGCTAGGCCAATTGTTTACGTTCGACCTCACCATGTATCCTGAACACAAGCTCGTCACTTCCGGCCCCTACAGTTATGTGCGACACCCTGCCTATACGGGATCATTCTTTGTCATCGCAGGCATCACTTTCTCGCAACTTACTCCCGGCAGTCTCGTGGAATGCTTCCTAGGGCCCGTCTGGTCGACATTCGTGTGGGCAACTTGGTGGGTCTGGAGTGTGGCAGTGATCAAGAGTCGTGTGTTGGCAGAAGACCAGGAGCTCCAGAAGCACTTGAGCTCTGAATGGAACGCATATGCTGCTAGGGTCAAATACCGTTTCGTCACTGGTCTTATATAATTATCGTTATCGCGCGTTCAACTTGGATAGTGAGTTTCCTTCCCCGACTTCATCAAAGATTCGAACCAAGCTGACGTGCTCCCCAGTTCAAAATACAGTATTTTGCAACGGGCTTAATCAATATTCGTTAAACTATACACCCAGATTTTCCGTATTTCAAGGGCATTCTTCGTTGTATGGTCTATTGGACTTTTTTTTGCCCCTCTACTTGGCTCTCCTCGGTGAAATGCGGATTTTCCTCGGGTACCATAGCAATATCGTCCGTGAGATTGGTTTTCTGGCTATTGTTTTTATATATGCGCCCTTCGTGCACTTTCCAGTAGATTTTCACTAATGAACTTTCATCCGAGAGCTACCTCTTCATAAATGTGTTTCCGGTCAGTGGCACTGAATATAAATGTACCGACGTGATTCGAAGATCTTGGTGTGCACAGCAACGTGCAGCTCCAGTTTTCTATCGGAAATGCAGGTTAGATTGAAGACGTCCTGCTGTTGCTTATCACACCTCTAGACAGCCAAACAAAAACGTGGTAGTACTCGTACAGATTATGTACATCGTAGTGAGCCTAATAACTAAAACTGCGTCTACACAGGTTTGGAAGAAAAACACGAAAGATCATTGGAGATCAGAAGATCGAGCCGAAAGAATGGTCATTCGTCATCGGAATCCCAGCCATACTTGGGGTCCTCGCGCTGCAGCTTCATCAGATCTCCAATTCTTGCCCTCAACGCAGTGAGTTCGTCTGCCTTGATCGAGGTTACTTTGATCAACCCAACGATCATATCCAGTGCGTGGTCCCGGCCCCCCAAAGTCAGGGCGTTGTAAGGGTCATAATAGTAGTCTCTGATGGGTGAATGTACATCGTTGATGCCAGCCATGCTATACGCCGTAATGGCGAGTTTGATGGCCGGAATCGTTATGTGCCCATGAGGTATGAGGAGGAAGAGAATTTGCATCACAGCGGTTAGGTCCACAATATATGCGATGGTCTGGGACAACACCGTGTGGCTAAGCGACATTGTCAGGAAATGTGGTATTGTTCACAGAAGACACCTCTTACGAGTATTGATAGGTGTCATACGCCCAACCAACCAACATCGCATTTGCTGCGATAGGTAGCACCACCCGTACAGCAGGGCCACGGATGCCTGCGATCGCTGAGGCCACAGAGAGGCCAAAACTATTACCAGATCTTTGTCAGTTATGATATTGCCCAAGTGGTCTGAGGTACTCACGCGGTTTCTTCGTCTGCTTCGGGGAAATCTCTTGTATCGAGGTTTGTCACCATGTTCAGCATCAGTGTTTTAAACTGGTCGCTGATTAAATACTATGATATTCTGTAAGAAACAGACCTCCTGTTTGCAGGTGTAACCTACGCGATTGGGATCCTCGAAATTCCAGCAAGCGACAATATCCATGTGGATTACATCCAAACATTCCTTCAAGGTATACCCTAGGAACTTTGAATTCAACGCAAGTCCCCTCCAGTACCCTAAGATACTACATTAGTCTCGTTGTGCGAAAGAGATACTGTACCGACGTTTCTTTCCGACACTACGTGAGGGTTAGAACAGACGAACAATGACAGTAAACATTGGCGTACACAATCGAATCTCTGATCTTGAGTGTTATGCAAGCTCGCTGAGCCATGACAGCAGCTATTGCAACCTCGTTGGTCACATTCTTGTCCACCTTTCCGGCGGTGACTTCAAGTAACCGATCAATAGTGCACTCGTAGCCTTCCCGAACTAGATACAAGTCAATATGAAAATGAAACCTGGAGGAAAATGGAGCCTACCAGAAATAGCAACATTTGGAATGTCTTCACCAGAGATGTCCTGAAGGGGTCGTATACAAGACCTCTCCAATTCCTCACACATGCGTTCTTCCAAAAATGAAAGTTCCGGGTCCTCTCCTCTGGCTAGAGCTTCATTGTCGAGCTTTTCAATGAGGAGATCAAGCTTGGTGAAAACAATGATCAAAGGAACTTGTGATGCAGTATCACGTAAGCTGCAGTGGTTCCCAAAACCATTATATACTTACTATCACCCAGGAGCTGTCTCCTGGACCTAATGAATTTCTCTGTATCATCGTCAAGAAGGCGCTGGTTGGCACGAGGTATCGCTACACATAGCCTGGAGTAATTTAAAAAAAAGGGGGGGGGGCGTGTAATTCAGGAAGGCTTCATTGCTGGAAGCATAAAGCGCACCAAATAGCGTGCACCCTGTCTTTCAAGTCGGGCATATTCCGTCTCCGGGACAGGAATGCTTCCACGCTATTATTCGTGCCAGCTTCGGGACCACCGCTATTATGGAGAACGACTTTGTCGTTCTCTTGGAAAATGAGTTCGGTATCGATGCCGGCTTGACGCTGGCAGGCTTCGTAAAATCGCTACGGACAGAAACATTATTAATGCTAGGCGTAGAGACAATCGGGATGATGTGACTCAACTAGACTACGGATCTTGAATGCACGACTGATCAAGGAGGATTTACCAACGCCATCCTAGAATGCATATAAACGACCAATCCTTGACAGCAGAAATGAACCAACATACCTTGCCCATTACAAGCAGTCGGAATCTTGCGGGGCGTTCAACGATGTCTATATAGATGAAGATGGCTGTGAACTTACCGTGGGCAGACCCGTATAATGCTATCACTGACTGGCACCAACTTCCCGATCTCGGGCCGATTCTGGGGGAAAAATTTATTTCAGAACACGGAGAGGGAGCCAGAGAAAATGCGCACCAGACTTTCGGAGGTGCTGACTACAACTTGTATCTTCCCATCCATCATACGTAATGCTATAACCCTCGGTGATGACCAATCAGTTGAAAACCCTAGGTTGATTTACTTACTTCTAATCCCATTTGAATTGAGTGCGCTCAGCGCAATATCTTGGAAAACAAAGGGGAGGTCCACCACAGTTTTCTTTGGAATACCCATGAGACGATGGTAACAGTGGACGGATACCGAGCACTGCTCATCATCCGATACTTCTCTAAAGATCTGGAGGGTTAGAAGACAGCTGTGATGCAGAGTTGCGTACTTGCATGCCAGGGGAGAATGTTTCACTTAGAGACTTGCTGGGGATGGACACATGACGAATTGCCAAAGTCCTGTTTCCGATCCTAAGTTCCACATATTCGACTTGCCGTCTGGAGCTCTCAAGTAAGCATACATTGATGCCTATAGCGTGGATCATTAGAACATTCGGGATGAATGATAAGAAACGCTCACTGGTGATAAAAAAGCTCGCTGCGCGAATGTCTGAGGCCAGGGTGCTTGGAGACATGTCCGCAAGCAAGATTGGAGTGGAGAGACAAGGTGGAGCTGAAGATGGGCAGAGACCTTGGGAACAGGGTTTTCGTTATGAAGCGTGTCATCTGCGTGGCTGCGATCACAATGCTGAAATACGCAACCAGGAGCTGCGGGTGCTTGAGGGTTTCTGGCAAGTTGTTCATCCCTTCGGGATTCCGTGGATCCCTTACGCTCTTGGGAGATGGTTCCGTGTCCTTTTGTGCTTGTGAAGTTGCACATACCTGGTGCCTGTAAGTCATAATCAATTGGCACAGCCTCACTCAATAGCTCCCGCAATTATGACGCCCATGTTCAATGGTGGTGGAATTCCCCCACTTGTTGGGCAGCGAGCGTTGCAGCTCGTGACAATGAGGAAAGAAGCCGAGCCAGCACCAGTTCGTTCGAGCCCAAATCGATTTATGCTCGCAAGAGACTGAACATGCTCTTGCTTCGACTTGACCCGGAGGCAAACAAATTCTAGAGTCAGCGATGGTCTGAGTTTTTTCCTTCTTTTTTGGTGCAGCATACATACTAACATAGATGAATACAGTACAACAAGATTCCTCCAACCTCGCTCACAAGTCAATCCCTTATACTTTCCAGTACAATTGCGCATCGGCTCTGTGTTCAACGCCGGTCATGATAATAATTCTCTGTTGTTCCAGGACGTGGCTCTGTATTGGTGACCTTTATCCAGTGGCCTTTCACATCATCCCAGATTTTCCAAGGCGAAATCGGTGCAGGCTCTTCGAAAAGTGGATGTTGAACACCGCTGCAGGAATCCCGCCGACCCTGCAACCACGTGGATTCAGATGCGCCCTTATCATGTTCCGTAACTTGCTTACCGCGAGGTGCATTCTCGCACAGTGCTTAGCCATCACTGGAGGATGAGATGTCGCTGATGCCGCAGCGTGCTCATTGTTAATTGTGCCTTGGGAGGAGTGAGATCCCTGTGTCCCTTCACGTTTCGGCTATCACGAACATAGGTCATGCAAGAGATGACCGAGTCAGACCGAGCCCTACCTTACGGAGGTAAAGTCGTGCTTGAGAGCTGTTCATTTTGGTGAGTTCGAGGTGGGGGATTGGCCGTTCTGGATGGTTTCATGCATATGACTTGTGCTTTTATCAGCGCGAAAGCTGCTGTGTGGGGGAACTTCCAGCTACACAGGTAATATTTCTTGCCTCGTGTTTCAAGCGTTTTTTTTGGAAGCGCTGTACCGGTGAAGTGGTTTCCCTGCATTGAGGAATGGGCGCTAATGAATGATCTATCCCATATTTTCCGTCGTCTTTACATAATACCTACTATTGTCTGCAATTTTGCGGCCGTGGTATCCCCTGAAGTATTGATTGCTTGGTTTCATGTGACGTGGGCTGCTTGATGTTGTTCTAAAAATCTGATGCTACTCTGAATAATTGCTTGTATAAAGTGTTTCGGCAGCGGTCACTTTTCCTGCCGTAAGGGCGTCACATACAACGACCCTTTGCTGTGGCCAATCGATCAATTAGTCTCCAACCAGAAGGGAAGTCAACTGTTTTTGACTTCACCATCGTTTCTCAAGTTCGTCCGACGTCACTACCGATGTGACCGTCAGGCTTTCCAGGGCATAGGGCCTCGACGTCTCACCGTGCCACTCCAGAGGCGGGAATCCTGAACACTGATTCCTTCACGACCTTCCCCTCAACTGTCCTTATTACGAAGCTGTGCTGATTTGCGCTCTATCATAATCAGTTATCATACAAAGATCCTTACTACATAATACTAATCCAGAAAAGTCGTTCCACGCGGACGTATACATCCTGATTTTGTACCTGCGCAACTTGACCTCGATCGGGAGACGTGCGTTCGACGCGGGGATCTTGTGTTGATATCATCACTATGGACTGATGACTTGCAATCAGTATAATCCACGCTCCCCCTTCAACACATTGCCAAGTGCCAGTTTACTCTGCTTTTGCTGTGACGAGATCCGAAGCTTTGAATTTTGCCCTGAACCCAACTTGATCGATAGGTTTTCGGATCAATCATGATGTGGCCAAGTAGTATGAAGTATGAGGGTTCATGTACACCACTGCACTTGCGAGAAAGGCGGGCAGAACTTCATTTCGTTCAATGTCACAGTTATTTTATCCTGCTTAGTCTTGGGGATTTGAGGAACAGACCCTTCATGTGACGAACATTTGCCACGTGTCTGTGGCAGTCACCTCGAGCATCGGATCGGCACAGTTGCATACCCTGACTATGAAATCAAGGTACGTGCGCGTGAACCGCGATGCTGAGGCTCGTTGAGTACACGTGTGGCCGGGACCATTCACGAATATGGAATTGCGCGCGTCTCTAAGCTCATGAAACACACGTGTTAGTGAACTTCACTGAAAGAACCTGAAGAGTCACATTTGAAACTCGAGGGTCACCGACTGGCACATGCCTGACGGTGTACATACACTTGTTGCTCGTCGAGGACGTCCTGGTTAGCGCAGTGGCAGCATCACCACCAAGTTAGTGCTTACCAAGTGCAGTACACGTCGACTGAATCAATGGGCCGCTGTGTACCCTTGGCTGGAAATGCGTTCTTTATCAACCTCCGCACTTTCCGTCATGACAGCCGGGCTTTACCGAGCACCACAACTGGGATGCAGAAGTAGCCGCGATGATGAACGAGAGAAAGTCATCCACGTGGAAGCCACCATTGCTTTAAGAAAGTAGGGAACTGGTCGCGGTCCAGGTTTCCCGGGATTGACAGCGCAAAGGCAATCGACAGAACCTTCAGAAAAAGACATCTGAAATGCCCAAAAATCTGCCATGCAAGAATGGCCCAGGATGGATGAAAAGAAAACCAAGGTGGGAGAAGAAAGTGTTCCCGAGATGCGCACCACGACGATTTCAGTCGAAGTGTGACCATGAACACACATAAATTTCACGATGTGTCGGCGTTTAAACAAGCTGCTTATCATAAAACTCTGCAAAGCTTGGTTGAACCAATTACCTATCCACAGTACCGCCTCTGCCACCCGCGCGGGCACGCTTAACTGCAACAAGTTCGGTGAGCAGGCGCGCACGTTCATTGAGCAAAGAGGCCGTTGTGGCAGTGCCTGCGGATGAAACCAAAGAGTTCCGCAGATTCGAGCTACGATGAGAGGAACAAGAAGTGGGGAGATGCGATGTATGTGCTGAAACTACATCTATATCGCGTCTTTTCATCATATGAACTTGTGAATCCTGCGATGGTACAAGGGATAGACGTCGTTCACTTGGTACCTGAGATGGTGTACTGTGTTCTGAGTGGGTATGCAATGGACTTGGTTTGCGGAATATCTGTAATGGTTGCTTCGCACGAGCCCGGGACTTGGGCTTTACAGGGGTGCTGGTATTGAGTGATGTAGAAAAGGAGACATTAAAGTGTGGATCATCAGGGTCATTGTCATAGCCATCAGGCGGGCGGACCGCAGCCCCTGGTCTCATAGGGACTGCCGTTCTGGAAACAATCGTGGTAGGGGCCAAGGATGGTGTTGCCATGCAGGGCTTGACACTGCCAGAGGCCTTCCTTGATTCAAATGTCGATTCTACACGAGATGTTAGTCCTGGCTCAAGACCTGACGTGGTTCGCTGGACGCGAGAGGCCGCAAACTGCTTTAACTCCGCTCGGGTGTCTACTTCGTCTATCCAGCCAGTAAGGCGCACTCGGCGAGGAGTGGGCGTGGGGGGTTCAAGTGGATCGCCTGGTTCAGAGCGAAGGTCTGCGTCGGAGCGGTCGTCTGCATGGAGGTTCTGGTGTGCCGAGGAGTGTTGCAGTGACCGAGAAGGGGTGGACGGGCCAGCGAGGGCTCGTATAAAGGATGGATCATCCAATTCATGGATACACCGAGGACGGAAAACGGGTGGAGGGTCGTCGTGCGAGTACGGATGAGTGGTGTCATCTGACACGGTGCTTGCGTCGTTGAGCGGATGCGAACCACTGATGCTAGTTTGCGAAGAGACGCTCTTTTCCCGCATAGATAAGTCGGTGGTGGTAGTTCCCGCCGTCGACAGTTCGGGAGAGTGCACGCGAGGGTGTCGAGGTACGTCTGTAATATGGGACATGACCGAGATGTCCGCTACGGGGTAAGTCGGAGAAGCTTGAAGTAGCAGAGAGGTTGTGAAATCTTCCGAAGGGTCATCGTCTACATAACATTGAGAGCAGGAAATGCGATGGGAGTGGGGTTGCGACGCCGACAACGAGGGTAGAATCCCTCGCCTGCGGGCAAGCCAACACAGAAGCTCCCCAACGAAGACAGTTTCTTCCCATCCGCCATCAGCCAGTTTCTCTGGATCGACCTCACCGAGACCAATGTCGGTTGTCCACCCTTCGACACTCACATTCACACCTCCGGCATCTTCCCCATCAAGCAGCTCACTTCCATCGACACCCCCACGCAGCACGTCACACTCCAGCACACCGAGTAGGATCAGCATAGCCCTTATCTTTGCCTCCCTCGTTCTCGAAGCTCTCACGGAGTTCGGAATGGGAAGTCTCGCTTCAATGATGCTCTCAAGGATGGCTAAAAGGAGGGAGGGCGTGAGATCGGTGGGGATTTCGAGGGCGAATGGGAGCGAGAGAGACACAAGCAGTTCATTGAGAGAAGGAACCAGCGTTGGGGGGAGTGGTCGTCGGTCGTCTTCAGATTCCATTATGAGGACGCGAAGAGTATACTTGAGTCGTCATAGCCAGCTTAGTCAGCGTATACCTTGGACGGGTCTGGGGAAGACGAGTACTTCATAGGCCTTCGTCCTCATGTACCACAACACGCATTTAATGCGTGCTACTCCACCTTATCGTGCACTTGGCGAGCAGGATTCCTTTATAACACCATAACCGTACTGCAGGCCTGTTCCCCTTCCAGGTCTGGCACCCTGAGGTTGTACGCACGGCCAACAGTGGACCCTACAGTCACTCGAGCTATTAGCCTGTACTTATAGTCGCGTGCAAATGCGAGTGCTATGGTTCCTCCATCAAACTCTTGTTCAGCTCGCTCAAAGCCCTTGGCTTCACCAACTTTACTACCAAGGCGACGGCGAGCAGTTCACAAAACATCCGAGGATAGTTCTCTGAAGCCTCATTCCCGTAGGCTGTGAAAACTCATTTCCCGTTCATACGTGTGTTGGGGTTCCGTAGCGCCGTTGGTTAGACGAGAGGGTGCTATCTTGGCTGCACCGGTGTTTCTGCCGACCTCTGGAATCATGAAGGGATATCCGTAGTCCCTTCCTGAAGAGGGTGCTCCGTCTAGCATACACTCATGTTCACGCCACACCCGTACACGTGTCAAGCGGTTGGAGGCGGCCGTAGCAATCTCGTGCATTCCATGTTCGATCCTCCAACAGCACAACGGCGTTGTTTTGCTAGAAGCCATGCCTCCAGCGGCACTTCACACATCCTCGCTGCAACCATCTGGTCACACCGTAATGAAGGGGAGATTGTGCAGGTAAGGCGTGAATGCCGTTCATGGTTAGAGCCAACGTTATAAGGTGAACGTTGGACGGCTTTTGCAAGGTTCTGCCTGCACTCATATCCTACTCTCTGATTCATCTCTACGAAACTAACAACATCCATGGCAGCTAGGGGGAGGGAAATTCGCATTGCGTACATCAGTCATATTCTGGTAAAGTGCAATGCTGACGAATCCCCAGAATTATGGGAGCCACGGGTACTGGAAAGTCAACGGTACGACCACATATTTCACAACCGAATTGCTGACCACTTACCTGATCCTAGTTTGTCAACGTTGCTAGTGGGTCACAGTTGCCTGTGGGGCGCGGTCTCGAGAGCTGCACTGGCGACGTGATGACCTCCAAGCCTTTTGCTCTCAATGGGCACACCGTTACCTTAATCGACACACCTGGATTTGACGATACAAATCGTAGCGATACCGACATTTTGAAGTCCATCTCCGCCTACTTGGCGAATACGTGAGTGCGCTACTGACTTCTAGTATGCGACTAGAATTAACGGCAATGCTACCAAGGTACGAGCAGGGTGCAAGACTTGCGGGTATTATATACATGCACCGCATCTCTGATACTAGGTTGGGGGGCACCTCCAGCCGTAACTTTCGCATCTTCCGCGAGCTCTGTGGTGAAAGCACGCTGAAGAACGTCCTCATTGTGACGAGCATGTGGTCCGAGGTCGATCCTGAACTCGGAGAGGACAGGGAACGAGAGCTGGCTACAAATCCCAAGTTCTTCAAACCCGTTGTCGACAGAGGTGCACGAATGTTGCGCAACCTTAACACCCGAGAGTCTGCCCACGCCATTCTCCGACATTTGATCAATGCGCAAGCCCACACTTTACAAATTCAGCATGAACTCGTCAATGAGCACCGAGATCTCTCTCAGACATCTGCAGGCGCAGAGCTTACGCGCTTATTGAAGGAGCAGTCGAATCGCCATGAAGAACAGCTTAGGGAGGTGCGCAGGGAGCTGGAGGAGGCCATGCGTGCAAAGGATGAAGAAGCCCGGAAGGAACTCCAAGAAGAAATTAGCAAGAAACAAGATGAGATTGACCAGATCCGTTCAGAGACGGAACGCATGGCGGTGGAGTTTTCCAAGGAAAGAGCCCGACTAGAGGCCAGAATCGCGGAAATGGAGAAGGCACACGTGGAACACCTGCGGAACCTTGAAGAACAAGCTCAAAGGGAAAGAGAGCTGATCGCTGCGTGTGATGAGGCCGAGAAAAGGGCCAGTAACCTGGAGAAGAAACTGGGGACTGTGACAGCACAGGTGGCAACACAGCAAAGCCGCAAGGTACTTTGCAACGTTCTTTTATGAGTTTGTGGGTGTTTACCTTCGCGCAGGTCGGGCCAGCGGAACGAAGCGATGGACGAAGCAGGAGAGTTGTTGAGCGAACAGACTCGACATCTACAGTCTCAACGAGAGATCACTGTGGTCCGAGACCCATATTCCCAGGGGGAACAAAGTCTAAACCAGCAGATAAGTCACGCGAAGCGGATGCAGGAACCTTCATTGGATCTATCTTCTCGAGTGTCTTTAATGTCACGAGGTCCATATTCGGACTGTGAGTTGGCGTGTCGGTGTGGGACAGGGTGCCTCCAGATAGAGCAGCCAACTGGGGTGGCTGTCTCAGGCAATGAACACCACGCTCTTGTTATTTAATACTTGTGTATAAGATCTTACTGTTAACAACGTTGTCAAAACAGCCAGTCTAAATGCCAATACAAATGAAGGTCATGTTGCCTTTGGCAAGGATGCTTTGTTGCGGTATTTACAGCAATTCGGACGAAAAAAGTTTGACAAGAGCGAGATTCGAACTCGCGCCCTTTCGGACTGGATTCAATGACCTGATTCCAGCGCCTTAGACCGCTCGGCCATCTTGCCGCTGGACACTTGACAGACGAGGAAGACCAGATCCCATTCAGGGGGGAAGCCTCGTCGAGAACCTTGCATGTGATATTATTTCTCGACCTCCAACTTTTATGGCCACCTTCGAGTACGTCGACATCCCAGCAGAGGCTACTCGGCTCGGCTCGTCTCCCGAAGACCTGCTCAGCCATTCCGTGCGGCCAGCAGACAAGATACCCACCTCTTTCCCAGATTCATCCACTGCAACTATCGGGCACTTTCGCTTTATCGCAGCCTCGCATCCGAGCAATCCCACTGCAGCCTCGTCGCCGTCCAAGACCGCACTCTCAATTATTCCCCAGCTGCTTCTCTCGTCGTCTATCCCAACGTCTGCTGCGTCGATCACTTCAAATGCATCAGGATCCATGTTTGGTACCACCAAGTTCACAGCCATGGTTGGTCAAACCTCACACACATACTTGAGTACCCATGATCCCCTTTCTCTTTCCACCATGACTACAAACTTCCGTCGCTTTGTCGCGAAAGTCGGTCCTTTGTTCTGGTTACAGGATCGAATAGAGGAAATTATTTTGTGGAAGAAAGGCTGGAAGAGGACTACTGTATGGCTCGCTGCTTATGGGTTTATATGTGAGCATATGCCTCTCCCACTGTACTTGACACTGAGAATCAGGTTACTTCCCGAGATTGATATTACTCCTTCCTCACGCGCTGTTGTTGGGCATAATGCTACTATACCACCCAGAACCAGGTTCGCCCCCTGTGCCGATTTCCGTGAGTGAAGGAACATTCGATTGGCAAGCCAATATCCAGGGTATACAAAATCTAATGGGAGCCTTGTAAGCAATACATCGATATCATCAGCTATACTTCACTCTGATGCTATCATTCCTCTGATATCATGCGTATTCTGGGGTATCTCAACCACTTGCTCAGCTCAGACGTCCACGACGCAGTTCTCCCCTTGCTCCCTCTGTTGGTTCCTTTCGGAAGCTCAAAGGCCTCTGGTTTGCCGCCCCATAATCCTCCACCGACGTCTGTCCAACCTCCCAAGTCAACACCTCCGGTAAACCCCGTGTCGTCCTCAAAACAAAAGACTGGTTCAGGGTCTACGTCAGCTCAGGGCCCCTCTTCCAAATCGGATAGTAAACCCACCACTGCACTGCAAATGGATTCAGGACAGTCAATGGGGGCACAGGAACAGTCGTCAGTCTACGCACGGTCCAGCCATCCTCACCCCACTCTTCTGCTTGCTCTGGTTTCCTTCCTCGCTCTCCTCCCCGTCATTATGGCAGATATACTGCCCCTCCGATTATTTTCTTTCCTAGCCGGAGCCGGAGCCGTCTGCGCCTTGCACCCGAATGTGCGCAGTGTGCTCACTAGTGCGTGGGCTTCTCGGAACACATTATCGTCCTTCGATCTCTCGTTCTCAGTGGCGATTCCAATGCCTACTACGCCCCGTCTGCGCCTACCTGCGCCCTTCCGGAGAGGTGCGAACCGACGCACCTCTTTGAGTGAGAGGAGGCACCTGCGTTTTTGTATTTCCCCAAAGATAGCACGTGCCGTCCTCCGTCGCGTGGTGGACAACGATAGGCTTTCGGACAAGGCTTGGCCTGCGCCGATGTGCACAGTGGAGTTGTGGGAGAATGAGAGGTGGGAGTCGGTAGGCGGAACAGCTCCGAGTGAGGGAAGGCGTTCATCGTTCCTCGGTGGATCTGGCCGAAGTCGGACCGAGATAAATGGTGACAGTGACAAGGTTGAACATGGGGTTTCGTGGCCTAAGGCACCTCCCCAGGGTACGTGGAGCAAGACACACCTTCGACCGAGTGAACGGGCATCGTGGACCAGGGGCCGGGATGGGTGGAGTGGGGTGGGTGGTGAAATAAGGTGCGTCGCTTGTCTCAGTTATTCTCTCGAGTCTGCAATTTCCATTTGTCGGCGCCTTGTACCTTCGCCCCGTACTTGGAACGTAGTGAACTGACTATGCACAACCTTAGCAGCAACCTCACGTTTTCCCTTTCCCCTGGCTGGGCTTTCGTCGAGACAGAAGGGTGGCGAGCGGACTTGGATGGTCGTTGGGTCCTCGAGGATGGATGGAGAACTGCTGACTTGGAGATAAACAAGTCGTTTGCAGACGAAGGTCAGTGTAGGCTTAAGTTCATGTAGCATTGTTTGATATGTTTTATGTTGTCTAGACGGTTGGGTATATACCACCGATATATGGTCTCAGCCCCGGCCGGATGCGTCTCCACGTGATGGATGGGTTACGAGGCGGCGACGCTGGGTACGGAGAGTGTATTGGAGAGGTTTGTAAATTCATCGGGTTTTGATTTCATGCTGGGTATGACCGCGTGATTCCTTTCGTTGTGAGTAAACACCTTCCCCAGCGTTCGAGTGAAAAATTCCGTGCCAGTTACAAAGAGAACTTGGTATCCAGGAAATACACTACACAGTTCGGCCAATGGCAATCGGTCTCGGGTTAGCTAGTGTGCCAGACTTGCTATGTGTCATACCATGCACGGCTTCAAGTGTACAGTTGCACTTGTTTTTCCCTGGTGAAACTGACCTCTGGGTGAAAGTGATGCAGTTGTAACCTTGATTCACCGCTGGTCCACAGACTACTTGATTCACACCTTACTACTTTCCGTCACACGATGTATTCATCGGTTTGTCCGACTGTATCTTGGCATTCACACGACATTCTGTTTCTCACTAGGTGGACTGAAAAATAGGAAAGCCATTGCCTATGGCTTACGCGAAATTCTCCGATCGAGACAGTTACTGCCAGGAAGTACTTCGGTGGAGAGGGAATGGCTTTCTTCGACACTTGGGAGATTCAGGGATACAGCAGAGTACATGGAGGGGACCTGCGGCAAGCTCGGTGAAACAAACATGGTGGTGCGGCAGAGTTGACGCGTCATTCATGCCGCACGGCGAAAAGAACGCGATGGCCCAGCAAAGCAGATTCTTGGTAAGTAAGTATTACAGCCCGGGCATCTTCTACCCTAGACTCCAGTAGGAACCTTACACAAGGTATGTGGTATCTGCCAGCTGGCCGCGTAATGCGGAGCGACTTTCTTCAGAGTCAGTCATTCCAGCTGCTGACTGCATGCCAAAGGCTACACAATATACGTCATAGGTCACCATCGTAGAGCCTGGACCCTTCCGCACCGCCCTTCCTGCCACGAACATGGTTACTGAACCCGTTCATCCGGCATACAGCGACCCCTCGTTGCCTTCGATGCAGTTGCGGGGTATGGTGTCGAACCCAAACATTGCTTTCAACGGGGATCCGGTCAAACTTGCAGAAGCAATGTATAGGCTGGCTTGCCTCGAGGATCCCCCCTTGAGGCTACCTATCCACCAGGTGGCTTTGGAGGCTCTGAGGAGAAGAGGTCGTCACTTGGTTGATATCACGGACAAGTGGGCGTCCTGGTCTGAGGATATATGTTTCAAAGAATGAAAGTCTGCATAGAGGACGAAATAATGTGACGGAATCTAGTGTATAACTGTGAGAACCCTTAGCCCGCGGAGCCAACCTACCAAGTGACAATATTTTCCGTTCGCTCAGCGTTGATCAGTGACGGCTTACAAATAGACTAACAAATTCCATTCAAATGTTGGAATTTGAAATCTTACTGCCACCTTCATGGACATCCTGCGTCAGTGCTTCTTCACTTATACCTACTTAGTGAAGAGTGAACGCCTTTTGTCTTCCTTGGACCTTCGGGCAACTATGTATTAGTTACTTGACGGATAGTTTTTTCCCGGTAAGCTTGTTCTCACAGCCCTCATCTATCCAAAAACCGAGCAGGAACAAGCCGCCTTCATTACCCACTATAGTGTCTGGCTGTGCAAAGTAACCCAAAGAAGCTAGCCCGAGAGGCGGTATGTACACAACACGGTATCATATAAAGTTCCGCTAGATTGGCCAGTTGACGGTGATATTTGCGACGAGCATAAATAGCAGCTGACTTCAAGCGCTGATCATTGTTGTCAACCTTTGGATTCATTTCTCTTCATCTCCAGTCTCAGAATTACTAATTTTGCGATGTCGTCCGAGTCAAAAGTCTGGTTTAGTATGTTGCATAGCTTAAACTTTACGTGCGCTGACTCTTGTATCAGTTACTGGTTGCTCGTCAGGCTTTGGTCTGGCTGTCACAGAACTCGCCCTCTTGAAGGGTGACAATGTGGTTGCGACCCTGCGCAAACCTGACGTTCTGGCCGACTTGGCGACCAAGTACCCTGATACTCTCCTAGTGTTTAGATTAGACGTAACCCAACCAGAGGAGGTGACAGAGGCTTTCTCGGCCGCACGCGACAGATTTGGTCGTATTGACGTTGTTCTGAGCAACGCGGGTCATGGGATCGTCTCAGAGATAGAGGGAACAAGCGAGAAAAATGCGCGTGACCTCTTTGAAGTGAACTTCTGGGGGGCATCATACGTCTGCAGGGCAGCCGTCAAGTTCTTCCGTGAAGAGAATCAGCCCGCGGGTGGCAGATTGATACAAGTTTCATCAATATCCGGTGTCGAGTCGCGCCCAGGACCTGCATGGTATTGTGCTTCGTGAGTACTTCTAGCATTGACCCTTTGTTGAAACGTTGACCCTTGATCACACGCACACAGAAAATTTGGTGAGTCATCTGCACCCAATCTACCCCTTTGTCTTGCTACATTTTTGAATTCAGCCATCGAAGGCTTGACGGAGGCGCTCGCGAATGAAGTTTCTCCCAGCTGGAATATCAAGGCATGTGAACTTGAAGTCATTTGGCCCACACTGAGATCTACACCATACTTGATAGGTAACCATTGTAGAGCCTGGACCCTTCCGCACTGCCCTTCCTACTACGAACATG
>Ga0307518_10000080_pt1 | contig 65980 bp, 98 predicted proteins | sample 25_EM_MG_FD_203889 | JGI IMG/M metagenome (GOLD analysis project Ga0307518, IMG submission 203889) | Populus trichocarpa ectomycorrhiza microbial communities from riparian zone in the Pacific Northwest, United States - 25_EM | ecosystem: Host-associated > Plants > Roots > Unclassified | place...
TGTCAGTACCCTAGTACCTATAAACCATAGGAGAGTCATTGATATTTATAGAACTTGGGGACTACAGGGAGGTTATCAATATTTCATCCTGGCCTAAATGTTGGACTAAATGTGAAAACAATACTTAGAGTTTAATTTTACATATAATCTGGTACACAATTTAAAGTTTTGTCACACATTTTTGCTCGGATTATACTTCAAGTTTAAACTTCAAATTTTCCACTACATTTAGCATTGGCCTAAATATTGATCCATCCGTTGTGTGATGTATGAAGCCTTGAACTGTTGGCCAACAAAGCACACCCCATTTATGGTAATAGTCATCACCTTCGAACATCAAGCCGGGTATCCAGCTTGAAAATAAAACCAATAGCTACCATCACAGGAACAGGTTACATCTCATTCATATCAAACAGATCCTGTGCAATCAAACGCAGTCGATGTGACTACAAAACACCTGTGCCTTTGCACTCTTAAATATGGGGACTTGATCAGTGGATCTGGCTAACTCCAAGCACACGACATGGACAAGCATCCAAGCCGCCTCGTAGACCAGCTGCATGCCGTCCACGCAAGGCAACAGAAGGTCGTCCAGCAATTCCAAGTTGACAATGCAAGGCTACTTAGCGATCTAGTGGATATTCGTCGGGAGAGGGATAATTTTCGGGCAGAAGCAGCACGCTTCCGGAGGGAGCATGCAGATTTGCAAAACCGGCTCGAAGAGCTTTTGTCAGACTATCAAGACCTCAAGCGCGAGCACGCAAATCTGGTGCGGTCCTGCCATGCGACGTCTGTGGGCGGACGGTCCCAGAGACTGGGGTCTACTAAGGTTAGTTCATTCATGCGGCCATGACTTGGCGCTCACCTGTTCTGCAGGCATTGAATCCGCTGTCAGTTGTCAACGAAGGGGATTCTTGCGATACAAACATTGAAGCATCTGCGGTAAGGATCTCGTGTCGAGCAGGGATTTCTAGCTCACGCAAATTACATAGGACAAGATGACCAGCCCCATCTTCAGAGAGCTTCATGACCCTCTCAAAGGCGAGTCTGAACCACCAGCATCTCGCCAAAATAGCGGACTGGCAAGGTCACGCAGTGTGAGCAATGCAACACGAATTAGTACGTCGCTGTACGCGACATATTAGATCGTGGCACGTATAATATATTTAAAACTCGGATTCGATTCCCACCTCGTAGTTCCCTCGGAGTAGTCATATACCGCCGGCTTATATTAATATCTGTGTTCTTGGGTAATTTGTAGAGCCAGAAACAATCGTGACTTACAAAGTATTAGTGTGAGTGGTGGTGCTTGGTACGTTACTGCAACTGGAAATTGTTCCGATTCGCTTTTTTTCGTTGTCCGCGAATAACATGGTTTCAACGAGCGCCCGAGGTCCGCGTGTTTTCAGTCTCAGCTGTAGCTCCGACAATCAAGTGGTTAACAGGTATATTATCTGCGTGTTTCATGGCTTCGGTGTAGCACTGTTGTCTCACGTGAGGCTACATGGTTCATGCATTCCGTCGCTGAGTTGTATATATGTTTCGTATAGGGCACGACAGAAGCACAACGAGCGCTCGAGCTCTTCACCGTTGCTTTGTTGTTTGAACATATACATTTTTGCATGCTCCATCATAAACAAGGTGCCTGCTACATAGGTAACACCAGCTCTCACTCCGCCAGGTGCCCCTTTGAAACCGCATGTTCGATTCCCCCAATGACGTCAGACACCCCCGCTACACTATTCGGTACCCATTTGGATCGCACCAAACGGGTCTCGAAGTAGCGGTCTCTACTGTTTGTTGCTGTAGAAGCTCTCTCTCTCTTTGGTCACGTCTTTGACTAGTCGACCCACCTGGTACCAGCATTGGTAAACATGTCACATAGCCCCACTGTTCCACTGGTAGCCTCGTCGTATTCGGAGACAGAACCCTTGCTTCGCCATACCCATAGCGATGGAACCGAGGCTGAAAGTGGTCGGTGTAGGTTTTTACATCACAATCACACTGACCAACGACACAGCTAATGCAGCCAGCAAACTCACGAATGACAGCGGCAGACGGCAGCTCGGTATGTCCATCGAACCCTCTCATCGGATGGTCTTTTTGAGCTGGAATCGCGAAGTTGACGGCTTGTCCCAGGACTGCTTAGCGCTATCTCCCTTATCTTTAACAGAATAATCGGTACAGGGTGGGTCAATGTGAATCCAGACGATCACCTTATCGACAGTTATTATGCATAGTGTTTTTGCGGCGCCGAGTATCCTTCTCGAGTCATCTGGAAGTGTTGGGCTCACTTTTGTGATGTGGACCATTGGCGCTTTGGTTTCGGCCGCAGGAACTGCTGTATACGTCGAGTTCGGGACGGTGATCGACCTCCCCATACGCCTTCGTCAATTATACTCAAGCCCATTTGTAGGGCTTACCACAGAACGGTGGAGAGAAGGCGTACTTGGAGTACATATACCGCCGCCCACAGTTCCTGATCACATGCGTATTTGCTTCGTACGGGATCTTCCTAGTGAGATATGTGACGTGTTCGTCCGCTTAGTGCCTCATGCATCTACTAGGGTCATTTATCAGCTGCCAGCATTGCTTTTGGAGAATGTAAACTGTCTATCAGTCTATGTGGGTGACGTTTAACGGTCCTTGTGTAGATGCTCTTCATGCATTTGGGTCTCAACCGACTGCCACCAATGCGCGCATTGTTGCATGGTTGGCCATCACCTTTTGTTTTGTTGTCCATGGGATTTTCCCTAGATTTGGGGTCAAGCTCCAGGACACCCTTGGTGTATTCAAATTAGGCATTCTTCTGCTGGTTTCAGCATCAGGCTTCTTCAGCATGTTTGGGATGCCTGGATTCTCAGTGGATGAGAAGTATGATCAGCCCCACAATTTCAAATGGGAAACGTTCTGGGAAGGGTCAAATATGAATGCTAGTGCGTTCACCAATGGCATCTATATTGTGATCTGGTGAGTATTTGACAGTCACAGGCGCAAATGAATTGAGGGTCAGCTGCTTAGGTCTTTCATCGGATATTCGAATGCCAATTATGCACTTTCTGAAGTGCAAAACCCTGTTCGCACTATCAAACGCGCTGCTCCAATCGCCTTATCCTTGGTAACAGCTGTGTACATCTCTGTAAATATCGCGTATTACGCTGTGGTGTCCAAGGCAGACATATTGAACAGCGGTACCATTGCAGCGTATGACCGTCAATGTTGCTTGGCTGATTATTGGCTGAGCTGTCATTTTCTAGGGCTTTATTTTTCCGAAATCTCTTTGGACCTGCGACTGAGCAGGTAAGTCTCACCGCTCTCTTGAAATTCTAATTTTGATTTGTACTCAGATTCTCAGTGCAGTAATCGCATTATCTATGCTTGGTAACATGCTCGCTGTACTGTTCGCTCAAGGACGAGGTGAGACGTTTGTTGTGTCGATGGAAGTACCTTAGTATCTTGTTCCAAGTGAATCAAGAGCTGGGCCGTGAGGGTATCCTTCCGTACTCGCGCCTTTTGGCCAGTAACGAGCCATTTAATGGGCCCCTTTGTGGTCTTTTTATTCAGTATTTGGTTTCTACCCTCACTGTGCTATTGGCACCACCAGGAGATGCATACAAATTTACTGTCAATTGTAAGGCTCAAGTGCTTGCTCTCCTTCAGAATTTCTGACTCTCGCGCTTGACAGACTTATCATATCCTGTGGCCATGGTCTATACCTTAATTTCTGTGGGCCGTTTACTACTGCACAGTAAACCATACAAATCGTACAACTGGCATCCCCCATACCGAGCCCCAATGTATCTTGCCATTTTCTTCTTCCTTTCTAACGTCTTCCTTCTGATTGTCCCCTTGATACCCCCATCTGCTGGATACGAGATGTACGAACATCTACCCTACTATGTGAGTTAATGGTGGTGAATCTCGCTCTGTATTCTTTAATGATTTTGCAGTCTCACGTTGTAATGGCATTATCCATTGGATCAGTGGGTGTCATCTACTGGTTTATTTGTTTCAATTGGATGCCTCGCAAGAAGGGATATCGTTTGATTCAAGAGGTAGTTACAGAGGATAATGATCTTTCGTACAAGGTGTTCAGACGGATACCCGTACATTCCCAGTGATTGATGGAATAAGACTAAATTTTTATTGTGTTTCGATGTTTTGTGCGGCATTACCCACGGCAGGCTTTTATGTAAATACGTAAAACTTTAAGTAATTAGAATATTTCCTGCCCTTCTCCACGAAGTACACATGTTTTGCTACACGATGGCTCTTTGATGCTCAAATACATGCGATAACACGACACACTACGCCTAGTCCGCCTTTTCTTTCCGGACCTTGAATATCCAACATGGATGCACCACTTGGACTGGACGTCTTGGCCAGGGACAATGTGGAACCCACATCGTCAAGCGCATTACGCGCATTTAAAGATATTACATTCGGTAGTGTAAGTATTGTTCGTGACTCCGTCAGCAATAGAAATGCCAACTTTTCGTTTAGATCGCAGGGATGGCCTCTAAAGTTTTCGAACATCCTTTTGATCTCACAAAAGTAAGGCTTCAGTCACAGGTACTGGACTCCACCGCACGATTCAGCGGGCCGATAGATTGTCTGGTAGAGACCTGGCGAAATGAGGGCATTCGAGGGCTGTATCGTGTGCGTCTTATCCAGCACTCTGTTAACTTGAACCTAAACGGTTGGCACAGGGACTACCGGCACCAATAGTTGGAGCAATGGCCGAGAACGCAACGTTGTTCCTTTCGTATAATGAACTTCAAAACTTGTTCCGGCGGTTTAATGGACAGTCCTCGTCTTGTGACCTTGCGCTTTCCCAGCTTGCGCTTTCTGGAGCTGGCGCTGGCGCCATCACCAGTTTTGTTTTGTGGGTAGCCTCCGCGATGTTATGGTATTGCAAACTTATACTACATGCATCATCCAGAACACCAGTAGAACTTGTCAAATGCAAGATGCAGGTGCAAATGTTGACTCCTGGGGCATCTGTGGTTTTGCCGTCTGCATCCTCTCTCAAGCGTAATTCGTTACCCGGCCCGATATCTGTCCTCACGTCTGTCATTCGCAATACGGGCTTTCGTGGCCTGTGGCTCGGCCAAACTGGCACGCTGATTCGGGAGACTGGAGGAGGTGCAGCATGGTTTGCATGCAAGGAGTTCGTGGGTATAAAGCTCATCCGGCGACGTGCAAAGTTGTCTGGTGTAGAGATGGGGAGAAAGGATATCCTTCCTTGGGAATCGGCTGTCGCAGGAGCTTGTGCGGGTGCAGCGTTCAATTTATCCCTTTTTCCTGCTGACACAGTCAAGAGTGTCATGCAAACTGAGGAAGAGCTGCGACCACGTGGAAAAGGTATTCCCTCCCTCACATTTTTTGGTACTGCGAAGGCCATGTACAAGGCACAGGGGATAAGAGGCCTTTACTCCGGGTGTGGCATTACAGTCGCGCGGTCCATACCGAGCAGTGGCCTCATATTCTTGATTTATGACGGATTGAGTAGCCATTTTCCGTCGTAGACCCTTTCATTCAACTTGTTGTAAAATACCCCATTAGAGCATAATTTACTCAGAATTATGTATTTAGAATTCCAATCTGGGTGTTACCTCATCCTACTCACCCGAAGAAATTTACGACTTCCATTATTCGTCGAAGTCCCTTAGAAGAAGATTTCAAGTTTCGAGTTGTTCAAGACCAGTCCATGTCGTTGGCCTGCTTCCGTCAACGATTCTTACCGGTAGCACATCCAAGGCTACCTTTGAATACCTCATTCAAAGTTATTCCTAGACCAAACGTGCTACCTTCTACTGTCATTGTGGCCCGTACCTATGCATCCAAGGCTAAAACCAGATCTACAGCCGAGCTGGTCCCCGGTTCGCAGCAGCCTTTGACAACGGAGGAAGCACGCTCAGAATACAAAAAAGCACAAACAAAGATGCTGTCCACCGTTGAGTGGTACCGCAAAGAAGTAGCTGCTTTCGAGATGCGAGCAAATGGTCGCGTCACTCCTGCCTTACTTGCACCCATAAGAGTAGACGCTCAGGGCAAAGACAGCGAACCGCTCAAATTGGAAGAAGTTGCGACCGTTGGTATCAAGGACGGTTCGATGTTGGTCGTCACCGTGTTCGATGAAAATGTACGCTGGTGTATTCCTTTACACCTGGGCATTTTTACCTCATTGACGGGCCCTTAGTAGAATTTGAAAGCCGTCGAACAAGCCATATACAGTGCGAAGTTACCGAACATTGTTCCACAGAGGCAGGATTCACGGACCATCAGAATCCCAATACCAAAGTATGTCACCACTTCATTGCATGTTCTCCTGTTTTATATATCTATAATTCATTGAAGGCCAACTGTAGAGGCCCGGACGGCTCTCATTTCTAGTGCACAGCGCCTCGCGGAAGACGTCCGTGTTCAGATACGACGAATACACCAGGCTGGCGTGAAGAAAGGCAAATTTCAGAAGCGTTCGGTTGAGCTCGATGAGGTTAGTTCCACGCATACCACTTTGCAGCTTCGCGTTAACTTTGTGCAGTTCCAAAAGTTGGCTGACAAGAGCATTGCTGAGGTGGAAACAATTCTAGCCCTTATGAAGAAGTCGACTGCATCCCGATAACATGGGACCATGGGATGTTACATTCACTTCACTTCACTGGGTTTCCACAACGATTTCAGTAGTACTGAAGTGTTATAATAGAGCGAGTGGCTGACAAGATCGGTAGGATCACTAAGAACAAAGGCAGCTATAAACTAGTCAACTGAGTCACGTATCATACAATTAGCTGCTCCCAAGGAAGATAAGTTGCGAGTGTATTAGGAGAACCGAAAATATTCGATGCAGTGTGATCCACGCTTGAGTCTGCACGGCACCAGAATTCCAGAGGGTATTGTCAAGAGTAATTACAGCACGTTTCCACGATGGTCCAGCCCAAACACTTGTCGATGGCGACAATGGTCAGTATTACTGCAAACTACTGCAAGTACAAACTTACGGTTTGCCAGTTCACGAACATTTAGCCCTGTGTGTACGATGTCGATGAACGAGAGTCATGGTGACGGAATTAATACACTTACGGCCAATCTTCTTTCCGTTTCCCTCTCCAAGACTTCCGTCAGCAAGATTCCTCTGAACACAAACTCAGTGGATTGGTGTGTATTGAGGCAGATGAGGCACACCTTCCGTTCTTGCAAGGCCAGAATACGTTCCTCAACAGTATTTTCAATGACCAACCGCTGGACGAAAACGTTCTTTTGCTGCCCAAGACGATGGACGCGGTCGAAAGCTTGATTCTCTACCGCTTCACTCCACCCGAGATCGAGTGAGATGACACCTTGTCAAAGTTTCCAACGTCATCACCCCATGAAAGCCAAATCATGACTCACGGTTTGCCCTAGTAAGATTCAAGCCTACGCCACCACACTTGAGAGACATCAACATCACGGGGGCCTTATCACTGAGCATGAAAACGCGGACGGCCTTATCGCGCTCCTCGCGATTCATGGAACCTTGGTATCTATCCATTGACGTTAGTATTAACCCATACACTTCATACGAAATTCTCACTTCACATGGCCGATGGAATGTTCCACAAGGTAGTTAGAAACCAGTTTCAGAGCTTCAGTCCATTGAGATATTACAATGACCTGAAAGCGAGTTGGTTCCCATAAATATTTGACGGAATGGTATGAATCACCTTCTCATCGGGATTCTCCTCTGACCACTCCCGCAAATGTTCCATCATTTTCTGTAAAGAATGCCACTGTCAGAGAGAATTTCGTATAACAAACCCCATACCTTCATCTTCGTGGACGGCAAGAAGCGCGACATTATTTTAACTTCGGCAGTAGCCACGTCAGGTTGCCCTAGGACTGTTCCCCTCTCATCCTCTTCGATGTCGTCATCGGACTCCACAATCATGCGTTTCCTCTTCAAGCGTTTGAGTTCACGAGATGCGTCCTTCTCTTCCTCATCTTCGCCATCTTCAACAATGAAGTCGCTGAGATCATCATCGTCACAGTCGGAATCATAGGCGGAACGCTTCTTGCGCAGACGTTTCTTAGCCTTGCCCTTTCCCTTGGGGTCGCGACGCATATCCTCAGACACGTCAAGCGTGTCACAATTCGTGTCTACCTTGAAGCGAGAGGGACCTGCCACGGCCAGGTCATCGTCCTGGGGCTCGAAGGCTTCCCGCACAAAGATCCTATCAGCCGAGATTGCGGAACGGCAACTAGGGCCTAGGAACTCGTCAGTATGAAGAGTGCCGGAATGGGAGACGGAGAACCTACATGGCCTCTCATTGCCCTTGTATTTCTTGGGATTTTCTTCGTCCACTACACAGGGGCCATTGAGCACATTGACGATACACTCGCGACAAAAGGTATGTCCACAAGAAGTCACAATGGCATCAGTGGGAGTATCCATGCACACTGGGCACTCTTCAGCGTCTACAACTGCGTCAGCAGACTAAGTAAAAGTAGTGTCAACAAAATGGTACGGATAATGGAGTCTCTACTAACCTCGCGCTCAGCTAATACGCGGGCCATCGCAGCTTCCTTGTACTGCACCATCAATTTAGACACAAATTCTGCTGAGACGAGACGAGCGGCTCGCGCCCGTTCGGCTTTCAAGTCGCGTTTGCCACTGAGCTCATCAGACGCCACCAGGGCATTGCAGCTTTCTTGTATAAGCACTGGGTGGACGCATATTTGCCTCAGCCTCAGCAGCATCACTAGCACTGAGACAGAATGAGTTCGAGAAAAGACACATCTATGTTAGCATCAAACCTTGATGATAATTCCTTCAGAGAACACGTCAGTGCTTATTTAAAAGTACCAGTTGTGGCCACGTCACGACTTACTTCAGCACTGTTCCTGCGCGGAGGAAACGATTGAATTTGGCTTGCGACCTGGCTTCCACCTGCGTACCGTCAAAAAAGATAAACATGAACATTTGGGAAGAAATCTCACCATTTGGTAAATATCTCTTTCTTCTTCTGAGAATGTCAACTTCTGCAACGTGACAGTTTTCGGGGGAAGTTCGATGAGTCTCTTGCCGTCCAGTAGGGAGTCCTTCTTTCGACGAAGAAGGATCATCCTGAATATGGCTTGTAGCCTCGTACTCGCCAATGATGCTAAGATGATCTACGTCATATATACAGATTACGCAAGAGGCGAAACCTACGGTTCTTTCTCTCGATCCTTGAAATATGAGAATTGAAATCATCCCAGTCATACCAAGGTCGCAATCTAATAAAACGGAATAGGGAGTACGCATCCACCAGCCCATTGACAATGGGAGTTCTACCATGAAATCTCAGCCAATACAAATGAGCACCTAGAAAGTGACGCACCCCGTAAGACACCACCTGTACATGGCCACCAAGTCAGTCACAGAACGGGAAATCCCTTTGGACAATTATTTAGTGTCACAATTATCCCTAGATTAACAGGACGCACTTGTGCGGCGGTTTCTGATATTTTGGGCTTCGTCAATGATTATTCTGTACCACTGGATTTGGAACAGCAAGCCAACTGAAAGCGATTCGGTAAGATACTCGGATGAGCAATATCCGACTTACGTTCACGCCTCTTCCTCTTGAACTTTCGGTCATCTTCCGAGTCCGAGACAATGAACGTATCGTTCCTCTTTCTTTTCCTGACCTTCTGTTTCATCATTTCTTCTGCTTCAAGGTCGGGCCACTCGAGAGCCAAAGTCTATTTGTAGGATGTCACTGAGAAGCGAATTCTGGGTAAGAGAGTGTGACATACGTGATACGTTGTGAGGATAACATCGTACTTCAGGAGCTCTGCCTTCTGCTTGGGCTTACTGGGGCCTGTTGGATCGTCACGCCTGGGTATTGCGGTATGTGGATCTGCCTACCATGGTAAACAAGGCACTTCATGCCATTCGTCGTTTTCGTCTCAATTTCCAACTTCCATTGGTCCAACAAGGCCATTGGGGCAACAATAAGATTCGTTTTGCATGTCGGATTATTGGACGCATTGATAACCATGAGTGCGATGGTCTGGATGGTTTTCCCCAGTCCCATTTCATCACAAAGGCAACCACCTTTGTCTGAGCCCTTTTCACGGTCAAGGGCCCATGCAACGCCAATTGTTTGATGTGGCAAAAGAGACACTGCCATTCCTGGTAACAAGCTGTACAAACTGGGAAGCTTGAGTTTTTCTAGCGCCTTGGCTACGTTCGCATTTCCGTCGAACTGTTCAGAGTTGCAAGCTGCGATGATGAACTTGTTAATGCTTCAACAATCAAGGGCACTCAGGAAAAGTTGTTCTACGAATGCACGGAAAATCTTACTTGTCAGGGTTTGCAGGGGGGGGAGTGAAGTGATCCTTTCCTCCCCCGTAAATATTCCTGCCAGAGTCGAGGGGAGGGTCAGTCAATCCGGAGAGAAGATAGTCGAGTTCCTCGTCGGTATCCATAGTGTCCATATCGTCAGGTGGCGCCCATTGGTAACCAGTTTGCCCGAAAGTCATCTGAGACCCCGAAGCTACACCTTGGGTAAAAGGAATGTCATTTCCAAGAAGAAAGTTGCTGTCGAAGTGAGAGTTTTCAAATGCCTGTCGAGCGAATGTTTGCATGTAAGCTTCCTGGTCAAACATGGGGTGCCCCTCGAATGCCATCGTTGCGTGGTTATGGTGTTGGTTGTGAGCAAGTAGTGAGCATGCCGGTTGTACAGCATCGGTGGCCATTAATCCTGTATTGGCGTCAACGAAGGCGAGGGGTGATTTGATTGGTTCGAGTTTGACATGTTTAGACAAAAGTGGCGTCTGAGCGCCTTCCCCCAGACCATCATTCGCAACTCCGACAAACACGAGGGATGATTGACGCTTGGTTGGAGTTGTGGGTAGCACGCGTGCCCGTTTAGCGGGACGCAAATCAGCCTTTCCTGTTTCTGTGGTGAACGATTTCACGTCTGGAGGGGCTGTAGACGGTTCAGAGGATAGGCCACCCAGACTAGCATCTAGTTGAGCGAGCAATCCAACATGAGAATCCTTGGCATGATTGGCCACCGAACGTTCCGGTGTGATAGCCTGAGGGTCCATTGAAACTGGTTTAGACGATTTGATTGGTTGGCAAATTGAAAACCCACCGTAGATCCGTCCATCCTCGAGGATAAGGAACGTTGAGAAGAGGTGGTGCATTCATTGCCAGGCCGTTGGTGTTTCAACGCGTGGATCTGGAACACGTCAGTTCCACGTGAAAAACGGTCGGAGGCAGCTTACTGTATAGTTTTGCAATGATCCAAAGCCCCTGTTGAAACCCCCACCCAGAATACCCGAATTCGGTCCAAGCGTCACGTTTGTCTTGCAGGAGGGTTCTAGGCAAGTAACGATGCCATCTACATAAATATATGCATGAGTTGTGGCGTGTTTAGGAGGTGACCAGAATAACGAACAGCCTCCAGCTGGTTGTAAACGGACTACAAACTAGAGTGAGGGGTTAACAACTGCATAGACACTTGTCCTGATGAGCATACATTTAGGTTATCTGGCGAAACCGCAACGTGATCCTGCAATTCTTTGAAATAGTACTCTGGCACCTTTTCCTAGATTCGTAAGGTACACCATTGAGATACATGTCGTATGGGCGTCATGGCACTTGCTTACCTGGGAACTACCAAGTTGCCTTGCCGCATAAGCCAACAGAATGGCGTGCGAGACCATGCTCACGTTCTTTAAGGCTGGGAAGCAAAACGGAGTTGGCGCGACGCGACGCGACGCATGAGCACTAATAATTATAGGTTTCTCGGAACCTCCCGTGGCCTCAATTGCCAAAAGGGGTTAACTATTCCTTCCGACAGTGTGGGAATTATTGACTTGTTATATTCATTGACTCGGATCTTCTTTTTGTGAACAAATCCACAACTTTGGCAACGCTGCGAACGCATGATCCGGGCCATCGTCATGTTTTACAGCTATGACAAATGGGATTTACTGTGAAGACGACGAGCGCGAACGATATACGAGAGTAACGGCGTGCTCAGCGAAGACCAGCAGCGAAATTTTAGAACAAGCAGACGGAATATTGTGAGCATGGCATGAAGGTCCTCATAGTATATTCATATCCCTAGCTAGGATGCGGCTACATACTACAACCTTGAAAAATCATCCGCTCACTACATACTAACTTATGTAAGTGCTTGCAGAGAACGGTCGGTTTTCATTTTGCGTTGTCTGTGTATTTTTGGAGCAGGTTCCGGTCTAGTTGTTTCTCCATGATGGTTCTTGAGATGAAGAAAGCGCGCGCTAATATTGTACCCGCCTTCGTAGCAGGTGACATAAATTCCGGAGTTTTCGAGACCAAGCATTCCTTCCAAGTGCAAAGTATTACTTATTACACGTAGTGATCGTGAGCATTTGCAGATTCATGTAGCTCAGTGAACCACGAGCTCATGAGGTTGGCTTGATTCAGATCACAAGTGCATCTGTATAACGAAAGCAAGATTTCATACGACATACAACGCACGTAGACACGACAAAGCTTCTGCTTCGCATTGCGCACTGGAATGTATCACTTAAGTAGAAGGCTCCACTGTTACCCGTCTCAATGATGTGCACTTCCAGGTAACTAATGGTTCTATAGTAGTTATTGTCATTTGATGTGCTAAGCATATGGACAACATTACTTAGTTTGCGCTTGCAGAAGTGTTAGATTGAAACGATGTACGGCTAATAACCTCAGCAATGATTATTCTGGGTTGCCTATAATATCGCCTGCTTACCTGAAGATTTGAGATGGGGTTAGTACTTTTATGCTTTACGTGAGATGCAGTGACGGACGGGGTTCAAACAACGCACCTTTGAAAACTTCAAAGAGGTGTGCAATGGCATTCTTCTTGCGAGGCAGTCTGAGGGCGTGCACCTCCTTCAAAGTTTCATCCAACTGAGCTTTCAAATCGGCATATTCTTTTCGGAGCTCTTCTGTGGTCCTGGCATCAGTGAACTTGCTTTGATCTGCACGAAGTCTCCTTAGGGCTTGGAGCCGTTGATCTGCGAGCTGCTCCAAACGAGAATGCAACACCTGTCCGGCTTCGGTCTCTCGCAACTCCTTCTTCCATTCCGAGATTTCCTGTTGTAACAGGACATGCCGTCGCTCCGAGCTCTTGTCCGCAATCCTTTTGAGTAACTCCTTTGCGGAGTGTAGGTTGTTTAGATATTTATACGTCTCGGATCCGCACGAAACCATCCCTTTCCAGTAGGTGGACTTCAATTCTTCAAGCCTCTCATCGCCAACACCATCTTCCACCTCGTCCCACATAGTTGTAACCAGGACAACCTGTGCCATCGCATCGTCTCCACATAATTTCTGAAAGACATGAAGGTTCTTCAGTGGCGTTCCCGCCATGCGGTTGTCTGTGATGCGGTGAAAGTAAAGGATGCCTGAGAGAAAAACCTTCCCATATCTTAGCAGGACATTGGTTATTAGATGAGTAATGTCAGATAGACCACCTCACGTTTCTTTGAGCCAATTGGAAATCAGTTCCAGTATCTCCAGATCGGATCTCGTTGTATCATCGAAACCTGGGGTATCCACGAGAACTATGTTACCAAAGCCCATGTCCCCGCACTTTGTGACCTTGATTTCGCTTGTGTACGAGGTAAGATCGTGTCCGACACCCCCAACATTTCCAGTGACTTTGCTTATAAACTGGATACCTTTGAGATGCATAAATCGCAAGGGAGTGTAAGCAAATTTCTAACCGAGCTTTTTCCTGAACCAGTAGGTCCCATTATGCTGACAAGTCAAAAGAATATCAGAGCGATAAGTTAGGTAAGGACATCCACTCACGCAATGATGACCTCGTCATGAGCCAACTCATCCAGTATGTTAATTTCATTATATTCACCCGATAGCTGCACTTGCATCAGAGAACCGATAACTTCTGGCAAGGCCGCACGTACCTCGTCCGCTGGGTCATCTTCCACGTTGAGTGTATCCCCTGTGATCGACGCTTGGCACGATAATTCACCAGAGAAGGAAGCCAACTCACTCCGATCACTACCTCCATTTCCACCATCGGGTCGACACAGCTGTTGCGTAGGTTGCTTTGGTGGAGCGCTGATGGTTTATAGAAGTATCAGAAAGGCGTCCTAAAGCTGAGAAAACCACACATGGAACATGAACCGACCTTTTCGTCTCCTTATCTTTCGATGGCTGTACTTGATTCGGAGAGCCGATGACCACTGGCGATGTCGCACATTCTTCATCCTCCTTGCTACTAGGACCAGCACCCTGAGAGCGACTGCCAACACCAGGCTCTATTGGCAGTGATGGATCAATGCTTAAGCTCTGTTGATCTAAATAAACTCTTAGTAGCTTGGGAGTTTTGGATGCAACTGTCTTCGTACCAGTGCGAGGTTTACTATCCTGGGTCGATTGGCGAGAGCCGTTCTTGGTCGTGGAAGAAGAATCAGGACCCGCAGATTTGTGCGATAGCTGGCCGAAAGGAGATCGTTAGCCGTATCAATGGGAACAACAGAAGCGAAATGACTACGCGGTGTAATCCTCTAACAAATGATTTCATTATTCTGGAACAACTGTTAGAAAGATGGAATAAAGCCAGGCAATACACTCACGCAACAGGGGCACCAACATGAGTCAACTTCTTTGATTTGTCAGTTTCTTTCGATGACTGCGCTTGAATCAGAGAGCTGATAACCACTAGCAATGCTGCATGCACCTCATCCTCTTTGTTATCGGGTTCAGTCGCCACATTCGATGGGTCAACGTTCTTCGCGGGTCCCTTGGAGGGAAATGCGCGCTCATTCGAGTTAGGCTGTTGGACCAAAGGGGTCGACGAAGTATTTGACAACTTCTGCGTAGGGGAACGTTTACGAATTTTCGACGGCCAAGACCCATTGTTGGCCGTGGAAAGATGATCATGATCCTCGAATTTCTGGCCAAGAGAATTATGTCTAGTGGCATTAATGGGAACAACAGAGTCAGACTGACGCCAGACATCTCGACAATTTGTTCTGATAAATAACGTTCAAAGATATACGTGTTGTAAGATACAGCGCCAACGACGAGCACCGAAACTTACAGAAATGTGGTTGAAGTAAAAATGTGAATTGGTCTGAATTGGTGATCACAGGTAGTAAATGGAACGTGTGGTCGCAAGGCAAGGGCTGCTGAAGGCCATCCAGGTCGAGGGAATACACATCTTAGTAGAATTGTATGTTTTGCCTTATGAAGTAAGAGAACGTGCAATAGGGCGAAGGGCAACTGCCTGCATGTCAACATGTATGTATGTAGGTGACCGTTACAAGCGCTCACAGTGTTCCTCTTTCACTTGGTTGCTACCAACTCTCAAGATCTCATTGCTTGTGTCCAATGGGGAATTCGAAATCCAAGACTCAAATCATTGGGGAAAATGATGTAGTAGTATTGTAAGTGATGGTATCATTGTGTTTGTCTTGGTTGTCAGACTAAAGCAACTTCTAGCCTAGTCGGGCCAACTGGTGCGGGAAAGAGCACGGTAATACTAACTGTATGGATATATCTGCAGCGTTTCTAACCCTATCGTTAGCTTATGCGTGTACTGGACAACGATGAAAGGGCCAACAGAATTAAACAGAAGCTAGATCCATCAACAAAAGATGTACAGGCATGGAAATACACATTTAACGAAGTCCCGTACAACATCGTGCTTGTCGATACGCCATCATTCCTCACGGGCCATGATATCGATGCTGAAGGTATAATGCGGAAATGGATACAAGCATCAAAGTGAGGACAGTAAATCTATAGTCACGCCAGCTCTCAAATAAAGTTGAAATAGGTTCGCAGAGAAATGTCGTCGATCTGGCATTCTCTACCTTCACAACCTGGCAGGAGATCCAGCAGAGAGAGGCTTGCTAATGCAAAGGCACCTCAGTACATTCAAGGGAACGTTTCCTCGAGGATGTACTTGGGTTCCATCACGTGTCTGCGTCGTGCCAACCATAGACAAAGCTTTAAAACCGGGCTGCAATTCGGTTCAAGAACATTTTCCAAAGCTGCAAGCGGCAGTGAACTCGGTGAACTCGTTGGATGAATGGAATGCTTCAATGTTCTCTCAAAAATTCCGGGACGAGCCAGGGATAGCATGCAATGCCATACAGAATCTGTTGGGGGATATAGCTTGAGTTCTGGGACGCCCAGTTATTAGTTTCGTGCTCTGTCCGTCCCCAATGTCCATTGTCCGCCTTTCAGACATATATTTCGATGGGCTGAGTCATATTCCCTACTCTAACTTACTCCATCATCATCGTCATGCTAATGCGCTCGTTGATGTTCGTATTTATTGCATGCTTTGTACGAGACGTTCCAATCCACCTACCAAAGAACTGTCAGGATCTGTGGTAGAAGTGGAACTAGAATATGAGCTTACCAGGGCAACTCCTATGTCACAGGTGAAGTAACAGAGTGACGAACAAAACACGGACTGAGAACAGGGGGATGCCAGAGACTGGTGTTGTTAATACAAACTTGAATGTCACACAAGGCCCAATTTGAGCAACATGGACTGTACTCCATCCAGTTCCACTAAGTAGTGTACATGGCACACACACCACTCTACCGAGGAGTGGCCGAACCAAGGGAAGGTTTGGCGGTGTCTGCGAGTAGTCAGTTTGAACCTTGGGTAAAGCTCAAAAGGAGGACGCAGTAAGGGAGTGGGCAAACCCTGCTCGTTCTTGAAATGCATGCCAGTGCACCGCACTGTTGGGATTAGTCCAAACGAAGCCACAGGTATCGTTATCTGCAATGGAGTGATGGACAATGTCCAACTCATTTCGAGCCATTCTCAAGATTACTGAGAATGTAGAGAAGACGGTATTGACCGTCGGCACTATTTCCATCCTACTGACAGCAGAAACCGCTGTTAATGCGATCGTGCACCGTTAAGCAGTAAATATAAACACACTGCAATATGACAACCTGGAACGCTAGTGTCGCCATTTTGTTTGTCCATTTCTGATCACGGTTGATCAATCCTTGCGCCTATGTTTCATAGCCCCTTTTAACACGGATAGACCATCGTAGCAGAGAGCAGTTGTTCCAATGGAATCTTACTTTGTAATGAGGATGACTACACAAAGTCGAGTCGACATCAATTACCAGAATGACGGGTAGAACATGTTCTGGCGGGGCAGACGATATCTTTGAGCGTCTTGAAACTGCCACAGCAAATTTTCATGAGATGGCTAAGTCGTAGGTGTCTGAGAATTAGTGCCCGCCAAGACTGGGAAGCTGAGGAGCGGATGTGCGTCAGCGGCTTACTATACATCCAGTGCCAAACTCGTGTATCGTTGTGCCAAGAAAAGTGTTCAACGTCTATCGCCATCTTCTTGCTTGGGCTCGTTGGCGTAGTCAGTGCTGCGCCGTGCTCCTTTGGCTGTACGAAAATTTCAGAGTCAAGCACTGATCAAGTGGGTCTGCTGTACTTAGCACGATGGGTACAACCACCAGACCTGTGCTTGCTGTCGAGTATGCGTCACCCAAGGATCCCACATGTCTGTCCCAGAGATCTAGAGACTTGGTGTACTTGTGCAGCGAATCAATTCCACTTCGAGAACAAATCAATGTTGGCAAACAGTACGCTGTGTCTTGTGTACGAGTGTAGGGACCAACACATGCACACAAGTACTGCTGTGCAATACGACTATTTGTCGTCGACGTCGACGTTCAAATCTCAGATTTACATATCATCAACCCAACACTTATCGACGACTCATCCACCCAGTGACCTAGCCACTCACTCACTCACTCACCCATGCCTAAAACCATCACATACCCAGACCCACCCACGTCCGCTTCCTTATCTCTGGCAGCCATGTCCCTTTCCACCGACGTCCACTACCTCGACGCTCTTTCCTCCCGCATATCCATAGCAGAAAGAGAACTCGCTGTAATCGTCGCAGAAAGGAGGGCAGAGGTACGTGCGCTTGAGGAGGAAAGACGGGCGCTTGAGGAAAAGGTCAGATGGGCACGGGCATACGTCGCACCAGTCAAGAGAATACCACTCGAGCTGTTGAGAGCGGTGTTTCTTGAAGTGTTTGAGAGCGAGGAGAACGACGAGCATGAGCGTGTTAGAGATCGCGGGAAGGACGGGATAGTTCGATGGGATGCGACAAGGGGAAAGGACGGCGTGCGGAATAGCAAGTGTTGCCCTTGGGTACTTGCGTCTGTCTGTAAGAGCTGGAGACGACTCTCTTTGAGCATCCCCAAGCTGTGGTCCAAGGTAGGCCTACTATGAACCTCTGCCCACCGCCCAGCATTACACTCGTCCACTAACACATTTTCAGATCCGCATCACAACCACCCAAAGCGCCTCTCCCGACAACATCCGCCTCTGGCTCGAACGCTCAGGCACACAAGTTCCTCTCGATATCGACATCTACCTGCGCGTATCTTTCAACAACTCAGCTACTCCAATCGGCGGCGACGGACTATCAACACACCGTCGCCGCCGTCGCCGCCGCTCCTCGTCCCCCCCACCCCCGTGGGCACAGCCACATATCATCACGACCTTGGCGCCGCTTCCTTGGATCACACCTACGCCCCCACCAGCATGGGGATCTCCACCGCCCACTCCTCCACTTAATGTGACCTTGCCTCTGCATGAGTACCATATGGTGTGGCCACCGCCACCGCCAGACGTAAATGCTCCCATGGCACTATCACATCCTCCTGGAGAGGTGTGGGGCACCTTGACTCCGTCTCCTGCTTTATCAGCGTCGTTAACGGCATCATCTACGGCGAGTGGATCGTCTGCGACGGTTGGTGGTCAAGGCACCCCCGCCTCGGCGTCCGCGTCTACTTCAGGTTCAACTTCAACGCCAACCCCTCATGTTCCGACGGCAGCGGCGCAGGCACAAGCTGTTACAACGGCGTTGACTCTTGCAGCGCGCTCTCGCGAACAGACTGTGCAGCGGAACATGCACTGGGGATATATTACCCTCTTCTACCTCGTTGAGCACATGCGGCGATGGCAACGCTTCGTGTTCAGGTTTGAGCGTCCCTTTGTATCGATGGCTGCCCTCAAGTCAATCGTCGGTGCGTTTTTTCCATTCATTGTGCGGGTGAGTGCATTGATTAAGTGGACCAGGTGACGCCCCGATGCTTCAAGAGTTCGAGGTATCATGTGCTGAATCGACTTCATTAACTGACTGGTCCTGGCTCCCGAGTATCTCTCCTCTACACCGCCATGCTCCCCACCCCACCCCAACACTCACATCCCTTGCACTCACAAACGTCCCCTTCAAATACTCCTCTCCCATATTCACAGCTGGCTCCCTTCGCGCACTTCACTTGCACGGGCTAGCATCTCTCTCTCTTCCACTCGACAGAGTCCTCCACCTCATCACGTCTAACCCCTCCCTCGAATCTCTCGCACTCCACTTCTCGGCACTCACCCCTCCTGTCCTTCCCCTTCCCAACCCAGACATATCCCCCGTCCGCCTGTCCAAGCTGCACACACTGCGCATCAGCGGACACCCACTACTCGCACATATTGCCGATGTGCTCGTGTGTCCTGCACTGACGACATTGGGAGTGGAGGTGGATTTGAATGCCCAAATGAATGGTATGGGTATGGGTATGGGGGGACATGCGGGGATGGGGAGGGAGCCAGTAGAGGAAACGGCGATTGGCCTTGTGAGGCGCTCTGGACATCCGGACGTCACCTCGCTCTATATTGCGTATACTACCTATTCCTCGTCTTCGTCGGGCATGGGGCTCGGCGGTGGATACCTGGGGTTTGGCGGCGGCGGCGGCGGCGGCTTTGGTGGAGTAGGAGGTGGTGGTGGCGGGGGACTGTCCTATCCAGGAGGGTACCACTACCTACACCCAGGCTCCGTCATCTCGTGGTCGTTCCTCGGTGAAATGGCCAGTTTGGAAAAGCTGGAAGTAGGTGGGACGCAGCTGGAACCCTTGGTAGGTGCACTGAGTCCGCAGGACGATGATACGGGCACTGTTATTGGGATTGGACCTGGGATGGGTGTTGCTATTGGAGGAGGCATGGGCGGGGGGATGGCCATTGGTCCCGGCGGTGGAGGAGGTGTGGGAGGTGTGGGAGCGGGAGCAGGCAATCTGGTATGTCCTCGGTTGAAGAGCGTGATTGTGAGGGATGCACAGGGGCACCCGGATGCAATCGCTAAACTGGTGCAGATGGTGGAAGCGCGCAACCCAGATGTTCTCCCCTCTGAAGCTGGGGGGGCTGCGGCTGCTGGTGCAGGTGCAGGTGCAGGCGGTGGAGACGGCACTGTTCCCTCTAAACTTCGCAAACTTGAAATCTGGGACTGTGTTCCCCTTGGCGCGGACGTTGTCGACTGGCTCAAAAGGCGCGTGGAAGATGTCGTTATTGTGGATCCACCGTATTCAAAGGCGGCGTCGTCATCAGCATCGTCTGGTGGGTGGATGTGATCCTTGTGGCATTTTTGAGTGGTGTATGTGTTCCGGAATGCTTGTATGCATCAATGTAGTCTGGACTGTCTGAGTATGTATGTAGCAACTATTTGGAAATTTAGTGTACTTCCTTGTTTCGATCAAACTCGAGGAGACAGTATCGCTCCAGTTGGCTCAAACAGTAAAATCTATTCCCTAGAAATGAATTGCGGAAGTTTGAAACTGGGAGGTAACGACATTTTATAAACCAGTTCAATTGCACTTGTGGCAGCTCGTGACTCGCTTGCTTACATAAAGTTTTCTTCTCGAGACGGTGCTTGTCTTCATACAGGCTCTCATTCTTCCCAGCAAAAGTGTATGCGAGAAATTTGGAAAAGGTAGAGGCAGACCAAAGACTCGATGGAAGACAATCGTTCCTTCTCGACTAGTAAGTAAAGGTGCCTGGGCAGGTTCATTGCTCGTGTTGGTCCAGGTTGGCCCCTTGAATGTCGAATTACATACTTCCTTGCCATGATTCCCTTCAGTCGTGACCAGCGCTAGAATCTGATGGAATCGGAAATGGATATGCACTGCATTTGGTGTCTGTGGGTTGAAGTTCTTACTGCTTGCAACCAAGCCATGTTATCCAATGTTGCAGATGCAGATCGGTATCAGAGTTTCAGATGCAAGCTGACATTGTACGTATCCTTAATACTTCGTCTACCATGGTCTGAAACTGAGTGGTCTGTAGGAAAGGTTAATAGTAAAACACACCTGGTTGATCTTGCGAGGAGTGGCCCTGAAACCCTCTGCCAGCCAGTTCCTTCCATTTGACCTTCATATACCATATCAACTGGTTCATTCACACTCGATACAAGCGGCTTTGATCATCCACTGCGTAATTTTTCTTACGCCGCCTCGGCAATCCAGCGCCATATTTGCGGGGTGCGTACCTCAAATCAGATATCCTGTTCGTCAGACTAGCACTCCAGCCTTCAACATTTTCGACCAACCGTGGCCCGCCACGGAGTTGCTATGCCACGTGGCGGGACTCGCAATAATCTCGGGTGCTATCAGTCGTATGTCATATTGACCTCCACAAAAGAGATTTTGGCAACATAAAAATGAATTCATGATACCCTCAATGTCTGGAGATGAGATTACCATCAACCTCTATTCTTACCGTATAAACCATGGCGGCGCTACTTTCCATATGCACCTTTGCCCTCCTTGTGTCCACTTCATGGGGCTACAATGTCACCCGGGACTACTCTGGCAGCACTTTCTTCGATGGATGGGACTTTTACGGTGCCCCAGACAACTTAACTTTTGGTACGACGAATGGCTTTACTTCGTTTGGTGCTCAATTTTTTTTCCGAAGGGAATGTCAACTGGGTCTCACAGGAGGAGGCAATGAGCCAGCGCCTCGCATACGTGAATGATCAAGGTCACGTTATTCTTAAGGTGGACAACACCACCAATGTAACCATGGGCGAAAACCGCAATGCTGTAGGTTCTCGGTCTTCAGTTCCTTAGCACCCACAGCCAACTATGTCGCAGGTCCGTATAACAACTCGTGACGCGTACGCACTTGGTAGTTTGTGGCTCATTGACGTCAATCACATTCCTTATGGTTGTTCCGTGAGTCCTACGTCGCTTCCATGCGAAAACCTCACCGTGTGCACCTAGGTATGGCCAGCCTTTTGGACCTTTGGTGTGTTATTCCACGGGTTGGATGAAGGGCCCCGGTTGACGGTGAATTGCAGGACCCAAGTGGCCCGACGATGGCGAGATCAATATCATAGAAGGCATCAACCTCATGACGGCTAACGAGATGGCAATTCATACTACGCCAGGTTGTACGCAGAATGGATCATCACCTCAACTCGGCACATTCGGGTCGGACACGGATTGCTCCATGGCCTCTGGGTGCACCGTAATGGAAACCTCACCGAATAGTTACCTGAAATCGTTTGCTACAGCGGGGGGTGGGGTCTGGGCGACGCAATTCGAGGCAGATGGTATTAAGTGGGTGTATCGGACGACGAGGCTTCAACTTATTCTGACTTGAATTTAGCATTTGGTTTTGGAGTGTAAGTTTTCCGATCAAAGTTTAGTGGAGGTTAACTCATGCGACCAAATATAGCGACCAAATGTACCGAAGCCTATCGCTCAAGCTACTTCTTCATCTCCGCTCGATGTCGCAGACTTTGGGACCCCTCATGCCAGCTTCTCTTCAGCTACCTGCAACATATCTCAGTATTTCTCCCCTCAGAGCCTCGTGATCGACACTAACCTATGTGGTGGATGGTGAGCTCCACCTTTGCCAAGAATGTTCTACGCCTTGACCCTTTTAACTGTAGGGCCTGGTTGCCTCTCATGTATAGTCCAGATTGTGGGACCGGTGCAACAGGGCTATGCGTGAGTGTTCCCCAAATGGCCCAGTGACAAGCTTACGAAGTACTTGTGGTCAAGTATAATGATAGCGTCGTGGGTCCTGGAAGCCCTCGTTTCGATAACGCTTATTGGGATATATCCTATGTTCGTACCTACACTAGCGCAGTACTTGCTCCATCTTCCGCGTCATCTCCTGTCAATGCCCAAGAGTCATCGGCACAGTCACTCGGTGCGTTCTACACACCACTGTGGCTATCCTTTACTGTATACCATTTATTCATGTTTTTTGTTGCCGGAGAGTTGGGGTTGTAGGAGCATCTGTGTCAAGGCACTTTGATGGACACTTCTATAGCTATTGAGGTGTTTCATTGCAGTACTCAAGGAGTACTGTGAATTTACATGTATCTTGCACTGATGTTCTCTTTATTACATAGCTCCCACATACTCTCAGTGGCACTAGTTCTAATACCATGTAATCGGATATTTTGAACGGATCTGTGTAATACACTCTTTGTATTAGATTAGACTTGAAGGACTGGGAATATACTCTGGAACAAACTATCTCTGCAAAATGGGTAGAATGTGCACGACATCTTGTGCAATCACCAACTTGGGAACACGTATGTAAAACCCGGAAGTCGTCAAACAAAGTTAACAACCGCACCGCCACATAAGTACAAGTGTAGACTGAACGGGACAGGGTGAATGATCAGAAGTATGTACGTGTCGAGACGATTAGAGCTAGAGGGCTAAAATGAGATGGAGGGATGGGTGAAGAACAAACCACTTACTCCAATCCTTCGGCGGAAGAACGCCATAGTCCGTTGCATGGCATTAAGCTTGAGAGCTTGGGACTGACGTAAAGTGTCATCTAGCTGAGCCTTCACCATTTCAAATTCTTTCCGGAGGTCTTCTGTGGGCCCATCCTTTAGTTGTGCACGAAGTCTTTCAAGGACTTGCATCTGCGAGGCCGCAAGCTGATCAAGACGAGAATGCAGTTCCTGCCCAGCACTAGTTTCCCGCAACTCCATATGCTTGTCCCCGATTTCCTTTTGTAATCGAACTTCGCGCCGTTTCTTCGCCACTAGATGCAAAAGCTCCGTGGCTGACTCCTGGGTGTTCCAATAACGAAATGGCATTGACCCCTGCTTAATCATCGGTTTCCAATAGCTTTCTTTCAGCTCCTCAAGCCTCTGATTGCCAACTTCCTCGTCCACTTCGTCCCACATCGTAGTCGTCAGGACAATCCGGGACATGGCGTCGTCTCCACATAATTGTCGGAAGACCCGAAGATTCTTCAGAGGTGTCCCAGCCATGCGGTTATCCGTTATGCGATGAAAGTAAAGCAGGCCGGATAGCAGCACTCCCTCTTGGTATCTTAGCCACGTTTAGCATGTAGAACAGCCGAAAATCGATAAAAAAAATTCGTACGTTTCTCTGAGCCAGTCCGCGATCGATTCCAATATTTCAAGGTCGGTTTTCTTTGTATCATCGAAACCAGGCGTATCCACCAGAACTATGCTGGTTTCCCCAATGGTACATCGGGTGGCCCTTATTTCACTCGTATGCGATTCAAGGTCGTGCCCCACGCCATCGCCTCCACTCCCTACGGCTTTGCTTACAAACTAGACAGGTTTGAGTTGGGATACAGAGGAATGCCAACACGAGACTTACCGAACTTTTTCCAGCACCTGTCGGTCCCATCACCCTGATAATGTAAATTAAATCTTGATTCGACTTCATAAGAAATTTCTTGCTCACGCAATTATGACATCTTCTGTTCCTAAATCATCCACTCCAACCACCCCGAATGTATTATTTTGGGTATTTTGGGAGCACCTGGCGGTAACAAGATTAGAAAAAAGCTTGAAGACATTGCATGTTACTCGCTTGCTGGCATCGTCTTTTGTGTATGAGACATCTTTGGATTCATCATTAAGCAGGTCCGATGATTGCGCGATAGCATTAGATCGCTTGGCCATCGACTGCTTATTAAGAACCAACAACTCCGATGACCGTTCTGCCTGCGAGTGGGGTACATCTCGCACAGGGTCCGATGGTTGCGCGTATGGTCCAGAGCGCATGGCGATTGCCCGCTTTCCACCAACTAGGGTATCCGATAGTGCCGACGATTGGTCCGTCCGGGAAGTGGGTACACCTTGCACGTAAACAGACGCTGGTGCATTAGAACCGGATCCGGTGGAAATCGGCTGGTTATTGGAAACCAGTGCTTCAGGCGGCGGGGGTGATTGTTTAGCCTGCGGGTCAGTGGGCACACCTCGCGAATGAGCCCGTGGTTGCACGCTGGCCCCTGTTCGTCTAGCCACGTATGGATCTTGTTGCATCGATGCTTGTTTCGCCTGCGAGGGAATAGAGGATCCTTGCACGTAATTCGCTGATTGCCTGAAGCCGTTGTTCACCGTCTCCGTTGTGACACGGCGATTTCCTGGCGTTCCAGCCGCTTTCTGGGGGACAGCAGACGAGCCGTCATTCCCGGAAGGTCTGTATCTCGCAGATGCCTCGTGTGTCTTAGTCGACACAGAGTCAGATCCCTTAGGCCGGAGGTCTCTGGGATTAGGAGTCTCGAGGGATGATATTGGCGATACCGTATCCACCAAATGATCAGCGACCGTGCGACCACTAGGAGCCTTAGAGGGGATAGATCCGAGTGATGGGGACTGATTTGGTGGGGGATCACGTTGCCCTGAATTAGTAATGGCGGAGGCCGCCATCGCTTGTGTTCCACCATGGGACGCACTGACATGTCCCCCCGACGCATTGATACTTGGCACATTAGTATAAGCGCTGACCTGGGTGGGGGGTCGGCGCTTGGTGGTATTTTGCACGTCGTCCTGTCCTCCAGAACGGGAGCTGGAGGTTCCGTTACGAAGCTTTAGATCATCCACTAGTGATCGCGTAGCCTGACTCGGTGCGATATCTGCTCTCCTAGCAGGAGGTTGGTTGGACATGTGGTGCGTTTCCAGCGCGTGCATTGTCCCAGTATCTGTCACAGCACCCTGGGCGCGGGTATTCGTTTGACTTCGAGATACGTCCAATGGCCCTGTACAACCTTCAACCATTGAGTTAGGAATTTGCGTATCCGTTCCGTTGGACGATGTTGCTCCATCAAATCTCTGACTGGGAGGTCGAGTAGGGCTGTCAGCTCTGCGAGCCTCATCATCACCCTTGCTAATGAACTGTGGACAAGAAATACGTTAATGCAACACGAGGAGCGACAGGAAACAGGCTGACTGGATTAAAACGCGACCAGGACAGAGTCATGGTTAGTTCTGGTCGAAGAAACTGATGATGCAAAGTCTGCATGTAATGATCAGTTTAAGAAAGACATCAATAGACGAACGTATACACTGCAAGTTTTTGACTTTGAGTATCAGCGGTATTGAGGAAAACACTGGGAGGGCTTGTGGAAACTGTCCAAGTGAAAGAGAGGTGGAACGAGGGACCGGCACGATGGATGCTGGTTGCCATGAGTTGTTGAATGAGATCTCAGATACACAATAAGCAATGCAGGCAAGGTCATGCTGTCCACGCGGAAACAGACCACCAAACGCAAGCTATGGGGCACAGGGTTCATTTCAGTCCCATCCGAACATTTGCGGGATGGGAGAGACGTTAAATTACATAATACGGTGGCTTATTTCTACTCGAAATGCCGCCTGCGTCGGCAGAACCCTTGCTCTCCGCATGCACATTGGATTGGAAGGCTCATAGGTAGCAAGGTAAGGCAACCGAATCACACGGGTCCAAAGAAGGAAAAAAGTTCTGTCGTCAGTCGTTCCCACGATATAAGGTCCTCCCAGAACCCTTTGCTCTTCGAGCAAGGGAACTTTGGGATATCCTCGCCCTTAGCCACGCTGGCTCTCTGCGCCACGTTGGCTGCCTGCTGATTATCAAGATTTTGCCAATCAAGCTGGCATCAGGCGGTCTCTTCCGTTCCCTTTCAGTGTTGTCTATTCTGATCCACGAGTCTGGACGCCTGGATACACTACAGTCTGACACGTTTCTATAGGTAGCGCAGAGCAATTTGTCAGAGTTTTCGAATCGGTGTTATCCTTCCACTGAACTTAGGTTCGTCCTTCACGATGTCGAAGTTCCCCTTCAAGAACCTACTAGTTAGTAAATTCAAAGCCTCCTTTGCAACATCGAAAATCGCAGAAGATGATCTTGTAGTTTTGTGAGTGGTGAGACGCTATTTTCTTATCCAAACCCAAGGCTCAAACAGATCCCCCAGCGTGGTTGGCCCAACTGGTGCCGGAAAGAGCTGGGTAATAAGTGTCTTCATCATTCTGTGTCGGTTATTTCAAACAATCGTTAGCTCGTCAAAGAGTTGGCCAACAATGACAAGGTTCGAGTCGGCAAAAATGGTCACCATCCGTGCACTACAGACGTGGAGGCGTGGAAGTGCCATTTCGAACAAGGCCAAGATAACGTTGTCATTGTCGATACTCCGTCATTTTGTACTGAAGTGGATGACTTCGATGCTGAAGGTATCATGAAGTCCTGGATAACCTCACGGTGGGGACAGTAAACTCGACATTGCGCCAGTTCTGAAACGCTGTGGCAGGCTCTCAGAAAAATGTTGTCATTCTGGCATTCTTTTCCTTCATACACTCGCCCGGAATCCAACAGATCTCGACATGTCGATGGAACGACACCTCAGTATATTTTCAAGCTGCTTTCCCGCTAGGTGCACGGTCCCAATGGACGTTTGTGTTGTTCCAACCTTGGAGCCAGCTTGTAAGCTTGGCTCTGAAAAGGTTGAAAAACGGCTGGCACAATTGGATGCTGAAACGAAGTCATTAGATGGACGTAAGTGGAGCGCTTCGAGGTTCCCTACCGTGTTTGAGGGCCAACCAGAGGTAGCGTGGGAGGTCGTGCAAAAATTATTGGAAGACATTACAAAGTAACGGCGTACTATGTAGTAGGTCCCCTAACATCGTCCACTGTAGACTATTGCATGATCCCGCTTGCTTGCAAAATCGATTGATACTAGCCTCCCTGGTTCTGATAAGCCATTATTGAAATATTGACGACTCGCGCCAATCCACCATGCCGTAGTGATACTATCTTAACCTTGCGACATACACGAGGAGACGTTTCAACTTCCGCTCCAATAGAAAACACCTTCATGTTCGATCTACATATGTAAATTTAGTGCGACGGACTTGCTGTGCCGCCGGAATATGCAGTGTGGTCAACACGGGCCTCTTCATTTACTGTGAAGTAAGACCTAAATTGGGTGATCACGGTGGGCCGTGAAGTTCGGGAAGGCTCCTGATATATATTAGACGCTGCGAGGCAGAGGGTTGTTCTATATAGATGTCTCCAGATATGAACTGACATTCCTTGTAGTTGAGGGCGTATCTTTACATCAGCACACGCCAGGCATTGATCAGCCCAGGGTCCTCCAGCACGTGTTCACATTTTGAGCGACTGTTATGCTTGTGGGCATTGCATGAGCCCATCCTGTGAAGATACTCACTAGTACCTAGGTCAGTTTCCGTACTGTCTGGCCTTTCCTTTCAATTAATGCGATTATCCTGCAGTCGTGTTTCGCAAAATGGGGTTTGGCACGGATCTCTGGAAGAAGCTTACCAGGTCTAAAGAGACTACCGAAATATTACCTACCGACGTCGTGGTGTTGTGAGTGCTTCGAGCGCGACTTTGGTGGCAGTAACATTGACAGCACTGACAGCATAGTAGGACCTACTGGATCTGGAAAGAGCTGGGTAATACTCATTTGCGGGTCTGCAACCGTGATGTCGTCATTTACTCTGTGTTTCTCGTCTTAGCTTTTGCGCGAACTCGCGAAAAGGGAGAACATCCAGTTCAGCAAGCAAAGCTTGAAGCCTTCCACGAAGGAGGTTAATGCTGTTAGATGCCTCTTCAGCGGTGACAACCGTAGTGATATTGTCATTGTGGACACACCGTCATTTCACACCTACCTTAATCCAGACGGAGAAGTCACATTGAAGCAGTGGATTAATGAAAAGTAAGACATACTAGCCCCTCTTCTTGTCGTAGATGACGTATCTGTGCAGATGTAAGAAACCGTGCAAAGGGGTCGGAATTTTGTACTTGCACAATATCGCCGCGAACCCGCATGATGCAAATCTGTCGATGAGCAAGCATCTACAGGCCTTTAACCGTGCCTATACCTCTGGAGTCGTCTCTTCCACAGTCGTTGTTCCAACCCTTGATTACGGGGTGGTATTCCCACCTGAAAAGACCCAGAGGTTGATTTCACGACTGGAATCCGAAGCAGAAAAAGTTGATGCAACAACTTGCAAATTATTCGACGGACAACCCGAGACAGCCTGGGAAATGGTGCAGGAGCTTTTGAAACGAATGGAGTACGCATGAACGCATTAGTTTGGAGAGCTATAATACACTTCGAAGTTCAAATCCAGTGTGTATCGTGAGCATATACTACTATACATTGCGGTTTTATCAACTCAACGAATCAAAATCATTATCCTCCAGACACTGTCACGAGCAGTCTGAAATATGTAATTTACTGTGACGATGGAATGCTAGGATATTAGTATTAATGTGAGAGTATCGACAGGTTATGGTGACCAGCGCCATTCATTCAAAGGCACACGAATTTGTGATCACACAGAAGGTTGTCTCAAGGCTTCTCTTGGAATACCGCAACGGCAACGTTCCTAATCAACGACTAGTAAGATGGCAACGTCCCAGATCGCATAAAAAACACAAACCTCCAGTCCCTGCATTACTGTCGCTAAGCCTACTTCAATCCTGGAAAGCGCTTGGCGATTTTCTGCAGGAAGCTTTGACTGTGCAGCAGCCGTCAGATATGATGAACTTGGATGAGCTTGGTCACGCACTCGAAGCCCATCACATGCCAACCGCATGGAATTTGCGCAGGACGAAATGGCACTGGCATCACCATCCTGGAAAACTTCCTGAGCCTGGGAGGTTTTCTGTGCCACACGCTGGACGACGACTTCCATGCGGGCCAGTGCCCTGGGAGCGACAGACTGGTCAATCCCCGATGTGCTTTATACTAGATATTGCTTACTTCGAAAGTGTACTGACCGTCACCTTCATGTCTGGTGATAAGCGGCCCTTCTTTGTATATTCAGTTATTACAGTGATCAGCAGAGCAACGTTTTCCACGATCTGGACAAGCCCGTGGTGTGCTCGTTCCATACCCTGTAGAAAGCAGTCATTAGATCTGTGAGAAACATGTTCACAAGGGGACTTACTTGAACTGACAATGCAATATTAATGGATGGTATGATAACATTCTTCAGACAGGGTATATGAACGAAATCAGCCACGCTAAGGGCGAGTTGTAAATCGGAGATCACAGCGTTCAGATTTTCTCTGTAACCATGCTCGATACAGGTTCCCGAACTGCTGAATCCGGTGCTTGTTGTCCAATCTGATCCCCCTGTGCTCAAGTCAGAAAGCGTAGCAGTGGACGCCATTGAACATGATGATGAAGGCCTTTGAAATGGAAAGGATCCAGGATCCGAAGGAATGTTGTAAGTTCTCGTGTTTGGACGCCGGCCAATTCGCTCGAAGAAACCCTTGAAACCCTTGAAAAGACCAGAGAAGGAATCAAGAACGACTTTGCCTGCTGAAGTCCTATGTACGGGTTTACGTTGATCTATCATTTCTCGCTGGATTTGAAGTGCAGAGCGTTCTCTAGGCGGAGAAATGGATATGGAGTTGATGATTTTCCAAGCAGATTCCTCGGTACCATCAAAGCGGTGAGCAGACGAACCCAGCTTGATCATTCTCTGCCAAAAAGTGTTCTGCAATTCTGCTTCGCGCTGCAAGCCGACGTCTTCTAATACTTCATCCCACATCGTGGTAACCAGGATAACATTCTTGAAGTTGTCCTCCCCACATAACTCCTTAAACATGTTTAAGTTCCTTAACGGTGTTCCGGCTATCCTGTTATCTGAGATGCGATGGAGATACAGGAGCCCGCTCAACTTCACGTTTTGCTTGTAACTGAAATTTTGCCGTGAGGGTTGGCAACTTTCCCAGATATGAAGTGAGCTTACGTCTTCTGCAGCCAATTTGCTATGTTGCGGAGAATTTGAGTATCGGTCACGAAGGTATCGTCGAAGCCAGGCGTGTCGACCAAAATGATGTTTCTTTCACCATCCGAGTGGGGATATCGGACAGCCCGTATTTCACTTGTGCATGATTTCAAAGAATGACCAACGCCGACGTCTGGCCTTCCGACCGCGCGACTGATAAACTATGCGCATTCAATCACAGCACAGCTAGTGAGATGGCGTTAACACATACAGTGCTCTTTCCGGCGCCGGTGGGACCCATGACACTACCGTAAACGCTTCAGGATTGATAATCCACATGCAATGACGCTCACGTACGCAACAATAATATCACTTTCATCAATCGCAATTTCTCCTACTGGAGAGACCATCACTGTTTGCTCGCTTGCGTTATCACCTAAGATGCTTCCCTCGCATTGGCCAATAGCGTAGTAATGGAGGCGCACGAGTGAAGACGATGGGACACTCAAGAAAGGGAGATCTGGAACAAGACTTTTGGGACTTTGAGTGAGAGTCTTTGGCAATGGAGTTTCGCGGTTGCTTGCATAAGTGTCGTTTGAGCGTACGGGGTCAGATGTCGTAGTGGTTGGTCTCTCTTCGGTCCTCCCGGACGGGAGGGAGGGGGATGGCTCCTCGGCCGAGTGACTTATCCATGCTTCAGGCTTCCATTTCCGTCATCAGTAATGGGTAGGGTGTCTAGAAAAGCCGGGATTTACCCTTCGTTGGTACATCAGGACAAAGGGACAGAAAGTGAGACACTCCAAATCTCCATCTACCTTAACAAATATTCTTTTAGACTGCAACGACACGCATGGAGGGCAGTCACCACGTTCACTCCGCAAACACGAGGATCGGATCATATCAAAGATCCATCGCATATTTGTCGCATATTGATTTTTTTTGCCATGATCGAGAGTAGAGCGCCAATCATAAATCCGAGCCAACCTGGATTCACCGAAAAGTAAGGAGAGTATGTCAGGCAGAGCACTTGAAGGAAAGTACACGTGACTATTAGGCAAACACAATATTATGTTAATAAATACCTAGTAGTACTCAGCCATTTCGGCGAGACACTACAGGACGCAACATGATCATAGTGGGGTCCACCGAAGCATTGAAGTAAACGAAATTGACAACCCATTGGAGATGGATTATACATGGGAAATGTAAAGAAAACACAGTACCACTTGATAATCAACTTGTGGATTCCAAGAATCTAGGTGAACGAAAGCGAGGACAGGCCTATATCGTAGATTACGCACAGCACAATTAGTGAGAATATATCTCACCTTTCCACTTCTTGCGAAAGCCTGCAACAATGCGTTGCGTTAGTGATAGCTTGAGAGCCTGCACCTGACTCAAAGTGATATCGAGTTGAGCTCTTAATTCGGCATATTCTTTGCGGAGATCTCGTTCGGTTTCCTGGCCCTTGGCGCCCTCACTCTCCACACGAACCTTTTGAAGGACCTCCAGGCGTCGCTCAGCGAGTTCTTCTAAGGAAGAACACAGCTCCCGTCCAGCGCCAGTGTGCCGTAACTCCATTTTGAGATTTGCAATTTCTTGTTGTAAGGCAACACTTTCTCGTTTTCTTTTATCCTGGACAATAACTTCCAGCAATTTCTCGGCCGACGCTCGGTCGTTCTTGTATTCGTAAGTTTTGGACCCTTTCCCAATCATGGCTTTCCAATAAGTCTTCTTGAGTTCCTCTAGCCTCTCCTTCCCGATCGGCTCTTCGATTTCATCCCACATTGTAGTAACCAGGACAATTCGAGACATTGCCTTGTTCCCGCACAACTTCTGAAAGACTCGAAGATTCTTCAAGGGGGTCCCAGCCATGCGGTTGTCGGTTATGCGGTGGAAGAAAAGAATAGATGAGAGGAAGACCTTTTGTCGGTACCTCAAATGTTCCGAAATTTCAGAAGAATTATTGTACGAGATTTCGAAAGAGGCCTTACGTTTTGTCGAGCCATGCGGAAATCAACTCCAATATTTCTAAATCAGGTTTGTTCGTGTCGTCAAAGCCAGGCGTATCCACCAGCACTATTTTGGACACCCCAATCGTACACCTTATTATCCCAATATCACTTGTGCAAGAAGTTAATTGGTGTCCGACGCCATCCACTTTTCCAGTGACCCGGCTAATAAACTGGGTTGGTCTGAGATACATTGTAGGGTCAAGGCCAGCATGTCTTACCGAACTTTTACCGGCTCCAGTGGGCCCCATTACCCTAGTAATTGTTGAGAAGAGTGATGAAGCAATCAAGAGCAGCTCGTCCGACTCACGCAACGATCACATCGTCTGTGATGAACTCCTGGTATGCATCATCAGCAACATCTGGCAAGAATGATATGAGTTAGAACTTCATATTGTGCTGTATTGCTGGTCATTACCACTGGGAGCGTCGATGGCGTCGGTGTTGTTGGTATGGTGTTCATTAGACATTGATGTATGCTGCTGGTGACAGTTGAGCCTGTAAATGTAAGGTAAGTGTGTAGCACACTAAGGCACTAATGGCGGTATATGGGAACAGGCAAACAGGTGCTCTCGGCAATAGGTGAACTGGAGGGAATCGTGCCCTTTGCACGGTTGTTGTTGAAACGTTGACACCTGGTACTGGAAGGGCTTACAAGACGCCGTTTTACGGGTTTCCCACGTCTAATCATAGACACTACGCATGTATCTGATGACAGTTCACGATGATGATCGCACGACGAGCAGTAAGGACGTGGAATGTGTATTTGGAATGCGTTTGCATCGATCGATCAATTATGTAATCGACGCAGTGAAATACATATACTCAAACACCTAAGGTATAACATTGACAACGTGAAACTGTTTTAGCCTGCTCAGAGGGGTGTTTATGTAGTAGTCGGACGATTAAGGCAATTTTCACTCTCAGCAGGCTCGGTCGTCAACATTGAAAAAGTTCAAATGCGGGCCAGTGCCACACGCCAATGATTCAAAACGGCGTGTGTGGTATGTACTACGTGCCTGGTGTATGCTGCATGCAATCAGCTTGAAGTCAGCTGATTGGCATATTCTTCTAGCGACCAAGTAGCCGTCAAATGTAACGAAATGAAAATATGGTGGTCCGACTACGTTAATACAAAGCTCAGGCCGCAAAGGTCGTCAAGTGGAGGCGGTATTAACCCTGTACTTGTGTGTCAATACGATCGGTCCCCTGGCAGTACTTACTTTAAGTATGCCTAGCCCTCCAACAACGTTACACTTGTCAACACTTAGCTACTAAACAATTGCTCCACCAATGTTACTGATACCCTGGGGGGCTCAGTTTGAATGGTACGTGCATCATGTCTCGCTAGCTCTCTTTTGTCTTTGATGCTGGGTCTACAATGTTCCACTACATGTCGTTCGTGGCGTTGTGGAAAGGATTCACAGGTCCGAGTCGAGGGCGAGTAAAAACTATTTAGACGAAGAATATGTATAGCTGTAGATGTAAATCCAAATAGTGTCCGGAACGTGGTTGTGCGTTAAAACGTGTGTGGCAGGTGGAAAAAGAAGAAACATAACTCGATGAAATGATGCATACACATAGTAGGGACCGTATGGGGCCGGGAGTCACACAACCTTACGGAGGATTGGATTGGGGACACCAGGAAAACGGCTCGAAGGCCGCAATTGTAGCCATTTCACGGTTAGCGCTGATCTATATTCACACTGCGCACCACGAGGCACGGCATGCACTTGGGGTGGTAGGATGATTGCGTCTCTGCTGCACCAACATGAGCAACAAAGCATTTGAGCGTCAAACTGTCCATCATTTTCTGTGGGGTGAGATGCATGAATATAACACCTCGAGATCGATAAGAACATGAGGAAGGGGAGTGTGACATAAGATTCGAAATAGCCACAATTGAGAGGAATGGAAACAACGAGGTAAGATGAACGTCGTTAGGAGATAGAAACAAGGATATATGTACACACTGCACTATATAAATAAACTCCTCCACGGTCAGATCAGAATTTCCCCCCAGACCCACCAGAATGTCTTCACTGTGCATGCTGTTTTACTATGTTGTTTGATATAGACAATATCCATTTGGCAATAGTATAATGGGTCCCACGGGATCGGGAAAAACTAATGTGAGTCAAGGGCCCCTGTGGCCCGCCTTTCCCTTGGTGCACAAATGCCCTGCTGGCAGGATCATAGATCCCCCGACAGTCCGCGCCGTTCCCGCCGGCTGTTTTAGTTATTAAAATAGTTGTCTGAGAGATTCACAGTTCATCAACAAACTTACAGGGCAGAAGGAGGAGAAGGGAGCAAGTGGGCTGAAATCTCATACCCAGGGTATCAGAGAGTTCAAAGTAAACATGGCCGGTGGACGTCGTTATGTCTTTGTGGACACGCCGGGATTCGATGGCACTTATCGATCGGACCGAGACATACTTCGAACAATTGCAGATTGGTTAGAGCAAAAGTTGAGATAAATGTCTGGACATTACCCATCACTCATACGCGAACAGATACCGAGGACAGACCAAACTTAATGGCGTCATCTACACGCACCGTATAACTGACAATCGGATGTCTGGTTCCGTGTGCAAGAACTTCGATACGTTTGATCATTTTTGTGGGGATAAGGCTGCAGAGCGTGTGCGTTTGGTGACTATGTGGGACAAGGCGAGAGATCATGATATGGCCGAAAGCAGACTGGCGCAGCTGGAGAACAATTTCTGGCAACCTCTGATAGAAAAAGAGGCTCGCCATAAAAAATTCAATAATATCGCGACATCGACATGGGAGATCATAAATGATGTGGTTGGAGATGCAGAGGCACTGCTGCTCCAAAAAGAGTTGGTAGATGTAGAAAGGATGCTGAATGAGACAACTGCGGGAAAGGCACTCTACACTCAATTCCAGAAGCTTCTTCAAGAGCAAAAGGAGACAATCAAGAAGCTTTCGGACGAGACTAAGGCGGAGCAAGATCCAGCGTTAGCGAGGGACCTGGAGATAGAGTACCAAAGGATTGAAGTCCAGATGCAGAAGACGTGGGAAGAGATGGAGCAACTGAAAATACCATTTCTGCGACGAATTTCACTGTTCTTTTCTAAGAGACCACGTTCTGTAAGTATTCCTTTTCTACGTGATGTGAGAACCAAGTTCATCCACGGAGTCTATAGCGTACAATTCAGATGAACGCACCAGGCTAAGTTGGTCTATCTACTATCTCAGCGTGGAAGTTTTTCAGGGTAGCACCCAGTCTCCACCATTAGCACGGATGTACTTGCCTAAGACTTGACATTACAGACTAAGGCCTGTGATGAGCAGATTCTTGAGCATTTCATCTTGTCGGACAGACGTCCCAAGCGAGTTGGTTCGCCCCGCAGAACATGTTCTTCGAGAAGAGGGGTGTCTGGTGTTGACCAGATACCCTACTATAGCTAGAAATAGAGTCAAAGATAATGGGTAAGGAATGAACAAATACGGTCTGTAGATCTATTCACAAAAAGAAAGAGGAAGTAAGCCAATCCACGCCGAGGGCTTAGATGGAATGTGCCCAGCCTGGTTGGTGTCCGAGATTGACATAGGTGCAAGTGCGTATCGCATTTTGCCACCCATCGCGAGGCACCTCGACGCTATCCTGAAAGTCCGCGACTGGTGTTCTGGGTGTGTGCACACATGGATCGTAGGGGGTTCGAAAGGCTGGGATACACTGGATCGATCAGTTCCACATGTGCCATCGCACCCCAAGGAAACACTGGAATGAGTGTGATCATCCTAAGCGTGAGATTTATTCCAGTCTGCTTTGCGAAATGGTATGAAGCGCCTGGATCGTGAGAGAGAGCGTGTGTGTAATTGTCAGGTAGTCGATTGTCTTGTGTCCAGTCTTTGCCATTTGGTCTGCCTACTAAAGGAGACAGTCGAGAGGGAACGAGTGTCTTCCATCAATTCTTTGGTGTGCCTACAGAAGACTAAGGGCGAGGCAGATCAGGGAAGCAGAAACATTGATCACAAGATACAGCGGGACAGAGGCGGCGACAAATTTGGCGGTTCCTGGGCCCGGGATTGAGATGGAACGGATGGCACTGCTTGGGATTGCGTATGAAGTACAGACAGACAGTCTTGCCAGACTGTAGATAATCGTAATGGTATCAACAAGTGACACCCTGAAGCAGAATTGATCAGTGGAAGGCATAGTCGACGGCTGCTATTATGCTGTGGTTGAAATTGAAGATTGGCCGACCGGGCGGCGGGGAGACGTTCCTCCCACGAAGCCATATCAGGCAGTTCTTTCAATCTTGTTGTTGAACCGGAACACTACGACTCGTCGGCCAGGCTTGGGACAGACCTTTTATATTCTCATTCTTCATAGCAGGTGATGGACTTGGACACCCCACGATTTGTGGTGTCATTTCGAGGCGACACCGGACTGTGACTGTCGTATAATGGCCGAGCTGTCAATTGTGGACTCGACTGGATGAATGCCAGAAGTTGCGCGTATTTCCAGAGGAGTCGCATTGTCGTAGACTTGCAGTCAATAACGCAGGCCTCAGCTAGGTCAGTTAACCGTGACCATGCCCACAAATGCGTCCGCAAAGAGTGCAAACTCACGATCCTCGTACAGTCCTCATGAACAAGCGGTCCATTCTCCAAGCTCAAATGATAGCAGTGCTCGAATCGGTAGCTTCTATTATTATACGGCTACATGGCCGTCCGTTGTCTGGCACGAAATGCGAAGTATATATTAGTGCAGAGAATCGATCCCGCAGGGTTCTAACCATGGTTATTTTGCCTGTGAGCAATATGCCGTGGGGCCACGTTGTGACCACGTTGACTTAGGAAGTGCTTGCAGTCAGTGATGAGCCCGTGCATCAGCACGCGCTGCAAGGATAGATATAAACATCCCGAGAGCCGTACAGCCCGAACCCTTAATCCTACTGTCAATCCTTCCGCTTGTTAGGTTCACCTCTGCACCTCCCGAGTAGGATCCATGGCTAGCCCCGGAACTCTACCTGAACTGGCGAACCAGGCAACGAAATACCTGCAGCTTGGAACATCGTCGGCCTTGGAACATATTAACCCCGATGTCTCCGTCGGTCGAGTTCAGACGGCCAGCTGCCAAGGTCGCAATGCCTTCGTATATCAGGGAAAGATGGGACAGAACAAGGTAGTAGATTTTGATTCATACATGTGCAATGCACTGTCTTAGCCAGACAAGGCCATTACAGACAGGACTCGACTGCTCACCCAAATGTCTAATTGGGCGACTCACTTCTCTATCAATCTCAACGACCAAGTGGATCGAAACATGAATATCCCACCTCATCGCGATAGCAGTGCCATCGTATTCCAAGGCACCCTGCGGTCAGATGGTACAAGACTAGCGGTGAAAACGGTCTGCGCAGGTCTTCCAGCCGGAAACCAGGAAACCATTGAGGTATTGGCAGTTCGCGTCCTTTCCGCGGGATTTGACTCCGCCGTAGGAGGTAGTTCGAGAAATGCATCTATGGTCAGGACTGCACCACGAGAATATCATCCCACTTCTCGGGATTATTACTACATTCGATCACACAGTCACATTCGTATCAAAGTGGATTGAGCCAAAGAATGCTCTAGAATATGTGCAGGACGACGAGATTGATCCTCGTCCTCTGGTATGTTAAGTTGGCGTACTCACCTGCGTCCTGTTGATATGCTTCCAGCTCTTAGGAATCGCAGAAGGCCTCAACTACCTTCACAAGCTCAAGCCTGCTCCACTTTACCATGGCGATCTGAGAAGCGTAAGTTTGATTGCTCCACATTCGTGTTGGAGGCTTGACAAGCCTGTGTAGGTTAACGTCATGGTCTCCGAGGATGGTCAAGCTCTTCTGTCCTTCGGTATCACCACCCTTGTCCATGCGTTGTTTCAGCCTGGTGCGAACCTGGAGTCACCCGGACGTGCTCCCAATTGGGTTTCTCCCGAAGAACTAGAATCTGGAGTGTTCGTGAAGACTCCTGAAGCTGATGTTTGGGCGTTTGGAATGATCGCACTGGTATGCATTGAACCTTAGTTCGGGCCTCCCTCATGTTTTCGAAGGAACTCTTTACTCGAAAACCGCCGTTCGGCGGTATCGAGTCTGTCGCAGATGTCAAATCTCGGATTATGCGGGGTCCACCTGACCATCCAAGTGATGAAGAGACGTCTGACCGTCTGACCGACGGATGGTGGGACCTGTGTTTGCAGTGCTGGCAACGCGAACCATCGTCACGACCCGGAATCCAAGCCATTACCAGCGAGATCAAAAAGTTGATGGTACGGCTTTTGATTCATGTGTGTTCGGGCTGAGGATGCATTTATATAGAACACACCAGAGCTGCCTGACAATGCAACCGAGGAACTGGCAACAATGGATGTGGTAGTTGCGTAAGTAGGGCATGTTATTCTGGATGACTTTTCCAACATTCTTTGTGTTAATTAGGATAATGGGGCCAACCGGTTCTGGGAAAAGTTCGGTGAGACCTAAGTCGATTTCACTTTATGATCTATCTCACATCAAACTTAGTTTATTAGCCAGTTCACCGGAAATAAGCACGGTGTCGGACACAGCTTAACTTCGTGCACAAGTACCATCCAGGTCACTAGGTGTATGATTGGGGCGTCCAGCGTAATACTGGTGGATACACCTGGCTTCGACGACACGAACAAATCTGATCTACAAATATTGGAGATGATTTCGCAATGGCTTGAAAAAACGTAAGATCTTTCTTGAAATCTTGTACAGTTATTATAATGATTTTTTTACTTTTTGAAAATTTGGACCAATCAAGATACGAAAAGAAGGTCTTCCTCTCCTCTATTCTATTCTTTCATCGCATAACCGACAACCGCATGGCCGGAACCCCCTTGAAGAATCTCCGAGTCTTTCAGAAGCTGTGCGGCAAAAAGGCAATGAGTCGAGTGGTCCTGGTCACTACGATGTGGGATGAAATTGAGGAGCGGATCGGAGAAGAGAGACTTGGGGACCTCAAGCGGAGTTATTGGAAACCTATGATCAGGAAAGGGTCCAAAACGTACGAATACAAGAACGATCGAGCGTCGGCCAAGGAGCTGTTGGAAACGATTGTCCAGGATAAGACACAACGAGAAAGCGTTGCTTTACAGAAAGAGATCGCAGATTTCAAAATGGAGCTACGACAGACTGGCGCTGGACAGGAGCTGTGTTCATCTTTGGAGCAACTTGCCGAGCGGCGGCTGGAGGTCCTTCAAAAAATTCGTGCCGAGAGGGAGGCTGCCACGAACGAGGATACCTCACGGGACCTTCGCAAAGAGTATGAAGAATTGAGAACCCAACTCAATGCTACCTTGAATCAAGTGCAGAACCTCAAATTGTCGTTAAGACAGCGGGCTGTCGCACACCTTGCTAAATTTAAAGCACGGAAAGGTGAGGCATTTCCTCTCTCGCGCTGCCCGTCCCCTTTGTTTTATAAACTATGTATGACTAGGTCCGGCCCAGATGTCCGTAACCCATCCTCCTGAGCCTTTTGTTGAAGTTGGCACTCCACGAGCATCGAATAGTACCGAACATCTGTATGGGAAGACCATCTCAGAAACGTCCGGAGTACCCAATGGTAATGCATCAACAATGCAGCATGAGGCTCTAACTCACGCCCCCCTTTTCAGAGCCGCCTACTTCGAGACCTGGAACTCCCGTCAGCTGGTGGGAGTCCTTTCGTTCGAGGAAAGGTGGGTCATTTTCTCTCGTGGTGTGGACCACCTTTATCTTGTAATCTAGGACGGGGAAAGCATTGACTCCCTTACATCCGCTTCAATCCGTCGTGGGTATGATATATTACCATTTAGTATATTTACATTTCCCGTTTGCAACGTACCTTTGCCCAATGACAGATCACTGTTTTGTTAGCTTTTCATGCAGTGTGCGATGGCAATTCCAGTGGAATATATTGCAAGAATTCTGTCTTGCATCCGTTATGGCGTTCGATTTCACACCATGATTTCATTTACAGCTGCTGGGCCTGTCAAATCACCCTTCTGGCGTTCAGATCAACAGTTCTGCAATCGAAAGTTTGCGATTTCGGAACAACTCGGAGGGGCATGTTGCTCGGACACGGCCGGATTGACAGAGCTTAGGACCTGTTCGAATATAAATTGCAGAATCTTAGCCCGTATGTTTTTACAGCTCCCTTTGAAGGAACGGCTTTCTTCCTTCAAGGAGGGTCTCCCTATATAGAAGAGATTGGACTAACGCAGCATCTCAGCGAGCCATGATGTGCACAAAGAACCGTCGTATCACCGAACTAGCTCGATTCAAATCGAAGGCCCAATCGACCTCCACAAATATCTATACACCAACACGCATGGCGGCTAATTAATAACTCGACCGCATCCGCACCCAGAAACAGCGACCGCGTCCCATTCTAATTACCATTCCGTTCACCATCCTCAGCCAGTCCATTGGCGCCCGATAAGAGTCCCCGCCTTCGAACCACCTCCTCCAACCTTCTCCCGAGCTCCCCACCCCTTCCCCCGCATATATCACCCCCACTCACGAGCGTCTGTTCGAGCTCCTTCTCTTTCTTGAGTATGAGACGGCCGGCTTGACGGCGTTGGACGCGGAGAGCGGCAGAGGGCGTGGTCGGGCGAGAGATGGTCTGTGGCGCAGCAGTGGAGGGTACATCTGACGTTACCGTTATCGTCGCCGATGCCAGTGCTGCTGCTGCTGCTGCTGATAATGATGATGATGATGCCGGCAACGGGATCGGCTCTGGTGCAACCGAAACAGACAACGGCTCAACTGTCGGCGTCGCTGCCACAGGAACACAGGTAAGCGCTAACGCTGAGAAGGACGACCTGCGCGAATATGGGTGCATAACTGTCGTCTCCACATTCTGCGTATTCCGCCTTCGCACCCCTCGCTCGCTAGCATCCTCAACACAGGTTGCACACCCCTCCCCGTTTCCATCCCTTACTTTATCATCGTCCTCGTCACACCCACACCCCTCCTTGAACCACTCGTCCTCGGTCTCCTCAGAGCCCAATATACTGTTGACCAGACCCTCTTCCCATCCGTCCCACTCGACACAGCGGTGTGCGTGGCGGAGTCGGGCGCCCCATGATTCGTAGTAGAGCCATTCGGAGGCGAGGGCGGCGAGGGAGGGAGGGTTTGTGGATGAGGATGGTGGGATGGTATTGGACAGAGACGGTCCCGAGTGCGAAGACGAAGAGGAATGGCCCGTAGCGATAGCGGCGACTGTCTCACGGAAGAGCCGGACTGTGAATGGACTTGACTGCACAAATGCAGGTAGGTGGGCGCATGCCCAAAGAGGTCGCGTTGTCGTGGATTCCCAATCGATAACACAAGTCTAAGGTAGATCAGTACAAGCAGGCGTCTGGGAAGAATGAAAACTCACAATCTTCGTGTGATCCTTCTGATCCACAAACACATTCTCCAAGCTCAAATCATGGCAGTCTAATCCAAACTCCTCCGTGCCCTCCCTTGCACTTTCACCCCCTGCGCCGCTGTCAGATGTGATGTGCCTCTGCACTTTGCAAGCTCCCAGCTTCTCCATTAACCTCATCCACCTGCCCATCTCCCGCCTAACAGCCTCCTCCCGTCTCCTAATGTGCGCAATCAAAAAGGTTCCTCGCTGCATTCTCCTGTAATCCCGATACATGGCATCGCCCACACAGTCTTCCCACTCCTCCTCGCTCTCCTGTGCATCCCACTCATCGCTCTCGTCACTATCGGGATCGTCCGGAAACGCCTCCATATGGTGGTGCCGCGAACTGTTAATCTCGGCAGGGTCGAGATGGAGGCGATGTGGAGCTGACCGACCCTCAGATTCATGTATGACGGAGGTGATTTCGCGGGACGTGCATGATGCCAAATACGAAGCGGTGGTTGTCCACGGACCCCTGTCAATTTCAGTGGGGTGGTTGAAGAATCCACGGTTGGATCCAAAGAACGGCCAAGAGATGATAGGACCGATTTGGTAAGTGTATCTCGACGACGAGAAGCAATCGGGCGATGGAGACGGATCAGGAGGAGAAGCTGATGGCACCGGAGAAGCGTCAGAAACATTGGAGTTGTTATATTTAGGGGCTATGTTATCCCTATACGAAGGAGTAGTGGCAGCCTTTGGGGTATCACAAGACGAAGATGAGGTAACGGATAGGAGGGGCAAGAAGTTGAAACCCTTGATCATCGGACGCGTCGGTGTTGGTGTTGCGATTGCAGATGAAATAGTGGAACTGGATGATACAGGTGAGAGGACAGTGGATGAAGGGACAGCGGTCGACGTGGATGAAGAGGGAGTAAAGTACAGCGACCCGATATGCGAAAATCGTTGTGCGAACAGCGGGAGGATAATGGATGCCATGTTCGTGAAAAGGGTCTTGAGTTCTTCATTGGACATGGATTGATAGACACGTGAAACGGGAATACCGGGTGCCTATATAGTCAAAATAGGTCAGATACAGTTTGTAGAGATAAGATCACGACAACCTGGGACATGAGGATGTACTCTCCACCGAGAGGGTTATATGGGTCGGCATCGTAGTGGTAGACATCTGGCACGGGTATGGATGTCTTGGTGCGAAGATACTGCATCGTGGCAACCTCTGATTCGGTTTTGAGGCGGGGCATGAATCGACGGGCAACGCGTGCCACGAGCTGTCGCGTGTCGACAAGGGTAATGAGATAGGCCTATCAAACCCACACGTAAGTTAACACGGGCCAGATGACAAGGTATCGTCTGCGTACCTTGTGGAACGTTCCTGACGGAGAGACACGAGTAAGCACGGATAGGAGAGCATGTCAGAAGCACGCACCAGAGCTCAAAAACGTAATCCTTGCGACGTCAACGCGAGCTCGTTCGCGAACGACCTCCTTGAGCACCCTTCTGTCCACCTGGAACGGCTGTGTACCGTGTAAAGCAGAATCAGCTTTGGATTCAAGCTTACGATCTCTGTGTTCGGCCTGCCAGTCCCATGCTATGGGAGTATATGCGGAGGAGGGCGGAGGCAGAGGAACTGTGCCCTGGAGTGGGGGTGGTACGGCGGTGTGATGACGGCGAGCCAGATGGGTTTGGGATTGAACACGGGAAGACGCGTGCGCTGCGGGCGGATGCATAATCGTGGAGGAGCCGGATGGACGAGGGCCCCGTTCGCTGATATCTGACCGTGAACGAGACGGACCGTCCAGTGAGCTCCTGGTGGCTTCGTTGTGGCGACTGTGCGTTGGGTGCGATCGTTTGGAAGACAAGGACGGCGGAAGGTGCTGGCATTCGCCCGGAGCGTATTTGGACTTGTTTAGTTTCATATCCGGGACGAGGAGCGGAACTGGCACAGGCATTTTCAATAACACGTTCGACGACAAAAGCGACGAGCAGGACCTGCAGCTTTGGTGGTCTTGGAGGGAATAAGTAGTATGGGAGAGGAGAGGCAGGGCAGTGGGCAGCCTTACTTAAATGTGAACTCCACCTTGGCTCCGCGCCAACCCACACAGTCAATTACGGCACAAGATAAGATCTTCTTTGCTTGGTCGCCGCCTCGATAATTCGGTCCTCTGACGTGGAAAATCCCGCCAAGCCTCCCTCCCAACTCTTGGCATCTTCCTTCCCGTTGGGCCAAGAGAGCACTAGTGCTTCTTGCTGCAGGCGGCCCATCTGGTGAGTCCGTCCCGTGTGGTTTCACTAGTCCACGAACGTTTCACCACCTGGTAAGGGCTGCCACGGGCATTCCCTTGCCAACCCTGACCCATCACCTCAACAGACGCCCATGCAGTCGAGTCGACCTTGTCTCGTGATCTGATTCGAGAATGAACTTGTTTGACGAATCATACACAGGTCAAAGTCTCCATTCAGGTGAGAATACAGTCATCCCTTGTACCCCCCCGCCATCCTTGCGGTCTTAGAGGGCAAAAAGCAGTTCAACGGCAACTTTAAGTAACCGCGTTCTCCGCAGCGCATCAACGTTTTGCCGTTATCTGTCTTCCGCCGTAGCAAGTGGTTCGGACGCCACGAAAGTCAACCCTACCCTCAGCAATACAGTAATCTAACGCCTTTATCCTTTCCTCCTATCCGAGCTGCGAGTCGGTGTAACGGCGTTGACGTTCTGCCCCTATTCCGATTCTTGTGCCGCACTTGAAAGGAACACCACGATGTGCACCGTCTACGCAGTCCTTCCCCGTAGCCGAAGCTATCTGCAACTGTCCTCGACCGACATCCTAATTACTTAGGTATGTATGACGTTGCAAGTATTCAAGGGGCACACCCCGTGGCGTGACAGGTTATGGCGCTGACATTGACAATATCGTGACGAAACTTTGCAGGTCGTGCCTCTTTCATTGGGATACATATGTATGTATATGCCGGTAATTCTACTTTGAATGGTCGTTCCTAGTCTATGTACTAATGATGATTCAGCGCCATACCTATGATCCGACCATGAATCTTCCAGTCGTGACGTAGTGCACCATCGTTTTATGACACGCAACACTTCCCCGATCTATCATATCAGGTGAACCAGCTAACTGCCGCAGTGTATGAAAAATACATAGGTTTTCTCTGAGTGTGTAACTGGAGCCAGTTCCTTTATAGGGAAGTTGGCAAACATTAATATCAAGGTTGTGTAAGTATCTATAATCGGGCGACGCCACATCCATGTGCAAGGGATCAAGGTACCATGACAAGGATCCGGGTAATGTTTACATCTTGGGGAGAAGAGGGCGGACAGGTTCTGCCTCAAAGGGTAAGTACAGCATGACACAGATAACGAAACCATTGCGCACTGATCATTCGGCCATTCAAGCACTCACCCCTTGGAGTTGAAGGTCATTCAGGTCATTTCGTCCATTCCATGCATTTCGGGAAGAAGAGTGCCGACAGAACGGAAGGTTCACCACCAGTCTCCTGGTTGTTACAATAAGTACTAGGATGAGGAACAGATCAAAGCATGCTTCACGGATGCCATGACTCCTTTTGGCTTCTGGTTGGGGTGTCACCGCATGGACTCTCTGCGGAGGTACTCACCTCCGTCCAAAATTTGGATGGAGTTGTCGCGTTTCTTATCTTCTTTACTCTGCTCGTTCTGGGACTCTTGTACAATGCATGCTCTGGACCTCGTCGATCCAATGACGAGGTCATCACCCATCATGCATCAAGTGTCTATGCCATTGAATAGAGTTTCCTCCCGCGACACGTACATGTTTTTAAGAACTCACAACGAGTACAAGTACATAGGAGTGCACCCGCAGCACATGAAATGGGCGGGCATCGACACTAAATGATTAATCATCCTCTGCCAAGAGATCAGAAAGGACTCGTTGGTCATCTGGTCCGCAGCAGCGTCTCAGCGCGAACCTTGCGCAATTCCTCCAGCCCACTCGCAACGAGCTGATTCAGACGAGAATACACACTCTGTCCAACAGCAGTCTCCTGCAACTTCTCCTTCAGATCTAAGATCTCCTGCTGCAATAGGATACGGCGTCGCTCCTCGGCGCTCAGAGTCATTGCGGCTTCTTTAAGCAGCTCCCTAGCCGACTCGGATGTGTTCTGATATCGGAATATCGTAGACCCATGCGCTACCATTACCCTCCAATTATCGTCCTTGAGTACCGCAACTCGTTGTTCGCCAATCTCCTCTTCGACATCGTCCCACATCGTAGTCGTTAAGATGACACGGGACATGATCCTGTTGCCACATAGTAATTTCTGGAAACCTCCAAGGTTGGCCAAGGGTGTCCCATCCATTTGGGTATCGGTTATACGATGGAAGTATAGAATGGCGGAGAATACCGCCATTCCTTTGTATCTGGAATGATCATGATGTCAGCACAACGGTGACGATGCAAGATATTTGAAGTACACTTACGTCTCCTGTAGCCAATCGGAAAGGATATTCAATACCTTTTGATCAGATCTCTTCGTTGACCCAGGGGTATCCACCAGAACTACATTCGAAAATGGACCAACCGCACAACTGGAGGTTCTCACTCCTTTTGTGTGCGAATCGGTACGTAAGTCATGACCCACTCCTTCGAGATCTCCTGTGACCTTGCTCATAAACTGGATCGGAATGAGATAGATCGCACTGCAGAGGATGCATGGGATTTACCGAACTCTTCCCGGACCCTATTGGCCCTATCAACCTAGAACAAAGTAAGTTCAGGTACAAGTATCCTCCTGTGTTATCCAACTTACGCAATCAAAATTCTATCCATTCCCAACTTGTTGTATTCTGGTACATCGCCAAGTGGGTTCAGTGATCTTGGAATAGGCGGATTGACAGCCCCCTGGTCATCATCAGCCGATGATCCTGGTGTTTTTGGGTTCGAGGGGCCACTGGAATGCGACAGGTGATCAGGCGAGGTCCTGCTGTCCCAATTCGCAAGCTGGGAACCAGCCAACTGCGAGTCAACACAACTATCAATGATCTCTACTGAAAAGTTGGTATCGACGTCGACATGAGGAAGAACTGGTGGTTCATCAGGGGTTTGATTTGCCGACTCGCGCAGCATGTTTCTAGACATGCGTTCCTGTTCAACTCCTGGCTTACCACCTACATGGGAGATCAAACATAGTTGACTAGATGATCCACTTGACTGCACAGGCGTACTCGAGCCAGATATGCTGGACTGTTTTCAGGTCAGTATAAAATAACAAGAAAAACGGAAGACGAACTGAGAACCTTCTACGAAGGTGAGCCAAGATGCGTGCTAATAGCGGGATTCCGATCGTCTTCACCTGACGCAAGATATCATCAATTTCTTTGAGGTCGTGGTCTCCTTTCAAATGGGGGGATTTGAACTGTGGCGGAAGACCATGGCACCGCTTTGCGTTCTCCTCAAGGATATGTTGAAGGATATCCTTAGCGGACTTCGGAGTATTTGAATGGCGATGCGTGGAACCACGCTTGACGACCGCATTCCAATGATTATCCTTGAGCTCCACTAGCCTTTCGCGACCATCCTGCTCGTCGACTTCGTCCCACATAGTAGTAACCAGGAAGATCTGGGAAAGGGTGTCGCTTCCACAAAGTTCATGAAGAATAGGAAGAAGCCTCTCCGTAGGCATCCAGGGAACACGATTGTCCGTTATGCGGTGGAAGCACAAGATAGCTGATATGAAAATCCCCTTCTTGTACCTAATAGCATTTCAGTGACACGAAGGTACAAGGTATATAAAAAAAAGCGTTACGTGTCGTGGAGCCATTTGGATATCTTAGCCAGTACCTGCACGTCAGCGGCCATATCACCAAAACCAGGTGTATCAATTAAAACTGTGTTCGAAAATCTTCCTATCTTACACCTCGTGGGCTGGACTTCTTTTGTATACGAGCCTGCGCAGAGTTCATGGCCCACATCTTCGATGATATCGGCGGCTTGACCAATAAACTAATAAACCGCTTAGGCTATATGGGGGCACACCAAAAATTTGCAGAGACTCACCGTGCTTTTACCAGAACCCACAGGCCCAATTATCCTGGGTGGCGTTACAAATATTAAGATAGACTGAACAAAATGGATCAGCGCACATACGCGATTAGAATGTCATTCGTGATCAGCCCGTTCGATTTGACTTCTTGGGGTTCAATCAAGTTAGGGGGAACGAACGTTTTTGTGGACGTTTCGGATGTCCCGGTCATTGGTCCCTTGTTGGTCGTTGCGTCCGGTAATCCTTTATCGCAAGAATCTTCAGGGAGATCTGCAGGATATTTCAAAGGAGCGTCTCCAATACTGATCTCGGCGTCATCTAATCCCCTCTCATACTTGGTCGTAGTAGAGCTCTTCTCAGGGGAGATCGCATTCAAGAAGTTTTCCCCTGGCCGGTCATTGGGTAGAGGTGGTCTCCTCGCCCGATCTAGTGCGGCATCAAGGTTCTGTAAAGGTGCATCTTCTAAAGTCACAGAGTGAGACCCCAGCAATGCTAGAGTGCCAGCCTGCGTTGACAAGTCAGGAGTGAAGCCTTTGTCGTGGCAAATCAACGGAACGGCTGCTGATGGTTTATTCTTGCCGTGCGAATGTCCATCGGTGGAAGGAGGTAGAGATCCTAGCGATGATGGCTCCATCGATGGCCTATCACCTACCGGGGAGTGGCTACTATTCGACTGTCCAGAGGATCCATCTCGTTGCTTACTAGTGATCATCATACTAGTGCATCGTTTTCTGCGAGCCTCAAGATCATGTTGGAACGCCGTCTGCTGTGCTGGTGTAAGTGGAAAGACGTCCTGCGCGCGGCATCCTCTGTCAAACCAGGATACATAACATATAAGCGAGAAAAGACATACAGCTCTCTCTGCACTAGTCATCTCTGAACACACGAGACTAGTATCAGGTTGGTAACGGTATGAACCATTCTGGTCTGCCAGTTGTTGAGACGAATGGAATGTAACCAATCCTTCAGACATGCCAAGCGCGAGAGGGAACCTCCAAGCCCGTGCCTCAGAAGTACAGAGTGGGATGACTTACTACCCTGGCACAAGTCATGGGTCGGGCCACCAGTTACGCACGTGGCCGCAATGCTCCATCTTTTGGATGCCGCAGGGCTAGGGGATGTGAGCTTTATCTAGCTGCAGATTGCACAGCTGTCGCGGCTGACAAGAATAGATTTGGTCAACCAATGATTGTCACTGCTGTCAGCATTTCAGTACATAGTGCTCGGGGGCAGTGATAGTACTTGCGACCCCGCACCTCAGGCACCACTTCTCGATAATAGCAATAGAGACCATTTAGATAGAGTTTTTGCCGTGGAGAACTGGAGTCGGTACCAGTGATTGAAGCGCCAGTGATCGACTAGGTGTGCACGGGGCCAGTGTGGAACTGGAGAGAAAAATACAACATTGGGAACGGACAGAGCCTGACAGAGCACGAAACTAATAACTAGGCGTCCCAGCACTCAAGCTATATACGCCAACAGATTTCGTATGGCATCGCATGCTATCTCTGGCTCGTCCCGGAATTTTTGAGGGAACATTGAAGCCTGCCATTCATTCAACGAGTTCACTGCGGCTTGCAGCTTTGGAAAGTGTTGTTGAACCAAATTGCCGTTAGGTTTTAAACCTTTGTCTACGGTCGGAACGACGCAGACACGCGATGGAACTCTACATCCTCGAGGAAATGTTCCCTTGAATGTACCGAGGTGCCTTTGTATTAACAAGCCCCTCTCTTCTGGATTTCCTGCCAGGTTGTGAAGGTAGAGAATGCCAGATCGACGACATTTCTCTGCGAACCTATTTCAATCTTTGAGAGCTGGCGTGACTACCTGAGATTTACTGTCCTCACTTTGATACTTGTATCCATTTCCGCATTATACCTTCTGCATCGATGTTATGGCCCGTGAGGAATGATGGCGTATCGACAAGCACGATGTTGTACGGGACTTGCTTAAGTGTGTATCTCCATGCCTGCACCTCTTTTGTTGAGGGATCTAGCTTCCGGTCAACTCCGTTAGCTCTTTCATCGTTGACCAGTCCACGCATAAGCTAGCGATAAAGTTAGAAACGCTGCAGAGATATCCATTCGTTTATTACCGTGGTCTTTCCTGCACCAGGTGGCCCGACTAGGCTAGAAATCGCTTCACTCTGACAACCAAAACAAACACAATTAACACCCATAATGTGGCACTTACAACACTACGACATCATTTTCCCTAATGCTTTGAGTCTTGGATTTCGAATTCCCCATTGGACACACAACCAAGTAATGAGGAACGCTGTGAGCGCTTGTAACGGTCTCCTACATGCTGACATGCAAGCAGTGCTTAAGCAGGCAGTTCACACCAATTCGCCATATTCAATGTGGCCTGTGGGCAAAAGTGACTTTACTGCCACCCCACCGACTCAATGACATCCACTCGAGGATTCTAACCCGTCCCAGCGCAACACCCAGTCAGTCAGGACACGAACGCAATCCTAGCTTTACCCGAGAGTGCCCTCCAAGCCAGCACGAATGCGCACCCAGTCAACCCCATGACTTGACCGGACTACCATTCACACCATTGCAATATAGCCCTGGCTGCATGATTACCCAGCACCATCACGATGAGGACCACCACCACAGATGATGACGACAGCAGTCCCACCAGCATGATCACCACCACCACCTTATTATGTAGAACAATGAGGAATGCGAGCACTGACAACCAGTACCAGCACGATCACCACCACTGCACGGCGATGATGACTGCAACTCGTGAGTCATTTGGTTCGAATATCTTTCAGTTATTTCTGACGTTCTCTGGCCATTTTCGTGGTGTTCAACAAGCTTGGCACATCTGTGCATTTACTCCACTTGTGTATGCAGTCTCCGGTGCCGTTTGACTCATCCGTTCACCCTCTTTTGTCTCTAACATGCTCATATTCATCGTGGCATCTCTGTTCCATCCAGTTGGTTCAATATTGGTAGGTGTTTCTGTGTTTGCAAGTGTGCTTGACACGTCTAGATACTCAGCGATCAGCGCGTGAGTGCCGAACACAACCACCCTCACCAGCAACGACCACCAGCAATATCGATGATGACGACGGTCACCTTGACCACCACCGCGAACGGCGGTGGCGCCATCCGCCAGCATCCTCACCGCCTCGACCTCCCCCCACCGGTGACGCCAGCCACCGACGACACCGACCACGACCACCAACGCGACGACGGCCACCACGGTCACCAGCGCCACGACAACGACAACGACAACCACTAGTGTCGTCGATGGCCCGCGCGTCGACCACCACCACCATCGCGAACAGTAGCGACGCCAACTGCCGTCACCACACCATCTCGCCACCACCCTCACCACCTCCACGGCGGCTCGACGACGACGAACGCTGACCACCGCCGCCGCAAACACCACCACCACCAGCATCGATAGCGGTGACAAGGTGGCGCACATGGGCCATGGCCAATGCCACGGTGGCAACGACGACGACGACGAAGTGCAAGATGTGGGTACAACGGCAGGGTATAGATACAATACTACTACGGGGTTGTGATTTAGATACTACCGACTACCGGGTTGATTTAATAGCAACTATTCGGCACACTTACTTGACTGGTCGCCAGTGCCATTCGCATTACTATCTATGTACGTTTTTGTGCCTACAACACACTCAGGTGAGTTTGGTGGCATGAATCTATTCTTTTGGCGCATCCCGATGTTCTTTGGCTCGTTTTCAGCTGGTTTTAGCCCTTTCACGCTGTGCTCTGGCTCGCCACAACCACGACCAAATCCCATTGTATGCGCCTCAATTTGTCTGAATGCAAACATCCAATTTGCGCTCCCTAAAACTTCGACTGGTGTGTTCCACAGCATGGTCAATCAATCATTGAGGTCTCCAATGCTGACCCTTTTTCATGGGCTTGCAAGCAGCGCAATCTCGAGTCCAATAGGTGAGTGTTATGACTTCAATCATTTCTTATGATGTCCTTCTACTCATTTTCAGCGTTCTTGCATTGTTTGAGATTCCTGCAGGTCCAGGTAAGTGTTCGATGCATTTGCATGGCGGGTCCCGTGTGCCGTTGATTCAAGACTAATCATCTTCGATTCACCGTCACAGTCGGGTTAACGATGAGTCAGGCCAAAGTCAGGCAGTAACTGTAACACCAAGGTCGAGATGAAAAACATTAGTAGTCTCGTCTAATCTAGTAATATGTCTAAGCACTTAAGTGATCATCGATGAGGAAATAACATCCATCGAATCCCCTCCACCAACTGTCCAATCCTCGCATGCTCCCCATCGCCTTCCACCATATCCCCCCGTGCCATCTCTGCGACGCCACACCCATCAGCACTCGATCAAACCGACTGAAGAGCACACAGACGAACTCTCAGCTTCACCAGCTGACCTCCTAGCACGCTTTTCCTCCAGCGCACGTTCCATCTCTTCGAATGCAGACAACACTGCTCCCGAGCCAGTCGAGGACATGTGTGTAGTCCGGATGTGCGCAGGCCACTCGTCCTCTGGGATCGATGATGCGGTCAACGCACTCCGTAGACTCTGTACGGAAGCTTTATACGCTGATAGCGATTCTTCGTACAGGTCATACACACATACTGCGCAGCCGGACATGCAGCACTCTAAAGAAAAGGGATCCAATACTCAGCGTATTGTATTCGACATTCAGGCAATCATATGCTCACCGTCGTCCGCAGGCGGCACCGGTTCCTCCGGTACAACAAACCCCCCAATAGTCCTCTCACGCACATTCCCAGCGGGCTCATGATGCGCGCGTTGCTCCTGCGCTATGCTGGTAGAGTCTTGCGACAGAGAGGGCGTGTTTTGTCCGTGTATGCTATTTTCGAGTGTTCGGAATCGTTCCGTCAGGTTATGTCCTCGTCGATTGAGCCGTGTACGTGCATTTGTAGATGTGAATCTGAGGTGGGTGAGGAGAGGATAGTTGAGCAGTGCTCTGGTCCGCATACATGCATGTCAAGCAAGTTCAACAACAAGTATTCCGATTAGTCAGCGGACCATTCTACAAAGTTTAGCTGGACGAGCACATTAATCTAATCTACTAGTCTACACCCCCTGTCCGCTCCTCATCCTGCAACGTCCTCAGCGCGTAAAACACCCGATATACCCCCTCCCTTACCATTTCCATATCTTCTGGCACAATTCTGCTGAGTAGAGGTGCGATCTTGTCCGGGTGCCAGCGGACCAGCGCGGCTCGGATGCGCTCCTTCCTTGCTGTCTTGCCACGATCGTCCCCGTCCACCCCCACGTCAAGCGACTCAAATAAGAACTCCCCAATCGCACGCGTTGTGAGCCCATCGACGTCTCTTTCCATCAACGGCTTACGCACCGGCCACGGCACATCACAAAACCTCACATGCCCCATGGGCGCGTTTGTGCCAGCACACAGAGCACGCCAACGCCACTCGTACGTCTCCCATCGCACACGTGCACACTGCAACGCATTCGAACGGTGAATTTCTCCGCGAATACGTTGCGTGCGTGCGGTGTCTCGCTGCCCAAAGGTGTCCCTGAGTGTACCGCCTACACGGACCCACTCAGTTTCACTTTGAGTGGCAAGCTCATTCCTGTGCTTGTTTCTGTAGACGTGGTCGTGTTGAGGTAGGGGCTGCGTTGTGCATATCTGGGTGATGTGGAGGGTGCTGTCTGGATCAGAGGCAAATGCCGACGTGGACGCAGATGTGGCAGCAGAAGACGAAGATGCTGGTGGTGGCAGAGGCGGAAATGCTAAATAGCCTCTCATCCGTACTGCCATCGATGTCTGGAAGGTAAGGGCAAGGTGACGAGACGTGAACCGTTGTTTTGTCACTAGTGCTTACATCAGCGGGCAATCCCCATCGGGTTAGGGTTTGGAGCCTTTTCTCGAAATTGCCCACTTCAGTGGACATAAATCATGGAAAAGAATCGGAAAAGAATGTCAAGTTGAAGGGTTTCTGTGACGCATGGACCCGCTTCGAACTTTCGTTATCTGGGAAACGCTTCAAAATCCTACGTACCACATGGCATAGTCCACTCAATGCGAGAAAAAAATGAACCATTGGACAATTGTGCCTTCAGAAAGAATGTCACACTGCTCGCACAGACGATACGCATGGACTGCATATTGCATAGGCGTCATGTCCGAAGATATGTGAGACGACTGAATGGATACATGGCCCGTGAGAATTAGTATTAATTCGTGACATTCTCCCCCGCGACGAGAAGCGTTGCAACTTAGAATGTCGAAGGGCGGCGGGAGATAAAGGTCGAAGTAGACTTGCTGACCCGGTGGGGAAGGGGGAACCTGAGTTTCGGTACAAGAAGCTGCTTGATGTATGGGCGGCGCACGTCGTCTGTCTTCTTGATCTCGACGACACGGAGAATCTGGACGAGGCTACGTAAGCCATTGCAGAAGCATAAACAAATGACGCCTACGTGGATGGACCGGAAGCGTGCACGGTGCCTTGCGGCCATGTCTTGGTAGAGAGACCTGACAGCATCAGCACGGCTGAGCTCACGGAATTCCTTGTACATGTTGTGCGTGCCCGAACGGGAGTCATAGCGCAGCCAGACACCGAAGTTCTTGACCTTAAGCGGTTTCTTTTCATGGATCTACAGAGCAGCGCGAAAGCGAGGACATAAGCAAATCCCGTTTCACAGCTCTGTAAAGCAGGAACACGTACGACGTTAACACCAATAATCTCCCCACTGGCCTTCTTGACCTTCTTGAGCTGCCTAAATGGCAAAATCGCAGTATCAACACCCGAAATGCCATATTGACCACTGGCCCACACCGCTCACCTCAAGAAGTACCAGAATCGCGACTTGGCAACGACTTCGTTGGGCGCAAAGATGCGCATGCGGTAGATTTTTGGATTGGGATCCGACTCAGTGGGCAGATGACGCCCGACGACTTGATATTCTTGCAGTCCCATCTACACAATCCGCGACATCAAAGTCAGCATCTGGAGTGCAAGGTCCGCATCCACCACCAAAATCCGCTTGTGGATACTTTGGTACAGTTTCTGACAGCGAGATGAGATAGGCGGATAGTACAACTCACTTTGAAAATAGTCTTGAGCTTGCGGTGTTGACGCTGTCGACGACGGTGAGGATATACTCCCTGAGTTTGGTGTGTATGTTTGGTGGTATTTGGTGTAAGAGCGGAGTATCAAATGGACAAATCATCGGTTCCCATCTACGGTTAGTAGGTTACCCCTTTCTTCCAAGGGCACCTCGAAAAATACTACGCATTCCAATCACCTTCAGTGGGGGTAAGGCATCTCCGGGTCAGCAACAGCTCTCGGAAATCCTATGATTTCCTTCTTGATGAGATGATCTTCAACATTGATCATTCTCCCTCACCCAAATGTAGGGCAGTGCGAGATCAATGTGGTGTACGCTGTGAAAAGGCCCTAGTCCCATACAGGAGTATCAGCTAGCGTCTATGTTTCCGCCTGTCTTTGACGAGCTCGCTTTAACTTATCGAAAAGAAGCTTGTCGCAGGGCTGTCAAGCTTGCAGGTAATCGCACTGCAGAGCCCAGTTGAGTTCATTACCTGTGAATCGCCATTGCTCACCTTCGATCTGACTTATTTCCGCCAGACTTATCGGCGGACGGTCGAGAACACGTCATCTACTAGAACCCATCCATTCAAGTAACTGTACTCTTCTAACTTGGACGTTATTGTTCACGTTCGACGATCTTGCATCCAAGCTCTTCCAGGAACACTTTCGTTCAGAGACGAACACAATAATGCTTTCAGCAGTGGCTCCGTGGAGTGGCTACGCGGGACCACCTAGGAGGGCGAACACAACAGCTGACAGCCCCAGCCAAAATGCTGGGTCAATCACCCAGCCTCAGCGTGATATCCTTATCGCGTGAGTCCGTCCATAGTATGACCCGTCTCGCCCATGCGCCCTTCTGATCTTTCACTCCTGTCAGGTTAATTGGTCCAGTGGGGTGCGGAAAGAGTGCGGTGAGATCTTCCTCTGACACATCATTCGAGTCAATAATTACTTTTTTTAAGTTTATTTCCAAAGCTATCGGGACCGCCAATAAAGGCGTAGGACATGAGTTATGCCTAGGATCACATACACAAGATATAGTGACCACTAGATACAAGGTCGGAAACTCTTCCGACATAGTGCTGGTCGATACACCTGGGTTTGGTGATGTCAATATGACTGAAATACAGATACTGCACAAGATCTCCAAGTGGCTTCACCGGACGTGAGAGTATTTCTCTTTCCACCATGCATGTCCTGCTAAGACGCTGGCATCTGTTCAAAGGTACAAGAAGAAGGTATTCTTCTCAGTCATTCTTTGCTTCCAACCCATAAACGACAATCGCATAAGATGGGCTTCATGGCGCAAGCCTCATCTCCTACACGAATTATGTGGAAGCGATGTGAAGGCTCAAATTGTACTGGTTACCACGATGTGGGACGCGGTGGAAGAGAATCTCGGCATAGAGAGGCTTATGGAGCTCAAGGAGTTATGGAAACCGAAGTTCGGGCGAGGATCCAGGACATTTTGTTATCGGAATACTCGGGAGTCCAGCGAAGAATTACTTCGGGCAGTCGTCAACAGAAGCACATTCTTCGGGACGCGGTGCACAACAAGCGGAATCGACGACCTGCAAACATGGAATGATGGTTGGTGTTTTGTTGCCAAGTACTTTTTGCTGATGAACATTTCTTGTTAGATGGCGTGGATCCCAAACGAAGTGATATGGACCTAGCCTCATTGTATACAAATGACAGTGAGCCCCAAGAAGATGAGAAGATTGATCCCTTGTAGTGTCATCATACAGTGAGTACCATTTATTATCTTGTGCTGGGCAGCAGCCTTGTCATTCTAATGCATTGTGGTATTGTTACCCAGAAGGCATCAGTAATGCCATGCTTACTCTTATCCATCGATTCTCGGGTCAGTGCATCATAATGGCTCACACATCTCATATATATATGCATCCCCCATTCTATATATGTTTTTTCTCGACTTTGACACCTCCCAGTCACCCAGAGTGTCATGGTGTTCCAATATTTTTCCACTTTTTTCTCTATATTGCCTGCCTTTCTCAGCCCTTCTGTGCTCATCACCAGCAGATGTAGTGTATAGACCCTTCCGTTACCTCTGTTACTGTAAGTGGGTGAAACAAAATATGGACATATTGGATGGTGTCTTATAGATATATCTAAGTACACCAGACAAGTACAATGGTGAAAGTAAAACAACGAACAACCAGTAGGCGTCTCAACGTCGCCTAGACTGGATGGCTGTACAAATCAAAGCATGAGGTGAATCCACCAAAGCAAACACGAGAACTCATCTCACCTCTGATCACTTTCCAGAAGCGCGCAATTACGCGCTGCCTCACTGACACCCTGGTTCGGATCTGACGCAATACATCAGCCAGCTCCGCCTTTACCTCATCATACTCCCCCCGCAGTGCTTCCGCACTGTCTGGATCCATAGAAACATCTGTCTCAGCACTTTGAAGGATTTCCAGCCGCCTCGCAGCCAGAGATTCCAACTGCACGAATAGCCCTTTTGCTGTAGCGACGTCTGCTAACACCTTCTTCAAACTCGAGATCTCCTTCTCCAAAAGAGCATTCCGGCGGTCCAACACCATGTCTATGACATTCTGGAGTACCTCTCCCGCCGAGCCAGGTTGATTCAGGTAATGGAATACCGTGGAGTCTTTCTGGGTCATCACTTTCCAAGACCTCTTAAGTGTTGTTATCTTCGAGTTTGCATAGGCTTCTTCGACTTCGTCCCACATCGTCGTGACCAATGCCATTTTGCATATGGCGTCACGTCCACATAGGGATTGAAAGACCCGAAGATGCTTCGAGGGTATCCAACGTAACCGGGTGTCTGTCATAGAGTGGAAGTACAAGATGGCAGAGAGAAGGACTTTTTTCTTGTATCTTTTCAAGAGCTCGAAGTTAAAACTACAATTGCAATGCCAGACGCAAGGAAGAGGCTCACGTTTCATTGAGCCAACTTGACACCATCTTCAGTATTTGCACTTCAGAAATGTCCGGATCGTCTAAACCGGGAGTATCCACCAAAACTGCGTTGACAAACTTGCCAACAGCGCAGTTGGTTGCTGTGACTTGTCGAGTGAACGCGCCTCTACATAAGGTATGTCCCACTCCTGCATCATTGCCTGTAGTGTTGGCGATGAACTAGAGCAACTGAGCGTGATGCTCGATGTTAAAAAGGTACTCGGATACTCACTGAACTTTTACCAGAGCCAACTGGTCCGAGTATCCTGATAGACAATGAATGCAGGATTCATGGTGAGGTAAGAAATGCTTCTCACAGTATAATGACATCACATGCGGTCATCTCGTTCAACTGGGCTTCTTGGAGTTCATTGTCAGATGGATGCCACGGCACCAAGCCCGTACCACCTGGCTCGAAATCCACATCTGAGAAGTAATTGCGGCGGTCAGTAGAGCGCACATTTTGCGAGAACAAACCATTGTCCCGTGGTTGCAAGTTCGTCTGAAGTGGCATACTGTTCTTAGTAACAGGTTCAGAAAGGTAGACCCGCTTTGTGCTCGCGTCGATAATGATTTGTAGAAGCTCCGCTGCTGACTCTGGAGTATTCCGATAACAAAATGTTCTGAACCCTCGCTCGATCATTGGTTTCCAATAATTTTCCTTCAGCTCCGCAAGCCTTTCTATGCCGACCTTCTCCTCCACATCGTCCCACATCGTAGTGACGAGGACGAGCTGGGACTTTGGATTGTTTCCACATAATTCGCGCAGTAGCGGAAGTCTGTCGCATGATGTCCAGCGCACGCGATTGTCGATTATAGGGTGGAGACAAAGAACGGCTGAGAAGAACACCTTCTTCTCGTATCTTGAACGTGTCAGAAAGACGAATACTAAGATGCGAAGAACACCCTCACGTGTCGTAAAGCCACTTGGAGATCTTAAACAATATCTGTATTTCAGACAGACTTGTATCCCCAAACCCAGGGGTATCTACCAGTACTACATTGGTACCGTTTTCTGTCGTATATTTGGTAGCGGCGATATCCCCGGTAAATGATCCTGCGCATAGGTCGTGTCCTACACCTTCATCGGCGCTTCCAATGGCCTTCGCTATAAACTAATTGGCTCGAGCTATCTTGAACGATCATTTCTGAAAAAAGATCTCACCGAACTCTTTCCACAGCCTACAGGACCGATAATTCTAACAGTCATCGAAAGTCAGAGGTATTCGTGGAGTGATTCTATGGACTCACGCAACAATAATATCATTCGTGGTCAGCTGGGCGATCTGACCAGTTGGCGCCGAGTTACATCTCTGACGTGTGAGGGTATCACGGGAGACGATCTGATGTCTGCCGATGGATGGCAATATGTCATCCACGATTGCTTGTCGGGGATGATCGTTGGCTCACTGAGGGTGGGTGATTGATTCAGACAGACAGGCGAAGCTATCGGCCCTTGTGATTGACATCCTTGACCCTGGTCCACTCAATGGAGTGGGTGACTGCATCTATCGAGTTTGTCTCTGTGCAGACGTGTTCTTGGTGGAATAGGAAACGAACTAAAAGCGTCGACAATGGCTGGCTGGATGCGGTTGTCTGGGCAGACGAATAGGAGGAGCAGCGGAGGAATAACCTGACTACTAGGTCAGTAGTGTGTAAAGTCAGTGCCAGTAAAAGTGGACAGCGGTTATTCACAAGTAACAAAGTTACTTGCAACTGCAGCCCTGTAGCCAACTTCGGCAGCGAAACAACGTGATTAAGGCGAGCTCGACGGAGACAGGAAGACTCCAATCATAGTAGCTTCTAGACGCGATCGGCGCACGAGGCTGGAAATTCCATGATTGGACTCCGGGCTTGTTTGTGGGGCTTCCAATTGCATTGGGCCCAAGCGTGGGCAGTCCACCAAGTTTGCGGCCAGTCTCTGGACAGGCTAGAATCCCAAAGCCAGACTCTAGTAGGTTTGAGGAAGATAGTCGTTCCACTAAATTTAGATGGACAGGCGAGTTTAACCATGCCAGTCCTTTGCTTTTCTCCATTCCTTGCCCAATGCTGGCTCATCCACGACCTTACAGTGGTGCCATCTCCTTTGAGTATACAGCGCGGCAATGTCTCCAAGCAAAATGGCTGTCTCGGTGGACATTTTCAACACTATGAATCCTAAAGTCCAACAGCAAGTACTATTCAATGCATAAACCCATCGAAGCAGAGGAGAATTAGTACGAGTGCCAAAGTCTCTGTCTGTCCACTTAACAGGCCGAAATACTACTCAGTACCACGGACCAATACATAAACTGATAATCCGGACTGAGCCAGTTATGCTTACACTGGCATGACAGGTCGGTATGTATTATGTGGGTTTACCGTGTATGCACTGACTTGGTCGATCCATGGCCCGTGCGACAGGCTGTCCGGTATCCACCGCTGCGTATGTCATCTGCCCTTGAACACGAATGTGGAACTGCGGTCGTCAGAGCCCTCCGGAGTCTGCTTTGCTGTTGAGTCATGAGCGACACTGAAATTATACGTATATGCACCCTCCGATTATCGACATCCTGTTCATTTCCGCGCAAAGCGTGCTGATGTCCTTTGTCAAATGTACGACACCCTTATTGTCGATGTCACGTCGATGATCGTGACGATGATGCGGTGTACCACGGGCCAGCTGTCACCGTGCAGTGCAATCCTTTCCTGTTCGGGAAGCACAGTACATACTACGCAGTCGTGCAGGCCGCGAAGCACACTGGTGCTGCGCCTTGCTGTGCAGCATGTAAGGATAAGTAGGCCAGATAGGCTGTCAATCAGTCATCATAGTTCCTACTTTCCCCAAACGCTAACACAATTCCTACACACCTCTCAATCGACATGCTCATTGAGAAATCTGCAAACGCAAAGCTCGTCGAAGCCGAGCAAGAACGTGCACAGGGTACGACAAACCCTACCACATCCGTACGTTTTCTCTCCATTGCTCCATTAACACTGGGTCATATGCTGATATGATATATGCGATTAGGACGACATTCCTCCTGCATATGGAGACCATTTGCAGGATTTCAGTGCTCCTCCAAGCACTGGAACCATCGCACCCTCAGACCCACTTGCGCGGTTAAAAGGAAAACCCACAAATTTCCTTTGCGTGGATCAAAGGAACGGCGCTATCAAGGGGACATATATCATCGATCCCTCTCTTCAAATTCCCGAAAGCCATCTTCCCCCGCCTGTTAAAGAGGGAGAGGGAGGAGGGGACGGAGAGAGGAAGAACTTGTATTTGCATACGCGGGACGGGAGCGTGGACGTCGACGTGTGGCTCGTGGGACATAAGAGCCGCTCGAAGGGATCTGGCGAACGAACGGCATTGCATGTTAGCTCAAATGACGGGGCGATCACGACAAAAATAGTGAGACTCCCATTGCACCCTGCTGCCGGAATGCTGACAAGTGCCTTGTAACATTTGCAGCAAGCCATCGACAACATCGATCCATTCTCTCTGAACATATTCACAAAGGATGGCAAAATAACCGTTATGATCCCCCGGTCTTTCCATGGCCCGATCACAATGACGTCCGGGAATGGAAGCTGCACACTCTCCAATGATATGCTCAAAACTAGCACTCATCTCGGCGTCGCCAATCGTACAAAGCGGTACTTTGTTGGTCAATATTCTCCGAGTTCTGTGCAGCACGTTTGGGAGGGCGACGAGGTCAAGGTCGAGACGAGAGACGGGAAGATTAGGGTCAGGTATGTTGACGAGGTTGTTCAGTCGTCTTCTTCGAGTTGGTGTATTTTCAGTAGGCTGTTTCATTCTTGATCCATGGGTTCGTGCCTTTATGATTGCATTGGTCGGATAGCTCTATGGTACTCGTAATATGTACTTAATTATCGGGTCCTCGTCTCTCAATCTATACCCTGTCCGGTATTTACAAGGTCTGTAAGACGTTTCCATTCGCAGCGTAATTGTATGCGTCTCGTAGCATTACGCAGATGGCCCCTATTCCAGGGTACTAGGTAGATGCGGAGTCAAGTACACGCATATACCTTACACATTAGGAGTACACCTCTCAGAGGTAATTCATGAGCTGGATCTACAGCAGAGGCGTTGCATTAGCCCTCTGGTGCAAATATCCCCAAAGCACTCCAACTTGCTTATGAGACCAAAGTAGTGGATCAAAAGGGTAGATTAATTAGAAGTACCCCAAACGTATCGGCTACTTCATATCCCCCCTAAACAAACTATCATGGTACCCACCAACAAGCATCCTACACAGCGTGCGAAAGCTGGTGATGACGCCAAGGACAAAGCAGATCCAACGAAAGGCGTAAGTCGATCCATTCAGCGTATACCTTGCGATTCAACTCGTGTGTCCAGGACAAGTCCCAGAGCGATGGTCTACCAGCCTATAGCACCCACGCACAAGACACACAACTATCCACCTCTGCCTCCAGCTCTGCCGTGGAAGCAACAAACGCACTAACCAAACCCTGCCTGAACCCCACAAATTTCGTGCATGTGAACCATCGGGGTCAGATCAAGTGCACATACGTCATCGATCCATCGCTACAGATTCCGAACATATTTCTACCTCTTATCAAGGGCAAAGCAGAACGAAATAACAATGTGTCGATCAAAGCGAACACTGGATGTTGATCTGTGGATTGTAGGCCGTAAGAACTCTAAGAAAGGGCCCAAACCGGCAGGACAACGTACGATGATGTATGTGGGTTCAACAGCTATCTGTCCAGGAGATGAAGATCATAGTGTCACGGTTAAAATTGTGCGTCCACTTCTCCCCGGCGCAGTCCTAAACGGTCTGAGTTACGATACGCAGAATGCAATCGACAACATTGCCCCCTTCTGGCTCAGTGTCAGCGCTGTCTCCGGATGTGCAACCGTGCTCGTACCGCGTTCGTTCCATGGACCTATTGCGCTCGAATTTAAAGGTCGGGAACGTGGGCTGTCGGACGAGATCTTCAAGAATAGTACGCAGCTGACAACGATAGCTGGTACGAGGATGTTCTTCGTTGGTGATTATTCGGCTGTGCCTGGTTCTGGCTCCGGCTCTGCGGCGCAGTGGGCAGGTGATCAATTGAATGTTGAGAATCCATATGGGTGGGTGAGGGTTAAGTATGTTGATGAGGTTGATCAGCCTGTGGTCACCCCGACGAAACGTGGGGTTTTCAATCGGCTGTTCCGAAAGTAAATAAGAGCAGTTTTTCGTCAGTTCTTCTCTGGCTAGTGTGTTCGTCTGTCCGTTTATACTATGTATTCTTTCGCCCGTATCGCGTCTTCTAGTCTGAGAATCGACCTGCTTGTAAAGGACATGCATGCTATGAGCACTCACATTCACACCCACGAAGCACCTTTGTGACTCAGTCGACTGAGAGCACAGGAGGATAGAATCTCACAGAACGGTATCGCGTTCTCGACCCTGAAAAAAACACGCTGGCTCACTTATAAGACTGTGTGCCGAGCGCCGAAGCAGCCTCTCAGAGCGCTGCATGGCTGGCTGTGCGGTATCTCTGTGTGCGACCTGTACAAAGAGTCGTTAGCGGCCCATGAATAATCTAGGTACGTGGACGAGAGTTGAGTGGTTTGCGCATATATGCACTACATCCATGTGGGTGATGGAAAGACCGGGGTGCGCACTCAGGCTCACCAAACGAATGCGTGTCGAGTGAGACAGGTCAGCGCCTACAGGAGGTAATACGATCTGCCCTGACTTGTAGTGGTCAAGCGCCTTCTGGAGGGCTGCGTGAGCTCCAGCAGTCTGATCCGCTCCAGTATATGGATGGGTTGGCGTAGGCAGTAAGGTGAGCAGGGCATCCACGATGGGATTTGCCATTTGTGAAAGCAGGACCAACTTCTTAGCATACGAAGTGGTTCAGTTATCACTGTTCTAGTTCATCAAGATGACCAGCTTACCTCGCGGACAGCATCCCATTTTGCCCGTTTGCTATCCCTGATAGCCTTCAGTTTGACCAGATTTTTTTTTTCCCTGCAGCTTGTCATGCTTCTCAGCGTGAGCAAGCTGGTCACTAAGTTCGGCAATCTGGCGCCCTGCATTCTTGTCTTGACTGTGCTCGAGCTTTCTGATACAGAGCTGCAGACCCGCACAAACGTTTCGCTTGGGCGTGATGGCGGTTTCTGCGTCACAGAGAGCCTTTAACAGAGACCTGGCTTCATCGAGTGCGACAGCTAATGACAAGGAAAGCGATCCTTTGACAAACTTTAGAATATGTCAGCTGATCCGTCACCGTGAAAGGCATGAACAATTGTGTTTCTGAACAATCACATTGATCGTGCTCACCATCTTTGAGATCAGGGTCTTCTGCTTGTCCCCAAGTATATAGTTCTTTGTTTTGTGCTTTGGCGTTTCTTGCAAGGCCATCAAGGTCTAAGACGACGCCTTTATTGATCGTGATTATGCGCTGAAGGGGGTTGGTGTTGGTGTACTGTTACCCAATGTTACGGAGCTGATGCTGTAAGCTCTTGGTGTGCGGGCAATTACCGCCTTGCTGCTTGGTTCGCAGAAGGCTGCTGGGAGACCCCAGTGGATGCCCCGGGGCGATGGCAGTAAGAGGGGTCTGGTTGATCGCTCTCTGAGCCTTGTCTGCGATCTGAGAGAAGATGACAGTTCGCATATAATAGTATACAAGGCTCACTCGGTGAAAGGATCATGACAGCGGCTCACCGCGACAGTTCAACGCTAGAAAGAGGCATCGATGAGGGCTGCGCATACGAACTGGAGAGGGTCGAGGATACTCACCTTGACCGTGTCAACTTCAAGGCTCCCTGGCTGTGAGGATCGTGTGTGCCGACACGTCCTCGGAAATTCTTCCAAGTCCCACCACCATAGTCCACTACACTATTGACTGCCACAACGACGGCTACCACCACGGTGAGTATTGTCGACTTAGGTCGTACCCATAGTCCACATTGTTCTATCGACGCCGACGAAGTTGGATACTACAGTACTTGTCCAAGGTATAAGGTAAGGAGTCGACGAGTATGGCCAAGTGGGCCATTGAGTGCTTACGGCAATTTGTGAATCGAGCTATGCGCTTCCTCGGTCATAACCAACGCTGCCATCCTCCGCCTTCGACGACCTCTCATGAGCTTCACATCTTGCTCCATTGGGGGTTGTTCATCGATTTCCTCCAAATCGAATGCGTCGTGAGGTTTGAGCGAACGCTCCAGTAGAACTTTGTATGGCATCACATCGTCACCAATGTGCCTGAATGTATCATTCGACAGACCTGCACACCAGATATCGAATGCGGTAAAGCCATCAGGATGGTGAGGTTCACGGGTACGTGAGTTATTAGACAAGACCACAGCAGATTTTGGGGAGGCAAGGGCGAAGACAACTCGAATGACAGGTCGTGGTGACCGTCCTTCGGGGAACAGGCCCACCAGGAACGGATCCATGGCATTAAATAACTTGGGCTTGATTTCGTTTGTGTATGTTGTGTCATTCTTGACCTGGATGAGAATCGCTGTTATAGTGTCACGGGAAAGGCTTTGTTGTGCAACACAAGCCGGCAGGACAATGTCAACGCCAAATTGATTATGCTTGCACACTACCATTGCCCCTCGCATGATGAACTTCCAGAGAGAATCCGCCGAGATCATGTCAGCAGCTTCAATCTTGACAACATGGTTGAACCACATGCGATAATCCTTG
>Ga0307518_10000081_pt1 | contig 65674 bp, 85 predicted proteins | sample 25_EM_MG_FD_203889 | JGI IMG/M metagenome (GOLD analysis project Ga0307518, IMG submission 203889) | Populus trichocarpa ectomycorrhiza microbial communities from riparian zone in the Pacific Northwest, United States - 25_EM | ecosystem: Host-associated > Plants > Roots > Unclassified | place...
CCCCCCCCCCTCTTCCTCCTACACGTGCGCGCATAGACGTCCGTGCTACTCTCTCCCCTGTTTATGTCGACATAATATTTTATCGCACTTTACATCGTGTCTCTTTGGATTCCCCCCCTCAGGGTCGCCCCTGTGCACACTATAATAGGCTTTGGAGTGGATATCGATACACTTGTACAGAAAGAATCTTGCATGACTGTAGATCTGCCTACTTGTGTGTGTTGTGCTATCCGACCGTGAGCCGTAAGGTTTGTACATACAGATAAATTGGATTTATTATATCATACATACAGGAAGAAGATTTTTCACCCTTTTTTCCCGCCGGAATGGTTAGCTTTGATGCGCCTATTTTATCCCATACGCGCGCGCGCATGTGGTCCCATCTGAGAGACATGAATCAGAATATTATGATTGTGGCCACCGAACAATGAATCATGCCATCATCCATGATATGGTTCAAGTTCCCAAATTAGCGATGTGATATGGTGACATGATGAACAAGTCCGTCAAAGTTACTGCAGGAGAACGAACCTGACGCTTTTCCAGACGTGTCGTGCGTCGTGCTGGACACTGATAACGGGGGTGGTGGAGAGCGTGCTCAGTGCCCGTTGCCGTCGCCATCGCGTATCCACAGCAAAGCACCTCGGCGTAACCGCAGCCCTCCCGCGGACACCCAGGAATGCAATGCGCCACACGACAAATAGATATGCTTCCCCCCCTCTCTCCTCAGTCAGCACCTAGGGGGAAGTCGCATTTTTTAGGGTTTACACAGCAAGCCTCGAGAGCATCTATATACGGGATGTACCTGGCCGGGTTGTCTGTGAATTGGGGGAGCATGCGAAAGGGTGAGGGAAAAAGTCAATCGATCTTCTTACAACCTTGGGGAGGCGTGTGGGCTACCATCATGGGGTGTGGTTAGCGACGGGAGTTGCGTGACTCGGGGGAAAGCATGGATACATTCAATTACTCGTTTGTGCCGCGGCGTAGCTAGTACACGGCAGGCCGATTTGGACAATCATCCATGGATGCGTGGCCGGGTCTTCTTTTTATTGTTTGGTGGGTTCCGCCAGGTGCCACAGCGGCTTCGAGGGCTGGACGGGCTCGAGAAGGCGCGTTCTGCTCTCCAAGGCATCCCATGTCTTCCTTCTTTCCGTCAGGGCCCCATCGGACGCCAGAGTGGGTTCGCATCAACCGAGACCTACGTATCCGAGGCCTTGCATATGGCACGCCTGCTGGCGTGAGCTTGCACTGTTTGCATTTTGCCCCAGTCGATACTGTCGCTCGTGCCATGATTGCCTATGCCGGTAACCTATCTGCCCCATTCCGACATCGTCGCGAAACAGGAATGATGGCAGAAGGCGCCTCTGTAATGCAGCGATACTTCCGCAGTGATTTGTGGCAGGAGACAGACTCTGATGCCAGAACAGCCTGGTTCCAAAAGCGTACCATAGATAGATAGATTGATCACATGCTGGAAACAGACTCACTGCAAGGGTTGCCCGAGTCGACCGGTGCAGGAAATTATCGATCGAGAGTCCCTCCCCCCCAAGTCAGGTAATATGTAAGGCATAGCCGTGACTGTGCGAGATGGGAGCGCGTGCACTAGCGGCGGAGAGAGGGATCGAGACAACCTTGGAGGTGCCTTGCCTTGCCATTCATACTTACCTTGCCATGCCAAGGAACTGAGATGACTCCGTTGTCACAGCGTGCACGGATCAGGATCAAAGGGGCCCACTAGGCTCGCATCACCCCCACGTTGTGTCCGTTGCGAGGGTTAGGTTCTGGGGAGGACCCGTCTGGAATCTGGATCGCTGTTGTTGTGCTTACGCATCGTGCATTATGCATTATGCGGTTGAGAGGGAGGCCGTCAGTCAACGACGGAACCTGTGCTGGGTGCACTGCTGCGACAAATGCAGTTGTGACGCATACGATCATATCATCATGATCATCAACTATGGCGGCCCCCTCCCTTCGCACGACATGATTTGAGTTCTTTTGGGTGTGGCAAGATGCCACATCCCGAAACCAAAACGTACTCGGGGACTTACTGCATGCTGCATTACCTGTTGGCTTCAGGCTCGTGCTGTAATCCCGGAGTCGTACACAGACGGGAGTCGACGTTTCATCCAGGGCGAGCACACCCGCATGCGTGTGAGAGGAGATGGCCATTGGTCAAACGGGGGCCTCACCCACATGTTTGTTTGTTGTGCTCCCTCCACTGCGGCCACCTGTTCAGCACGAGGTCGGGTACATACCCAATACATACTTCATACATCATTATGATTATGAACCAAGGTCCGTGCGCGTACACTGATTATTAACCGCACCGTAAGCGAACTCCACCCGGTCAAGTCGAGGCGACCGACCACGATCCGAGCAATACTGAGAAGAAGCACTCACTGATTCATTCATCGCACCGCACGGTTTTTATGTTTCGCATATCATTCGAAACGTATGCATCATGAATACGGTCCGACAGTACGGTGTATCAACTACCGGCGACAAGAAGGCTGAACCAACTTTCGGGCCTCGTTCGGTCTCTCAAAAAATCTCAGTGTTGTTTCACAGCATCCCATGGGTATTACTTACACGGCGGTGAGAAAGAGGGACAATAGACGACTCTGAAAGTTCGACAAACATGGAAGTTTCCATTTGGCATTTCCTATGTATCAACAAAGGCGGCCGACGAGATGAACTGTGCAAGCGCCATGAAAGTGAATATGTAACTTGCCGTTATACACATGTACTTCTCGATTGTGGCGCCTGCTCGCTTCACGTTCAATCTTTAGTGTGTCCTCAACGTTGAAAGTTAAAACTTCGGGGATCCCGGGCACGAGCGCAAGAACGCTGCACGTGGCACGTTCAAGTGCACCACCAAGTTCAAAAACCAAGTCTTCCTGACCGACCGTGGCAAAACGTGACGAGCGCCCAGTTGGCCAGCTCAATGACTCGGCAGTATAATACCAAGGTGGGCAAGTGGGTTTGAAACCCAGCAGATCGGAAAGTTACTTTTTTGCCGTGTGTTTATCGGTTCAATATGACCCCCGAAGATGGGATTGTCCAGCGCCTCTGGGTATTACTTACATGGAGGGCGATGTCAATGCGATGTTACATGTGTATCAGAAAACCAGTTCCAGAAACATCATGTACTGTACGTCATGTGTCCCAGTGTTGAACTCAAACTTTGAAGGGACCGAAGCGCTTTCAGTCGCTCAACAAGGTCCTAGTGGTTGCTGCTGCTCGACATGCCCCCTCTTTCATGGTGCTGATTCGGAGGTGAAGTGAATGTGCAGGCTGATACCGCCGTCGTGCATACCACTTCGGCATTTCAGACCCGATCGAGCAGTAAAAGTGCCGAAATCGGCAAGATATTGCGGCTTCCCGCGGGATTTTGCGCTGTCATCCCTTTTTGTTCTTTTATACATGGATCTTTTTAGTCGCGTCGATCAAGAAAGTCAGCTTCCCCAACCAAACTTATGGCCGCCACTGTAACTCTGCATGACATCGTGTCGCATCCAACACAGTCAGACAGAAGGCTCTTGCAGGCACTCCAGCACTGAGCGGCACCTGTCTTCTCGAGTGACAGCTTGGCGCCTTTCTTGAACAAAACGGTACTACAGTAGTAATAGTTATGTCTCATGTACTCACAGTCTCACGCACCAGCAAGAAGTCGTGCTGTCATAATGATCCGTCCAGTCGATGCTCTCTGACGCAGGTGCATGTGGTGGACTTCCCCATCCACACTTTGCGTCACGTGCCTTAGGCAGACAGTGGATCTCGGCAAAGCTTTCGACCCTAACCAGATCTCGTTCTTGAAAAAGCTTCAATCTTCAGCATCTAACGACTTCCGTAATAGATTTTGCACGACGTAAGTGCGTAATTCTGCAACTACTAGCATAACACTATCTTGTGCAGTACTACTACACGCGCCCATTCTCTGTCCTATTGTAACCCTGACTTAACTCATGTGTCTTCTGTATGACAGAAATTATACTTTTGCCACCTGACACAACGAGGCCAACACACCGAACACACGTGTGACGGGAAGAGCGCGGGAATTACCAAAATGCAAGACAGCGAACAAATAAAACTTAAAGCAAGCAGAGAACAAAAGAAGGACCTATGCCCATGTAAACCTACATCAGAGTTCACTGATGTGACCTGTCTGACTTCTTTGTTCACGATACCTTTCAAACAGGGGAATGTCATGACGGAAACGGTACGGCATCTGAACAGTGGGGAAGATGTTATCTACGGCCCGCTCCAAGGGGCAATGCGGGACGTACACGGTGCACCAGAGGTCCTCTCCTCAAGGTTCAACTCGATGCTTTGATGGCGACTCAAAAGCAATATATCAGATGATTGGTGGGGGACTCGTCCTGGCACTCACTGTCATGACGTGTGATGTCAGCCTATACAGAGCCGTCTGAAAAACATTCCGTAACCCAAATCATACGCAAGCGCAGTCACACACCCTAACCGGTCGAATCCCGACTATTCAAATAAACGCTGGGCGATTTCGTTCCTCGGGTCCCGAGATCATCAAGCACTATGAGAAGCAGAGATCGAGGGGGCCGTTTTGTGGCGCATACGCCATGCATGCATGCACAAACCTTATCACAGCGACCTGAACCACCCACTATGCTGATCATCTTCTGGACCATCATGACATGCCATTACTTGTTGCGCACGAGCATACAACTTCTAGCACCCTCCAAGCGGGATGATATTAAATCCAAACGGACCTAGATAATACACACGCAAGCAGGAATGCTCGCCACCTTATTGGACATTGGATATTGGAGGAAGGAATACCAGTCAAAAGTCTGCAGGGTATGAAGACTCACAGGATAATAATACAGGCGCAGTTTGGTGGATCAAAACGCTCAACAATGACCGCAGTATCAGGATGGGAAGAAAAAAAACTGATCACAGTGATAAGACCTCAGTCGTGATGGGCGTTTGGCACAAAGAACGCACAAAACGGTACATAAAGTTTTAATCATTATCAATAAATCATTGGTTGATTGTGGAGGACCACCTGTTTGTGCCATCAATTGCGGAACCGAATGTGGGTCTTGTCCATTGAATTTTCTGCGCGTAGGCGAACGAGCAGGAGCACCGCACTATCTCAATCGGGTTCCAGGCTGTGCGTATCTTTGTTGAGCGTGGATGTAAATCGGCGAGCCTAGATAATCCACATGTAGATCAGTTGGGCGTATAGACACCAACAATGAACGGTCGCGTTTCCAAAATAAATTGGTGCCTCGTGACAGGCTGTGAGCGAAGAAAATAACCTTGGTGTCCAGGGTTAGTGTTTGCGTGCCAATGGGGAGGAAAAGAACCACCTAAGACCCACCATGTGTCGTCGTACTGCATTGAGCGCATCAGTGACTTCATTGCACTGGTGCCGCAGGACAGGATATACCCGGATATATTATCCGGTGTCGTATTCGTCGTCCGAACAATTGACCATGTCATCAACTGTCGAGCAACAATGTTTCAAAGTCAGCTGATGACGGGGACGTGGATAAGGCGGCCGGAACGGAAAAGACCACGAGGTGGTACTACTAATCTGCGTCAAAAAGGTTATGCAATATCTAGCACCATCGCAATAGGAAGATACTTAAGTTTTAAATAACGGCAATGGCAGACAACTGCGGATGGCAATGACTGTTAGGCGTGACCTACCAACGGAACGCCCAAGGTGCTCACACATGCGTGAGCGCACTGCTCAGAAGAGGATTCTCTGGCGTCAACACTGCGGCAAAGCACGATGATGAAAGGTGAAGAGGTACTCCCTGCTGCGGGTTGCAGGTGATTTTGAAACAGGTACCATGATCCATATGACGCGGAAATGGCCAATGTTCTGCTGATACTTGACAGGATACATCCAGCATGTAAAACCAACTTGACGAAGAACTAGAAAAATGAGCCATACACGCCTTTTCTCGTGTTGTTTGTATTGACCGCGTAGAGTTGGAATCAAACTAGGAGAAATAGCCACTTTGCTGTTCTCTCGCGCTGCTTGTCAGAATTTCTACTCCTTTGGCTGTAATGGACGCGTGGGCACGGGCAGGATGAGGTTCAGGTGAGACAGTAAGTAACCCCCCCTCTATGGCAGTAAAGTGACCCCTCCGCTGACATCATACAGGATCAGATGCCTCTATTGGACAAGTCAGCTCCGTTACTGGTAATTCGACGGTGGCAAAGCCGATGATCTCCTAGCTGCGGGACTGCCCTAGACCCAATGGCTCCCATGTCGTTCAGACTTGCAGAGATACCTGTGGAGGTACTGCTCGACAATTTCCTACCTTTGCTGCCTGTTACCGACTTGCTTAATCTTGGATCAACGAGTCGACTCTTCTACAATCTGTGCAATGACGATACCTTTTGGAAACGCAAAATCCAGGACGATTTCAATTTTCCGTGCGACGATACGGCGAGGAGTAGTGGATGGAAATTTATATACCGTGGTTTGAGCCATCCACGCACTTATGTCTGGGGGTGAGAGAGATTATGGTCTTCCGACGGTCATCTGGCGCACGCATACTTAATTATTCGTTCACATTGTAGAGAGGCGTCCAGGGGACGATTGGGCCTAGTGAATCTCCCAAAGAAAGCCGTTGGGGACGCTCCATGGCCCCTGCCACTTCGAATTGGCGTTCCTGGTGTGCGTATCGTGAACTTATCTGCGGCGGGAATGTATGTACATCTGCGTTCATTAGAACGACTGAGTTGAACCTCCCCACTCAGGTCATTCTTTGCCATGGATTCTAAGGGGGATCTGTATGCTTGGGGTATGCTGTTTGGTCTAGCGTATTCCATCCAGCCCTTTTTGGCTGACATACTAGTTAGGCACGTTAGACGGGACAGCGTTCGCCCCTCCACATAATGGATATTCTGCACCGGGAAAAACGGCCAATATCCCGATGCGACTAGACCTTCCAGTTGCGATGCGGAGCATAAGGTAACATGTTACTCATTTTGTGCACAATTAATATGACTGATTTCGTCCGCAGCTGTGGCAGGCTACATGCAACGACCCTGGACGAGAACCTACATGTCTGGATATTCTTGAGCTTTGGGCGACCATTCAAGCTAATCACATCTTTCCTTGATGCAAGTTCTGCCAGTGCATCACCCTATCAGGTTTTGTCCGGATGGAGCTTCTCCGCCGTGTTGACAAAGGCAGGGGATGTTTACGTTTGGTTTCCGTGGGGCGAGCAAATGGCACGGGAGATCTCCGAGCACAACAGTACCATGGATGAAGAAGGTCAGGAGGTCCGTGAATCGGAAAAAGGTGTTATTTCCTGCGTGACTTGGGAGCTCGAACACGATCCACATAAACTGCCTAGCCTCCCTTTACTGCCGTCACTCACTCCTGGCCCACATGTAAAGGATACTCATCTGATTAAAATCGCAGCACTGGAGCATCATATCGTCGGGCTGACTAACTATGGACACGTTCTCAAGATCCATCTCCAAGAAGGCGATTTATCGAGACCATTGACATGGGAATATGCAAGTCTCATCGCAATCTGTTCGTAGTTAGTTTCTGATCAACTATATAGCTTCCTTTGTTTTCTGAACCTAGCAAGATCAAGCAACATGTGACATCTGTTGTTCCGTCGCTGCAGACCCCAAATGATATTCGGATAACACACGTGGGCCACATCTGTGTACATCCCGTACTTCTTAGCTTATTCGCCTTACAGATTTCCGCACAATATAGAACCTTTGTTGCATATTCTACCGGATCCAGCTCTGTGGTACTCAAGGGAACAGACGAAACTACCCTAGAAGTTCGCCCTGAAATTGTCCCTGAATTGCAAAACCGCAATATCATTTCTCTTGTGATTGGAGACTATCACTATGGCGCGCTTACATCCACAGGAAAACTGTTGACGTGGGGAGATTTTTCTCGTGGTGCGCTCGGTCTTGGAGACCCTACGGCCATTGAAGCCGGTCAACCGGGTGGTTATCCTACCGATCGTCAGAGACAGGCCGCTTCGGCCCACGGCGGGCCGTACCCTCCAAGGCTGACGGAGCCTACCGAGGTCAGGTTCGACCACCATGAGAAAAGGAGAAGGAGAAGGTTTTGTTTTGCAGCTACGGCAGCGGGATGGCACACAGGTGCACTGGCCATTGACCTCGAGGTATTGTATCCATGTTTCGTGGCATGTTGAGCCCAGTCTCAACGTCTTCGTTTGCATCAGCCCGACCAGGAGGACGAGGACGAAGACCCCCAGTTACAGATGCCAGGAAGTTTTCAGCCGGAACCTCCACAATATAGACCAGCACACCTGTCAATATTCCGAGTTGGCTTTGCAGGTAGAGGCCGAGGTCTGGGTGGAAGGGGGCTTTGAGGAAAACTGGCTGCTGCTAGTGGGGCAATGTATGAATAGGCTGGGAAGCACGATTCTTGGATAGTATACATATATGCACCATTTTCTCTCCTTCAGAATTGACTGTTAATACTGAGTATGGATCGTTAATGTTCCCTCGGGGAAGGTGGGCGGGCCACGGAGGCCTGCGCTAGCCAATCCCGTAGTAGTCAGGTTAGCAGTAATGTACAACACCTGTGAGCAGGAATTCACTCTGACCGGCGCGATTAGTATAATGCCAATGAAAAGGCAGAAGCTCTGATGATAATGTACTTCAATCAACCACTCTGCCACGAGGAAGAAAAACTTTGGGCCTGGCCGGGAATTGAACCCGGGACCTCCTCCATTTGGAACACCCTAAGAAGGAATCATACTACTAGACCACCAGGCCGTCGGGAGCGGCGTCCACTGGCTCAACAAGTGAGCAAGACACCCAGTTAAGGCATCATTTGTTCTTCGGACTTTGAAGGCAACATTCAACGCCTTTCTTCAAGTCGATCGGGACTTAGAGCACCCATGTTTGTTTTGAAACCTTGTGCCGCAAATCGCTCCCATTGTTATGGCTGCCGAGCGTCGTTCGATTCATGTAACGAATGACAATTGACCCAACGCCTCGGACTTTTCTTCAAGTTCCCCTTTTAGATAGTCGTTTATTCGCAGAATCGTGTATTTATGCAAGGACGTAGATACTGGATGTATTCTCCCCAGTCGCCCCACCACATAGATTGCCTTAGCCAGTTAACCTTCCTGAATGGCCGAGACTTCACCACTACAGGAGATGGACTTCTTGAAGAAATTGTCAATCCTGAGAAGTTACGGGTTCTCAATCGCCAATGACCTCAGCTACGGGTAGGTTTTTCATTATTCAATTTAAGTAAAAAGACATAGAGGTCAGTGAAGGCGTGGGGGCTTTCGTGACCGGAATTAATGATGCGTAGGTAACGAGTACTAAAGCAACAGAGGCTTTCCCATGCATCTGTTGTATGCCTTTGGACTACCAGAGCGACAAGGTGAATGGCGAATTCAAGACGGTCATATGTGTTGATACTTCCATCTGCAAAGTTGGCCTGGTCGGCGTCGACGTGACTGCCAGCCGAGTCAAGGAGGTCAATATCTGGTCAAAATTCGTCGGGATCCTTTCTCGTTTTTTTTTTTTGGTTCTGGAACATATTATACACATACAAGTACCAGAGTTACATGAAAGAGGCCTTAGTTCAACCAGCATACGGACGATGCATTGGTGAGCATCAGCAAAAGAATATTGGAAACCAGTTTCCAATGCTTTGTGGACATTGGTCTTCCAATATTCTTTTGCCATTTTCCGCATGCTGGTCGAGATGATCCATTTCCTGGCTGATACTTAGTAAGTCTCTCGCTGGCGGCACATCCAGTTGGGTCCTAATAGGTACCAAAGGGCCGGAGTGTATCCACATCGACTAGATAAGAACTGAGTACGGAGGTCAAGATAGGTCAAAACCCAGTGACCAAGAGGAAATGATAGTATATCTTGTGACGCCTCGTCAAAAGGATAGTAATCACTGTCAAATGCGATGGGACCCTCGGCGAGAATGCTGTGAAATTTGGAGTGGACGATGAGATAAGACCGCCTGTAGGGCAAGTTATTATGGGAATGGCAGCCAGCTGAAGAATGTAGACTCTTGTGGAGACAAAGGATGAATATCAATGCACAAGTATTTTGTTTGCCATAGTATAAATCGATACATTCATTAGAACCGCGAATATTAAACAAATATAACTCAGCCCGAGTTACAGACCCGCCAAGAGAGTTATGTCTTTTCCTGTAGGGCTCTCGGTTGATCTATCACCTTTTTGAGTGGTGAGACATGTTTCAAAAGTGGCGGACTGATAGAAAAAATAACTTGAAAGGAATCTTAGACGGTGACGAGTGTGGATTCGTTTGGGTGGTGCTTGTTGCGAAAACGTGCGATAACGCGATGGACAAGTTTAGCGCTGCGTATAAAACTGGCCTCAGGGAAAGGTTGAGATGATCGGCAGGTGCTTGGCGGGCTGGAATACCCATGGGCCCGGTAGACAACAAGAGAGTCGGAACTGCCTGCAAGAAACTGGGGAGCATACTAAATGGAACATCTGTGAGCAGTGAGTCGAGGAGAAGAACAAAGAACGAACAAGTGGGTTATATATATAAGCTTGCCGACGGCGGTAAGCTGGAACTCGCTGCAGTTGATCATCATCAACTTCGACACTCTTACGCTTCCGGAACTGTGTCAACAGCTGCTGTGAGGGTGGAAGCAGAAAAAAGTTCGATACCCACGTTCATAATGTTTGGGTACATCGGGGCCTTGCCCTTCTTAATAAATTGTTTGTGAGCCTTTTCCTCCCTGCGAACAAAGGTAAGGAAGTCCGCGTAACTTGACCCTTTATCACTTGAAAGGGAGCAGTCTTGGGCACTTGGGTTGAGTAGATATCTAGGCATGCTTTCTCGAGAGGTCGTCCTGACCAAAGCGTCTGAGGAGTCGACATCTTTGGTCCCTTCCTTCATATCTTCGTACTGTACCAACTTCTTACCCTTTTCGTCCGGGCCAGAGCTTGGTCTGGAGTAATTAACAACAGTATGGGTGAAGAAACATTCGCCGTCCAACGTTACGGGAAAAAGAGTGTATGTCCCTCCAGATCTCTTTGGAGCATGTTCTGAAGCGGGTTGTAGCGTGTAAATAAAACGGGGTTCAGTTGGAGATGTGGCAGAGCTTGGGGGTGAGTTGGAGACAAGGGCATGGCAATCAGTGGCGACAGTATAATCAACCTTGGTTATAGGGTTAGTCTGACAGGAAGCAAACGATAATGCACCGACCTGTGGGGTAGATGTGGAAGGCCATTGACAGTGAATCATGGACAAACTGCCAGTGCTAAGCTGCTTAATTTGAGAGATGGACAATTGTTTTGGTGGGCCACCCTGGCCATCCAAGAAGGATAGGTGACTCGGTGGCAATGCTAGAGAGAGCGAGTGATTAGAGATGCATTCTGGACTCCAGAGAGTCATTTGCATAGCGGAATCCTCCCGCTCTAAAAATGCTTTGGTCCCGGCTGATAGTGAACATGAGGGAGAGGGGCTGAGTTCATCCTGTGGAATAGCCCAATGTGGACTGCGAGACGTTTGCGGGGACCAGATACGACGCAGAACGGGTTGCCGAACACGATTCTTCTTCGACTTCACGACACCCAGCCTCGGCAAGGTAAGCCTCACTCGGTTGTTATGAGTCGACTGAAATAACCGAGAAGGCATTCCGACGCTGGAAGTAAAGGTTAGTGAAAGATATCACATACCCCAAATCCTCTATAACTTGAGGGGTAAGCCCCTGGCGAGAAGGAGCACGAATAAGGAGGCACTAAAAATGTCCAGGTTCACCCCACAGGGGGACTTGCATGTGGCCAAAGAATAGCATTTGTTGTGCGGAACCACCGTTGCAGATAGAGGCCGTTGGTCATTGATTGAGCTCCGGAGTACGGTGATGTCCGCCAGGGTCACCGCAGATATGATGGCGGTTCAAAGCGGTACTGGCAGTAGCTCGCCCATGGCAGACAAGAGCTTTGCAATTGGATGGCGTGCACGAATCAACGAACAATATTTACTACAACCTTGTCAGCGGCCCCGAAACGATTTGAGGACGGTTCCCGGAACTCTCACGCTGGCCCGTCGGTCACCTCTGCGGCAAAGTTGCATACGACCGAATTCGTTGGTCTCGTTCGTCCATCCGCCATACAAGCACATCAAGATCACGGTGTCGACCCCCGACATTGGAGGCTGAAGCCATCTGTGACAGCAGTGTTTGCCGTGCATCCTCCAGGCTGTCCAGTGTTCATCTAGCTGTTCGGTAGGTGTCTTCCAACAGCACCCTGCTGCTCACGCCATCATCAACATAGCGTCCCCTACCACTGCTTGATCCTACTGAACTCATTTATACCCCGATAGGACCCTCTTTCAAACTCGACATCCTCTCCATCATTTCGTTCAAGTGGTCGTACGAGAGAATTCAAAGGGTTCGTATGGCATTCACACCTTTTGTCTGCACCCCACCCGGAATACTTTTGTATGACGGGACAACGGACTCCACAATTTTTCTCAGACGACTTGAAACAGTTGGCTCACCATGTCCTTCTAACAGCCTTCATCATATTTGACGTCCTTTTCTAGTACACGCAGTAAGTCACCCTCCAGTCTAATCTTGGCACGATGATATTCCGTTATTCTATTTGCACGTCAGTCCGACCTACATGTATAGGAGAGACGATATGTTTCGCCATTAATCTGACCATCCCACTTCTTACTTTTGGACTCCAGGCTGATATTTATTTTAGTAAACAGATTTCCGCGGATTGTATAGGGTTTACTTACAGTCTCCGAATCTGACTGAGCATCACAACTCGTTCTACTTCCCTTGTTTAGTCGATTTTACCCATGGCAGCTGCCAACAATGCATCGACAAGTGGTTCTCGCACCACATCTCCCTTGGCCACCAATGGCGTTCGGTCCAAGTCGACGACGGGGCTTATACCTACTAACCATGTTACAACAAGAGAGGGCACAACTGTGCGCGCTCGGATTGATCCAACCCTCACCGTCGAGGATGTTGTACGCCAACTATGTGTCAACCTCAAAGTTACAGAACCCTCGACCAATTTTGCTTTAAGAGATCGTGACACGGAAGAGCTTTTAACCAATGAAAACCTCCGCAAGAAAATAAAAAATAAAGCTCATTTAAAGTTAGTACCATTGTCCAACAATGGATCTGTGCACTAACGATGTTGTCACCAAGGCTTGTCAATTCTTCGGCTATCGAAGCGGCGAACATTGTCCAAAAGCTGAGCTTACGTGATGAGAAGACATTGAGATTGTCTTTATTTTCTTTGCAGAAATTCATTCGGGTGCGTAGCTTTTGGCGACTACTTGCGTAAACGGCCTCAAATTTGTTTGTAGGAAGAGAAGTTTGCGCAAGACTTTTTGAACCGGGATGGTCTCCGAGAGTTAGTCGATGTGATTAACACCGCGCATGGGAACACTCTTGCTGTGCGTAGTGTCTGACGGTCCATCACGAGTACTGAATGATCTTCTCAGTATGCGCTTACCGCAATGCAAAATCTTATGGATCTTGACTACGGCTGGTCCACGCTGGATGATAGCTTTATTTTCAAAGTTGTCCAGATATTATCATCACCCCAATCTCTTATCAACGTCTGCAGGCCTGCCACTGCGATTTTGAAGAAGCTTGTAGAAGCTGACCCGATGAATGCTCCCGGTCCACTCATTGCAAGTTCAAGTCGAAGTTCGCCCATGGCTCCCCCGGGCTCAGTGTATAGATACGGATTCCTGAGCGTGTATGAGCAAATGCGGCTGCACAAAGGATCGTTAGATACAGTTGTTAGCCGCTTGGGAAGTGCCGATACCGCTATGGCACAACACAGGTATGTACTTCATGTGACATACAGTTGCCCATGCGCCGGAGATGACATTGTATCACGCAGCATAATGCTCATCAATTCATTATTGTCCCATGTCCATGATACCCGCTGGGATGAATTCATTACCGACCTCGAGCGGTTGAACGTTCGGAAAGCCGTCATAGTATGCCATCCTCTGGATATCACCGGAAATTGTTCTCATTAAGGTTTATCTGGCAGCGACTGATGTCTTCGCATGTTGTTGACGATCTTACTTCCTGCGTACTCGATTTCCAAGCAAGCATTGTTCGCGTAATTTACAGGAAAAAAACCACCCTTGTAGAGCCTGAAGTAGAGCTCCCTCATGAAGCTGCCCTTCAATTTATCTGGGAAAGTAGCAAAGTCCAGCAAGAGTTTGATGCAGACGGGCAAATCTTGAAATGGCGAAAAATCGGTTTCACCAGTGAGAGTATTTTGGAAGAATTTCAGGAAGTCGGAGTCCTGGGCCTCGACTGCCTGGTGCACTTCGTGCAGGACGATCCAGAGTTCTTTTCCAAGGTATTAACACCACCGGATTCTTGTGAATTATACTTGACTTGCCGTCGTAGGTCGTTTTGGAGCAGCTTAGTCGGCCTGAGGAACGTCGATGTCCCATAGCCAAGGCATCGAGTGAAATTGTGGAGCTACTAGCCCAACACTGGGTAATCTTCGCTCCAGCCTGTGCGTACACATACTTTCTGGTGTACTTTCTGGTGCCTTCATTTTAATCCATCTTAGACTCTACCTCGGGGACCTTTCAACCCTTCTTCCTGAACTTCTACAAGGTTCATGATCTGGCTTTGCATTTCTTTTTGCGTATGTGGAATGAGAGTGGTTCAGCTGCCGATGATTTCGGCCGGATAGCTGCCCTGACCAGAAGCCAGTATGTCTAGGCCTCTCCATATCAACCGATCGCTGAATATCATGATCCAAGGATTAAAGTTGCACTGCAACGGGAAAGCGTCAAGCCATGGCATGAAGTCGAGCGCGATTTCCTTGAATGCGAATACCGTGCAGTCAGGGACAGGCAAATGCAGGAGCTTGAAGCAGAAGACGATCTTCTGAGCAAAGTCCCAGTACGGTATGTACTTGGTGGCTGTTTGCTTTAGCGTCATCTTAGTTTTTGTGCGCGTTTCTCAGGAATCTCAAGGAGAAACTGACCCGGGAGTCTGCCGAGTTCGTTCGCCAACAAAGGATACATTGTCTACTCCAGGGCGCATGGTTCTTAAATGGCGTCCCAACCTTGCACACTGGGCCTACTCGACGGCCTAATGGGCAGTGGCGATTCATGCGTCTTGTGAGCTTCCATTTGGCTCGGCCCCTCTGCTCACCGCTCACTACTGCATCTGCCCAGGACAACGGCCTCAAATACCTTCATTATGTCGACACCTCTGCCAAGTTCGACATCCGAAATGGTTTGGAAGACCTTCCTGAGCGCATTGAGATTGCGTCTGTTAGTCAAATCTCCACCGGTACCTGTGCGCCACCTCCAAACGTTGTCCGCGACCATCCAGATTTACCTGCGGCGGTCACACCCTCACCGTTGTCGTTCTCACTCCTGAGCGCCAATGGAGAATCACTGGCCGATCAGCTCGCCAATGACCAGTCCAGGTGGGCCGATTGGACAGATGGTTTGAATATGCTTAGACGGGACAGCGGCCATGTTACATCCGAGGAAACAGCGGGATACATCAAAGCGCTTACTGAGATTGGCCTCAAAATCAAACTTTTAGGTACGTCCGTCCCCACTCCCGCCTTTTACTGGCACTGAGGCATGCATTCCAGACCTTTCTGGCGAAAAGGTTGATATACCCAGCGGACTGGTAGGCGGACCGCCGCCCACCAATACGGACTTTTTCTTCTCAGACCTGCTATGACGGTTTTACGGTGACCTGTAATGATCTTTGTTTAACTCTTAACTGTAGCTGGCTATCATGTGATACCAAGATGCGCGATGTGGAATAGGTGAAAATATAGAGACGTAAACCATTCTCTACTAGTTAGTCATCGATATGGCTACTGTCATGTAGAATAAGAAAGGGTCAGTAAGAGTTAGGATGCAGTTGATGCAGTTGTACGTAGGTGATGTACATGCAGCAGTTGATGCAGATGATGCAGGAGTCGACAAGTACAGAACATGGCCGATGCTGGATATAAAAAAGCGATCGAAATAAAATGCATGCGAGTTTACGGGGGTTGAACCCAAATTATCGTAAAATGAGCGTCGTAGTGAGTTGGATCATAGCGTATCGGCCAGTGACGATCGTGAACGTGGTCATTCGGAGAGGCTAGTTGAGGTTGCCGTTGACGTGCAGAGAGTTATCCCCGTTCGCACGAGAGGCTGCATACTTGTCTCCAGCCTTGAAAAAGGGTACGAATATGGCTTTCGGGTCTTTAAAGTCATTATGAACGACGTTGACGAGATAGGAGTTGTTCATGACGTCCATGATGAGCTGCCGTGACGTCGAACCAGCTTCATGTACGTTGGCCCACTTGACCCCCAGTTCGTACGCCTCGTCCTAGCATATCGCAATAAACACCGGTATCATTTGGACATGAAACAAAAGAAGTCACCTTCCATGCCATAAAGCTGATGGCTTCGACAATTGTTGGCTGTATAATTTCCTTCCCAGGAAAGACGCCCCAAGTGACGGCATTTGGGCCCTCCGAATGACTGTTCGTGCGCAGGTCGCCCTGCTTGTTGATGACATAATAGGTCATGAAGCTATCGGTCTCTATCTCCGAGAGTAGTAACTCAAGTAACTCCCCGTTCACAAAGAACTCTAGATAGGCCTGAATGCCGGTGAGCCCAACGTGACATTCCATCCATCGGCTCGTAAAGTACGCACCTTCTGATATACAAATCCGCTGCTTGGTCCCCACCCGAACATATGATCATCACTGCGCGCACCGTTAACGGCGGGCTGCGAGTTGATAGTGAGGAACCCAAGTTTGTTCATCTTCGCCAGTTCTGGAGCGATAGCCGAGGTTTCACCAGAGACCGGTTGGTCTGACCATGGCAACGCGGACAGTTTCTTCTTGCAGAATTGGGTGAATAAGGCAGAGATGTCGCTGAAAGCCTTTGGTTCTCCCCACAGCTTCAAAGCCTCCTCTTTCTGCAGACCAAGACATGTAGTTAGGCCAGTTTTCGAGGCGAAAGGTGATAATACATACCGTTTGCTTCAATGAAACGCCGTAACCGTCGAGTTCGCCGTATGCTGGACTACGCGAGTCGCCGAACCGCCCATTGGGGAACTCATCCCAGTTCTCTGTGCGCGACAAGTAGGACTGTGCGCGGTTCGCCCAGAAGATGGGACGAATATTCTCTTGTCGCCGGTTCGGGGTAAGGGACTAAGAGCGGGACCGAATAAGCCAGGGACATAGGTTAATGATGATGCAATGCATACCTGTCTCCAGGGGAGTGGCTTGACAGTTTCCACGCGGGGTACCAAGTTAAGCTCTTGCAGAAGCATCTTGGTGCCTTTCTCGAGATTCATAGTGTAAAAGTGTAGTCCGCGAATACCAAGGTCGGCGTCGAGAATTTTGCGACACATATCTGCGACAAGTTTAGTGCCTATCGCCCTAACCTTTTCGTCATCGTTCTTGTGCGGCTCTAAAACGTCCATAAAGGACTGCGGAATTTTGGTCTTTGCAAGGGAAGTGGCCTTGAGAAAGCCATTCCAGGTCTGTATGGGTGCAATTCCTGGTACGATAGGAACAGTGATACCCGCGGCTCTGATTGCTTTCACCCATTCTATGAAGACATCGACCTCGTAGAACATCTGAGTGAAGATGAAGTCGACACCAGTCTCAATCTTCGCCTTCAAGTACTGGATCTCGAGGTCGCGTTCTTCTGGAGAAAGAAGCATGTTCTGTGGGAAACCGGCCACTGCGATGTCGAAATAGTCATCGTAATGCTTGTGGATGTGCTGGACTAAATCAACGCCATGAACGAAGCCTCCTTCCACCGCCTCCCACTCGTCTTTACCCTGAGGTGGATCTCCACGAAGAGCAAGAATGTTGCGGCAGCCATGTTTCTTTGCTTCCTGTTGGAAATTGTTATGAGCTTCTTCAAAGAACGCAGAAAGGGGAGCAAACTCACTCGAAGTGCGATGTCTACCTTCTCCTCTGGCATATTCGTACACGTCAAGTGCATGCATGTCTCGATACCGAGAACGCCCTGACATAGTCTCACCATTTCTGATGTGAGCTCTGATGTCCGACCACCGGCGTTCCTGCGACAGAGTGAGATTGTGCATCGGCGGGACACCCGAGTGGCCACACACCAAGTGATATCAATAAACTCTGGGCCCAATGCCCTCATTCTTTCTATACGATCTAGTAGATTTTGCAGGCCCTAGGGTGAACAGACAGATGTGCCGCAGTCAATTTACTAGCTGAAAGAATTGGACCAACCTGGGCTGTCCGAGGAGGGAAATACTCGAACGACCACCATATTTTTCCCTCTTTCTGGGACTGCTCGATCTTTTTGCTGATCCTCATGGAGAAGAGATGGGAGAAGAATTCTGGGTATTGGTCGTCGCAAGGATAGCTTTGGTTTTGCTACCCACGTGACTATGCAATTCTTTTGTTATCGTACAACATGAATCATCACACAGGGCTTATCAGCTACTACCACTGGCAATATACATGATACAAGTCACGATCACAAGGCCAGAGACAACCGTCATAAGAGAAAAGTGCACTCTGGACAGGTCTCAGGGCGTCAAGTCAGGATAGTCGAGCAGCACGACTCACTTCGTGCCCACGAGGAATGCCCTGACTTTGAGCAAATCATCCACACCCCTGTGGTACTCCCACACTGCTGCTGCCATCGTGAGCACTGCAGCGATGAATTGGAGTATCGAGATGGGAAAGTTGGGCCTCTCCTTCGAGCCCGGCTTGTCTCCTGGCGCTGGGAGGCGAGTGTCCAGCAGTGTAGAGCATGAGAGCAGCAACAGCAGCAATATCAACTTGAAGTGCGACAAGTAGTTTCGCTCCAGCATGCAAAAGTCGCGCACGCTGCTGCCCGCAATTTCATTCAGCAAAGGCATGGGTCGTGGTTCGGTCAAAGGCAGAAAATCAACTCACGTGCTGGGACGTGTTGTTTTCCCGTGTTTGTCTGCAGTTGGTGTTTCTCTCTTTCCACAAACTTACACCCTTGCCAGGGCAGTTTACGAGCATTCACGACACTAATGGGTATCTTCAAGAAGTTCTTCTCTATTGGAAGTAAAAAGTCCAAAAAGCGGTTCGCAGCAAATCATGCTGCTCAGCCTCCTGCCCTCCCTTCTCCGAAACATCTCAGGGTGTTACAAGACGACGAGGCAGAAGAAGCCGTCAGCCGCTTGTTGCGATCATCGTCCGCTCGTTTTGCTGCAGAGCCCGAGGCAGATTTTTCGTCTCTCCCCCCTTTGCGTGAGTTATCGCATCCCAGAGATCGTCTCGCAAATGTGACGGTTAGACAGCGCATCCTATCAACAATGTCATCCCTACCCCAACTGGTACGATTGCCAGCGTTTCGCAGCGGAGCACCTACTCGGTCACTCTGCATGGGCGAACTGTCCACAGTCGCACAGAATTCCCTAATGCATACCCACCAATGGACAAGGTATTCACTCCCAAGCGGTCGCTCACGGACTCAGTCCGCCGTCGTTCCAAGAGCGTGCCAATAACTCCGCGCGATAAGAACCGACTGCTGACCCTTCGTCAAGACCCATCCGTTGCCAGTTTGCTCAATCATTACGATGACAGGGGATGTCTTGACTCTGGCATATTCTCGAATTCGCCGCCATCGCCTCCCAGGGAAGGAGGTGTACAGAGACGTCGCACTGGATCAACGTTGCGCCAGCTCCTCGGCCACCCGTCATCACCAGAGCTCAGAGACACCAGCGCTGATATATCATGGGCGGACAAATTTCTTGGGTCAGTTCAACTTTTACTTAATAGGAGCTTATAGAATACTCATGATCATGCCACGTGCAGAGAATCTGACGAAAATTCCACTCTGTCCTCGGACCCTCCAACTCCTGCAGACACTCGTTTCACTGACGCTCGTTTGAACCAAGCTGACCACAGCATCCTTTCTACGGAGTGCGAATATCGTACTTTCTCATCGCTGGAGGTCGAGCTTAGCGTTTCAACGGATCAAGCCCATCACCAAGTTCACGACCATACTATGACACCACAAAAAGCTTCGGAAATCTTTGGTTTCCTCGCTGAGAGGAAGAAGACACCGGAGCCACTACTACCCTCCCGACTTCCCCAACTCAAGTCGACATCTCGTTTTTCTCCTGAGCCTCTGCATGTGGATAACCATCGTTTTGATATATCTCGTCGTAATAGTGCACATATACCCCGAACAATATCTCCACCGAGCCATCGACGCTCTTCCACCATTTCTAGCCCCACAAAAACAAATCCTGCTGGGTCGATAGCTGCTGTGCTTCGAGGCGACGCCCATAGAAGTAAGCCTCTTCCGGTCGTGACTGAGAATCACACTGGACAAAGCGGCCGTGGGCCGCGCGGACCACGTGCACCACACAAGATCGCCCCACCCTCTACGAATGGAATCGATGTCGTTCTAGCTCAGGCAGGGGATACTTTACTGCACCCGAGTGGTAGGTATGCCGCCACGCGACCTGCTCTCAGCGAGAAGTCAAATGCTAGAGCCATGTACCCGAGCCCAGCATGCACCCCGGCCGCGAAGTCGCATATACCCAAGCTCCGTACAGCATCTGGTTCTACTGTAAAGTCGGTAGACTTGAAGAAAGAGGGCGAGGGGCCGACGGTCGACCACTTTACTTCTCGGGCAACTATACCAGCCCTCTCGCTGGCCACACCGAAAGCTGCTGCACAGCCGCCTGTCATCACGGATGAGACACCCAATGACGAGAAGGAAAACAATGTCACGTCTCGTCTGCCACAGCCAGTGACACCCGTCAGGCCACTCGGGTTCCGCCCCCCATATATCACCGAGCCACCTTCCCCAGCGTCTTCCACCGAGCTTTCGCCGGTAGCGAAACAGATGATGGCGAACCTGCGCCAGCAGCGCATGTTGGCCCGCCAGAAGGATCGACAGACGAGCAGACTGGGGAGCAGTCAAAGCAGGATTCGTTACTGATTCCCACTATCACTTTCACTTTTTTTTTTTTTTTTTTGCTTTCGTGCCGCGTATTGATTTGTTTTGAGCAAGGACTCGCACTTGGGCCAGGAGTTTTATTTATTGGGTCTTGCGGTACTCAGCCATGCATGTCGCTCTTTCCTTTGCCTTGCAGGTTCTCGGCCATGTATATATCTCTACTTGTTACTCTCGCTGTACAGCTGTAGATCTGTGTGTGCCTCCTTTAATGGAAACTGGATTCATTTTCGGGACGGAGCTCTAAATGGTCACACGCCCTATCTTCAACCAAATACCGGACTCTCTCCTTTACTTCTCCTCGTGTCCACAACGCGCTGATAACCATACACACGACGTAGAGGACAGAGACCAGATATCTACAAGATGGTGAAGCTCTACGGCACCGTGAAGGCCATGAACGGGGATGATTTGGTCGTGGACGAGCGAGAGGGAACTCTGAGCGAGGGCAGCGCGCTTCTCCAAGGAAACGCCAGCGCACGACCCAGGGAGGGTCATGCGAGCATTACTAGTTGTGTCAGCAACCTTTCAAACACGATCATAGGGAGCGGTGCGTATGCATGCATGTTCTAGCACAGAACAAGATAACTGAATGAGTGCACCACTGCTGCAGGGATGCTGACATTTCCACTGGTACGTCTGGCGTTGATGTCTGATTTACCGGGGCACTCCATGTACTGCATTTTAATCTAGACTATGGCTTCTGCCGGGATTATCCCTGGTGTCCTCACCTGTGTATTTTCAGGCGTTGTGGGTGGGTTCGGACTATACCTACTGGCGCGCTGCGCACGGTATGCTCCCCACCGCCGAAGTTCGTTCTTTTCTGTGGCCCAACTTACGTTCCCGCAAGTGGCTGCTCTTTTTGACTGTGCAATTGCCATCAAATGCTTTGGTGTCTCTATCAGGCAAGTGTTCGTACGGCATGCATCAGCATTTAGATAGGCTGACGGACAGAATAGCTATCTAATTATCATCAAGTCTCTTATGCCTAACGTCGTTGCTTCGTTATACCATGACTTGACGTCTCCGACCACTAATCCTCCTCAATGGGCATTGTCTGGCCAGAACTGGATCACACTCTTTATGTTCATTCTCGTGCCCCTTGCGTTCCTTCGGCGACTAGACAGCCTTAGACATACAAGTTATGTTGCTCTGTTCTCGGTCGGTGAGTCTCTGTTGTGCTGTGAGATGTCTTTGTTTCACCTACTGCTGAACACTGTGGGCGTGTTTCGGCAGCATACCTCCTTCTCATTGTTGTGCGGTGCTACTTTAAGCCATTAGAGGGTACAGTGCCACGGGGCGATGTCCACCTCGTTCACTTCACCCCTGGCTTTATCACAACATGGCCTGTTCAGGTGTTTGCATTCACATGTGGACAGAATGTAAGCCACTGTCTGATCGGGAACTTGTTAGAGTTTGTTTGATGATGCCTCCGTTAGATATTTCCGATCTTTAACGAGCTGAAGACCAACTCGCAACAGCGGATGAACATCGTGATCGGAACATCCATTGGGAGTGCGATACTGACCTACGAGGTCATCGCTCTCTTTGGTTACCTGACCTTCGGATCGAACGTCGGGGCCAACATCATTGCGATGTACCCATCTACTTCACTGTTCATTGCTATTGGACAGTTGGCAATTGTTGTGCTTATCCTTTTCTCGTACCCGTTACAACTACAGCCATGTCGGATCAGTCTCGACAAGATCATCTACGGTGGACAGGTTTCCAAACCGGCGGAGGAATCGGACGGGGAAGGGGAAGTTGCAGATGAGCACCTTGCCAGTGGCGATACCTCGATGGTGAAACACACCTTGCTTACCGGCGTGATCATCGCGTTTGGGTTTATGATCGCATACAATATCAGCGACCTGAAATTGGGTGAGTGGCAGTGGTTGTGATGCGTTGTGCGTGCTATTGATCCGGACGAGCAGTTCTGTCGTTTGTAGGGTCGACTGGATCCACTGCCATCTCATTTATCCTTCCAGGGCTTCTCTTTTGGAAGGTCAGTGTGTAGGTAATTGCTGTGCCATCATTGCTGATGATGCCCTCAGCTGTCTAGGGATGATCCCACGGTAAGCCGAACGCTGAACAGGAGTGCGATGGCGCTGGTCGTGTATGGAGTCGTCGTGATTGTGTTCTGGTACGTGCACTGGCTGCACACTTCCCGTACTATCTGATCTCCGTCACAGCCTGGCATTCAATATATACCAGTTGGTCCATCCATCTTTAGGGATGTAGTATAGTACTGTACTGTGGACATGTTATTTTGCATAGAGTAGAGCGCCCATGTTAGTTCCCACGAGATGAATTCCATCCTTTGAGCTGTCCTGCATCTTGCTTGTCCCCTAGAACCAGCGGATGTCTCTCCCTCCCGCACTGCCCAGCTCTCCCTCGCCCCGCCCGTGATCATCCAATGCCCTTCGGTGAGTCGCTGTGCACTTGTTCGTCCACACCCATGCTTGTCCTCTTGCCTCGATTGGTTGGCTGAGGCTGCGCATTATTCCTGTCTTTTTTCAGTCAACCGTGCAGACACATCTTGCCCACCGTTTACTTTAAGTCCGTCCGGAATCCCGCAGTCCTCATCTTCTCCTTCCCCATCCCAGGCCATGTCTGCCACCGTAGACGCCCTTAGGACCGACGCTCTCCCACCCGCCTCACTCACCGCTCTCGACCTGGCCGCAATGCAGTCACCCTCTCGCCCTAGCTCTGAGCCCCTCGAGCCAGAGTCTGCAGCCACGGCGGGTGTCTGCTCTCTCTTGGATGTCATTCTCGAGGCCCTCAAAAGTAAAGATAGATTATACGTACTCAAACTAGGAGAGCAGATGGAGAGTTTAATCAATGATCACAGGTATGTATCTATTATCTTGTCTTTCCCAATCACTTTGCGCTTCTGCACTCCCTCGGGCGACACTCTCCCCTTTACACTCACTGTGCCTTTTGGGGAATGATCGGTCCACTGACGACGATCCTTCAACTGTCCAGAACTCGTCTTGATTTGACACCTGCGACTTCTTATCAAAGGCTTCTCGTGCATCGCTGTTCTGCCTATTACAAGTTGACGGCAGAACCAGATCCCATCACCAAAACCATCTCCGTCGTCCTCGCCGCCGAAAGCAGGATGTAGGTCTTTCTTTCCAACCCCCATGTCGTGCTCATCGTTCATCGGCACCTTCAGCCCGCCCCGCCGCATCGCGGAACTCGTTCCCGCTCAGTCACATGCTCAGCCTGCCTTCAAAATCATGCGCAGGGCCATCATCGACCGGCCGCGCTCCAAACCACAATCACTAGCAGGTTCGGTTATCGGTGAAGACGCAGAACTATCTGACGTAGAGCCATCCGAGGCTGGCAGCATTGGTGGACGAAGCAATGCCACGGGGAGCAGCAAGAAACACAAGACCATCGCCGAGCGGGAAGCAGCCTACAATGAAGCTCGCTCCAGAATATTCATGAACTTTGAAGAGAAGGAGAAAGGAAAGGAGAAAGACCTCAGCGCGAGCTCGTCGAGCGCGAGCCTTACTTCGGGCTCCGTGACAAGCAGCGCAGGCGAAACAAGTAGCACCGGTGAGTTGGACGATTCAATCAGCTCGCCTGCCACGGAGAGCGAGTGGTCTGGGCCTGCAGTGCGGGATAAACGGGACGGACGTCGGTCCAATGGTTCATCCTCGAAGCGCTCGAACCCGCCTACGTTCGGATCTAACAGCTCGCGAGGATCAAGGCCACCATCACCGGGATCGTTCAGATACCCAAGCATATACGAACCTTCACCGGCTTCCGCTCCCTATGACCCATCGCACCATCCTATGCACCCTCCAGGATACGTCGGTCCTTACCTATACGGATACCCACAGCCAGGTCCTCCCCCCAACTACATGACACCTTATCCCTACTACGCTCCTTACCCGTACCCACCCCCTCAGGTACCCATCCACACGGGAGATTCCTGTATTCCTTCATCCCAGCCTGATGCCTTCTCACCGCAGCAACATACCACCCACCCCGGCGCCTTCGTTACCTATGGTTGGAACTGTCCTCCCCAGCAACCCCAACTGCCACCGCACCCACCTAACCAGCAACAACCGCACCAATCGCCTGGTACCCCCATTGCACCGCCCGCTTCGCATTATTCCCCATTCCCACCTGTCCCCGGCTATGGGTCGTATCCAGTACCATTTTATCCTCCACCTCCACCACCTCCCCTGTCCCACTTTCCTTCATCACCAGGTCCTCAAAACCATCCTCACGGATCTCCGGAATATAATGGTGGTCGTAGTGGTTCCGATGGGTTCTCTCTTGGTCATTCCTACCCAGGCGTCGCTGGACAACAGTCCCCGACAATGGCCAACAAGCCCAGGAGCGCGCCACCTGCTCGGAGCGCGTGGAGCTACGGTCCTGGGGTTGGCATGGGTGGTTTTGGAGTCAACAGTATTAACAGTCGATCTAACAGTGGCGGAGAGATTGTTGGACCACGCCTGAGTTCAGCGATCAGGAGGCCTGGAAATGGACATTCAAATGTGGTCAACAGAGCACCGGCAGGCGATGAAGCATCATCTACGGCTGTGAGTAATGTTTTTAAGTGCACCGTAGTTTTGACTCATCTATCGTGTCTCTCAAGTCGTCATCTACGTCATCGTCATCTCAACGGACATTCACGTCTAGTTCATCGCAGCATCCCCTTCCAGCAAGACCTGACTGGGCTGTAGGAATAAAGGCACAGCCTACTCTTCACCCAGCGCATAACCGACGTCATGAACATGTCATGAACCCACGTACAATGTCACCTGCTCGCAACGGACAGCGCGGCCAACCAGCGCCACCTGCCCTCCAAGCTACTGATTTCCCACCTCTCAACCCGGTTTCTCCGGGCGAGAGACGTCCCCCGCCCGTGGTGGGAGTGTGGACCAATACGTCATCTACACGGTCCATCTTGATACCGGGTAATAACGGTTCGCAAGGTAGCGCTGTCGTGAACCATTTGTCCAACGGACGCAGTGCCATCCCTGGATCTATCTTGAATGGCAAGCTGGAGGACTCTGAAAGTAAGTCTGCATGAGTGGGTCCTAGAACAGCTGTTTACCTATATTGTTCTACTTTGCTTTAGGTGCCTGGAAGGTTGGCACTATGAACTGCAAGAGTCCCGTACCACAAGACAGAGGCGACAAGGACAAGGAAAGAGTAAGGGGCGATATGGTGGCATCGGTCATCCTGGCAGAGAAGGTGGGGCTACTATCGATGGATGACAAGGATGGAGCCTTGAACGGCGCGAAACCTGTAGCTCCTCACATGGCATTAACGACGTGAAACTATACGAAACTACATACGAGGAACAGGTTGTGCCTTCCCCCCCCCCCCTCGCTCGGATTGCTTTTGCGCTTCGTCATTGCTGCTTTTTTATGCTGTAGTCGAATGCTGTCGATAGGTGGTCGTTTTCTTTTTGTATTGCACCTCAGGAATTTTTAGCGAACTTGTCATCCTATACAGCTAGATATATAATTTAGATTGTTTGTAAAGTAATGCGCAGAGTCAGATGGAAAACCTCGAACACCAGAACAGACGAGCCTCGGGAAATTCCTGCAGCGTGAGAGCAAAGGAGCAAATGTGTCAAATTACTCTCCTTGCAAGCTTTTCTGGCTTTGCTAAGTGCGACAAGCACGAAAAGTAGTTTACAGAAGTACTACTGTAGTGTTGTCGCCCAGACCATCTACTGCTGAAGATGACTGACCTGACCCTTCGAAGGAATGACTACATATCTTCCTTCACATTTGAGGGCTGACCAGGGGAGAAAGTAGTGTCCTGCTTTCAGAATGCCAGCTAAGAGTCGACTATCCAACGACGACCACGCGCGCTCCCTCACCAGTCATGCATTCATGCCTGATAGTAGATCGCGATGGCCTGTCGCTCACATGTCCCATAGACTCTCACGAGGTCTTCATACACTCTCGCTGCCTCCACATCGGGCTCCGCCCCAAGCTTTATCCGACCATTCTCGCGTGTATAATGCCCGTCACGATAGATCTCTTCCACCATCACTTCAAGCGCTCTTCTCTCGCCCCTGCTATTTCCCCAACACGCATACCGAGCCAATAATGCACCTCCAAATGCAGCCGCCTCCTGCGTTCCCGTCTGCCGACCCGCTATGTATGCACTCGTCCCAAATAGATCCGCCACAACCTGTTGTATCACAGTATTGGACGACGCTCCGCCAGTGAGGACAAGTCTCTGCAGCGGCGGTGTACCATGCGGCATGATACCTGCCACACGCAAATTAGTTGAAAGAAGCTGTGATACGCACCCTGGCAATCTGCACACCGGTAAACCGCTCATATGCCATTGAGCCCGTAAGATCAGACAGCGCCTGTGAACCTCCTACGGTATCTTCGAGTTCGCGACACTCAACTGTGGCCGACGAATCCTGCCAGATCGGTGCATCAGGCAGAGAAAACGCCTGTGGGCAAGGTGCCCGTGTGAACCGAGCGCCTTGATAGGGTCCAGCAAGGCAAGGAGAGACGGGGCGCCGGGGGACCAGTAGACAGAACCGTGTTGCCACAGTACATACTGTGCCAGTTCTCGAGTCGATGTCAAGCAAACCGGATGATACAAACTTGTTCTGCCCCTCCTATCCCAATGACCCTTCCGAGATAGATGCCAGCAGCCCGAATCCGCTCCAGAATGAGGTCCAGGGCTTCGGGCCACATACAGACAGGGGACGTCACTCGACCTTCGTCTGGATCGAGGATAGCGCCGTTGGACGTGCTATAGGAGGGAAGGTCAGTTAGTGCACAAAGGCTTCGTGGACGACGGACAAGCTGTGCGCAGTGATGAGGACGGCCTTGAGCTACTAGGTGGACAGGTCGAAGCCGTGGTTCGCTTGAGGGCATGACCGCAGACGAGAAACCACTTGGAAACTAAATGAGGTGTATTCGCTGGTTACGATCACGGATATGATGCCCAGACCTGTAATACGTGAGAGAGACGAGAGCACAATCTTCCCTAGGAAACCAAAGGCTCGATGGAAAACAATCGAGACAGGAGTGCAGTGTCAAGGCACAGCCACGATTGTGGCACCAGTAGTTGACCTGCTTCCATCATGTCTACGCGTCTGAGGCACAGAGGACATGTCGAAGAGGAGGATGCTTCAGCGTTGAAGCTCGGTCCAGGTAAGTTTATATGGTGCATCGTTTGACTCGCATAAGCCAACTGATCCTCCGGGTTTATTCAGAATTCAACAATGCTGGTTGTCTGTTGATCTCGGAGGTCAAGTATCTCCTCGAGAACAGGGACAAGGATGCACCGGACACTGCGTATGCCTCATGTATCATTTCTTATCGCCGCAGTCGCATCTAACGCGTATTCTAGCGTGTACAACAAGACGCTTGAATACGTGAAAACGTTTGGCAAATTCAATACTACCGATTCTGCAAGCGCTGTTCGGGAGTATGGTCTCGTCATCCTATCTTACGACCACGTTGATCATACCTGCCTTCCAGGACGCTTCGTAGAGAACCAGCTCTGACTCAGTTTGAGACGGCACAGATTGCGAATCTATGCCCTGCCACGTCCGAGGAGGGGAAGAGTATCATCCCCAGGTGAGTGGTTCGCAACAACAGACCAACAAAAAAAGAGCGGTGTGTCAAACTGAGCCCTACAGCCTCGTGAAGATCGATGACGACCGGTTGCAAACCCTTTTGGACGAAATCCAAACACTGCGCAAGTTCCAGACATGACACTTTTATTCAGTCACAACGCTAGCAATTCGTATCCCGTATGTCATCCTTCCATCTCCAGCTTTTCATTTGTAAGGCATTCCTCATCGTTCTCGTCCTTACCCACTTCGTCCTCCATCATTCTAGGTTCCTCCTGCTTAATATCCGCCAGGCTGGTAATATCGAACCGTTTTTTCTCCCTAAACGGGGAGGATCTTTTGGCGCCCTTTTTGATGACAGCCGCGGCGGGGATGATGCCCCTCGGGTTCAAATATAACAGGTCATTACCTTCGTAGCTGTCCACGTATCGGATCCAGGCATCGAATCTATGTTCAATTCATAATATTTATCTCGGCATTAGTGTCCTAAAAAAAAGGAGAGAGAACAGGAAACTGTGCTCACACCCCACACTGATCCTCCGTATTTCGCATATTGTCATAAATGTACCTCTGCTTGAACTCGTCTATTGAGTTTCTGTGGACCTCGAAATCGATCTCAGGTCGGTAGTCCACGTCGGATGAATCAAGTTTCTCGTTGTGTACGTCTACGCGTTTGTTGTAGGTTTCGAAGATGGGGTATTCAAGAAGTAAGCCCAGGGCGGGCATTTTGGGAACCATGACCATGCGAGGTCCATATAGCTTTCGAGAATTCGTTCGTAAGAGCGATGTGAGAAATAATGCAGGGAAGGGGAGGGACGTACTTCATCGATAATCTCGCTCGGCGTGCCTGTGCGGCATGAGAGAACGAGGGCGGACATCATTTTGCGCTAGGTGGTTTAAAGAAATGGGCATGGGCTAAACTAGAGACGGATAGACTCACAATCTTCAGTCAAAAGTATAAGTAATAGATAAACCTGTGACTGTTGAGCGACGCACCTGGTGGAGCATAAAGCTCTGACCGTGAAACAAGACACTGATCCACTCGGTTTCACCGTACACCGCGGGATCCGACACCTTCGGAAGGTATGCTCGAGCCACGATTTTGGCAGGCTAACCAAGAATAAACCTTACCTCGATGCTGAGCATGTGCCGCTGGTTGCTCCGATCACTGAATTCTCGCCCGACAGTGAAATTATGGAAATTATGTGTACCCTCGTACTTTTTCGCTGTCGCCCTCAAGGCTTCGACTGCGTTTGAGCCCACTCTCCACGTTCGTTTCCTCGCGAGTTCATCTTCGTGGGTTATTGTTGGGGCGTCCCAGAATGGATGGAATGTTGACTGCGGCGATACACTTTGTGTTTGGGCCGTGGATGGTGCTGATTTAAGGACGTTGGCGAGAGCTGTGTTGGGTTTAGGGGGGAGTAGGAGGTAGGTCGGAAAGAAATATGCGTATTTGCGGCTGTCACACGAGCTGTAGGCCGATATATCAAAACTGTCGGTACATGCACAATATCCGAGACCTACGTTCGTGCGTTGAAGGAATTTTGCACACGAATCTTTCACGGCAAGCAACTACTTAGACTTTTATGTAATGAGTGTGGGGTGAAAGCGCACCAACCTTTGCCCAGACACGAATCTCGGGCGGAAGGAAGGAGTTAACATGTCCAACCCAATCCTTTATACCAGGTATTGTCGTGATCAGTTTCATGGATACCAGATTGCCTGCTGCATGCACGCCTGCATCTGTCCGCGCCGCGCGTCCGAGGTTCACCTATATACCGAAACCAAGACTTAATGCTTGGCCGCCAAAACAAGAGAGTTGGCGAGTACCTTAACAGGATCGTCGGCATTGTCTTGAGATACGGCGCCAGCCTGAACTAATGCTTCAAATAGCACCCCTTCAATAGTTCGCAAATTGGGTTGACTGAGAATATGCAAGTCCTAGGTTCAGTATCTAACGACAGACCAATGGACAAGGAACAGAGAAAGAGAGAGAGAAAAGTAAGGAACGCTTACATTTGCATCCCGCTGCACCCCGTCCCGCAGAACCCAAGGAGCAATGCTGTTTGTCGCTTCGGTAGCCTCAGTGGCCTGGGCGTTTGTGAATCTTGTTCGCCCTCCTGAGCTTCCCCCTCGTTGTGAGGCTGGAGTGACTCCGCACGCGTGCCCCGTCGCGGTCGATTGGCCCGCGATTTTCCCTTGCGAGATCGATGAGTGCCTGTTGCATCGCGTTTTTCATGAGAATCCATGTTTTGGCCTTGTCTCGTCTGTCTGTCTGCCACAATGTCTTGCTCTACTTTCGCGTCTGGGCCGTCTGCACTTGGGTCCAGCAAAGGTGCACGCTCATGCTCGCGATCAGCAGCGTCGTGGCTGAACTTCACCTTCTTATGAAGACTGTCTGAAGAAGATGACGGTTCCATGACTGGTCGCTTCGCTGGAGGTGATTGTGATAGGCGTCGTACTAACATGCTGTCCGACGAGGACATGGTCATGTACCTGCTTTGCGACTGTGCTCACGGTTGGTTAGTTAACTCTCGGCTGATATTCAGCAAGACACTCACCTTGGGCAGCAGATAGACTCGAGCGGTAATAGGAAATGGGTTTGGGCGACATATCCGTGATCGCAACCAATGAATATGCCTCATTTAGCTTCCAAGTTCCAAGTGGTTGCTCCTCTACGGTCATGCCCTCAAGCGAGCCACTGTTTCTCGGCTTTGATCTGTCGACCCAGCAGCTCAAGGCCGTCCTCATCACTGCGCACAGCTTATCCGTCGTCCACGAAGCATCTGTGCACTATGACGCCGACCTTCCCTCCTATGGCACGTCCAACGGCGCTATCCTCGGTCCAGACGAGGGTCGAGTGACGTCCCCTGTCTGTATGTGGCTTGAAGCCTTGGATCTCATTCTGGAGCGGATGCGGACTGCTGGCATCGATCTCGGAAGGGTCGTTGGGATAGGAGGGGCAGGACAAGTCTGCATCATTTGGTTTGCTTGACATCGACTCGAGAACTGACAAACTGGATGTACTGTAGCAACACGGCTCTGTCTACTGGTCCCTCGACGCCCCGTCTCTCCTTGCCTCGCTCGACCCTAGCAAGGTGCTCGGTTCACCCGGGCATCTTGCGCCACAGGCGTTTTCTCTGCCTGATGCACCGATCTGGCAGGATTCGTCGACCACAGTTGAATGTCGGGAGCTCGAAGATACCGTAGGAGGTTCACAGGCGCTGTCTGATCTTACGGGCTCGAGGGCATACGAGCGGTTTACCGGCGTGCAGATTGCTAGGGTGCGTTTGACTGGATGTCGTTGTTTTAGCTTTCGTTCGACTATTGTGTGTGCAGATCCGCAAAGTCAATCCCTCAGCCTATGCCCAAACATCCCGCATCTCGCTTGTCTCCTCGTTCATGCCCTCTCTCTTTCTTCAGCGCATCGCTCCCATTGAAGTTTCCGATGCATCTGGGACGAGCCTTATGAACATCCTCACTTGCAGATGGGAGGACGCCCTGCTGGAAGCATGTGGTGGTCCCGAACTGCGCGCTAAACTCGGACCCGAACCTGTCCTGGGCGGCAGCGCACTGGGAAAGATCGGGACGTGGTGGGTGCAGCGATGGGGATTTAGTCCAGGTCAGTGACTCATCGATCAGTCCTATTCTATGTCATTCACATATCATGTAAATACGGCACAGAATGTATTATAGCTCCCTTCACAGGTGATAACCCGGCGACTGTTGTCGCACTCTCCGCACCTGGCGACGCAATCCTCTCCCTTGGTACTTCCACCACGTTGCTCCTCTCCATTCCCCCTCCCCTTTCTACCGTCGCTCCAACTACTCCGCCAAAACGCACCACGACGTCACACCTGCTTGCACATCCCGCGGCAACAGGTGGATATATCGCGATGTTGTGCTATAAGAATGGGGCGCTGGCGCGGGAACGCGTGCGTGCCCGATATGCCAACGATACAGACAGTAATGCAGGCACAGATGCAGGCACGAAATGGGAACATTTCAACGAGTTAGTACGTGCCACGCCAGCCGGGAACAACGGTTACCTTGGGTTCTATTTCCCCCAGCCCGAGATCATTCCGCCGAATATTACTGGCGAGTTTTTCTTCAAACTTGATGCAGGGGCAGGGAGCATGGCTGCGGTTCCTGAGCTTTCATTTCCCTCTTTTTCCCATCCGCGTGCAATTCTCGAATCACAGCTGCTTTCGATTAAATTGCGTGTGGCAGATATCATGCCGCCTGGTGCCCCACCGGTGCAGAGACTTGTCCTCGCTGGGGGAGCGTCGTCCAATACTGTGATACAACAGGTTGTGGCGGATGTTTTTGGGACGAGTGCATACATAGCGGATCGAAAGACGGGAACGCAGGAGGCGGCTGCATTTGGAGGTGCATTATTGGCTCGGTATGCGTGGTGGGGAAATAGCAGGGGTGAGAGAGGAACGCTTGAAGGGATGATGGAAGAGATCTATCGTGACGGGAATTACACGGGCGAGAACGGTCGGATGAAGCTTGGAGCGGAGCCCGATGTGGAGGCAGCGAGAGTGTATGAAGACCTCGTGAGAGTCTATGGGACATGTGAGCGACAGGCCATCGTCATCTATCAGGGGGGTTCCCATGACTCATGAAGGAGTGCTGTTGACGTCGATCGACATGGTAGGTCACATAGAGTGGGCGGGCCTCACAAGCGTCCGTGAATCAGATGTATGTACCAATAGACCCGGATCTATGTATCACACACATACTCGATTGCTTGAATACCCTATAGTCAAGACGGATTTGGGCCTACATGGCTAACTTAGAAAGTTGGCGGGAGTGGTGTTTGGCCATGCATTACGGTACGGTGTGTTTAGGGAACATAGTACAATAATAAGGGGGACAATCAAGATCCTGCGTACATTACATTATGGTTGAGGCTGGGATAAATTGTTAGATTGTACAGGTACAAGCGGTGGGCACCCCAAGTAAAATCGTTTATATGACTCCGTGCTGCATAAGAGTGCAAAGATGTGCTGGTATGAATGAAAGGCTTCGAATGTGTGTGGCAGAACAGGGGAACAAAATAACTGGGGATGGGTGTCATCTGCGAATGGTCATTCCGTGGGCTGCACGGTCGAGATGAACGACGCACTTTTGGTCCTTTCGCGATGAGTCTGACTGCCGAGGACGTTCAGAGGGGTTCGTGTCATTGTGAGACACGGGCTGCTGTTGATTCTGGAAGGCATCTCTGAGGTCATAGAAGCACTTCTTCTTGCGAAGAACGGGTCTGCCCTCGTCCTCGCCGTGGGTGCAGTCTTTGCTCTGGTGCGTCATGAAAAGGACTTGGATAGGGGTCATTCCGAGTCCGAAAGCGGATGCCATGGCAATCTTCCCCTGGTCGCGTGGGAAAGCTGACATAATGCCACTGAGCTCACTGTCGAAGCCGTCCTCGTTCGTTGTTGTTGCCGTCGCCGTCGTCATCGCCGCCGTCGTCCCTGTCTCGTTGTTGTAGTCCTCGTCGAGCTGCCCACATTTATAGTCGAGTCTCTGCCAGTCCGGTTCCTTCTTTCTTCTCTCCCTTCCGCTCCTTCCTCGGATTTTTGGACAAGGTGTGAGCAGCGTCGAGTAGCACTCAGAGATGAGCACACCCCAAGGCGCTGCAGCCATCAGCCATCACAGAGGTCTACACCATCCCGCTCCCTCCTCATCCAGGCGCCAGTCAAGAATCACAGTCGAATACCATCGCCCTTCAAGAGAGTCCATCCAAGAATACAGCGATCTGCTCAACCACGCCGCCCTCGCTGCCAGAGAAGTTGTGCCAACCAGAGCTGCCCCGCCTCCTCCCACTGCCCTCAAATCGCCTTCCAGCGGAACCCCTCCCCGCGTCCGCAACTCGCTCCAGAAACCCCCTCCTCGAGCTCGCAAGCACTCTCTCCCATCCACGCCACCATCCACTCGTGTCGAGCACGACCCATTCGCAGCCTCGCCCTCGGCCATACCCGGCTCTGCTCCCCTGCAAGCAAACTTATCCATCCCCTCCGGAATGACTTCCCCTCCACCTCGTCCGTCTCGCGCTAACACCGCTACCCTCACCGACATATACCTCCCCCAGCAGGGTGTCATCTCCACTAGACGTCTCTCAGTTCCCCCTCTCGTCGATTCTTCTCACTTCACAGCTGATCCTTCCGACGCTATCCCATCCATCCCTTCAAACGATGTCGCTCCTTCACCTGCATCCACTGTCCCGTCGACAGGCACTAGATCAAGAAGCGGCACCCTCGCCACAAAATCAAAGAAGGGCATGCTTGGATTTATGTCCGATTTCTTAAATACCTCCAAGCGGCCAGAGATCAGCACCCCTTACGATCCTGTCCATCTCACCCATGTCGGCTTCAACTCTTCTACAGGAGAGTTCACCGGCCTCCCGAAGGAGTGGCAACAGCTTCTTCAGGAAAGCGGTATCTCCAGATCGGAACAGGAGAAGAATCCTCAGGCCGTTATGGACATCGTCAAATTCTACCAGGAAGGCCATGGTGACGTCTGGGACAAGATGGGCGCGATCGAGACAACCCCCTACATTGGACCACAAAAGGGACTCCCTCTCGAGGACAGCTTACAGAACCCGGTGCGTTCGCCGTCCTGGATTGCTGTGTATACAATCCATTGACGATACTCACCCTTTTCAGCGTGCAGCACCTCCCCCACCAAAGAAATCCACGCCATCGCCAGTATCACCTTCCCCATCAGCACCGCCTGTGTCCCCTCCGGGTGCATACCGCCCTGCACCGGCTCCACCGACCACAGCTATGCCTGCGCTCGATCGCTCCACATCGCAACGAACCCCGAGTCGCACAAGCAAGCCTTTAGACTTGGGTCGTGCGAACACGACGCGTGTCAGGCGGTCCCCCTCCATCGGAGCATCTCACGGCCCGTCATCAACCCAGGCTGGTGCAAATGGTGGATTGAGTGGAAGTTCTACCGGTGCGCTCAAGCCACCTTCCAAGCCCTCCCCAGGATCATCGCAGTCTGATCTACCCCTCAAAGGCCCGGGTGCACAGGCTCCGCCGTCCTCATCGAGGGAACGGGAAAAGGACAGGGAGCCAAAGTCGTTGCAGCAACACTATCAGCAACATCATTCACAGCAACAGCAGCCGAGTCCTGCTGTGGCAAGCCTTGCCAAGAGCGCTGGCGTTGCCACTCCACGGAGGCGAGAGAAGAAGGACAAGGACGGCTCAGATGATATCATTCGGCGCCTGCAACAGATATGTACCGATGCGGATCCGACCAAGCTTTACCGCAGTTTAGTCAAAATTGGTCAGGGGTAAGTGTATCTCTGCTTTGGACACGATGTCCAATACTCAATGAGTTGGGAAATAGTGCGTCGGGTGGTGTATACACCGCCTACCAAGTTGGCACAAACATTTCCGTCGCCATCAAACAAATGGATCTCGATAAACAACCCAAGAAAGACCTAATTATCAACGAGATCCTGGTCATGCGTGCCTCACGGCACCCCAACATCGTCAACTACATTGACTCGTTCTTGTACAAGAATGATCTCTGGGTTGTGATGGAATATATGGAGGGAGGCTCCCTTACGGACGTCGTCACTGCGAACTTGATGACTGAGGGCCAGATCGCCGCCGTCTCGAGGGAGACAGCGCAGGGCCTCGAGCATCTTCACCGGCATGGTGTCATCCACCGGGATATCAAGAGCGATAACGTGCTCTTGAGCATGACCGGTGATATCAAATTGAGTGCGTGTCGTTACCTTGGATGTGGTATCGAATGCTAATGTGGTCCAGCCGACTTTGGGTTCTGCGCGCAGATATCGGACCCTGCGAGCTCGAAGCGAACCACGATGGTCGGTACACCGTATTGGATGGCCCCCGAGGTCGTTACTCGCAAGGAATACGGTCCTAAGGTGGACATCTGGTCTTTGGGTATCATGGCCATCGGTGCGTCTCTTTCCATTTACAGCATTGGTGGTCTGATCCGACTGACTTTCGATGCACAGAAATGATCGAAGGCGAACCACCGTACCTGAACCAGAACCCTCTCAAGGCGCTTTACCTTATCGCCACGAACGGGACGCCCCAGATCCAGAACCCTGAGGCGCTCTCACACGTGTTCAGCGACTACCTCGCCAAGACGCTCGAGGTGGATGCTGAAAAGCGGCCAACGGCATCAGAGCTGTTGCAGGTGAGCGCCTTTCGAGCAAGACTGTGCGTGGTTGCCTAATGTCTTTCGAATGTTAGCATCCATTTTTCAAGATGTGCGAGCCCCTTCGGACGTTGTCGCCGCTTATCAAAGCCGCTCGGGAGCTCGCAAAGTCAAAATAGATCGCTTGGTTGTCGACATTTCGACAATATCCGTGGCCTGTGTCTCTTGTGTGTTAACGGTTTTTTTTTTTTCTCGTTGCTCTCTGCTTCACTATGTCTCCGCCTGAGATCTTGTTGGCAAATGATCTGATTCCACTCGAGTGCATTTCCCGCCATACCCACATTAAATCATCGGTGTGGCGATCCCCTCGTGTCTCCTATCCCCTGCTCCCTCATCACACGCCTACCTGTACCCTCACCAGTCACACCGAACCTGGATGACACGGGCGAGGATCCACATCAGAATTCCCCAAGGGTAAAATGCATCGGATCGATTGGTATATCCCCTCAATCCTGAGTTCTTGTTTGTAATACCATTCCCAAAGGCGCATCTCCTGACTCTGGATATGTTTCGTAATTTTTGTATCGTTCGAAAGTCGTGTCTGTATGACGTACGTACGATAAGTACTCACCTATCTCTTCTGCGTACCTACAGTACCCATCCATCCGTCCAACCACCTACCCAACTAGAGACTTTCTTTTCTGCCCGTTTTTCCTTATATCCCATTCCACCTGCCCATTCCATCACCCGTCACCTGGCACCCATCATCCATCCCATCCCATCTGCGATCCCCCTGGCACGTATGCAAGAAGAAAAGAAAAAGAAATGCAAATAATCATTCGAGGCTGGTTCTTTGGTTCGGTTATAGTAATTGTAAAAGGATATACATTTTTTTTTTGCGTTGGCTATGGTGCATATACCCTTCGAGAGCCTGAGTAGCTGCCTCCTGATGAGTACTTGAAATACTAATAAGTGAAGTGCACCATAGGATTCCCAGGCTAGCCAATTCTTTCTGGTTAGTCTGGGAGTCAAGTTTATTGGCTATACATGACTTCTGACATAAGCCCATTAGTTTTGCTAAAAAGACAGAAAAGTTAAAAAACAGACAGAAAGCTCAAGGAAGACCTTGAACAAGACAGAAAAGTAATTTACAAAAAACGGAAAAGTACAAAAAAAACACAAAAGTATTAAAAAAGAAGGAAAGGTACATAAAAAAGATCGCAAAGTAAGAACAGCAATTTGGCGCATTTGCTGATGTTGAGGTTCTCGGATAGAATATTTGTGGATTAGTTTCATTATCTCATTGTCATCGTCAGGAAGGTCATGCCCTTGGGGAAGCTTGGAGTATGGCCCTGTCAGCTGCTCGGCGAGAGTGGCGACAACAAAGCGACATTACCTCCCGGTACAAATTACTCCAAACATCATCGTGAATGATCCTTACTTCACAGTCGGACTGAGGAAAGCAGCATTAATTTGTGGAGAAAAGAAGAGATATAGATGCAGATACTTCATTCCGCATTATACACTTGAGCAGTAAATCAGATGGGTGGAAAATCTGGTATATAAACTCAGAATTGTGTCAATGATGGCAAAGGACCTCAGCCTACCTCCTTCGTCGGTGGCATCAAGGCAAGGGACACATCCGAACCAAATGAGAGACTGTCCTGTTGATGGGTTTCATCGCTTTTACTACCTGCCCACGATTCAACTTTGTGCGCCAGATCCAAATTGGATGCTTCAGGTGATGTGTTCGTCACAGTTCCAGTACGATTATTCTCGCTCTCGCTCACTGGCCGTAGTTTAGTACGTTTGGCAGAGTTTGGTGGTTGATATGATAGAACTCTGTGCGCCAGATCCAAATTGGATGCTCCAGGTGATGTGTTCGTCACAGTTCCAGTTCGATGATTCTCGCTCTTGCTCACTGGCCGTAGTTTAGTACGTTTGGCAGAGTTTGCTGTAGAAGAAACAGTGTTTGGTGGTTGATATGATACAGACACATCTCCGAGAAGATGCGCAAGGAGAATGCTTTCTCTGATAGCGATCTTGAAGCCACGAATAAAGACAGTCTGATTTTGGGCTGCATCATAGGGTTGGGGTCCAATGCGACAAGGAACAGCAGATGACATCTGCCAGGAATAAGCTGCACTGATATTACCATTGACAATTTTGCCCGCTGTGAATTGGGCGTTGAAATCGCAGCTACCACTGGATTGATGGAAGGCCGCAAGCGACCATGAACTTGTCTTGTGACATCCTGTGATGAGATACAATGAATTAGCACTGATCCTCGTGCGCCCAAGTTTCGTCACTGCGAATTTGTACCACGACTTCGCACACCGCAGCGCATCTTCTTCGAAATGCCGCAGGTTACAGAGATCGTGTTGGTCTGCGCCTTCAGGAAGCACAAGGAGTGCGCCTTCGTTTGAGGATGAGCTAAATTCAACGCCAATGGAGCCCTGTCCTGCCACAGCTCTGTCCAAGGAATCTTTCAGGATGAGGGTATGGAGGTATTGGTATTGTTGATATCTTTACTCACCCAGGGCTTTCCGCAGCCACGCCAACTGTCACCTTTTTCTGACTGATGGACTGAGTGGCGATCACTCGACCGTGGTGGTCTCCGGGTTGAATACTCTCTATATCATGACCCTCAAGCATGATCTGCTTGAATCCATCTGGAACTCCGTAAGTCGCATGGAGAGGATGATTCTCCGGAAGGCATATATTGAAGAAGACATCGAAGGTGCCGCGTGCGGTCACCACGCCCACGTCTCCAATCCGGAGACCACCCTCACGGTATTCAGGGGGTAACCTGTTGTTAGGTTCAGGAAACCAAAGGGGATATCCCCGTTCTGGTTCCACGCGTGTTAAGAGTCTGGCGTAGACAGATTGTGGAGAAGTCATGGGGTTGGATGAAAACTTGAGCATGTTGCATCTCGTCTATATACATTTTCATTATTGTCGCATAAACACTGAAATAACGCGCGTCAGGTGCCTCGTGTGGCCACAGCAAACATAGCCCAAGCTTATCTGGATCCAACGAGGAGAACACGTTTCCCGCTGTGGGCTACGTGCACAGCCAACTTGCTTCCTGTGGCCAAACAAAGTCTCGTCCAGGATGATGTCTATAGAAAGATGTATAAGCAGCTCAGATTGGGGTCAGTGGCATTTGAACAAACCTAAAATAGAGGCGGAATAATCCTCTCCTCGGAATTCGTCGGGGAGCCCTCGAACCAGATGGGACTCCCGTTGATTATGAGACCACGGCGCCTGGAAGATTCGCTCCACGCGGCTGTCGCTTTGCTCCAACTAATGGGGTGGTTCCGACACAGTGCACATGTCAAATGCAGCCTTGGTCCCGGGTCGGGGATTTGCATGAGATCCGTGAACTTGATGTTTAAAATCGAAAAGGATGTGATGTGTATGTGGGATCCAGTACCGTACGCAACAAGGCTTGAAGGGTGTGATACCTGTGTGCACGTGATGAGAGCAATACCAGAACCATTATGTAATCCGCTTGTGATGTGCACCGTTTTTAACCAGGGTATTTTCTTCACGGAGTACTCAACAGGGATCCACACACCACAGATCTTGGCACTTAATGAAAAAAAAAACGCAACTGAGACATCGACCCCCCTTTACACGGAGTACATGCTGATCACTACCTGCTCACTACGCTCAACATCTGACTACCCGGTGCCTCAAGCCCAGATCAGGAATACATGGGGTCACCATCAGTGATGTCCATAACATCGTCCAGTTTTGGCATAGCAGAGTCTGCCCGAATGGGCGAGGACCAATTTCCCAGCGGTTCATCTGCCAAGATTCAGCTAACGCTTCCCCCTCTAGGGCAGTGGTAAATTGCGTACCAAAGTGATGGAGATTCCCTCGAAGTTGTTCCTTCAACAGCGTATTTTCGGAGTGCAGACGCGTCAAGACGTCGGCAGCTGCAGAGCGACTTAACTCCATTCTATTGCAAAAGAACAGAACCCACCCTCCGTGAAGATTTCGTGGCGTGTGCTGGGATCTTGATTGGTCAAGTTTGCAATAGAAGCGCGAAGCTGTTCGCAGAGCTTGCTTTCGCGATCATGTTCCTGGTCTTGCAGTGCACTTTTAGGCTGCTCGGGGCTTTCTTGCAAATGGCGGTGTTGCATTCCTGGACGTGGTGGGGTTACATCTAAAGCATTTCATATCTCAAAGGCTCGAACCTGGTAACCACGCAGAGCTTGGGGAGGCACCTTCGTGGACTTGTGGGCATGTTACACCTAAACGAAACCCAATTTTGAGCCAGAGATCGTTTGTACTCGTGAATGTGGATACCACTGGATGACTGGATAGAATATTTATTATGAATTAACTGCATTATCTCCTTATTATCTTTGGGAACATCACGTCCTTGGGGAAGCTTGGGACCGCGTTGTCAGCGTGTTCGTACCAGAGGCGACAACAAAGTACATTACCTCCTCGTACATATTCCCCCAAACATTGTCGTGAATAACCATTACTTCGCAGTCAGACTGAAGAAAAGAGCATTAATATTGGAAGAAAAGTGGATGTGTACGTGCACACACTTCATTTTGCATTATGCACTTGATCAGTAGATCAGAGGGATGGTAAATCTGGTATATAAGCTCAGTATTGTGTCGATGATGGAAAAGGGTCAAACCTACCCCCGTCGGTGGAATCTGGAGAAGCGAGCCAAATGAAAGACCATCTGGTTTATGTGATTCATTACTTTCGGAAGACGATTTAACTTTGTGCACATCGGATGCCCCGGGTGATATGATCGTCGCACCCCCAGTTTGCCAATTCTCACTCCATATGCTAACACTTTCGGTAGGATATGCCTTACGAGGTAGAGTGCTCGGCGGTTCATATGATCCAGATACATCTCCGTGAAGGAGTCCAAGGAGATTGCTTTCTCTGATAGCGATCTTGAAGCCGCGGATAAAGATCGTCTGGTTTTGGGCCCCATTATACGGTTCAGGTCCAATGCGACAAGGAACAGCAGATGTCATTTGCCAGGAATAAGCTGCATGGATGTTGCCGTTAGTAATTTTGCTTGCTGTGAACAGGGCGTCGAAGCTGCCGGAACTACTGGATTGGTCGAAAGCCGCGAGCGACCATGAACTTGTTTTGTGGCATCCGGTGATAAGGTATAGTGAGTCGGCATTGACCCTAGTCCGTCCAAGTTTCGTCACTACGAATTCGTACCAAGACTCCCCACACCGCAGCGCCTCTCGTTCAAAAAGTAGCAGACTACAGAGATCGTGTTGGTCTGCACCTTCAGGGAGCACAAGGAGCGCGCCCTCGTTTGAAGATGAAGTGAACCCGACGCCCATGGAATCCTGTTCTGCCACAGGCCGGCTGTCAAGGAAGTATTGAAGAATGGGTACATGGAGGTATTGTTGATATCCCCTACTTACCTAGGGGTTTCCACGGCCTTGCCAACGGTCACCCTTTTCTGGCCGATGGACTGCGTGGCAATCACTCGTCCATGGGGATCTCCAGGTTGAATGCTTTCTATATCGTGATCAACAAGCAGGATCTGCTGGAAGCCTTTTGGAACCCCGTAAGTCGCATGGAGAGGATGGTCCTCCGGAAGGCATATGTTGAAGAAGACGTCGAAGGTGCCGTCCGCGGTCACGACGCCTACGTCCCCAATCCCGAGACCAGTCTCACGATATTCTTCGGGCAGTCTGTTATTTGGTTCAGGAAACCAAAGAGGATATCCGCGGGCTGGTTCCGCGCGGGTTAAGAGTTTGGCGTAAACAGATGGAAGGGTCATGGCGTTGGGTGAAAACCTGACTATGTCAAACGCATAGCTCACTTACTTATATACCTTTTTATTATCGTCGCGTAACGCACGTTTCCAGCTGTTGGCTGCGTACCTTCAGCCATCCTGTAGCCACAGAAATGGAAAGTATAAAGAATTTATCCGGATCAAACGTCTGGAGGCAGGGAAAGGACCTGTCATTAATTAATGATGGAGACGAATGGAACACATCGCTCGCTGTTGGCTACGTGCTTAGCCAAATTTCCTGTAGTAGCCATAATAAACGAAACAATGTGGGCCTCGCCCGGGATGATGCAGAGATATGAGCAGCTAGTCGGGATCAGTTAGCATTTGATTGAGAAGGAATGTTATTTTTCATTAACGATGCAGAAGGCAAGGCATAACATACGGAGAATGTTGGCTGAATTGGCGGTGCGCGCAGCTAATCTTGCTGTAGCCACAGCAAACACAACCAGAAAGGTCAAGATCATATAATGATACCGAGGTGGGTGAACCACTTAAGCCGAGATAGGTACCTTCAGGATGGCGCCGGGATATCACGTCCAAACCGGTATCTTTCATGAAGGGAGAGTAGTAAGCAGCAGAGAAGATGTGGATCCGCAGCCAAGCCCGCAAAAAGCTTTGCTGCCGTTGAACGATGAGTTTCCTTCCAGGCGGGGGATCCGTGGTTCGTAAGTGAAGGACCGTGAAATGGGGAGAAAAGCGAAGCAGGTCCAGGGGAAGCGTAAAGAAGGAAAGACCAGGATCTCAGCCTAGCCAGAGATAGAATTAGCTGCTGTAGAGAAAATGAATTCCGAAGAGCAGTGAGCTAAGCTGCAGCAGATCGTGTAAGCATGTTCGGCGACGTCGAACCAAATCATCAAACAAAAATGAGACTGATAAGACCGTGAACAGACAGTCCAGTTCGAGAACGTAAGCGAATGTTGGAGACAACCCAGCGTCCACTTGAAATTGTTTCCATCCTGTGCGACGACTGTGTGACTGGCACCAGCGATTCGGCCACCATTACACCAACACGGTACCACAGCGGACACGACTGCGCATAGAAACGCATGCGGGTTCAATCATGATGTTTTGGTGGTGGTTGATACAGCGACAACAGTGGATGTCCGCGCTCGCGCAGCACACAGACACAGTGCTGGAGAAAAAGAAAGTTATGTGAGACGCGCAAGAGACGCGTGTCAATGAACGAATCACGTGATCGAGGTCACCCCGATTATTATACTAAGGCTATGTAGTACCAACTGATTTCTTTGTCTTCTACCACCTTCGCTCCAATGTCAAACCTGAAGGCTGTCGTGGACCGCCTTAAAAGCGAAAAGGCCAAAGAACGTCAAGATGGAATAACTGCGCTTCGGTCTACATTTGCCCGCGAAGATGCGGTCTACAGCATCGAAGATGGACGCGGTTGGCTGGTGCTATATCAAGCATTGTTCACGACAGTTAAGATTGAAAAACTTGACACCCTCAAGAAATCGAGCAAGGCAGGGACAGCCGGTGCGGCTGCTCAACGAAGGCTCGTTGAAGCCGCAGCTGCCGTTCGGTGGCTTGTCGAGAGAAGTGTTCACTGCCTCAGCAAAAAGACACTAACACCCCTTCTCGAACACATCACACAAGTGCTGATCCATCGCGGTGAACTATTCTCCCCTGTGGCATTGGACTATCTTAAGACAATCAGAGTGCTACTCTCGTGGACCCCTCACATGGACCATGTCAACTTGGAGACCTGGATGACGCTGGTGGAGATCTGTTTTAATGTTATTTTGGACGACCAGATGGATAAGGAGCTGGTTCCTGCGCGAGAAGAGTGTTCGCCTGGAGAGGATTCGATGTATCGAAGTGCGAGTCCAGAGGACAGGGATGACGATGCAGACGACTTGCCCATTTCCAGTCTTCCGCGGAAGAGGCGTCTCGCCGAGTACCGTGCTACACCAACTCCTGCGGAAAACTCATCTTTGAGACGGTCCGCACGACGTGCTGTTTCTCTCGAGCAAATCGAATGCGCCTCCCTTCTCTCCCTTCTCTTCCGCCATCCAACTGCACCGTTCTTAGCGAGAGTTGATAGAGATGATCCTGACGACAAAGGCAAGGTCATGTCGGTGCCAATCGCCGGTGCCTTGTTTAAACGTATGAAACGGTTCTTGGAGTACTATCCCTCTGACACGTCCCTCCATCATGACTACCTTCTTGCTCTGCAACCATTTTTGTCACAGGTCTCTCTTAACTGCAAGGATGGCGTCGATGATTTGGCTCGTTCTACTTGGGATTCGTTGTTGGGTCTTTGGGGGACGAAAAACAAGCAGCTCAAGGAGAGTCTGATGGGGATTCTCCGGACGCTCTTCCCATTTCTTACGTCAACCCCAAGCGGCCCAGTATATGGGTGGGCTGATGGACTACACAAACTCTGGACTCTTCTCAATGGAGAGGCCGATAGCCGGTGGGGTATCGACAGCCTCTCCCTTGACTCCCTCCGGCTTCATGCCGCTTTCCCGGAGACTGGTGATGGGGAGATTTTCGTTGCGCATACATTCAGAGCGGGATGGAATTTTGATGCCAGCCAAGCCTTGGCTTGGACTGTGTTGGAGCTACAGGCCGACTGCGCTCAGAAGGTAGGTATCCATGTTTTTTCCTGCCAAAGCCACTGACTCCTGCCCTCAGCTGTTCGAATACTCTGAGTCCATTCATCTTGGGACTCCCGATGCAACCTCTTCTGCAGGAAAGAGGGTAAAGCGAGAGGATCCAGTTTCGTCCTTGTTGCATTCAATACGATCGTCGACATCAGCTGATGTTCGCGTCTACAACCTACAAATTTTACTCTTCGTCATTGATCGGCACTGGATGCAACTGCACAGAGCGCTCCAGAAGGAGATTCTCAATATTCTCTTGCAATTTGTTTCCATCGACGAGGTATCTATTCAATCCTGGGTCTTCTTATGCCTTGCAGCCGTAGCGCACTGGGATGGGGAAAGTACCCGACTATCCGGAAACGCTGCTGATCAGGGTGAACCAGCGACCTGGGATTCTACTTGGACACACGCTGTACGCCGTGCTAACGTTCCTGTCGTTTGTAGGGCCGCTTGTCATGCGGCCCATCTCCTCATCGTTCATGCCAAGCACCTTCTCACACCTCATCGTGTCCTAACTGAAATCGAGACCCTCGCGAAGGATCTGGATCTTCAAGGTCCGAGCTTTCCATACGACTCTGTCTGTATGTTTTTAGCGCAATGCTTGCGAGTCGCCAGTCAGGATGTCAGGATGTACCGCATGCAACTGGAGGAGAAAGTCTTGAGCTGGCTCTTAGATAACTGGAGGATCGGTATCGCGACAAGAGGCATTAGTGGCAAGTCCCACCTACCACCGCACACCATCAACGACTTCCTCAATCTCTTGGGTAGCGTGTGTGGATACACACCGCATATTGATTTAATCTGTAAACCATTGCTCCCTGATTGTGAAATAGCCAAGGTCATGGAGGATCAACGTAACACCACAACCATTCGGGACTATTTACTTTTCGCCCGACTTCCAGAAGTCGTCCAATGCAATGGTGAGGTGGCAATTTCCATGTCGCCGGATGAGGTGCCGTCCACGCGATCAGATGGAGAACTTATGTCGCCCAATGGTCGTGAGCGAAGGGTGTCTGCTTTTCTGCAGAAAGCCATGGAGTCTTTAGCTCTGGAGTGGGAGGCAGCCAAGATGAACAACACTCATCCTACCGCCGAGAATGTTCGACAATCCTTCGATGCTGCCATTACTGCTCTCATCTTTGAGTCCCTGCAAACGTCCAACGGAACACGGAGTAACAGAAGGGTCATTCAGTCAGCAGGGAAGGTGGTGATGATTCTTGGACCTCTTTTAACCGACTCCAGATGGACGCCCGAAGAAAGGCTCCTCATTCTGAAAGCCCTCGAGCCACTGGTTCTTGATGGGGATTCGGATGCCAATGACGAAGAGTGTGAAGCGATGATTGCTCCGAGCGATGAGTCTGGAATCAAGTCCTACGTTTTGCATGCTGTACAGACCCGACTTTCTCGTGATGGTCGAGCTCGTGTCCGACGCAGGAGTTTGCAGCGTGTGATTTGGGAAAACGCAGATGTGAGTGGTCTATTCCTTGAGTGTAATGGGAGCTGGCTGATTCGTATTCGATGCTGGTAGATTCAAAATGACTTCGCAGTGGTGTCTCAGAATCTTCAGCAGCTACTGCGCTCACTTATGAATCGAACACCTGAGGACTCAAATACCACGGAACGGGATCATTTTGAACCCATCAGGACAACCCGAGCCTCTCTCCCACAGGATGGTAACGTCCAAGATCACTCTCCTGCTATCTATCGCTTGGTGGGGATGTGTGTTTTCTTTTTATCTGCTACCCCGGTTCTGCAAAGCCCCACTGGCGAGGTCTCTCGGGACAAGGAGCTTGTTAAAGTGGCAACGGACTGCTCTGAAGAGATGCTGCTAGTCCTTGGACCCTCCCTGTTGGCAGTCGTACGCAAGAAGCTGTTGAACCTCAGTACTCATACCTTGGACATATTGTTGCGTAAATGTGCCAATCTTCTCCAACGATATTCGCATGCTGTCAATAGCCAGTTCCATCTCCTCGTTACCGACATTCTGAAATCCACCATGCATATATGGATTCAAAAGTCAGCTGTGGGGTCTACATTGGGAGACCATGTGCTCGACCTTTTAGCCTGGATTGCGGGTATGTCGAAGAAGAAGGCGACGTCCTGGAGAGTTCGTGACCTCGTCGCCCGGTTCATGGTAGAACTGCTCACAAAAGATCCATCTCAATCCTTTTGGCCTGCAGACGATGACGACGAACTGGTCGAGCGGCCATTGAATATCTTGCTGGCATTGAACACAGATGAAGATATTCGTGTTCGCTTCCGTACAGCCGTATTGACAGGCGACCTTTTCGCCCTGAAGGAGGATGGCATCGTTCAGGAATATAAAGACCTCGATGGCTTTTACCAGAATATCAACGATTCCCTTCCAAAGGACGTCGCCCAGTACGTGGACTAGGTATTACAAGGTTGTGGTACTAAAGGCATTTTAGATATGAACACATGCTCACAAGGTCCCTATGCCTGGGTAATGTGATGATCGCTAGCTCATACGTGCGTCGCGGTCCATACTGGCATCTCTTGGAAACTGCTTTCTGTGACCCCCAATATGCGAGTCATATCCAAGCCGTTCTCAGAGGAGCCTCAGAGAGGCTCGGTCTGTCTCCACATGAGCTGTTCGAAGCTTACGCATCTCAAATCGCATTCTCCATCCGGCAAAACTTTTTTGACATCTTGCGGTTGCCCCACAGTTTACTTGGGTACTCGAATCGACGCACTTTCGCAGACACAGCATTCCCATTATTTACACCCGCAAATTTGGCGGCGAACAACAATGTAGACGCGATGGCTCATGGCCAAACACTCTTTCACAACCATTGTACGACTATCCAAAAGACCATATCCCAAGGTCTTCTTGTCTGCGCTGGAGAACTGGTTGGGTCACAGCTCGTCCATATCGTGGATCGCAATCAGGGAGACGACAGGACAACTGCACAGCACCTGCGAGACGCTCTTGTCTCAATAGGTATGGAATTAACTTCCCAGGACGCGTTCAATGATCGCGTGAAGGATAACGCCGCTAGCATCGCCGTATCTATCATTCGATCGCTTGGTGATCAAGACTTTTCAGAACAGGGTGCCATCGTGAATGCTCTTCACACTGTCGAGTCCGCTGATGCAGCACGTACCTTCCTATTTCTCAACCAATACCGCCGCTTGGATGATTTCAAGTATCATCCGCCAAACCTTCCCCGTTTCGGCACCAAAACGATTTTGCGATCTTTGCAGTGGTGTTTAGCGTCTGCCACACCAGAGCATGTAACTGCAATTTCGTTCCACGCGCTCCATCAACTATTTTCTGATCTCCACTCGACGCCGTTTGTTAATGAGCAGCTCCGCTTACTCAACGGAATCGCACTGCTGGTTTCGATTCGATGTCATGACTTTAAAGACCCAACGCTCTTGCACTTGTTCGTCCAGAAATCCAGCTTATTACTAGCGCAAGCCGACCTGGTTCCAGCTGCCCAGTCATTTCTTCAATGGGGCTTCTCTGTCTATCGAAAAACGCAACAGGCTGACCCGAGACTGCCAGCCATCTTCATCCGCATCTGCACCCTAATCAACGACCAGCGCTTAATTTCAAGTGTTGACTCATACTCAAAAATGAAGGAACAACTTTCTGGTTGGCTCGATCATCAAGCCTTGTTGTTATCAAAGAACGATAAGATCAAACCGTTGATATTGAAAGCCTTGCCGGCATGGTCACATCAACCGTCTTCTGAGCTCGCAGAAGTTGTTGAAGAGATTGGGACTCGTAATTTATCTCTCACTCTCAGTGACCATCGTATTTCCTCGAACAAGTTTCGACTCGTGCGTCAGTTGCACCGTCTGGCGGAACAGCACGTAGACAGTCGGGAGCAATTTGCGACCACGGATTTTTGGCGACTGAAGGAGCATATCCCCCCAAGAGAGCAGCTCTCTCGCGAAGACATCGATGCGTTCGCGTCCTTGTTGGTAGCAAATGTTGGAAATATCTATAGCTTCGGGAGCGAACCCTCCGACCCACAAACACTTCGGGCTAGACACCGCAGGGGAACGCGCCACCAAGAGGGCATGCAAGCAGAACCTTCACCTCAGCGTGCTATCATACAGTCTTTACTTGCAATGCTCGATGACAACGTGCCTTCTGATGACAACTTGGTGTACCTCACTCTGCGATCCCTAGTGTCTGCTGCACGCTCTGAAATCCTTGAATTCCAATTCTGGTCCAATGAATACCACACAACGCTCGAATACTTTCGACATTTCCCCGTAACTACTGTCGTGCGACCGACGTGCTCCCTGGAGAGCCTGGATAGCACATTGCCTCAGAACTCAGAGTTTTCACAGTGGATTTGCTCAATCACTACCCATTTGAGCGACGTTTTGTCATCCACCCATGTCTTCTATGCCCAGCTTGCTCCTCTTTTGGCCAGGAATACCACTTTCGCCGAGGATGTCCTACCTGTTCTTGTCCATACGTTGCTTCAAGCAGACATGAGTCAAATGACTCGTGTATCTACGAAGAAACACCTATCAGACTACTTCACATCTGTCCTGCGGACCGAAGATGTTAGTCACTCTTGCCTACGCGCAATAGTTGACGTCATTCTTCATTTGCGTAACTTCGCACCCTCCGGTTCCACTGATTGTCTCGCGTATGACAAATGGCTGGATGTGGACTTCTATCTCCTTGCGAAGGGCGCAGTCACTTGCGGCTCATACACAACTGCTCTCTTGTTCCTGGAATTGGCATGCGAGCACCAACAGTTGGACATGGGGTCAACTGGAGACATCGAACATCTACTATTTGCGATATATAGTCACATCGACGAACCTGATGGATTTTACGGTATCAAAATCACAGACTTACGCCATTTTCTTATCAAACGATTCCACCACGAGAAGCAGTGGGAGAAGGCATTTCATTTCCACGGCGCTGCTCTTGAAACCAGCAATCACAGGTCAGCCGACGTAGATGGCCTCCTTCAATCATTCCATGCTTTTGGGTTTGATCATCTTGCGATTCGTACTCTGCAAAGTTCTCAGGGCCATTTTGATTCTGACCAAGAGACATCGGCTATGACGTACCAGCTAGGGTGGCGTACGGAGACTTGGGACCTACCCGACAGTGGACAACAAGATTCAACCACTGCGCTGTATCGTGCCCTAAAGGCCGTTCACCGTGAAAGAAATTCCCAAGTCGTCGATGCCACTGTCAACCGAGCCCTATATGATATGATGGAACTTTTGCGTAGGCTCGGTAACGAGGATATTACTGGGATCAGAGAAGTCGGTAGAAATATCATGTGTCTTAGCCAATTAACACAGTGGCGAAGTGGCAAGATCCAAGAGCACCTCAGTTGCAAATCATCGGATGCCCGGGCTTTCTCCAGCCTTGCCGAAATAGATCCGGAATTCGAGTCAGCCCTTCTGATTCTTCAATCCTTTTTCATACTGAAGCCTACGATTAGATTCCTGGATCTTGAGCGGATCCTTGCTACAAGAATATCTCTCATTCGCTCAACAAGACAAAAGGAAGAGCGTAGACAAATCGGCAATCTTGTCAGTCCCTTCTTTCGGACTCTTGTTGATTTGGAAAAGCGCTGCCTCGTACGACTCTCCGTGGCTTCCCGGAAATCCAACCAGCTTCAGGTTGCTTTGAACTCAATTGTGAAAGCTCAAGAACTCGAGAAGGCCCCATCCTACGAAGTCTCTCAAGAGTTTGCGAACGTCTTATGGCTCCAGAAGGAACAAAAACTCGCTGTTCAGTTTCTAAGAGACCTCCAGAATAAAACATCTGGGTTTGGTTCTGAACCAACGGTCGAGAAAGCCCTCTCCATGGCTCGTCTTGTAAGCATAGCAATTTCAGTCAATTTATTTTTAGTGACTTGTGGCGCAGGGATCATGGGCATCAGAGGCGTGTATGGAAAAGCCAACTGATATCAAAGAAAAGTTCTTTGATACCGCTATCCGGATAGCAACTCAAATTGAGACACAGTTGCCCAATCGCAAAGACGCCTGTGCGAGCGTTTATCATAAGTGTGCACTCTTCGCAGAGCACCAATACCATTCCATTCTTAAGTCGCCGGACGCAGTACGATGGAAAGTCTACGTGGAGAGGAAAAGGCAAGAGATCAAACAGAGGGAGAGCCAGCTTCAGAGAGCGCAAATGGGCAGCAATGACTATGATGTTCTTCGGGAGGCGCAAAAAAACGCAAGGATGCTTCTAGCGGAGGACGAATATGCTTACGAGCGACACAATGGATCTTTGGTCACCTTTCTCGAGCTGGCCATTGACATGTACTCGCGTTGCCTTGCCGCATCTGACATCTTCGATGACGATGTCCCAATTCGCTTCAGTTCGCTTTGGTTTGCAAACTTCGACGACAAACGTTTGCAGGGCAGGATGAAGGGCGCAGTTGATCGCATTCCATCGAGGAAGTTTGTGTTTTTATCTCACCAACTATCTGCCCGGATATCTCATCCTGTCCTTGGGGAGTTGCCACTGAGTCAGCAAATTCTTCAGCAATTGGTACTCCGTATGTGTCAAGAGCACCCGTTCCACAGTCTCTACCAAGTATATTGCATACGTCCAGAGGGCTCGTCTTCACAATCTGTCAGGAGATCATCTTCACGGCTCGAAACACCCTCTTCGCAAGTTGATCGAGCATATGCAGCCTCCGCTATCTTTGGACAGCTTCTTAGTGATCCCCAGTACGCTGACAGAACCAAGGTGATCGAAAAGGTGTGCGATGTCTCCCTACAGTGGGCCAAGTATCGCGTCAAGGACAATCGCACCCTCAAAAAGATCAAAGGTGTATACCAAATGCCTGAAGGAGTTCTAATCCGCCATCTGCGCGATGTCCGTGTGCCGGTGTTAACCTCTCATCCGGCTATTGATCTTACGCTCAAATATGATAATTGCGTTTGGATTAGTCACTACGATACAAATTTCGTAACTCCCGGAGGTGTCAACCTCCCGAAGGTCACCACTTGTTATGGTTCCGATGGGCAGAGGTTCAAACAACTGGTAAGTCACAGCCCAGTAGATGTCGCATCCAAGTCTGAGTCGCTTTTGTTAGTTTAAAGGAGAGGGAAATGATGACATACGACAAGATGCAGTCATGGAACAGGTCTTTGGGCTAGTGAATATCCTTCTCCGCTCTGACAGGGAGACAAAGCGCCGCGACCTCAAGGTTCGGGGATATACTGTATTACCATTGGCAGCCCAGGCTGGCGTGATAGAGTTTGTGGAGAACACCACTCCCCTGCAGGCTTGGTTGCAAGCTGCTCACAACAGGTGTGTTCCTTGTTCTCCATTGGACTGGTGGGAATTGACACCTGCACCCAGGTATCGGCCAAATGACATGGATCATCGCCAGGCCGCCGCCTATCTCAGGCAGACGCGGGAGAAATGCCACGGAAATACAGACGCCCTAGTGAAGGCCTTCACCGACATTTGCCAGCACACACAACCTGTCATGAGACACTATTTCACGGAGAAATCCAAAACTCCCATCACGTGGTTCGCGATGCGGCTCCACTACACCCGGAGCGTTGCGACGACGTCTATCGTGGGACATGTACTTGGTCTAGGAGATCGGCATGTCTCAAACATATTGCTGGACAACGGAAACGGGGAGGTTGTTCACATTGATTTTGGGATTGCCTTTGACCAGGTACGGACTATACTCACGGCTATGTTAGAATGGTCGCTAACAAGCCGATAGGGAAAGCGTTTGCGTGTTCCCGAGCATGTCCCATTTCGCATGACGCGTGATATGGTTGACGGGATGGGCTATTCAGGCACGCAAGGTGTATTCCAGCGCTGCGCAGAGGAGACGCTACGCGTCCTCCGCGAACAATCGGACGTTATTATGACGGTGCTCGAAGTCTTTAAACATGATCCTCTTCATTCATGGTGCGTTTTCACCGCGGGATTGCTTACCGTGATCCTGTTCTGATCTGGCTTCTCTTAGGACAGCGAGCGAGCTGAGGCTAAAAAAGATCCAAGAAAGCACCACCGAGCTTCGCCTCGACCCTTCAGCAGGCCAGTTTGACCTCGACCTCAAAAGCGGAACAGACGAAGCAGCTGACCGAGCACTGAGTTCCGTCGCACGCAAGTTGGACAAGTCGCTCAGTGTAGAATACACTGTCAATGAGCTCATCGCAGAGGCAAAGGACATCGTTAATTTAGCGACAATTTATCATGGTAAGATAATCACTCAGTTTAGGATATTGTCGACTGATCATCCTTGGGTTTCCACAGGCTGGAGTCCTGACTATTAGATTCTACCTTTCCGAAGGAGGGGCATACTTCATGTGGTACAATTCTCGATGGCTACGTTTTGCTACACATTCTGTAGCGATATACTATTTACTCCCATCGCAAAAATATTATTTTATCGTTACATTGCCATGTAGGCATATTTCCTAGTCCTAGTACTACCAGGGCCATATGGCGGCTGATCACAGAGTCATTAATGGAGACGGTGTGGATTGTGGATTCACTTACCTGGACCATCATAATATGATCCTCAGTGATCATAGTGGCATCCCAACCATGCTTGTTGGGTATCAGGTTCAGAGATGCTTCACGTCCTGGCAAAGACGTAACGACGTCCGCTCTGAACGGGTTGCGTCCTCCGCTAATCTTTGTCCCCTCCATAGCTTTCCAACGTAAATGAGGATTGGCAGTATTCACGTCCTTTCTGGTTGCGTGAGGATTTAAGTCGTACACGCTCGCGGTCTCTCCGTGATCTGGACTATGAATGAATTTCATCCCATAAGAATGGCATACCCAAACGTTCGAAGGCTTGATATCGAGCATGCGTGACCCTGTCTCTCCCCAAGACTCCCATCCTACATACTTTTGCGGACTGGAAGAGACACACGAAACTTGATGGAGTATGGTTGAACGAGGAACCAAAAGTACGACGGCCGACACATCGTCGTCGTCCGTATCCATGGAGTAGCTCAATGTGACCGTGAATAGAACGTCTGTGGACGCGGTGAACGGAGCTGCGGGTATGTTGGGGGACGTTGAAGTCGGTGAGGGTTCCGAAATGATTAATACGCCTTCTACATCAGCACGAAGTATCGGGAGCCGCAATTCACATAGGTATTGAACGTCTTCTGCGGAAGACATAGAATTGCCAGGGGTCACCGCAAGAACCCTGAGTGAAACTTGTCCACCGTGATCTACGAATGCCACTAGGAGCAGCTCATCCGATATGAAGGTGAAAGAGTGGATCTCGGGGCACCGAATAAGCTGGCCCACAACCGAAATCAATTTAACATTTCACCGAGGATGTGTTAAATACCATTATTTGACTACCGGTTCTCCAGTTCCAGATAGCAAGAACTGCGGTTGTTTGGCGGAACACCATGTCATCGAACAAGATACCCACATACGGGCCACAGACACGTATCAAGAAACAAGCGCGAATTTGTTGACTGAAAAACTCTGGCGTGATCCTGGGACACGTCGCCTTGGGATGCACTAGACCAGTGGTACATGAACGTAAGTGAACATGACACATTGCATGCATCCTGTGTTGTTGTTAGTGTCATTGGGGTTTCAACTAGGAAAAGGGATATGTATATCTCACACTGGATCACCACCAAGCTCGATGGCAACAAGGAGATCCTGGGACATATCAATTGTGAAGTCGCGGATCCGAAAGTCAGTGCGTGTGATCCATCTGCGCTCCAGAATACCCTTGACGCTGCACGGCATTTGGACACAAGATATTCCACCATCGGGACCAGATTGTGCCAAGATACCACTAACAAGATCCCAGGCCTGTCCTCCTTTCCTGGGGATTTGTCCATGGGTTGGAAAATGTAAGTTGTTCCATGCGTCAGTGTATCTTCGTATCGCCTCCAAGCGGGATGGCAAGTCCCAATTACAGTGCTTGACATCGGACATCAGCCCTGAGAACAAGCATATCTTGTACAACAAAGAGGAGCTTTGTTGTATAATGGATTGCAACTGCTTGCAGACCTGAACGAAACGTTAGACGACTCACTGTGGTCACCGCATCAGGGAGGTGATCATGAGTTACCTGCATGCATATCAGCAGCGATGGGACGTCTAATTCGTCCAAAATCAAGGCGATTAATTCATTCGGGATAGCCTGGAACGACGACATGGGAACATTGCAACTTCGAATGGGATTCGAAATCGAATCTAAGGTAAAGTCATTGTTTGGTTGTATTTGGCATCCAGTCTCCTTCTGCTTCCTGCTTTGTGATTGCATATCCGTGAGTCAACATCATGGACACCTCCAAGTTCCATGACATGCTCATTGTGCGCGGATTCGTTACCCTCTAACCAATAAACCAGTGACATGCACGTTTTAGTAGTAGCATCCTGTCGGCTGGGATGATGTCTAACTGCTTTGCCCAAGGACTTGGTAAACGATACTTGAATTTTGAACAGGTGAGTCTCTTTACAATGACTGACTATGTCTTCTATTAGCTAATGAATACTTCGTATCTTAATCCGTGGTGTTCTGTCACATTATCAGCACACTTAGAGTCAACCGAACTCTGAGGACTCCTACAATGTAGCTATACATGCTACATTTGTTCTATAATTAGGGCCCCTTCCCTTCAATGCTTCAACCATTAAAGAAAAGGCTGTTTGATATTGTCTGGTCACATTGCCATGTAGGCATATCTCCCAGGCAGATGGTTCGACTGACCGACGAATTATTGATGGAGAAAGGGTGTTGGTTGTGGATCCACTTACCTGGACCATCACAACATGATCCCCAGTGATCATGGTGGCTTCCCAACCATGCTCGTTAGGTATTAGGTCCAGAGATGCTTCACGTCCTGGCAAAGACGTAAACACATCTGTACTGAACGGGTTGCGTCTGCCACTAATCTTCGTCTCCTTCTCCATGGGTTTCCACGGTAAGTCAGGACTATTGGCAGTATTCACGACCTTCCTTGTCGCGTAAGGATTTAAATCGTAAAGGCATGCGAAAGCTTCGCCATCTCGACTGTGAACGAATTTCATACCATAGGAATGGCATACCCAAACATCTGAAGGTTGTATATCAAGCATGCGTGACCCTGTCTCTCCCCAAGACTCCCATCCTACATACTTTTGCGGACTGGAAGAGACACACGAAACTTGATGGAGTATGGTTGAACGAGGAACCAAAAGTACGACGGCGGACTCAACGTCCATACCTATGGCGTACCTTAATGTGACCGTGAACAGGATGTCTGTGGACGAGCAGGTGAATGGAGCCGCGGATAAATTGGAGACAGTCGACGCCGGTGTGGGTTCCGAGATGATCAATATATCTATACCTTCCGCAATAGCTCTAAGCCTCGGGTATCGCAATTCACACAAGGGCTGGACGTCTTTTGCAGAAAACACAGGGTTTCCAAGGGTCACTGAAAGAACCTTGAGCGAAACTTGCTCGTCCGAATCCAAGAATGCCGCTAGGAACACCTCGTCTGACATGAAGGTGAATGAACGGAACTCGGAGCCATGGATGACCTGGTCCAACCAAAGTCAGCTTGACGTTCCACCAAGAAGTGTTAAGTACCATTTTTGGAATACCAGTTATCCAGTCCCAGATACCAAAAACGTTTGGTTTTCGGCGCCTAAAGAACAAGATGCCTACATGTGGACCACAGACGCGTATTAAGAAAGAGGTGGGAAACCGTCGGTTGAAAGCGTTGGCTGTTATCCTGGGATGGGTCGCCTTGGGATGGACCGAACCAGTGGTACAAGAGCGTAAGTGGACGATGCACCTGTATCGTTCCTGTTACTGGGGTCCCAACTAGTAGGAAAAGATATGTATCTTACTCATCACCACTAAACTCAATAGCAACAAGGAGGTCCTGGGATATATCGATCGTGAAGTCGCGGATTTGAAAATCGGTGGGCGCAACCCATCTGTGCTCCGGTATGCCCTTGATGCTGCATGGCATTTGAACACAGGATATTCCACCATGGGGGCCGGCTTGTGTCAAGATACCACTAACGATATCCCACGCCTGACCATCTTCCATGAGTATGTGTTTGCGTGTTGGAAACTGAAGGTTGTTCCATGCGTCAGTGTATCTTCGTATCGCATCCAAGCGCGATGGCATATCCCAATTACAATGCTCCACGTCGGACATCTGTGCTGAGAATGAAGAGATCTTGTACAATAAAGCGGAGCTTTGTAGTACAATAGATTGAAACTGCTTGCAGACCTGGACAAAATGTTAGATCACTCACTTCGGTTGGGAGTGATCAAAAGTCACCTGCATGCATCTCAGCAAAGATGGGACGTCTAGTGCATCCAAGATCAAGGATGTCAATTCATTCGGGAAAGGGAATGACGACATGGAAGGGTGTAATGAAACACCGAGTCAGTTAGACGTCCAGCGAAGAGTCGGTTGTTTGGTTGTGTTGGGCATGTAAGAGATTGCCTTCACTGAGGCTAATGGGTCAGCCGAGCTTCCAAGACGGATCAGCAGCGGGGCTGTAGTAGTTGGGTCCTATTCCTCTGTGCGGGCGTGATTGGGGGATGTCTGAGCCTGAGGATGTATGCACTAAAGCCTCAGATATTGGGAACGGTACGGGTCGTTGTTTGGTTATGTTTGGCATCCATGGTTTATAAACCTTTCCTTTCTCCCGCGATATGGTTATGGCCTCTTTCTGCCCGGACAGCTATTTGATTCCACTCTGTACCGGTTCTGGTGATGGGCCGATATGAACGGTATTTCCATGTCTTACGATGTGGAAATGGGCAGTTGAGAAGTGCGGATTTTGTTTCAAGTACAGTCTGTCATGGTTATGCTCTGCCCTACACTTTTTTGTCATGTAAAATTTTTCCTATGTAAAAGTGTATTGATCACGTGAGGCGCCTCCGTCGCGTCAGATCAAACGCGCTCTTTTGCCTAAGCGTTGTCACTCGAGTTCCACAGCCTGTACTTCACCATGTCTCAGCCCAAGTCATCGTTATCAGGCCTCCGGACGGTGAAACGCGACTTCTCCGACGCAAAGCCTTCTGATGAGCCAATATCATGGCCAAGGACACAGCCAAACGGGAACGGGAAGGAGCAGCGTTTGAAGGATATTCAGGCAGGCATCGAACAACGCGGGGCTGCTGCCCTACTACAAAGCTACACGAACGTCACTGCCGCATATATGGGTAGCCAGAGCAAACGCCCACTTCCAGGGACCGCAGACGAACCACCTACGAAGAAGCGACACCTGCCTCCCGGTTGGGATGATACCGATCCTTTCATGACTTCCTCCAGCCTTACTAGAAATTCGTCGACAAAGTCGTTGATTTCGTCTATGTCGCGGTCTCTTACGGTCTCTACAACGTTGACCTCCAAGCCTCCGTCGTCTAAACCAAAGATGGTCCTCAGTGCAGAGCAGACCCATATTCTGAAACTTGTCGAAGAAGGAAAGGGTATATTCTACACAGGCAGTGCCGGTATGTGGAGCTGCCAGTGTCTACTCTATGCATTCATATGTTCGTTTACTAGGCACAGGAAAGTCGGTTCTTCTCCGGGAGATCATAAAGTGTCTTCAGAAGCGTCATGCTTCATCACCAGATGCCGTGGCTATCACCGCTTCGACTGGTACGTAATGCACTCTATCAAAGCATTCTTTTCATCTACTTTTTACTTCAGGTATCGCTGCGTGTAATATCGGCGGAGTCACTATCCACTCCTTTGCGGGCATTGGCACTGGCGAAGGCAATATCGAAGATCTCATGACCAAAGTGCGCAGGAATAAGAAAGCAAATCCACGGTGGGCACGTACAAAAGTCCTCATCATCGACGAAGGTACAGAATTTGTCCTTTCACTTTTTCTCTGGGTTGATCATAGTCTAGTTTCCATGATCGACGGTGACTTGTTTGACAAGCTCGAGGAGATCGGTCGCCGGATGCGCAAGTCGAAGGATCCTTTTGGAGGAATACAGGTTCGACAACTGGCCCAACTGTCTTCGCTGGTCTCATGTCCAGTGGCAGGTCGTTGTCACTGGCGATTTCTTCCAGTTACCCCCCGTTACAAAGGGTAGCAGTGTGAACATCAAATTCGCATTTGAAGCTGAATCCTGGAATCAGGTTATAAAGCGGACGTTCAACCTGACCAAAGTCTTCAGGCAAAAGGATCAAGGTTCGTACCTTTTGCAACTGTATGTGAACTGCGCATATCTTGACTCTCCTTCTAGAATTTGTGGATATGCTTAATGAAATGCGCTTCGGAATACTGTCTCCGACCTCAATAGCGCGGTTCAGGAGCCTATCTCGCAATGTACAATATGATGATGACATTGGACCCACGGAACTGTAAATTCTTGTGCACCTTGGTATGAATTCCTCGCTCATTCATGACGTGTAGGTTTCCTCGCCGAGACGACGTAGAGCGATCTAACCAATGTCGCATGGCCTCGCTTGCCACGGAGGAACAGGAATACATTGCTACTGACGGTGGAACGGTCGCCGATCGTGACCAGCGGGATAAGATCCTGTCAAACTTCATGGCACCAAAAAAGCTTCTGTTGCGCGGTGGGGCACAAGTGATGCTTACTAAAAATAAGGACGATACCCTTGTGAACGGCAGTATGGGCAAAGTTATGCGCTTTGTCCAGGAACAGTACTACGGGACCGAATTTGACGACGGTTTTGGGAGTGGAAGGCCGAAGTGCGAGAAGCAGAAACCCCCTACGAATGACATGTTTTGTCCTGTCGTGGAGTTTTTGCTTCCTAATAAGACGAGACGCGAGTGTCTTATCAAGCCTGAAACCTGGAAAACGGAGCTTCCAAATGGGGAAGTGCAGGTATCGAGGATACAGGTAACTATAGCTCTCTGCAGGTAGTTGAAAACGGTTTAACCGTTTCATAGTTACCGTTGATTCTGGCTTGGGCAATGAGTATCCACAAATCTCAAGGACAGACTCTGGAGCGGGTTAAGGTAGACCTAGCAAGGGTGTTTGAAAAAGGTATGAAAAAGGGCAACCTCCCATGCTTCCTTCCCCTGACTCGATGTTACAGGCCAAGCATATGTTGCATTATCCCGGGCGACGTCCTTGGATGGCTTACAAGTGCTCAATTTTGATCCCAAAAAAGTATGTGAAGTTCCCTTGATCCCCACATCTGCTGAGAATTCCGTCGCTAGGTTAAAGCTCACCCCAAAGTAGTGGCATGGAGCAAGACGCTAGAAACGATTGCTGTCAATTGATGCTTACCCATGCCTGACAATTAAGGGCAGTCCACGGAAGTTCATTTATCCATAATGTGTACAATATTATACATTATTGTGTGAGCAGCGTTGCCGTTGCCTGTATTCATACCCATACCCACCATCTGGGATCTAGCACCACTTCCACTATGTTTCTGCAATTCAAAGGAACACATGCTGCATGTTCATTACACAAATGTACTAGAAATTATCGAATGTCCGTTCACTTGTGGGCCTCAAGCCGCTGACCGTCTTAAGGACTACATTATGCATACTTCTAAAATGAACTGTTGGGACGTATCAGACGACAGCTAATTCGCACGAGATTGAACGCACTATATGTAGTAGAATGCGCTCTACGACGCTCAAAGTGGCAAGACTGGTAGGAATCGATCTCATGTGCCGCCCGCAGATCTCGTCCCACCTTGTGCCCGAGTTAGCAAGCTGACGAACATCGACACTTGAACGCAAATAGTACCTGTGCCAAATTAGAGGTGCTCTTCGTCACGTTCTTCAATCGTGGCTAAGCGAGTAAGGGATACTGGAGAGGGCCATTCTGTACGAACGCGTGCTAGATGTATTTCTTCATATTCGCCCGAGCTCTTCTCGTGCATCTCGTTATCAGGAATGGAACTGAGATGGCAAGCCGATAAGTCAGAGCCAATCTTTTTGTGGGACGTCCTGGCATCCAGGTCGTCGTGATATCGGGAGGAGATGCAGGAAACAAGTCTACGCAGTGCGCGCATGAACAGATTTTCCCTGGTGTGGATAGAAGACTGTTTTGTGCATGAGAGTGTGGTAGATGAATTGGATTGCAGGCGCAAGTTTCCTGATGTCCGCAAAAGGAACAGATGCGAGGGCCGCGTAGATGGATGGCTGTATGGCGTTGGTGAAGTACAGCGGTCGATGATGCGCTCCATCTCGTCAGAGTAGCCTCGGGAGTGGGATGGCTCTGGGGTGGCCGGGCCCCGTGGTTGCCATAAAGATGCGCGGCGCGGCGGGAGTGGGGGCGGAGAAGGAAGTGTGGCTTTGCGGGGACGGCTGGAAACGAGGGAAGGTGCCATGAAGGCTCTTTTGTGTCAGAGAGGGAGGGTGGGAGGCTGAAGTGCTGTCTGGGCGTCAAGCCCGGACGACGTTGGGGAGGAGGGCTTTGGACAATACAAGCTGCCTATACGGCTGTCTGGGGGGGTGGAATATCGTGGTTCAACATCAACGAGGGTACATACAAACGAGGGCTCGAGCGTTCCGCTTTGAAGTGCCCGCGTCGGTCGACCCTTTCGCCTACTAGCGACTTACTCAGCCCCTGCCAATCAAGTCGAGGCCCCACCCAAGCGAAGAGTAAGTGGTCCCTTCCACCTCAGTGACTGCCTCCACCGAGTTCGTGATTCGGGCACTACCCCGAATTACGAAGTCGAGGTGGTCCGCCATGCCTTGAAGGTTCCGAACTCGGGGACGACAGCGACAGTGGAAAAGCGAATTGGCGATCTCCATTTACGTAAACAAGTGGTTTTGTGTTCCAAAAAGGAAAGTGTTGAAATCTGCTCTTTTTGTCTCGAGATTGCCTCCGTTTGGATTCGCAGTGGAAGACAAATAATGTGTGCTTCCCCGCAGCCGGAGTCCATTGTCGGTTCTTCTATGGCCCACAGGCATATAAGACGGGTCGACTGGCCCAGCTTCATCCCCCGCGATTTTCGCTTCTTCACAACCCACCCTCACTACTCCTTGTGCTCCGGAAGCATCGCAGGCCATCCGATCGTTTCATTCGTCTGGGACAACCATATATTCATCAACCCATCTAGTCTCCCATCTCATCGCAATGTCTCCAGTCGCGATATCCGCTGTTGCTTCCCCATGCAGCGTTCTTTTCCCCCGCGAGTCCTGGTTCGTGCATTCAAAGCCGATGTAAGTATCTATCGATCCCTCGTTAGTCGACCTCTGATAATCTTGGCACACAGACGAAAGACCCGCCTGTCATGCACAAAATACGTCGAGCGCCAGGCCATCAGGGCATGGAAGCGCATGACGGGCGCTGCTCACAGACATCAGCGCGCATCCATGATGCCAAACGGATTCATTCTCGTCACCTCTCGTCGCCGCAGCGTAATGTTCGCGTAATTGCGATAGACCTGGACTCTTTGTTATTTCATTAGACTAGACAGCGCTGTGCGCTTCCCTCACTTGTCAGGACACTTCCATTCCATCATCTTGTATTCTCGCGCTGGGTAAGGACAGACTCTTGCCGTTTTGCCATCTGTTTCCCTAGGACGTTATTTTCCTCCTTTTTTGTGATGGACACACTTACATTATCATGGCTCCTCTTGCTGTAATCCTTTCTAACCTGTATCCTGAATCTCTTGTAAAAAATATGCCGTATTGCAGTTCCCCAAAATCATGGGGCCACCCAAATTCAAACTCTACTGGCATCACCCTCCATTTACAACTAAGCCAGGTACACCATACAGCACCTACCAGTGACTCTGATCCAGAAAGCATACCTCAGATGGCGTTAGCTCTCTTGGTGAACGAGGCGTTTTGACTCTTGAGAAAAAATTAGGGACACTCGAATACAAATCTAAGTACACAGTAAGGATTTGTGCCAATACAAAATCTGAAAGACGTACGAAGTCATACACGCTTTACATACTTATTTGAACGCGTACGACATGTACGTCTGCCAGATACCGGCCAGTCAATAAAACACAACTGTAATCGCATTCCCCTTTTTGTAAATCTGTTCAGAATGCACTGAACGATACGGACCAAGGACTCACCGCACAAACACACTTGATCAAGTAGAATTGCAAGGTCAGCCAAAGTACATCTGCCAATATTAGTTGGATATAGGTGCCGGTAAGATATGATTGGATGTCCATTGAGGTATACCATACTATACATCAGAGTTCAAGTAAAAACAACCAACAGACCACCCCGGGAAGGCTCCGAAATGATCATTCGACTGGTTCACAGTCAATACAATACCTTCACACACCCACTAGAGTCACTTACAGCACTCTGAGGAACGTTGGACACCGTCTGCAACGCCAGACCGAGATCATGAATCCATACTTCAACTTATCATTGTCCGCACACACTTGCTTGGCCCTAGCGTTCGGCACGGAGCTCCGCGATCTGGGCATGGGAACGAGCAAGGGCCCGTCGGGCTGACTTCAGTTCACGCCGTGCCCTTGCTAACTTCCTCCGCAGCTCGTGGTTCTCGACCCCAGCTTGTCTAGCCTACGTATTATTAGGACGACCATCATTATCTCGGGTAAACATTAGTTACTTGCTTACCCTTTCCAGATTGTCGTGTAAAGATCGCCCAATGAAGCCAGAAGCCCTCGAATGTGGCATTCTGCTGAAACCATTTTCCTACGTTCTCAACTTCCTCGCACTGTCCTGGCATGTGATTGTCCATATCCACGGTGTCATCATCATCCTCAGTCGCGTCTTCCATTTCCGACACGAGTGATGGGCTAAGGCATGGATTACGCGCTGTTCGGCGCAAAATGGACTCGGGTGTATTGTACCAGATGTTTGCCACCCCCAGAAATCGTTGAGCGGACCCAGATGATCTGCTACAGCGCCCGATTACAAGGCATCCAGTGTCGGAACAGGGTCTCGATGGCAAGTCCAATTCAAACTCGCGATGGAGTATAAGGGGCATTTACGGGCACGGAGATATTGGACTCCCCTTCCTCCGGTCCCGCATTGAATGCTTCAGGATCTTCGGTGGCCATACTATGACCCTTATGTGAATTACAGTCAGTACGTGGAATCATGTAAACAATAAAGTTAAACGGACGCTTCTTCGGATTCCCCATTCATGGGTTCCTGAGCCTCGCCTTCGTAGTTGGCTTACTGCCTTATGGTAAAAAGTGACGCTTAACGAGTGCCAAAGTTCCCTTGGTATACGGTGAGGTCTATAACGTCTGGGTACGCGCGCATTGTCTGGACAGAGGCTGCAAGTCTGCACGGGCATATATGAGCATTTCCATCGAATGGCATACTACCGTGTATCGACTTTTGGCGCGCCTCCGGAAGAACAGTAATTGTTTCAATTTGTCGAGGGGAGCCTTTGCGATATCGCAACTCTCGATGACCAAGATCGGCCTGATGAAAAGGCTTGTGTTTTAACCAATTCTCACACACCCCTGTGTCCTGAAGGATATTGCGAGCATCCAATGCATTTGTCTCCTTTCTCCACATCCTAGTATCCGTCTCCCGTCGATTCACTGCAAGATTTACACAGCAATGAGACCGGGAACGTACCAGTCGTGTTAGAAGGAAGCATACTTCTGTTGATCAATTGCTCGAAATCGATTTGCACGCGATCATCGTCGGGGCCACCAACGCCAGTCGCAGCAGACTCCCCGCTGGCTGATTTCTCATCAACAATGTAAGCCACTTCAGCCCATAGCCCCGTGGACACGTCGGTTAGGAAAGGATGACACCGCCTGCACGTGTACCAGCTTCGCGTGATGCGGTGTGAGGGAGAACGATGCTGGTGTCCTTGAAGTATTTGAGGGGACGCGGTGTGCCGGTAGCTTTGCGCCTGGTGCTTTTTCGCCACCCAGAAGTACCAGCCCAAAGTTTTCCTTACTAGTCGCGCCATATTCGTATGCAGTGGACAGTGGGAGATCCGCACTCCCACTTGCCCTCGTCACATGCCACCATCCCTCTCTATCAGACGCGTTTCCGGAGGTGTTCTTCGCCAAGTTACTGTTGCTGTTCAAACGCACAACATGAATGAGAAACCGTGGGGCGAAGGAGAGCACAGGAAGGCGAGGGGGTACCGCCACACACGGAGAAGCGACAATGGAGGAAATGACAACGGCGAGTGGGAGAACACGGGAGTGCTCGACCCGTATCGCAAGGATTATGAGGGAATGTCTGCGTACCCCTACTCCAGCTCTTGCTGCAGGGACAGGAGCGAGAGCGGGCCAGGCCCAAGTGGGCAGAGCACAGAAGCTGTTCTAACTCCCTCGTTTCTGGACGTATTTTGCGCGTATGCTTGGGGATGAACACTTGTTGTAGATCGCGGTGGCGGCGCAGGTGTTGTACGGTGCGTCTCGTCTTGGTTCGTGCCTTTTTCTTTCTGGTCTGATTCGGCGATGTGCGGGATCTCTTCACATAGCCGCGCTGGACATGGCCGGTCTCGAAGCGGGGGCACATCTGGGGAAAGCAATGGAGCATGCTCCTTGAACTGCTGTACGTACCTGGCACAGTTGGCGTGGACAGTAGCGCTGCTAGTGTCGCATCTGGACTCTTGGGCAGTGGGAACAACTACACCTGGAACGAAAGCAAGCCAGAATAGGAACGGGGAAGGCGCACAGAAGAGGATGCGCATGTTTGGGGGCAGA
>Ga0307518_10000082_pt1 | contig 65647 bp, 45 predicted proteins | sample 25_EM_MG_FD_203889 | JGI IMG/M metagenome (GOLD analysis project Ga0307518, IMG submission 203889) | Populus trichocarpa ectomycorrhiza microbial communities from riparian zone in the Pacific Northwest, United States - 25_EM | ecosystem: Host-associated > Plants > Roots > Unclassified | place...
CCCTAGTATATAATGGTGGATCCGGTGCTGGCCTGATTGCATGCACGGACTCAGATTGGGGATCAGACCCTACCTCTCGCCTCTCGCAGACAGGTTTCTACCTGAAGCTTGCAGATGGCTTGATCAGCTGGACTTCTCGTGCGCAGAAGACTATTGTGTACTCGTCCACTGAGGCTGAATACATGGCTTTGAGCGATTGCGCTCGCCAAGTTACCTGGATTCGAAGTTTGCTCGGTGAGCTCAGCTATAAGCTGAAAGCTATCCCGATTTGTGGTGATAATCAGGGGTCCATATTCATGGCATCCAACCCTGTAACGGAGCCTCGCTCCAAGCACATCGACATCCGCTACCATGGAATCCGCGAGTCAGTCGCGAAAGGTAACGTGGAACTATTCTTCATTGATGGTGCTGAAAATCCCGCCGATCTGCTCACCAAGAACTTACCACGCGAGAAGTTCGCGAAGTTCAGAGCTCAACTAGGCTTACTTTTTCCCTCTGGCAGCATCTAGCGCCTTATTCGCTGAAGTGCTCTACATGCAGCACAGCGAGGGGGAGTGTTGAAGTCGCATGTGCACCCAGCGTAAACCGTCGACGAAGTGCGCACAAGACTGCGACCCATATTAGTGTAGACTTAGTAATAGTCCTCTTTAGAGTAGATGTTACATGTCACATGTCACGCGTCACAGTCACGCGTCACAATGTTTGTAGTATATAAACAGCGTTCATCGCTTATATAATATAACAGCTCTTGACCAGCTACCGCTATCATCTCAGCTTGTACCCTCCACACAACAGGTGAGCAGGAGTGGCAGTTCCTCTACGTATATAGGTATTGCTTCAACAATCCACCATATTTGCCATTTATTCATGACATTCTTCACTGTACATTATTCATAATAGTAATATACCCTGCATAATAAGTAATGGTTGTTCATGTTTTCACAAGGCACATCCATAGGTCTTGGGGTGATTCAAGCTTCTGGTGATCAGGTCTGGTTTTGCATGAACATAAGATGGTATCATCCTAAGCAGAAACACCTCCTTTCAGTATAGATTAGACCCCAGTCTGTTCTAGACTGGTCTACATTGACATTATGCCAACGACATGTAATTTCAACCCTATGGTCTCCAATGCTACATACATGTGAAGTGTGTAACACTGACTACATACTAGTTTGTTGACCTCAATCTGACCTAAAAGCAATGGCATTCCAAGATTTTCTCACACGGGTCTGTCTCAACCTCTTTCCCGAAGTGGTGGTGAATAGTGGGTACTGGAATAAGGATACAGTAGGGAAGAGAAGGGAAGAGAATGAGACTCCAATTGAATCCCCACTAAGGTGCCGGACAAGACGCCGGACAAGTTTTGCCAGACATTCCAAAACCCGAATATTGTCATTGAAGTAATGATACGGACTTGGTCGTATTTGCTAGCGTGAGAGCTTCACCAACAGCTCCGGGCATGAGTGACGCAAAGGTGCTAACACCATTTACCAGGGTGCATTTTGCTTCGACAAGGAAAGGCAGCCTTCCGAGATCTTGAAGACGTCCCGCTCGCGCTTTACACCGCCTACACTGCGTAAGCGTTCTGGAAGAAATGTGAACTCCGAGATTGGGCTAGGACCACTGGACGTCGACCTCTCCTGTCCCATTCGTCCTTGTACTGTACGACGGCGTAATCCGCAGTTCCAGATAACCATAACCTCGTACCCAGAAGCCGGGTTTATCAGCTGGACACCGTGGCCAGGTGGGATCCTCATTTCTGGCAAGATCGTAACTTCCGATTTTAATTGTTCATCGCTGCAAATTCAAAGGTGCCGCGTAGAGGATCATGCGTGGCCCGGGTTCGTACTGTGTAGGAAGATCATCAGTGCCTCGTGGATTCATGTGGACTCGGCATGATGCTGACTGAGTAAAATACCGTGCTGTCAATCCTGGGTGAATCCGACTCCAAAATGAGTGCGAGGATGGGAAAAAAATGTAGATACCTCGTCAGCCCGCAGAGAAACGAAGAAACAGTCAAGAAAGGGATACGATACAACTGAAAGAAAGCTGATTACATAAGCCTCGATGGACGTGTCATGTGATGGCGTCGCGTGTATTGTTCGAACTGGCACGGTGGACGCTGACTATTACTCGGAGTTGAAAAACGACTCGGAGATGGAAGAGGAGCCAAGGTGAAGTCTAAATTTTCCGTACTCAGTGATCAGTGGTCTCCCAATCGATACTCCAATCCTCACCATCCAATATCGCTGACAATGTCAACGCCTTCCCCACCTGGTCCCCGCAGGAATCCCAGCCAAAAAAGCAAGACGCTGACTCTTTCATCCATTCAGGAAGACTCCAGTCCTCCCGACGAGTCACCGAGTTACGATCCGAACGCGGAGCGCAATGAGCAGCGTCCCTCCAAGAACAATGTGACACCAGAAAAACGCAAGAAGTGGGGGTCTTCAGTCGACACAAAACAGAGGGCCAGGGCTTGCGAAGCTGACCCGCATAAAGGTCGATGTTTACTCACGAACTTGGCTGACGCGGTCAACGTATGCCACTTGATACCCAGTTCGACAAGACCTTCCGAGGTGAGCCACTTTCACGCTGTCACGTCCTGTCCTGATCCATTTTTAGCTCACGAAATTGGAGTATGCATGGGGTCTACCCGGGAACCTCAACCTTGATTCGACCCACAACTTGATTCATCGTGAGTAACACTAGAAAGTAACCGACTTGTGTTCTATCCCTACGCTCATCCAACACTAGTGAGATCAGATTGGCACTTCCTTTTCGATAAAGGGAATTTCGTGCTCATGCCGGAGCTTTCGGACTTGAAAAGGCTCCAAAAAGCTACGATAACGAAAGCCCTTGCGGGTCGTTCGCAAACTAATGTGAACAAGGTACGCCCTTTGCACCGGGTTACGTGGCGTTTACGTTCGCCTATTGACGCATTTCTTATAGTTATTCAGACATGGTACCATCTTCAAGTACCATCTTCTGCCTATGCCCGAGTTAAAGGCACCCATCTGTCGCTTCAATGATTCAAACAACCTTGCAGAGCACTCCACCCATCACTACCCTTTTGCCACGCTCGGCCCCCTCGAGAGCCATGTCCAGCCACAATACGTCGTCTTTAATGCTGCACAAAAGTTTGCCAGATTAGCTTATCGAATCTTCGAGTTACCACCGGTTCTCAAACAAATTGCATCTCCCAAGAATTTCGACGAAGCGTATTTAAGGATCGCCGCAGTCGTGGAACTGTACAGCCATTGGACTAAGTTAGTAATACCGGATGGCTTCGTCGCTCGCTCCCGTCCTCGCTCTGGTCCCTCCGATGACGCAGACAACGATGACCAAGACCAAAACCATGCAGATGAGGGACAAGAGGAGCCGGAGGAGAAGAGTGAAGCGGAGGAGAGCGGTGCCGACAACGACAAACTCCAATCCGCCCCTTTAAAGAAGTCCAATGTAGGACGACAGCTCCACGACAACATCGCATCCACTTCCAGCTCAGGCTCTCTCGACACTGCCGTCTTTTCCGAGGATACAACATGGGTAGAAAGGATCAACGACTGGACGATGAAGTGTTGCGATGCCGCAGCCTCGGAGGGAGGGTGGGAATCAAGTATACTGAATGAGAACGATGAAGTACTCGCCGCCTACGCCAAAGAGAAATCACGATCGGCCCCTCCACCGGACAGCTGGCACAGGTGGCAACCATACTGGGCCAGACGCAACGGGAAGTATCCACCTCACAATACAGCAAAATTTTCGAGTAATGATTGGGCCCTTTTTGAACGACATACGGCGTTGCCTATAGATTCGGAATAAGTGTCTACATTTCATCTTCTGTTGTTAGCTCTGATAATTAATACGAGAGCAATTTCACTCGAGTGACTCGGTGTGTTCAGCATTCAAGTGTGACATAGTGCTTACACATAGTTCGTCAGAAGAAATTGCGAATATCGCCACGTCGTGCCCAAGCTGTTCTCTGATTCTACGTTCATCGTGAAAGGGTTGTCTCCGAGGCGACGACCCACCCCAGGATCGTCCACATGTTTACGTGCCTCGGTGCAATTGAGGATACCTACGTTGTTTGTCGCCTATCAGCCATGGCTGTACATGTACACTTTCAGGACCTATGGAAATTGAAATCATGGGAGATCCCCTCGAGTGACATGATTGTGATCGTTTTTGATCCTTGCACGGCTATCAAGACAGGTGGGCATAACAACTTGGAGCTATCATATCACAATGTTGGAAGCTCAAGTGCTCAGGTTGGACTGGTCATTAATCTACGTGATCTTCTTGACGTCCTTTGCGATCATTGAACACTGCTGCATGCAGGCTCATTACTTGTAGAACCGAATTCAATCTTCCCATGCCTACACAATAAGGACTACCTCATCTACTGCTGGGGTGCCACCTGTGGGAACTGCAAGTTGCCAAATTAGGCAAGGACAATAAGTTGGTTATAGCCAGGTACATTGCGATATCTTGTATATGGCAGAACGAAAGAATATGATGGTGCAAGTGCCCAGGGATAAAACCCTGCTGTTCTCCTCGGCATTCCACACTACGTGTCTACACCAGCAAAATAAACCAAACTTCTATCTCCCTTCGATCTTTGTGATGCTTTGCTTGCATTATGACGGCCATGACCCCACCCGGCAGCTTAAAGTTATTTTGGGGACACACGGGATCACGAACTCGGCCAGTGCTTTCTCTGCTAAAACTCACTTGTTACTTGACAAACTCCGATGCTTCCGAAGTTTTACGGATAATTCAGTAACAAGAATCGCTCGACACTGCGGATTGCGCAGTCTCCGACGCCTCAGGTAGCAGTTTCTCGAGGGATTTAGGGTCGTGTGGCAAGGGGGAAGAAATATTGCAGCTTAGACTGTTCTTGGTGCAATATTGAATTATTGGACACAGCTGGATGATGTTCATCGAATCGATAGCGAGGCTGGACATGTGTAAATGCATGCACCGTGTGATACCTTGCAACATTTGTTATGTGAGTCGTGGGTCAGTGGAAACGCCAGTATTACTGATATCATCATCACAGACTGGAGGTCAGCAATGGTGCATTCCAGTTCGGTACGAGAACGGACGAGATCAGTAAGTTCGGTCTGCGCGTCTTGACGAGCGATCGTGGAAGTGAACAACGCATGCTTCGTTTCTGAATGTAATGTCTTATCCGCACCGCCGCGGTGTTCCGTGGACAGGCTTGTGGTAACTAGGGTAAAAGTCAGGAGTGCGAGGCGTTTCCGATCTCACTCAGCTTCGACTCAGCGAACCCAACGCTCGCCTCCGACACGACTCTGATCAAAAATTCATCACTACGTCAATCCCATCAGCAGTATGTAGTCCTTGAAAAATCCACGATTAATATTACAGATAAAACGAAGACATGAATGACCAGACAACACAGATCCCAGGCTAAATACATACAAATGGTCAAAGTCCAGTCCAGATATCGTCACCCGTAAATGCCATAGTATCGACGATCCATATGCGTCGTTGTGTTTTCGTGAGTGTTCAGTGAGTGGTGAATGAATGTGTATGTGGGATGTCCCAGTTAAAGTCGTGAACTGCGTGCGTGAGTCGTAATTTGTAAACAGTAACGAGAAAACCCTTCATGGCTTCCCAAAGACGAGCTTTCCCGTGTTTGTGCCATTCCCATGTTTTTCCACTTCGATTCCAACAAGTCTCGTTTTACCATGCAGCCAATCCAAGCGCCGCACACCACCTTCCCACCCGCCTCCCATTTTCGTGCACCTCTTTTCGTAAGCACGGGTGACCTTACGCTGTGCCCGGCTTCCGTGTCCCAGCGCCTCCCATTCCTGAGGAGTCACGCGAGCGAGAAGTGTCGCGTGAAGCGCATACAGCAGATCGAGATTACTGATGTTCGACGACGACCTCGATCTGGAATGTCCAAGTGAGCCACCGTAGCCAGAGCCACTGCTATATCCTGAACTTGACGACGACGACGACGGGCCCACTACGACAGGCCATGGAAACTTGTCGGAGCGCAGGATGAGTCGAGAAGACGCTGATGTGGGTGGGTCTGTAGCGGGCTGAGCGAGCGTGTGTGCCGGCACGGCCATGCGCGTCGTACAATCGAGGACTGTACGCGATGAGGGTGTATATGTTACGTCGTATGAAATGGGCGCGCGATGGAGACGGGTAGATGCGAATAGCGGATGCATGTGCAGAGAGGTCGGACGTACTATTCCGTGTGGATCCATGCCGCTGCCTGCATCTGTACCGCGGCGGAAATGAGTGAGCTATTTAGCGAAGGAAAAGAGAGACACGCACGTGAGTGGGTCGATCCTGTGGCGGACGAGAAGCTGCCTTGCCAAGCAGGATTTTGACGCAGGGATGGCCGCCTCTCGTACCGTACTTGGTGCTGGTGAGAGCTGCCGGCAGATGAACCAGGTCGAGCCATTCCCGGAAGAAGAGACGAGCTGGAGTTGGTTCGAGAAGATGGTCCGAATGACGCAGATTGCGCTATCGAGGGCGTACATATTCCATGCCCATGGTGGGCAACTGCAACATGACCACAGTCAGTAATACAATTCACATGCAATGCCGACGATTGTGGGCTTACGGTGTTCTGACGAGCGGTAACTGGCACGTCTGTAGAGGGTGGATCTGGGCGGTGTGCCATATCTTGATTCACCCGATGAACTAGGGACTTGGCCAGCAGCCTCGAACGTTGGGTAGCGCAGTGGGGATGGGGTTGTGGTGCGGGCACAGTAGCTGTTGCTCCGTTTCGTCTTGAGTCGAGGTGCAGCACTGGGAGGAGCAGCCGTCTGCGCAGGGCCACCAGCATTGGCATAGATATAGCTGGAGGATGAAGACGATTGCGAACGTCCATGAGAGCTGGACGACTGTTGACTTGGTCCGCGAGAGGATTCATTGCGGTATGAATTGCCACCGAAGATGTAGCGCAGGTAAGATGTCATGATGTCGTGAAAGCAAAGGTGCAAGTATTACACTGGTAAAGAAACGAAAACCGTCAAGGGTCGTTACAACTGAGGTACCACTGCGAGGGGGAAGTGAACCAGTTTCAGAGAAAGACGACCTCTGCCGGTTTTATTATAAAGGGGAGCGAAAACAAGGGTGACTACGGGTGATCTCGATAAGTTTCAAGTAAGAGGTCCCCTCAAAAAAAATGAGAGGTAAATCTCCACGACAACATGAACTGCGCTTGGCAAACACGGGCGCTTATCGATCGGCGGAGGCGCGATGTGAGGTAAACCAGGCGACTATCGGCTTCAAGGTTTGCCTTGAGGCGCATCATGTTCGCATCGAGCATCCGACGCGTGTAAGGCGCATGTCGCCTCTCTGCCGCGAAAACTTGATATTCCCGTATGAATATCAAGGGTTTCTAGAATTTCTGATACCTACTTGGTGCTCAAGTCCCATGGGGTTCAAGACGGGAGGTACAAACGCACCGTGGTGCATCGTGGGCACAGTCTCTTATGCAAGTTTAACAAGATACCCGTTATGCGGCTCCTTACGGCCGCAGTTGTACAAGTAATAAGGTACTTGCATAACGTATCTCCTTCGCAGAAGACGAGTCGCGCCTGAACCTGGCAGATAACGGAGGAAACACACGATGAGTTTATGGAATTCGCTACTAATAGCGATCGCTTTTTCATTAGTCGATCGCCGATCGGACGCCGATCGATGTGGTTGCAATCCAAGTCATTAGGGCCGTGCATTGTGACGATGATATTCATAGGATGCATCATTGAAGTGGGTACTAGTTCCTCAGTTTCAATGGTTGTGGACTTGTGACTTCAGGCCAATGGATTTATTATAACCCTGACTCAGAGAAAAGGGGATGAGTCCGTGAGAAAGGAATCATTGAGTTCCTGGCAGCATCAACAGCCGGGACACCTGGAAATCAATTGACTACTCACTCAGAAAGCGAAAAGAGCACATGCCGCAACAGATGCCTTTGAGCCGCTATCTGACAGGAAGCTGACATATAGTCTGCAACGTGAACGAATCAGTTTTCCTAAGGAAGCCATATTAGCCGCACAGATATGTACATCCAGGGTCCATACAACCGGATGATGGTTGTTTGGCAAAAGCTTTGGAGACAAATAAAGCATGTCAAGTGATGTGACAAATCAATGGGGATGCAAGTCGTTCTCAGCAAGTTACGGACGCACACCCGCAGGATGCCTCAATCCAAATTTTACGTGCACTCGGCATCAGGATCGGAAAAGCACGACGATGAGGGTTCACTATACTATCATCGAAAGCAGCGTGGAGTGAATCTAGGTGCGTTGAGCATGGTCGTACTTCCCACTGGAGCGCATCGAATCCGCGTTCAGGTTCTTGGTTTGTCCTCGAGCGATGGATCACCGATTCGCCCTTCCGATGCGCTTCTGCACCTGCACAAAGCGACTTGGATGTTGCCAAGGGCTCACACGCAAAAGAAATTCTTGAGCGTCATTGGGACTCGTGGATCACGGCGCAGGACTTTGAGTGGTTGGCTGCCAAGGGTATCAATACTGTGAGGGTTCCCGTGAGCACACTCATATACACCGTTTGTCCGCTATATTCACTGGAAGTTTGTAATGAAGATCGGCTATTATCATTTATGCCGTCTCGACAATTCGATTCTTCGCAATACAGATTTCCATGGCCTGGAACACGTCTTCGAGGGCGCATGGCCTCGTATCGTCAGTGCGATTGAGACTGCAAAGCGGTATGGGATCGGTGTCCTCTTTGGTACGCACCCACATTTGGGCTATGGTTTCATTTCATCACCCATTTGGTAGATCTGCACGCTGCCCCTGGGAAGCAGAACGAGGATTCACACTCGGGGACCTCCTCACCAGTCATATCCTTCTTCCAATCCAGATCCAATCTGCAGCTCACCATCCGAATCTTGTGTAGGTTGGTATCAGCTCTCCGCTCGCTACGCCAGAACCACGACCCTCCATTGTCCAACGTGGTCGGAATCGAGCTTTTGAATGAACCTAAGCCCCCCTCGCATTCAGCTCTGCAGGAGTGGTATGCGAATGCTATACGCGAGCTGCGGTCTCTGGATCCCAGTCTCCCTATATATATATCGGACGCTTGGTGGCCTGATGCATATGCGGACTTCGTCCAAAAGCTCCCGCGTGCTACGGCACCCATCTGTATTGACCATCATCTTTATCGTTGCTTCACCGGGGAAGATATATCAACACCCGCAGCTCAACATACCGCGTCCCTCTCAGACCCCAATTCATCGACACCGCAGACCTTTTCTCGCGTCGCTGCGAAGCTCGAGGATGCAGGCGGGGCCCTCATTGTAGGTGAGTGGTCCGGCGGACTCAACCCGGGTTCATTATGTGGCGCAATCAACGAACATCACGAGAGAACAAAGTTCATTCAGGCACAGCTTGACCTCTTCGAGCGGCATTGCGCAGGATGGTTCTTTTGGACGTACAAGAAAGAACGCTCTGGTGACCTAGGATGGTCATTCCGCGATATATGTGGTGCCGGTTTGTTTCCTGGCAGAGTCGGGCTGTTCCCGGTTAAACCTGTTCCACGACGTGATTCTAAGGAGTGGGCTGCAAGGAAAGCAATTGGGCATGAACACGCAGCAGGTATGTTATGCATTTCATTTTATGGATTATCGGTTCTGCTCACGATCAAGTTTGAAGGGCGGCACAGGTCGTACTGGACGCGATATCCGGGCCATTATGAACATTGGCGGTTTGATAAAGGATATAACCAAGGTTGGGAAGACGCATACTACTTCCTGACAGCTAGAGTGGAAGAACACCGAGGATCGGTGTGTGAACTCGGATTCAGGGGGTTTTGGAAGAAAAAAAGAGTTGGCGAACACGTGGCGAAAGAAGGTTCGAGTGGTAATCTGTGGGAATTCGGTGAGTCGTGTTTTATCTCAAACGACATGATATACCTTCTTGCACGCAAGTTGAAGCTTGGCATTCACCTGTCACTTCCTCCACAGAACATGGTTATCAACAAGGTGTGGACGAAGCTACTTCCGATTTCCAGAATACGTATTGTTAAATCCCGGATCGAAGAGTTTTCGGAATGTTAGCCTGATTCTACGATGCAGTGCTGGTGATCCATAGGATTTAATCGAAATCTACTGTGCGGGAAGTGTGACGTTCTGTAAGGCCATGCACTGACGTCACATCCATCCTCGAGCGTTATAGCTTTCATGCGATTGCCTCCAGTCATCACGTCCGTGACAATGTGATATATGACGCAGAATACCATGGATCGACCATACATTCACTGATCACTCTGCAGTTTTTTCCTTTATAATGACAGATTTTGGTTCGCCTTCAACAATTCAATTGATGCGTTTCTCCGACTCGGGGCTTTCAGCCTACGGTCTCTACACACTGCTACACTCCAGCAAAATGGATTCCTTCGTATTTCTTTGCCATCCTCGTGGTGCTTGCTCGCATTTCGGGGATGGCTATCGCTTTCCTGCTCTAGTAGTCCACTAGTGGCCTTGATTTGTAACAAAAAATGCGGCGTCGCAACTGCAATAGTTTTTTTTTCTCCATCCGCTCAAGCATGAAGGACAAAGTTTAGCCTTGTATCGATTCCAAAAATGTGCAACAGCAATGATTCCAATATACCAATGAAAATAAAAAATAAAAATAAAAATAAAACGCTACAGTGTGTGGATACGCAATTGGTATACATCAATCAGAACATGAATAGATCGTGAGCACAACGTACGTGATCATGTGGAGTAGGATTCCGCACCAGGAGGAAGCAGCAGCCGCGACTTAGTACGTTATCAACTTCCATCTAAACAAACCCCCTCCATCATGAACCCTAACCAGTCCCCTGAAAACGTTGTTTTCCCCAAGGTAGTCAATATGTTTCACACCTTGAAAAGCTTCTACCTCGATCGTCGACGGCGTGTTCATATATCGTCGAGTATACGTGCAGGCGATCTCGGTCTGCTCAGAGATGGACAGGTTGTCCCAGTCACGATGCGTAATCTTCCGGCCAAGGGAGGCATGAACCGTATACAGGACGTCTCCAACAGTGATAGAAGGGATATTGTTGTCCACAACTGGCTCGACGCCGGATAGAGGCCCAATGTCAATCGGCCACTGTGGTATGACATCATGTAAGATCTGCATCCTTGTGATCGGGGGATCAGTCGCAGGCTGACGAAGCTCGTGCGGCGATATCACCGCGAACTGTTGCCGGGCCGGACCTATGACTCGCAGCGGCGAAAACGTTGAAGAGGCAAGATTAAAGTAACATCCCGCGAAAGATGCTTCCCGAGTTAGGAGAGGATGGAGTCGGAAATGCGGTGATGACGATGATGATGGCGATAATGATGTGCGCGGGTCCGTCCAAGAAAAGCCACGGCCCAATGAGTGGTTTGACGTATCGTTATATGGCCATCTAAACGAATGTCTCCTGTATTGGAATGGTGTGTCGGGAGGTTGTAAGGAGGGGGGCATGCCAGCATGCCATGATAGCGGGCGAGGGCGACGATGGGCGTTATAAGCGGCGTAAGGAGCGTCATAGGGTGTAGACGATCTAATGCGAGATGGAGTGGGAAGTGCAGGAGAAGACGGAAGAGATACAGGAGGAATGAATGGAGTACCTGGTGGGTTGGGGTTATAATTGAGGTACCATGTAGGCTGAGACGCTACAGGTGTATAAGCGTACGGGGACGACATCTTATCTGGACATTATGGTGGGGGGACATCGAGTTGGAGGATCGTTTTATCTCGAGCCGGGGTCGACATGGCGGTAGTTTCACAGGAAGCAAATGTCTGTGGTAACTGCTGCGTCGATGTCGGTTAGCACAGCCCAGGGCCGACGCCTTCCAGACTTCCACAGCCGCAGCGTGCAGTTCTGAATCGAAGTCCTTCACAAGACATTGCCTTGTGCTTGGCATGGGCCTCACTCCAGACGAGCATTGTCTAATGGCATCTGTGCGAGTTGGCCACCTGGCACTGCCTTCGTTTGGTGGACCTCTTCTGCGGTCCTGAGAGACGCGACAGTCGACGAAAAGGGCCTTTTGAAACACAGCACATGACGTAATGGATGAACGGACAGCCTACTTGAAGTCGTTCAAGGCTTTGGCAACAGTACTATGCTGAGCGCTGAAGCGCCGAACACCGACTTCGTGCTATGATCAACTCCAACAGGTCGCCTAGTACTCCGTGATCACGTAGGCATTATGTAAAGCCAGCCACTGCTTCCCATCTCAGGACGAGCAAGGTACATTGTTGACATGCAGGGTACGTTGTCTCAAGGCCCCCTTCGCTGATAGCCTCTGAGCTGCGGGGTTGGGTATTGACTGATACAGTTGGATGCAGTTCAAATAACGACAAGATCCTAGATGGCTCTCCATTATTTTTGTCAGGTTGATCCTTTCAGTCAAGAAAGTCTTGGAGAAGCCATGGAAGCATCCAGAACATAGCATGTCATTTGCTTCCGCTCCAGTGCGTTGGCCAGCCCTCGTCCCCCAGAGGGGTTTTACACGAGTCTCATGAGTTCTCGAGCCCGAATTAAATTTCCCGGGGTTATGGACATAGTCACTGCTCCGTGGTTTCTGCCTAGTCTTGATAACTATTAACCATTAATTTAAGTAGATGCTACAGTGTACAAATTCCTTGACGCTGTAATTTATTGATGCAAGGTGGAAGAGAAGCGTGGTTGCGGTATCCAGGAATGAAATCAATGCAAAATATATCAGGTTTTTCATCTTTACGGTTCTGAGCGCATTCTGCGGAAACAATGCGCAAGTTGGTGATGTTTTTGCACCACAAACTGATGTATAGTTCCAAACATCTTCCATCTGACGCAGTTGAGCACTGTCATCCTCATCACTATGTGAGAGCTTACCGTAGTCGCGGCGTATGGGGGACCCCGTTGATCCATAACCGCATGGAGAAAGCGTCTTCACCATCAGCATCTGTGTCATTCCCAGCGGTAGGTTGCAGTCAGAACATCAGCATATGCAAAAATGTATACGTCCTGTGTATGACAAAGTTAAGACATGAAGACTTACAGTATCTGTGGTCTACTCTGTACACGGTATACCCTAGCGCGTCACGGTATAAAGATAATGCGGCTCTATTCGACGTCCGGACCTGGAGTTGGATATATTGGAGGGGATATGTGTCCATCATTGACTCTTCTATACGATAAAGAACCCCCCAAGCAGTCAATACAAAAAAAGAATCATAATGCGTGAAGAGTACACACTGGATAGGGTCATAAGCCGCTTCGCAAGTCCAAGCCGTCGATAGGGTCGGAGTACGCCTAGGGAATTAATATTTCCAACCGAGACATGGTCGTTATCTTCAGCTTGTTCCCTATTCAGCGACATGGAAATATGTGAACGCGAGAAAGAGAGCACGCTATCAGCTGTAGAATGCGGAATAACATCCTGTGTTATAGCTAGAGGGCATAACATTGACCCGTACAGCCCTGAACACATTCCACATAAATAAAGGAAGACTGGAATTGGACTCACACAGATGCTAGTACGTATCCAACAATTTTGCCCCTTGAGTCTTCTGCAAGGAACGATGCTTCGGGCCATGTTACTACGGAGTAGGTCCCTGGAGTAGCAGAATGGTGCGGGAAGGATGGTCCAAACGAAACAGGCGTAGCAGCATATCAGGACGTCACATGGTCAGTATTCTTGTATAACATGAGCAAGCAAGTAAAGATGGAGTCGAAAGAAAAACTGTAACGATCCACCGAAGGCGTTCCAGATATGGGACAAAACGGGAACTCACAAAATGCCATGGGATAGTTCTCGGGTAGATTATACTGGTTGCATTTCTGTATATCGATCAGGTCTTTTGGCTGGCGCGCGTAGGGGCCATAGCATTCCACACGGGGTGAGGATAATCCAGTGACGATCAACATCATGTGGCGTAAGTCTCCAGCTGAAACGACATACCTCCATACGCCTTATGTTAAACATTGAATCCGAGGTCGTGTGCTTCGGTCGAGCCTGGTACTATGTAGTCCGCAGGAGTACTTATTAGACTCTCAGCAACTCTCGACTCAGAGGACTAGTCACTGGTGGGTATTTTGTACGTTTCCCTGTCACGCCGTACGTCCAGCCGCAAGCGCGGTTTCCCCTGGGCAGCGCCGAGTATCAAAGGAAGAGAGGTCGTTCCTTCTGGAATGTGTTGCTGTGATGTGAGGTGTCCGTGCCACCTTCGATTATGTAAGTATTTTACGTCTCGTTTCAGGCGTTTTACCACTTACGGTGAGCCATCCTTGTTTCATACTGGACTGAAGGACAGTGCAAAACGGTGCCAAATGCGGCGCAAACTATTCCCAAAGACGGAACAGGGACGACTTACCCTTTTGCCTGATACTCGACACATATGTATGAGTGCACTTGACGAGAAAGGAAAACACACCAATATTCCGCCGTTCGTATCAACCATACGAGGTGCTGGAAAACACCGATTTCGTCGGGCGAAAGTGGGACAGTGCACTCCTCCGAATGGGAGAAGAGTATAAAGTCGAACCTCACCACACCGAGCAATATTTGATGTTGGCTGCCAGAAATGCCAATGAAGAATGGAGCGAGGTATTTCCTCTTTCGAAGCTCTGCTCTCAGCATTCCGCCAGCTAAAATCAAGAACACAGCACGCTTCTGTCTATCCCTTAGCATCGACGGAGCTGCACGCCTTGTTGGGCTTTAAGCATATATGACAGGGGAAGTACACATTCGCAATTAGGCCGGAACTCGGTCGAACGTCTAGTAATTTCGGCGATCTTTTATATTACGAACCTCAACCCATTTTGATCGCATTCTTCACGCCACCGACGGTCGCGTTTGCGATCTATTCCAAAAGACAAAGGAAATACAGAAACAGGTCATCGGGCCCCTACCCGACAGCGAGACGAGATTCTGGCGCAGCTTCTCCATGGTGAGGGGCACGAAGGACTCGATCCCGACTACGTGACGAACGCTGTGAAGAATGTTTCTCGGTGCCCATGGCCACACTCTTGTAAAGGTTCGAACTACGACCTCGGATCCACACTTCTGGGCTGGACATACTACACCACTGTTCCGGTTCCATCCGTTGCCGCCACACCGTCAACCGCCATGTCGAGAACATCCGCAATTATACGCGCTTATCCGTAATGCCACAGTTCGGCAAGTCAGCATCATCCATATGCTTCACAACACCATCCTCGAAATTTGAATTTGGGAGTTGAGATGGACATGCATGCACATCTCTGTTCGAATGAATTCGTGAATGCTTACACCTGGTGGAAATATACAGACCCTATGGCGGCTGGCCACCGCCATCACTCCCTACACGCTATCACAGGGGCTAGAGCGAACCCCCTGGAACACTGAACGCGGCTGAAACACCGAGCACTGCATGATAGACTTCAAACATAAATGTACACAACGTTTCCTTAAATCGTATCAAAGGATCGGTCTGGTTACCTGTTATTCACACTCCTTCGGAAGATCAAGGTCTTGAGAGGCGCTTCTACGCCTTTCCCAACTCAAATACTCCTTCACTTGGTTTCCGTGCTTCCCGGATTCCCTGTATCTATGTTAAGCACAACAACCTTGAGCTGTGACTAGTGACTCATCATTGGGCCTCACCAAGTTGCCCATCCGTCTTTCCTTCAGATGACGTTTGAGTCTGCGCAATCCCGCCACCCGCTCCCTCCGCGCCAGTAACACCACTGCTCTCCTGTGAACCCATAAAGATCTGTGCCCTCTCCTTACGTTCAGGCTTCTCATCTGCGATTTCCCACTTCTCAGGGGACTCCCGTTCTGCATGCTTACCCTCCTGATCCATGAAAATACGTCCACGGGGACGTTCTGGAAGCGGTTTATCTTCCGTGTATAATTGGGCCTGCGTAGCGCTTGAGGTGTCTCCCTGCTCCGCCCTCGGTCCAGGGCTTTCAGCGGCAGGCTGAGGTTGAGGACCTTTTTCTGGGAAGGACTGGGTTCCACCCGGTGACGAGGGCTGGTATGCGCCAGGAACAGAAGTTTCTTCCTCTCTGGTCCTCTCCTTGGGTCCTGCTTGGTGCCCTCCGGTCGTGGAGGCTGCTGCGGCACCGACATCAGCAGTAGTGGCAAGCCGTGCGAGCTGAGGTTCGCCAGAACGAACACTGGGATCAGGCACGATACTCTTGTCACCCGTACGTACCGTGCTTGTTCCTACTCCTTCGGTGCCCTGGGTCCGTGCATCTTCCGATGCAGAATGTGCTGTCCTAGTAGTACTTGGATCACCACCACTAGCGTGCCCACGTATATTCGCGACGCCCTTCTCGAACTCAGCTTTGCCCTTGGTCACTGTCGTTTCGTATTTTGCTTCGCTGGATGGGGTATGGGCGATGGTGTCCGCTGCGCCCAGAACAGTGCCGCGAATGGATTCGCCTATACCTAACAGAAGAAAGGATGAGGGGTTATATTTGGGCTGGGGAGAAAGTGGTGTACCGTGTACAACCTGTGCCGCGCCTCTGTTCAGAACAAATAAATTAGTTAGATATGAATACTATCATATAGCAGGAGAAACGAGAGATGGAACAAAGGGAGCAGAAAGAACACGTACTTCAACTTACTGGTCAACTTTCCTCCAGAACCACCACCACTCCGGGTACTAGTATTAGATGTCATCCTTCGCTTGTTATAATTTGTGATTATCCGTTAATTTTCCGACAGTATTCGAATGAAGATGTCCACAGCGAGGACGTGGTACTAAGAAGTGTGGAAAGATTGACAAGGTAATATAGTCCTGACACAACTTGGTATGCATGACGTATGTATGTTGTCATAGCTCCTCGTGGAACCTTGGTCATCAACCAACGGTTTGTGATATCAGTTACTAGGCAAGAATGGGGTGGTACAAGCTAACTGCACTTATGTACATGCAAAACCAAGGTTCCACTCCACCAAGAGTCCACAACTTGCCTCTCCTTTGTGCCATAGTATCGTTTCTACTGTTTGCATAATATTCTGTCACCCCGCTCTGGAATCACGAGTCGCTCGTTTAGCCTTCTTTACCTTACTGTAAGCTGCCTCGGCTTGTAAGTCCCAAGGCCTCGAAACAGTAGTTTGATTGAGCCCCTGTGACGTCACCCTTTGCGTCATCACTAAAGGATTGCGTCATTAGCGGCCACCACTCACTCGAGACCCTCTTAGCCAGCGCGTCCATGACTGTGCGTCCCTCTAGACTCTATTCGTCGAAAGCGGCCACTCGATGCACAACGGCGGTGATAGAAATGGTGAGAAAAAGTGTGGTCGTGGTTCTGAATTTACTTTTCCAGGATTCCTCAATTCCATCGATATCATTGTTTATGGAGCAGGCCCGATGGACAGTGCATCATAGAAGTGAACAGGTGATGTATTGGTACCTCAGGATCATCGATGCTAATCTCTAGGTTGCACTACCGAAGTCAATCACACCAGATGCAAACCACAAATTACCAACAATGTGCTACAGAGTTATGTACGGTGATCAGTAAGCGCTGAAGTAGTGCTAGTGACCGATCAGTCCATGTCAACCTCCGGTGTGTTCAAGATTGGCACACCCTCTAGATCGCCTGTTCTTCATGCACATAGTCACCGCACTTGTTCCACTGCGTTTGGCCTCGAATCAGCATCAAATTATAGATCCTACGGATGCAACTCCTGGAAAGGTAAGCACAGATGTTGTTGGTCTTGGACACAGCCCGTATCTTCGGCTTTTGCCGCTCGGGCAAGTGACTCGATGTCTTTGGCAAGCTTATCCTTGGTAACCCAAATTTAGCAAATGTCTACCCAACTTTCGAACCATTCAACCTTCCAATTGCAGGATGTAAGAGGCAATGAGCTTCGCGTAGATATCATGTAGGCCTTGCAAATATTCCCTTTGGCCCGTTATTCGATTGTTGGACACTATAATATGCTTTTCATAAGTAGTGGGTCCAAGTTATATTAGGTGGTGTTGAAACGGAAGGCAACCGCAATTGTCCCAAGGATATCCAATTACAAAACCTAGATAGAAACGTGAAGTACATGTTAGAGAGGCATTGCAGGTTCACCAAGCAGATGACAAGAATGGGAAGTCCGGATGTTTTGAAAGGGTGTTCGGAGATATAAGAGCCCTGAATTGGAGCTAAATGGCGAAGGCAAATCTAAGCGGGAGCAGATATTGAATGCCGGGGTATGACTCCAACCTTCCGTTACCATGGAGTTCGCTGATATGGTATCGCAGTCGGTTGCCTAACTTCGAACGACCCAAGGCATACAATTCGCTGGCGAAATGTACGTAGTGACATGGTATATGAAAGCGGAAGATATCAGTGATGGTAATATACACGCGTACTGCTCCACGCTCACAGATCATTCAGGTGGCCAAGGGATAACTCGTTCTGGAGTTATGTGGGCCTAGATAACAAAGGCCGCGGAGCATTTCGGATCCACCAGGTTTGCCAATTTGAAGGACTAGCAATATCGTGCATTGGTCCATGGCCATGGGTGGCAGCGTGCTCAAGGCTTTCAAAACCTTATCCATTCAGATGGTCGTCGGGAGTTTCACGATCAGGAAGTCGATTTTATCCAAGAAAACCATGTGGGGAGCGAAGTGAAAAACGAGTGCGCCATGGCTGGATCACCGATCGGCCGAGTATATTCCGTAGCAGCGCATGGCTACCAGTAAAGAGGGTTGACAATGAAACTGATAATAGGGTGGATTTCAGGGCTTAAAGAGAAGGAACTTGAACCGGTCCAAAACGAAGGGTCAGCAGCAATTTCACTCACCAGGCTTCGAAATGATAGCGTTATTAATAGCAGCTGCCAGCATCAAATCACAGTGGAGTTCTGCAGATCTTGTGTTAACCTTCAATGCAAAGGTGGTAAAGAGATTTTCGCACCAAAGATGGGGCAAAGCGACGTCCAGCAGGTGGAAGCAATCGATCGGTCTGGATACATACCGACGCATCACCCAAAGCCTCGGCAGTTGCAGAGTTGCGTCATTTCCCAGATCCTGGCGTTCGTTTGATGCGCCATCAAGTTGTTTTACCAAGAAGAACCCGGGTAGAGTTCGATGAAGAGGAAGTTGAACGAGTTCGTTGCTCAAACACCGTCTCAGGCAAGTCTCGGCGTCAATGGCACTTGATTTTTTCCTTGGCGCGCATACCTATGAAGTTGAACACCGAACTTCTGGAACCGCATCGTGACACGATTGAGCCTCGGGGCCGTCCATTGGCGAGCTTAGGTGGCACGGCAGATACCACATCGAGAGCTCGGAGGCCCTCCAGTTGGACCGTTCGTTTCCTTATCGCTCCATCGACAAAACCACCGGTCGGATGCATCTGACTCGCCCTCCTGCGAGGACTGTGATGGAATGCAACCTCCACCGTTTCAACACGTGGCTTGGCTGCCCCTCCGAATTCCCATACCGCTAGTCCGAGGTTGTAGGCTCAACTGCTTGCCACATAGCAACTGGCAGAATCAAGGCTATCTACTAGCCCGACTTCGACCTATTCAAACGCCACCTTGTCTCTCGCCTGCTCTACGTGGGGCCTGAACAGTCGCGGTCCTTTAACTTTTGCTTAGACCTAGAGGGTCACTATGTGGCGCAGCCCAAGGAGGGTTCATTTTTGCCCCTCCCGCTTGCGGGTTGCCATTCCGATGGCCTCTGGCAGCAGTTAACGTATTTACTATGACAGTATCAACGCTCCCAGCGTGGCCCGCACCTCCATGCCCTCCCGTAGTTGGCTTTCCTTTGCCAATGGAGCCCCTCCCCTCGATACATTCGGGCTGCTCACGACATTTCCGTTGGCAGTCTTTCACAGGTTAAATATCGAATGTTCGATAGAAAAAATCACCTCTCGACGTCGAATGTGAAGCTATGGACCACAACCAATATCCTGTTGACCCGTGGGCTATACTCTTTCCATACTCTGCTTCCTTCAATACTCACAATGTAACGCAGAACGTCTTCCTCGCTTTATGGCGCTGTGGGTAATACTTATACCGACCCCGAAGTATGTGTCCAGTGTTGGTTTTCGGGCTGTAGAGTCCTGAAATTTGTTATGCCCGTAGACCCACGCTTGCAACTTCTTTCGGCGATGTCAATTCCCCAACAACCATGGAGGAAATTGCGAGGTGCCTATTTCCTGCGATACCGCATCTTCCCACTTCCGTGACTTTCACGGAATTGTCAACTTGTCACGCTCGGTTCAGGTTGTCTGCCAGTGGGCGGGCTGCCAGAAGACTGGTTCAAGACACAACATTATGCGGCATATTTGTGAGAGGCACCTATCTCATCGCCGTTCGTGATCGCGAGGAAAAGGCACTAAAAGTCCCCTCTTCGAGGAAAAATCCCTATGATTCCATTCCACGATTTTGGCTGGTCTCGTCTGTCGTATTACGCGCTGGCGTACTATCTACTTACTGACCCGTTACTTGTCTTAGATTGATGTGTGTTTGCTTTGGTGGATAGTGTCGTGTTCTGCACTTGCTTTCCCCTGATTCTTCCCGCTTCACATATACTACTAGATTGTATGTGTTTGGGGGAGTCTAACGCATATGTAATGTTCCCCCATCGTTCTTCGTTGTGTACTTTTTTCCCCCTGTCTCTTTCCACTCTGTATCTTCCACATATCATGCGGCAGGTCTGTATGTGTAGTACCACTCACTACTTTCTGTTGTCCATATAAGACCCACCTATCCCTACTCATTCGAGTGCCCTTCCCGAATACTGATGATACTTGTCCCAGGTCATGGCCCAAAGTACGATCCATGTGGCTCAAATCATTTGACTCCCAAGACAGTCTCCAGCTACTATGTTTTTCTTGCAAGTTATTCTCATGGATTTATTAGTTCTTAGTGGTTCGCGGCCTCTAGCTTGCGAAGAGTCCAATGTAGGTGTTATTACGTGCCTTGCCTGAATCACCTTCGTCTAGGGCCGTGTGCCTATTCAAGAAGCTTGGGTAGATGCATCGAGGTTGGATGGCTACCGCAAAGGGAAGGGCATACTATGGGTACCCATACTGCGAGCGACGTTTAGGAGCTGGATCGCAGTAGCTCGGGTGACGGTGGGCAAGCTACTAGGGCGAAGACTGCCAACACAATGAGAACTACAGATATCATGAGGGGAAGGCATCCGACTAATGTGTGCCTCCGACCTCTCTGGACTGCAGAGGTTGACGCACTGTTTGGGGGAAAACGTCCTACTTCTACAACGATGTGACATGTCCAACTGATCGTACGTATTTCCGTACACATTCCACGCTGACGATCCCGCGCAACGTATGCGCGCGTCCTTTCCGCTTCGCGTTAGTGCGGGTCCTAAATTTTTGCAGATCACGCGTTTTTGGTCCTATGAGGATCCCGCCAGCAGACTTGGGTGGCCATGTACAATTTTAGACATGCCGCATCATGTGCTAGATGCTTCAAGGGTGTGTCCGTGGTGTCGTTCCTCCCACTCAGCGCTCCTCGTGATGTAGCCGCAGGATGAAGATGATAGGAAGACTGCTATGTCTGCTTTCCACATCTATAGGGGTAGGAGGATTGAGCCTTGTCATCGACGTTGGTAGCTGCTTTGAGCGGTTTACCACGCACATCCTGAGTGCCTCCATGTCGTAGTCGGATGAGAAAGGCGCGAGCCTTGGACAAGAGAGACTGAAGCTAGCAAAGCACGACAAAGAGAACTTGAGGGAAGTTAGACGATTAAAATAAATAGATAGGGTCCAAACAGATGAAAAGAGAGGTCTGGAAGTGTGAGAGGAAAACGGGGAGATAAAGGTCTGATAAAATAGGTGAGGCATGGCGAACTGCTCCATTGTGAGCATATGTAGAAGCTAAAAAAACTGAGGGTGTAGCGGAAAACGCGTGACAGCAGCTTCCGGTAGGCCTTATGAGCGACGAATCGGAGGACCTAGGAGGTTATCAACCAGACCAAATGCGCCATGAGAGTGAGAGAACGGTGGGTGTGGTCGTCGTCATATTTTAGCCCATGTAATGCAGTGTAGCTGCGCGGAGGTTGCTCATGTGAGGGACGCGCGTGGGGTTATATTACCACTTGCCGGTGACGCCTTGTCATGGCACCTCTATTCCAGGTTGTCTTCCACTCAAAAGTTCAGGATGGATTGTCCATATATCGCTGCGAGCTGGATCAGCACTGGACAGTAGGCGTGTGAGGTTCAGACTTGCTGCATATTTATGCATTCACGAATCACAGTTGACTTGTCCATGTCCAAAGCTACGCACCGCTGATGCAATACATAAAGGACATAAGCGCACGATAATTCACCGGTGGATTCCAATTGCATGTTCAATTGTTCAATACATGGAACTTACTGTCTTCACAGTATCGCTCAGGGAGGCAAGTAATGCTACGCTGGATATATGTCAAATTCAACAATCCGGGTCATAGGATATGCCCTTGAAACGCTCGTCGAAGCTTCCATCCAGCACCAAACAGCTAGCGAATTCTCTCATACAGACCCCATCCACGTCACAGCGCACTTCCTTCGTGCTACAAACACTGGGACGAGCGAAGTGCAGATCAAGTTAGTTAAGACAGGGAAGACCTTTACAAACTTGCACGCTCAGCTTGTACAGAATGTGCGTGCTTTCCCTCTTCTATCTGCCACGTATCATCAATGATACATTCAGGGAACTACAAAGATCACAGCACATCTTGTTTGGGATCTCTCACCACACCTTCAGTCCTATCCAAAGAACGCGGGCCCCACCGTCATCTTACGCACGGCGCCTACCTTACACTTTCATCCCAGTCAAGCTTTCCCGACCGAAGACCAGAATCCATTCACATATGGCAAATCTCAAATGCAATGGTCAGTGGACCAAACGATCGCTGCACATAATCAGCCAGACAGCTCGACGAGGACGAACAGTGAGACTGGGCAGGATGCCATATTCGCTTACGTCTCACAGGTGTGACATAGACTGTGTCCGTGGGCGTTGGGAGCCCTGCAACCACATATAACCTCCTCATCGACACTGGTACGTACAAAGGAACCAGTTTGTGACGATCCTGGTTGGGTCTTTATTCGCGTCAATGAACACAAGTAGTTCCAATACCTGGGTCGGTGCCCACAAAGCATACCACCCTTCTCGCACAAGCCACTTCACTGGAAACACAATGGTGCGTCTGGCGCCAATGTTCAGTTTTGATCCACGTTTGACTGTTTGAGATCAGGATGTCAGCTATGGGTCCGGAATTATGTCAGGCGAAGAATGTATGTGTTCCTTTTGGAGTCACGTCAATTCTGTCTGACCGGGAGACGGTTCCAGACACCGACACTGTTACCCTTGGCCTGCCTCTCGTGATTCAAGACCAGTCTATTGGTGTTGCCACAAGCACACAGGGGTTTGAAGGCATCGATGGCATCCTTGGGAAAGCCTAATTACACCGAATATCACTTCGACGATGCACTGACTAGATGTCACCTCTAGAATTGATCATGTTGATCTCACTCAGAACACCGTTTCAAATACCGATGAAGCACCTACAGTCACGGACAATCTCTATAATCAAGGAACTGTTCATACGGATTCGTTGGGTATCTCCTATGAGCCCTCGTCGACTGAGGGCGTGATGAATGGCGAGATTACTTTTGGTGGCGTTGACGAGTCAAAGTATGCCTATTTGTTCCTGCGATGGTCCAGCAGCTCAGAAGTTGACATATTGCCAACAGGTTCACCGGTGAAATTAACTATGTACCCATTATGGCCACCACTCCTTCGGCATACACGAGTGCAATTACAAGCTGTGATCTGAAGTTTTGAAGTAGTCGCCCACCTTTCATTTTTAGTACTGGGGAATCGACCAGACTATCACTTATGGTCAGAATAGTAACCCACTCCTGCGTGACTCTACTGAGATTGTCAATACTGGTACTACCCTTCTTCCTATGTGTTCTCAACGTTCCCTTATTTCATACGCTTATCATTCTTGGAAGATACATTCGATGCATACCAGGAGGCAACTGGCGCAGCTTTGGACGAGTAAGTATACAACATGGGACACCATGAGGTTGGCGAATTCCCGTTTGCTTGTCAGGACCACCGGCCTACTGATCATCATACAAGAGCAGTACGACGCTCTGCGGAGCCTGTTCTTTAACATAGGCAGAATTCGCCCCTTCTTTCTTCGCAAAGTGTCACCATCACTGAATGATGCGAATGCAAATATAGGTCACATATGAATTCATGCCGAATGCACAAATCTGGCCTCGGGCTTTGAACACCATTCTAGGAGGTGATCCCACCCAAATCTACCTTATCACCTGTGATCTTCAGTCTCCAACCAGGAGTGGTTGAGAATTCATCAGTAGGCCCCAGGTTTAAATCTCTGCCTACCTTCATGATTAAATACTGTGCTTCCAGATGGTTTTGGGTGGTTACTGTTTCTATACCATTTATGACACAACTAATGAATGCTCATGTTGGGATTGCCATGACTCCATTTACCAATGCTGAAACTAACTAATAGTAAGTGATACCCAAGAGTTTGATTTGCCTTTGAGGTTATGTATCTGAATAAATGTTATGGGCTGTCATTGACATGCTGAATAGGTTGCTTGTATCAAGTAATTTAATCTGCAAAGCTAAGTGTTGCTGTGGCCAGCCATGGTGATGCTTAACTGAATTACTGTGTTGTACATACCTTTAGCCAATTTGTCGCACCCAATCAGAGAGGTCACCAAAGTATTCAAAAATGTAGTGTAACTGGGGGGCTCTTTTGGATGTTGTTTGGAAACACTTGGACATTAGCTTTTGATCAACTTGTTAGCTCCCCCAAAGCTCTGAACAATGTGGGCTAGCTTTCCTGAAGGACAATTATGGCTTTACAGGTAACAAAGACAAGTGCTCCAGACACAAGGGTACATGCAAAAGGAGAAAAACAACAATGGACTACTATTGCATAACATTGTCAAGACTCAAAACATTTTTGCCACTTGGTCCCATGTGCCATTTGACTGAGGTCCAACTTCACACATCCTTGTGGGATAACCAGTCTAGTGCACATACTGTAGAATGGCCTTGTCATAATACTTGGAACCCATAGAAGCAACTGGCCATGTTGACCTCTAATCCATCCATTTGAATGAAGTCTAACACACTGGTGGAAGTCCTGTTCATCATGGGAACAAAGCTGTTTTTCTCTATCATGCAAAGCATGGAATGAAACAGAGGAGAACCTGATGGAAGGATACAAAATGTGAGGTTCAACACCACTGATTGGCATCATGGAAGTGGAGGAACAATAGTCTTCAACTATTGCAAATGGGATTGAATACAACAATGTCATTCAAATGATTAATAGGCTTACCATTGATTAAAGAGCACATGGACTCTTCATTGGATTGAGAAACATTCCTTTCAATATTATTGTTGATTCTCATGTCTCTCCCAGCATTCCACACTCTCATAGTCTGGTCATCTGAGCCTGACACAATCCTTGTGCCATCAGGAGAGAATGAAACTGATCTGACATAGTCAGTGTGGCCTTGAAGTGGACTGCCAATCTGCACACCCCTCTCAGCATCCCAGACCCTCACAGTCTTGTCAAGTGAGCCTGACACAATTCTTGTGCCATCAGGGGAGAATGCAACTGATCTGACATAGTGAGTGTGTCCTTGAAGTGGACTGCCAATCTGCACACCCCTCTCAGCATCCCAGACCCTTATGGTCTTGTCAAGTGAGCCTGACACAATCCTTGTGCCATCAGGAGAGAATGCAACTGATCTGACATAGTGAGTGTGTCCTTGAAGTGGGCTGCCAATCTGCACACCCATCTCAGCATCCCAAACTCTCACAGTGTTGTCATCTGAGCCTGACACAATCCTTGTACCATCAGGGGAGAATGCAACTGATCTGACATAGTAGGTATGGCCTTGAAGTGGACTTCCAATCTGCACTCCCTTCTCAGCATCCCAGACTCTCACAGTGTTGTCATCTGAGCCTGACACAATCCTTGTGCCATCAGGGGAGAATGCAACTGATCTGACACAGTCAGTGTGGCCTTGAAGGGGACTACTACCAATTTGCACACCCCTCTTGGCATCCCACACTCTGATAGTCTTGTCATCTGAGCCTGACAGAATCCTTGTGCCATCAGGGGAGAATGCAACTGATGTAACACAGTCAGTGTGGCCTTGAAGTGGATTGTCAATCTGCACACCCTTCTCAGCATCCCAAACTCTCACAGTCTTGTCATCTGAGCCTGACACAATCCTTGTGCCATCAGGGGAGAATGCAACTGATGCAACACAGTCAGTGTGCCAGCCTTGAAGTGGATTTTCAATCTGCACACCCCTGTCAGCATCCCAAACTCTCACAGTGTTGTCATCTGAGCCTGATACAATCCTTGTGCCATCAAGGGAGAATGCAACTGATTTGACATAGTCAGTGTGACCCTGAAGTGGACTACCAATTAGCACACCCCTGTCAGCATCCCAGACTCTCACAGTCTTGTCAAATGAGCCTGACAAAATCCTTGTGCCATCAGGGGAGAATGTGACTGATCTGACATAGTGAGTGTGTCCATGAAGTGGACTTCCAATCTGCACACCCCTCTCAGCATCCCAGACTCTCACAGTGCTGTCATCTGAGCCTGACACAATCCTTGTTCCATCAGGAGAGAATGCAACTGATCGAACATAGCCAGTGTGGCCTTGAAGTGGATTGCCAATCTGCACTCCCTTCTCAGCATCCCAGATTCTCACAGTCTTGTCAAGTGAGCCTGACACAATCCTTGTGCTATCAGGGGAGAATGCAACTGATCTGACATGGAATGTGTGGCCTTGAAGTGGACTGCCAATCTGTACACCCCTCTCAGCATCCCAGACTCTCACAGTCTTGTCTTCTGAGCCTGACACAATCCTTGTGCCATTATGGGAGAACACAACTGATCTGACATAGTCAGTGTGGCCTTGAAGTGGACTGCCAATCTGCACACCTCTCTCAGTATCCCAGACTCTCACAGTCTTGTCATTTGAGCCTGACACAATCCTTGTGCCATCAGGGGAGAATGCAACTGATGTGACATAGTCAGTGTGACCATGAAGTGGATTGCTGATCTGTACACCCCTCTCAGCATCCCAGACTCTCACAGTGTTATCCCATGAACCTGATACAATCCTTGTGCCATCAGAAGAGAATGCAACTGATGTGACATAGTGAGTGTGCCCTTGAAGCAGAATCTGAGTAGATGGCCACTCTTTGTGGTGCCCAGCAGCCACTTTGGCAATGCATGGAAATCTTTCCTTGAGAGTCTTAAGTAGGAATGAGTCTTCAGGGGCAAATGGCAGTGCAGAGAGATATAGGTGGGGAGTGCTTGCAGAGGGTCCATTAGAAAGGTTGTGAATGAACTTTACACCATCCTTTGCCAGTGCTGCAACATCCTCATATCCCTTCTTCCCCTGGAATGATTTTGTTACAAAGAACCTCATTTTCTAACAGACTTACTCACCTGCAACCACCTCCCAGCACTCAGAAGAGTTGCTGCTGCATTGCCAAGTACACCTAGCAAACTCAGTGCTTCAAACCAGAACAGGATCCTTTCATTTCCCACAATATCCTTGACATGCTCTGCAAGGACAGGATCAAACTTGGTGGCCTGCAGATGCTTGGCCCAGAATTGACATGAATATGAGAGGTGGGGTGGAATTTTGGTTTCAACTCTTTCAGCAAGATCAGGTACCTCCGAATTGAGCAAGTAGGAGCTCTGTAGACCACAGATATTGAAGCATAGACCCCCATGAAGGACACGAAGCGATGCAACAGCAATGTCCATTTGAATGTCAGACTTCCCAACAAAGTAGTCTCCACTCCGAGATTGATCAGTCAAGAAGTCATAAAACGACGCATGGAGAGGACGGACAGGCATGGTGCAGTCGGTGACACCACTTAACAATGACCCCAAAAAGTCGAGAATGATGGCGATATGAAAATGATCATCTTTACGTGGGAAGCACTTGCGCATCACATGCAGTCCATCCATCGGTAGTGGTTTCAATGTGTGAAGGATCTGTCGCATCAAGGATTGAAACCTTGCGAGTCCAGTTTCCCCAGCCTTCTCCATGAGATTGTCAAGGATTGACCTATACATACTGTCCAGAAGTGTGGCCCCCTCTCCAGATGCACGCGTTATCAATTTGTTGAACTGCTCTTCGGTTGTTCGACCAAGAGTACTTGGTTTGACAAACTCGCACGCGAGACGAGCCCATTCGAACAACCCATCAGCTCTGCGAGTGATCTCGTCGATCTCCCTGTTCCCGATGTCTTCAAAGGCACCGAGCTCGTTGGATACATACAGACGAATATCACGTTCAGTAAAAGCAGCTGGGACATCATCCAGAGAAACCACTTTCACATGCTGAGCATTGCCCAGAGCACGAGTGATGTCGGATAATGGTCGTGATGTGAGGAGGATCCGGAAGTTGGAAGGGAGAAAAGCAGCCTCCGTCGATGTAAGCACCGACAGGATGTGCTTTCGCGATGAGTCCGCACCACTCTCGTCCAACGCGTCGATCACCAAGACAACCTTTCTGACTATCCCACCCGAAACATTTGACAAAGGTTCCAGAAGAAGCTTCTCCCACTGTTGCATCACGTCAGGTGTAGTCTTGAGGGTGTTATCCTCCTCGATAACCTTAGCTAACACCCGTCGAAATGCAGAGTCACGGTTTGCGAGGTCACGAGCGATGGTCGACAGCATCTTTTCGTGCCGACGTTCTGTCTGTCTATCGCGGGCAAAGCAGAAGCAGGACCCGAGTCCCCCCACGTTCTTGAACCACAGCGCAATCGTGTGGGCGATGGCGGATTTTCCTCTCCCCGCCTGGCCGTGAAGCCAGAAGATCCGCGGCGCACTGATGTCCGGATCGTGAATCCAGTTGACAATCTCCTGCAGAATTTCACCTCTCGTGCCATCCAGGCATTTCTTTGTGGTATCAAGTCCAGCTCCGCTTGCATACGCCATACCATCTAAGTTCAAGTCCTCAAGGACGCGGTAGACATTAATGACGTTGATGTGCGTGTTGCGAACCGTACGATCGTGGTATCGTTGCATCAGCGCATCCAGGGCCTTGTTATAATCGTCGACAGCGGTCTTCGTTTCGGACACGATGTGCTTTCCCACTCGTTTCCCTGTAGTGGTGTCTGATTAGAGCGTTGTCAAGGAAGGGGTTTGGCGTACAGAAGCTTTTTGTTTCGGAATAGTTCTTGATGAACTGAGCACAATTGCTGATCACTTGGGCGATACGTGCGAGTGTATCTTTCATCGTATCAAGGTTGGATAGGGTATCTTCTTCAAGAAGGAACTCGTAGACGTTTTGTACCTTTAGAAGCAAATCGGAGATTGATTGGTCTAGCTTCGCTTGCATAATGATCAACTGGCGACAATGATGTAAGTTTGCGTGCCGTTGATGACCAGAAGACATACCTGGGCTGCACTGGTTAGTATCCCCAAGGCCATCTGAGCGTAAGGGTGGATCTGCGTACAAACGTCAGCCCCACCATTGCGACGAGAAAAGTGAGAAATCATACATTGGCAATAGTACTGACTACGGTGTTGAAAGTCTTGAGTGGTTGGAGGTATGTCGAACTGATGGCGTCTATCTGATAGACGGCAGTGTTAATCCCACCGACAAACTCAACAGCGTGTTGTGCAACAGGGGGCACAAGTCTTGCTGAGTCAAGCTCTTTTTGGGCAGCATCAATCTTGTCGATCGCTCAACAAATAGCACAAGACATGGACGAAATCCGTTCATCATACCTCGTGGTCTGGTCCAACTCGGGTTGAACTCTGTTGCAAATCATGCGGCTGTAAAGAATTCATGAAAGCTGCTTCTTATACCCCATGGCAAGCTTGGGATAGTTCCGTTTTGAACAGATGCACTCACGCCTATGGAAGAACTTGCGATACTTTGACTGGACCAGTTAGGTAGTAATTTCTTCAGCCTTGACATTTTCCCCTTTCTGATGCCGTCAGATCCTGGCGATGTTGAGACGGTCGCAGGAGTAAGAGCTCGAGATGACTGGTTTCTGTTAGGGTATCAAGACGATCTCTGGGGATCATGTTGCGTACCAGGTCCAACTGAGGGTCCATTGTGACTTGAGTGGGTGGAGTTTTCCGAGGTTTCAGCCAGGGGCGACGAATCTTGGACTGGCCGTTGGCCATTTGTGTGACAGGAATATAGGAAATTGAGATTTTTCGCTCTTAGAAACGAAAGCGAGCAAACGATATGTAGGCGCCCGTCTCGACAGCACTGGGCGTCGCTGCGTGAGATAAATGTGGATATAATAGAGTAGGCCCCCAGGGTGCAAGGTGGTCATTCGGATGATTCAACAAATATCTCCACTCCGCTTATAATCTAGTGCTTCAGCGACCCTTATCAGCAGGCAATCTCCATCTCGAACATCGCATAAAAACCAGCGCAAGGCAGATATCCCGTCCAGCAATACCCCGCACTTGCTCAGCGTCGCTTCAACTTGTGAAGGCTATGGATCACGATAACTACTCTTCGTGAGTTATACTTCCCCCGTGCGTTGTTTCATTCAAGGCTCATGCTACAATACAGCCTCTCCACCTCGCTTTATGGCGCTATAGGGTCCACATATACCCACCCAGAAGTATGTGTTCTGTCTTCCTTTTTACACTGTAGGATATTGAAGTCTGTTATGGCCATAGAACCACACTTGTAACTTCTACCGACCGTGTCAGCTCCCCAACAACCATGAAGGAAATTGTGGGGAGCCCATTTCCTGCGACACATTATTTGCCCACCTCCGTGACTTTCATGGAATTGTCAATTTGCGACACTTGGGTCAGGCCGTCTGCCAGTGGTCAGGCTGCGAGAGGACATTGGCGAGCCACAATATTGTTCGCCATATTCGCGCGAAGCACCTATTTCACTCCCGTCAGTGATCACACTACGCAAGGAAAGATCCAATCACAGAAGATTCTCATGGCTCCATTCCACGGTCCTGCCTCTTGTTTGACATGTTTCGCGTTTCCCCCTATCACTGATCTGATACTCGTGCTATGTGCATCTATGCATTTTCTACTTTGGCTATATTCGTTTTTGCTGTCGTATTCCATACTTGCTTCTCTTTGCTACACTGTCCGACTCTTCCCATTTGTACATATCCACACGTATACTTACCCCTCCCTGACCTTCCAAACCTAGCACCAAACCAACTTGTATGTAAATCCAGAATGTAACTTGCAGAGTACATTGCCCATTGTTTTCTGTTCACCTATTCTCGGTCCCAGACGTTTTGGGTATCCGACTCGAACATACCCAGAACAAGTACTGCGTGCCTGGATGAATCCGGTTTCCTAGAATGGCTGGTGTGGAGACTACTAAACAAATTGGTTCATGCAGTGCTATGTATGTACTCTTCAAGATCTGAGGAAACATCAAGGATATACGCAAGGGCGAATCTGTATGTGGATGGATGCATTCAGCATCAGATCGGACTACGCATATTTACTCACTGGGTAGTGAATAAATCACAACAACATGAGATGTACGGATGTGTCTAAGTCACAGAAAAGTATGATGGATAACAAAGCGCCTTGAGCTTGAACCACTACATGCATGTCAGTAGTTGGCACGAACAGCATGCAGTACACTTACTTCAACCATCTGCTTCGCGCCCTCCTGTAGCCCAACCTCAGGCTCATATCCCAGCACACGTCATGCCGTCTCGATATTATGGTACCGCTGCGAGCAGGTATACGATACCCTGTACCGTGTGAACAGAGCAGGATGTCCTTGCCAATAATCGCAGACCAGCATTCGCTCAAAAGGCCAAGAGCCATCCCCAGCGAGCGGGACATCACCCACGGCTCACGCACTGCCCGCTTCCTTGCCTCCTCCGTGGGCGGGTCGAGCGCTCGCCACACGAGACGCATGAAGTCCCAGAAATACACAGGCTCGCCATTGGTAATGAAGAATGCCTCGCCGGCGACGCGTAAGGGGCTCGTTGGAGCGAGGGAGAGTGCATCCTCGGAGAACTGGCAAGAATATATAGGCCTTATTAAGGTCTTCGGTATTGAACAGCTGCCATTGCCTAAATCTTAGAATAAGGTGATTGTTGGTGTAGTTTGTTACTGTGGTATATGTGTTAGACAAGGCGTTTGCCGTCCACGACGGCCTTTTTATAGTAAAGTTGCCTCGGCTTGTAAGTCCGGCCAGGGCCTCGAAGCAAGTGGTGTGATTGAGCCCCTGTGACGTCACCCTTTGCGTCATCACTAAAGGATTGCGTCATTGGAGGCCAACACCGTCTCTCGAGACCCTCTTAGCCAGCGCGTCCATGACTGTGCGTCCCTCTAGACTCTATTCATCGAAAACGGTCGCTCGATGCCACAGTGGCGGCAGTGATAGAAACGGTGAGAAAAGTGTGAACATGATTCTGAATCTACTTTTCTAGGATTCCTCCATTCCATCTGATACCAGGTAGGTCAAATGGATGACATGGAAGTGAACAGGTGATGTATTAGCACCTGGATTATCAGTGCTAATCTTTAGGTCGCACGAAGTCAATCGCACCATATCTGCAAACCACGAATTATTAACAACGTTTTACAGAAGTTATGTACGCTAACCGGTAAGCGCCGCAGTAGTGCTAGTGACCGATCACTGGTCCATGTCAGCCTCCAACTATTCCAGCTTACCGGCATGTTGATTGGCACACTTTCTTCGCTTGATCTTCATGCACATAGTAACCGCACTTGTTCCTTCACGTTTGGCCTCAAATGCACAGCTGTAGAAAGGTAAGCACAGACGCATAGTGTAGACATTGCAAATATAGTCCAGAGCTCTTGGGCACAGCCAGTATCTTCGGCTTGAACTTGCTGAACTTGGTCTAATCCAAATCCAGCAAATGTGTCTACTCAAAATTTCGAAACATTCAACCTTTGAATTTCAGGATGTAAAAGGCAACGAACTTCCCGTACATATCATTACGGTAGGCCTTACGAATATTCCCTTTTGCCCTTTATTCGTTTGTTGGACGCACACTATAATCTGTTTATATGTAGTGGGTCCAAGTTGTACCAGGTGCTTGTGTTGAAACGGAAGGCAACCGCAATTGTCTCAATATACAAGTTACAGAACCTAGACAGAAACGTGAAGCACATGTTAGGGAAGCATTGCCTGATGACGCAGAGATTCACCAAGCATATGACGAGAATGGAAAGCCCGGATGTTTTAAAGGGTGTTCGGAGATATAAGAGTCCTAAATTGGAGCTAAATGGCGAAGGTAAATCTACCTGGGAGCGGATATTGAATGCCGGGGTATGACTCCACCTTCCGTTACCATGGAGTTCGCTGATATGGTGGCGCAGTCCGGTGGTTGCTTGACTTTGATTGCCAACTGGACGGTCCAAGACATACAATTCGCTGGCGAAATGTGGCGACATGGTAGGTGAAAGCGAAAGATATTAGTGATGGAAATATACACGTGCAGCTCCACGCTCACAGATCATTCAGGTGGTCAGGGGTGGGATAACTTGATCTGAAGCTGCGTGGGCCTAGATAACAAAGGTCGCGGAGCATTTTCATCAGGTTCGCCAATTTAAAGGACTAGCATACAAACCAATAACGTGTATTGGTCCACGGCCATGGGCGGCAGCGTGCTCGGGGCCGTAAAAACACCATCCATTAGGATATTCGTCGGAAGATTCATGATCGGGATGTCGGTTTTATTCAAGAGGAAAATTATGTGGAGAGCACTTGGAAAACGAGTCCGCCCTGGCATCACTGGATCACTGATCGACTGAGTATATTTCATAGAAACGCACGGCTACCAGTAAGGGGGGTCGACGATGAAACTGATAATAGGGTGGATTTCAAGGCCGGAAGAGTATGGTCAGGAAGGAAGAACCGGCCAAAAACGAAGCGTCAGCAGCGATTCCATTCATATGGCTTCGAAAAGATAGGCTGATAGCGTTACTGATAGCAGCTGCCAGCGTCAGATTGCAGTAGAATTCTGCAGATCTTGTGATAAACCTTCATTTCAGAGGTGGTAAAGAGATTTTCGCACCAAAGCGACGCCCAACAGTTGGAAGCAATCGATCGATCTGGATACCGACCGTATCACCCAAAGGCTCAGCAATTGCAGAGTTGCGTCGTTTCCCGGATCCTGCCATTCGTTTGATACACCATAAGTTGCTTTAGCAAGAAGAACCTGGGTAGTAGAGTGTCGATGAAGAGGAAGTTGAACGAATTAGAGGCTTCGACGAACGCCGTCTCAGGCAACTTGGCCTCTGAGCGGCGCCAAAGTTCACACCCTTGGCGCACAAACTCTTACTTATGAATTTGAACACCGAATTTTCGGAACCGCATGGCGACGCGATCGAGCCTCGAGGCCGTCCGTTGGCAAGCTTAGATGGCACGGTAGATTCCAGTCATCAGGAGCTCGGAGGCCCTCCAGTTCAACACCGTTCGTTTCCTTATCGCTCCGTCGACAAAACCACCGGTCGGATCCGTCTGACTCGCCCTCCTGCGAGGACCGTGACAGAATGCAACGAGCTCCACCGTTTCATGTGGCTTGGCTTGCCCCCCCGAATTCCCACTACTGCTAGTCTGAGGTTATAGGCTCAACTGGCAGACTCAAGGCTATCTACTAGTAGCCCGACTTTGACCTATTCGAACGCCACCTTGTCTCTCGCCTGCTCTACGTGGGGGCTGAGCAGTCGCGGTCCTTCAACTTTTGCTCAGACCTAGAGGGTTACTTATGTGGCGCCGCCCAAGGAGGGTCCATCTTTGCCCTCCCGCTTGCGGGTTGCCATTCCGATGGCCTCTGGCAGCAGTTAACATATTTACTATGACGGTATAAACCCTCCCAGCGTGGCCCACACTTCCATGCCCTCCCGTAGTTGGCTTTCCTTTGCCAATGGAGTCCCTCCCCTCGATATATCTGGGCTGCTCGCGACATTCCCGTTGGCAGTCTGTCACAGGTTAAATATCGAATGTTCGATAGAGAGAAAAAAAAAACACCTCTTGACGTCGATTGTGAAGCTATGGACTACAGCCAGTATCCTGTAAACCCGTGGGCTACCCTTTTCCTGCGCTGCTTCCTTCAATACTCACAACGTAACGCAGGGCCTCTTCCTCGCTTTATGGCGCTGTGGGTAATGCCAAACCCGAAGTAGGTGTCCAGTCTTGGTTTTCGAGTTGTAGAGTCCTGAAATTTGTTATGCCTGTAGACCCACACTTGCAACTTTTATTTCCCGTGTCAATTCTCCAATGGTCATGGAGGGGCCTGCAGGCTGCCAGTCTGCTGTGACAGTGTACCGGCGCACTTGCGTATGCACGGTATTGTCGATCTGTCACGCTCGGAGCAGATTGTCTGTGACTGGACAGGCTGTGGGAGTAATATTTTGAGACACAATATTGTCAGGCATATTCGCGAAAAGCACCTATTTCATCGCCGTTCGTGATCACTCTACGTGAGGAAAAAAAACCCACCAAAAGTCCCCTCTCCGAGGAAAAATCCCTATGATTCCATTCCACGTTGTTGACTGGCCTCATCTGTCGTATTATGCGCTGGCGTACTTACTGACCCATCACTTATTTGTCTTAGATTGATGTGTGTTTGCTTTGCTGCATGTTGTCGTGTTCTGCACTTCCTTTCCCCTGTTTCTTCCCGTTTCACCTATGCTGCTAGATTGTATGTTATCGTACAGCGGGTTTGTATGTGTAACATATAATGTGTATCCTCTGTTGTCCATCGAAGACGCACCTATCCCTCCTCATTCCAGTGCTCTTCCTGAATCCCAATGCAGGCCATGATTTCGTATCTCGCAACTGTAATACATTCAAGCACCGCGTTTTTTCCTCGTGAAGTGACTATCTTTCCCTAAGGATTCAGCGGTACAGTGTGCTCGAACAAATAGCACACCGCACAAGCTCAGCCATTGCACAAAATCCATGGCCCAAAGTACGATCTGTGACTCGAATCATTTGAGTCACAAGACAGTCTCCAGCTACTATGTTTTTCTTGCAAGTGGGGCATATATTCTCATGGATATAGTAGTTCTTAAGCGGTTCGCGGTCTCTAGCTTGCGAAGAGTCTATTGTAGGTGTTATTACATACCTTGCCTAAATCACCTCATTACCTCCGTCTAGGGCCGTGTGCCTATTCAAGAAGCTTGGGTAAATGCATCGAGGCTGGATGGAAGAACAAACTATGGTATCCATGATGCAGCGAGTGACGTTTGGGAGCTGGACCGCAGTAGCCCGGGTGACGGTCACCAAGCTACTTAGGCGAAGACTGCCAACACGATGAAATCTACGGACGTCATGAGGGGAAAGCATCGGACTGATTTATGCCTCCAACGACCTCTCTGGATTGACGGTGATTGACGCACTGTTTTGGGGAACCTTCCTGCCTCTACAATGATACATGCCCAACTGGTCGTACGTATTTCCGTACCCATTGCACACTGTCGATCCCGTGCAACGTATGCGCGCGTCCTTTCCGCTTCGCGTTAGTGCGGATCCTAAATTTTGCAGATCACGCATATTTTCGGTCGTATGGCGATCCTGTGAGCCGACTTGTGGCTATGGTGATTTCAGATATACCGCATCCGCTAGATGCTTCGTGGGTGCCCGTACTGTCGTTCTTCCCAGTCTCCATGTAATAGTCGGGTGAGAAAGGCGCGAGGTGGACAAGAGGGCCTGAAGTTAGCAAAGCGCGATGAAGAGAAGTGGGGAGCTAGACGAGAAAAATAAATAGATGGGGTTCAAACAGATAAAAAAGAGCGGTCCGGAAGTGTGTGGGGGGGAGGGAAGCGGGGAGACGAAGGTCTGATGAAATAGGTGAGGCATGGCGAATACTCAATCGTGAGCATATGTATGCTAAGTAGAAGCCAACAAACCAAGGGTGTAGCGGGAAAAAACGCGTGACAGCAGCTTCCGGTAGGCCTTCTAAGCGACAAATGGGTGAACCTAGGAGGTTATCAACCAGACCAAACGCGCCATGTGAGTGAAAAAATAGTGGGTGGGGCAAAGAAATATTTGCAGGGGCTACTCAGCGAGACATGACATGGGAAATGTTGGCATCCCCGTCACCGTCGAAGCAGCCAGGTAGTAGTGATTCGTCGTCATATCCCATAATGCCCCGCTGCGCGGAGGTTGCTTGTGTGAGGACGTGTGGGCATGAGGTAAATGGACAGAAGGTGCAAAGTGTCACAGTACCGCGTCTTGGCTCCCAAAACAGGAAACATATCTCCACTCTCCTTATCTCCCTAGAATCAGACCCTTATCAGCAGGAACTCTCATACTGACAACCATCTCGAACATCGCATAAAAACAAACGAGAGGCGCAAGTATCACTGCATCCTCTGATCGCCTGCAGTGACTATGACTCACGACCAAGATGATTCCCAAACTTACCAGTGGGTTATCCGTGCGCTGCTTTGTTCAATACTTAAAACATAGTGCAGTAATTCTTCCTCGCTTGCTGGCGCTGTAGGGACCCCTTACACCCACCCAGAAGTATATGACCAGTTTTTCTTTTTGTTCTATAGGGTTCTGATATCTGTTTTGCCCATAGATACACACTTGCGACTTCTACCGACCGTGTCAATTCCCCGGCAACCATGGAGGATATTGTGGGCTGCCAGTCTGCTGTGGCAGTGTACTGGCGCACTTGCGTATGCATGGTATTGTCGATCTGTCACGCTCGGAGCGGGTTGTCTGCGACTGGACAGGCTGCGAGAAGGAATTTTTGAGACACAATACTGTTCGCCATATTCGCGAGAAGCACCTATTTCACCCCCGTCAGTGAGATGATCACACTACGCAAGGAAAGATCCAGTCACAGAAAATTCTCATGGCTCCATTCCACGATCCTGCCTCTTGTCCGTCGTGTTTCGTGTTTTCCCCTATCACTGATCTGTTACTCGTGCTATGTGCATCTATGCGTTTTTACTTTGGCTATATTCGTCCTTGCTGTCATAGTATTTCGCACTTGCTTTTCTTTGCTACGCTGTCCGAGTCTTCCTGTTTGTACATACCCACACGTATACTTACCCTCCCTGACCCTCCAAACCTAGCACCAAACCGACTTGTATGTAAATCCAGAATGTAACTTGCAGAGTACATTGCCCATTGTTTTCTGTTCACCCGGCCGCTGATGGGTAATAAGTGGTGCAGGTGCACATAACTAACAAATTGGCTCATGCAGCGCTATGTCTGTACTCTTCAAGATCTGGAGACATACGCAAGGGCAAATCTGTATGCGGGTGCATGCATTCAACACCAAAACGGATTACGCGTATTTGCTCACTGGGTAGTGAATAAATCACAACAACATGAGATGTACGGATGTGTCTAAGTCACAGAAAAGTATGATAGATAACAAGGCCATGCAACACCCACCATCTATGACAGCCCATTTTCCGCCTTGAACCACTACATGCACGTCAGTAGTCGGCACGAACAGTATGCAGCGCACTTACCTCAACCATCCGCTTCACGCCCTCCTGGAGCCCAACCTCAGGCTCATATCCCAGCACACGTCGTGCCTTCTCGATATTATGGTATCGCTGCGAGCAGGTATACGATACCCTGTACCGTGTGAACAGAGCATCCTTGCCAATAATCGCAGACCAGCATTCGCTCAAAAGGCCAAGAACCATCCCCAGCGAGCGGGACATCACCCACGGCTCACGCGCTACCCGCTTCCTTGCCTCCTCCGTGGGCGGATCGAGCGCTAGCCACACGAGACGCATGAAGTCCCAGAAATACACAGGCTCGCCGTTGGTAATGAAGAATGCCTCGCCGGCGACGCGTAAAGGGCTTGTTGGAGCGAGGGAGAGTGCATCCTCGGAGAACTGGTCGAACCGAGAGCGGACGATGGGGTGTTTGGGTGCATGTGGGTCGTGTGGGGCAGTGAATGCAGCTTCGATGGCGGAAGCGTTAGGGGGAGGGGATACATATGGACCAAGAGGGCGTGCGATGCACGTGGGGACACGGTGGTAGCCAGTGGTCACGCTCACGGGGGAAAGTGCGCAATGCAGGTCGTCAAGTTCGCTTTTGTCCAGGGAAGTCGTATTAGACGGCGGGGATGGGACAAGTTTGTCGGCTGCGAGGAGATGGGCATGTGCAAGGTTGCCAACGTAGGTGTAATCAAACAAATTGTTGTTGTCCCCAATTTGGATGTGCGTCTGGCCACGCTGGTAGGCCTGGTAGAGCCCTGGCATCATCTGGCGGTCGCCGGGGCTGCAGGGCGTGAGTAGTGCGTGAGGCATGTAATACAAGAAACTGACCCGAATATGGATGCAGGACGAAGTGCGACGGTGAGAAGATCACCTTTACCATTAGACTCGAGGACAAGTGCCTCGCCCTTGACTTTAGAATCATTGTAGGCGTCGAACGGCTTTTCGGGGTACGGCGCGCGCTCATCGAGGTTGACGACATCATGTCCATCGAATACAACCCCAGCAGAGCTGGTATAAACGAGCTTGCGGACGCCCGCAGCGATGGCCGCGTTTATGATTGTCCTGGTGCCGTCGACATTGACTTTATAATAAATAGAGGGGTCCTTGGCTCCGTGTGTCGGCGAGGCGGTGTGGAAGATGCACGTGGTCCCAGACTGTCGGCGACGCGTCAGCGTCAACATAACATGTGAAGAGTCTTGGAGTACACCGACACTCACTTTGCGCAGCGCATCGAGAACCTGCTGTTCGTCTGTGATGTTCCCGAGGTAAAATGGGACATCGTGGTGCCTCTGGACAACGTCAAAAACGGATACGACGTCACCACGCGCGAGGAGCCTCTCGACGATGTGACGGCCGACGAACCCGCTCCCTCCAATGACGAGGTAGACGTCTTTTTGAGCTGCCATTGCAGAACGAACAAAAAGGTGGGCTAATTCGGATCGAAGTTATAAAAAGAAAAGATTGTGGGAACGCCTTGCATAAAACGGTGTACTTACGTAAATAAACGGGTTGCGTGAAGCATCCTATCATACTTCACCACACCGTTCACCGGTAAGAAAGTCGCAAGAGTACGAATCTAGCATCGCCCCGCAGAACTGGAAAATGAAGGTGGTGCAGCCTGGAGATGATCCGCATGGTCCTGGTATTGTAAATCTGGGAGATGTCCAAGGAGGACCCGCTGTGTTGGGGATATGATAACACATGATAGAGGAGTCGGCGTGCACATCCAACCCCGCGGAGCATGGAGTTCATTCAGGTGATCACTGATCAGAAGCGCGTTCCTCGACGACCTAGGAGACTCCCTTGATGGTCCTGCACCGGTCTTGCACTCTTCAGCTAGATGGGCAAGCACAAGGCGAGTTCTCGCTTTACAACGGCCAGACGTTGGCTACGCCGCACGCGAACCATCTAAGGACCCGTGTTCATTGTACAAGGAATGAACCTGTCCTTTGGATCTTTCGAAATCTGTTCGCGAATATCGTTTCACCATCCGTCTTCATTTCAGACTCGACGTACCCTGTCATGGCACTCTGCAACATGCCAACTTCCTTTTCCGTCTGACTCTGAGCCTGCCGCATCTTCAGATCTTTGCAGTTTGGCTCAAACGACCTCAGTCACGCCCCCCTTACATTTTTTTTCTTTCCAGGTCATATACATAAGGCGCGACCCCCAAATGACTTCCTTTCCCCTGCGAATTGATGTCCTCTCTGATTAGTATGTCCCCACTCTCAAATGTAGAGTAACCGTTACTCCATTACTGTAATGTTGTCCCAGATGAAATGATCTTTATGATATTTTTTTTCCGAATTGTCATGAACTTCATGCCTGCATTCACTGCAATCGGTCGGCGAGGGAACCGAAATGTTTCTGAATGCTGTCAAGTGACTACAAACCCCTTTGGCTGACTCTGGAATGGCGTATGGTTGATATATGCAAATGCAAACAAGGTATTTGCACACAAACCATACGTCATTCCGGCTGTCTAGTTCGTATTTTGAGGGACCTAGATCACCCATTAGACCTCTTCAGATTGTGCCAGATCGCTGGCCTGTTCGTGTTACGGCTATTAAGAGGTAAACAGCGCTCCCCAGCATGTATTCAAGTCAGGAAAGGTGTTGGACTGAGTAAACAGAGTCCCCATGTGACTATAAAACCCCGTAGGATGTGTCTATCAAAGAAAATGAACACGGTGATCAACCCACGGGTGTACTCTCCCAAATTTAATCCGCTGTCTTTTTCGTTCCCCCGCAATAGTCAGCAACAGCCACCAACAATGCATGCACTGCCTCCAATCATAGCTAGCGAGTGTCGACGATATATATTGGAACGCGAGAAGGATTTCCTGGCCGCCAATTGTCATGCGAATCTATCGAATGTTTGGTCGTAGTTGAGGGTGTGGGTGTCGTCTGGGGGACTTCTGAAGGCAGGTGACGCACCACCCGGCAGGAGTTAGCGCATTTAGAGTGACAGAGGACGGAGAGACGCGCGTCAGCATGTAACAAACTTGCAGACCATCCCGCCGCTCCGATGCTGGTTCTCTGGTCTTGTTATGGTTGGAGCTAACAAGGGTGGTGGTGGAGAAGGAAAGAAAGCGACGGAGTGGTACCATGAGTTCACAATGGTGAAGGTAAGACTGAGGTTGCACTTGGTAGATCAATGCGGGCAAGAGCGATGGCTGATGCGGTGCAGATATTGTGGATAGATGTTCATAATGGTGTCGATGAACCCAAAAAGCTCTTTAGGTGGACACTAGCTTGGGTTAGAATACGGAGGGGGGTTGAGTTTGGGGACATTGGATGCGGAGAGGTATGATACGCATGGTCAGAGTGTTGCTAGTCGGACCTGCGCGTAAGAGATTGAGTGAGCGAGTCGACCGCTATACGTCAAGATTCAAGAGCCAGACATACGTCGACACTCTAAGCATCCTGCTGGTCTGTTAAGAATTTGCGGATCCACAACGAAATTTATTCGAACACACCGAAAACATCTTAAAGGTGGCCTCTCACTTCCATGAACGTCTATGTTTGGAGTGCATGTCATGGGCGTTCACGACTCATTGTGGCATTGGCAAGGTATCAACGGTTTATCTGCATGCGGGAATAGATGGTTCGTGTGAAAAGGAATGACGGAGAAAACGCTCAAGGAATGCGTTGTTGAGATATCATCTCATAGGGTGATGTGTGTAGGTCTTTCAACTGGGTGTGGATGTGAGGCCGGGAAGGCGTGTAGAAGTGAAGGAAATGGAGAGTTGCTGGCAAGGGCGCTGTAAACCAGTGTAAAGTTGCTGAGGAAGTGCTTACCACTAACGAGATGCTTGGGTGGTCTAAACCAACTGAAATCACGACGAGTCGTCTAGCAGATATGGCAGCTCCGCGACAAAGTGTGCGCTGACGGTTCAAAGTCAGTAAGTTCATTTAGTACTATGTAGATACGGTTTCTTTCAATTTGGCACTGGGAAGAACTGGTCAAAGAGACCCACCATCCGCACCAGCTTGAACTACTAGTTCTAAGAATATAGCGTTGGCGCATGTTCCACGTCCTCCTGCCGGCCCGCACTTCAAGCTGTCATCAAGTCTGCGAATTCATTCAAAGGATCAACTTCATACAACCAAAGGTATGTTGGTCCCTGAGCATCGACGACAGCATTCCCGAGGCCACATATCCAGGTACTGTGTAAATTTACATGGCTATAGGCTCAACTGACTCGGTGGTCGCCAACCAGTGCCCCTGCTGAAAGCAACATGAGGGTGGTCAACTAATAGGGAATTTCAAGAGCATGCAAAATGAAGCTTCATTATGAAATCTACTAGTAAGCATGTGTAGGCAAACACTACCAGTCCTAGTGTCCTCTTCCATTCCACAGGTTATGTATGAGACCTTCGCACTCTGGGGCAAAGCGAGATCCAGTCACTGAACATCAAGACATCCTTTGGATTATACGAAGACTCGGTAATAGTTACTTTTCCTGGAGAAGAGTGGAACGTTCAACTTTGAGGCCCCCTACCCAGGTGAACAAACAAAAATGGACGTTTATGGTAACGAACGTTTCGTTGGTGTCTAGGATCGTAGGTATACTTTCTGTCCTGATATCACTATATGATCTACGAGGCCCTTTGGGAGCACACACACACCAATGCAACCCTCCACGGAATATAGGCTACCCCGTTCAAGCACGCCTGTGTTGTTGGACGACAGCCCTCGTTGTTTTATTTGACTGGACAAGTACTCCAGGCTTAATGCTGTGGATTTGCAGGTCACATAGTAAGTAGCAACGAGTCTACCTTAACATACATCACTAACTAACTCCACCTTGTTCTCCTTCAAGTGGAGGCCAAAGCATTCGCGTTCCGTCGACTCTTCCTTGTCGTAGGGAATTGCGTGGCACCCAAACATAGTTTATTTGGGCCATGCCGCATATGAGTAGGCAGCCATCAAGTACATTGTTGGCCTTGATGAACCAGCGTCCTCATCACCTAAACTCACCGCAGTTGACTCTGTTTCTCCAAAGGAAATCCTCCGTGCATTCAGAAGACTCGCGATATGTTTGTTGGGAGTCCCTTGGTATTTAAAATGCTCGCGGAACTGTACCACCCTCATCTCACCGTCGCTGCTTCTGAAACCCAATGAATCATCACCACAAATCATACCGCCGGCCCGCAAATATCACGTACGTTACCTTTCTTTCATGCGCCGCTTCATTCGATGCTCATATTGCAATGCAGACCCTCCTACACACTCCAAGGAGCCGTCGGGGACACTTATACTCATCCAGAGGTATATTTCAGCCCCATCTTCGATATCATGTAATGCTGAAATTTTACAATTCCCATTGTCTGCGTTCAACTAGTGTCACGACTGCAACTTTTATAGGCCCTGTACATGGGGAAAATGCAAGTTCTCAATCAGCTGCCACACCGTGCCTCAACATTACGCGGATGAGCATGGTATTACAGATATTAATAGCTCGCAACTTGTTACATGCCATTGGGCTCGTTGTGGAAAGGAGGTGTTGAGACATAATTTTGTGCGCCATATACGTGAAAAACACCTCTTCCACCAAAGGACATAAGATGCTCTTCCCCTTCACTCCACAACTTCTCATAATATCGTCTTTTATCTGCCTTACATTTGTTCTCCACCTGACACAAATTACGTCGGATTAGTTTTATTTAATTATCTTATACCCTGCACTTCCAAATGTAGCACTATGTAGAGGCTGGCCTGTATCTAGTCTTCAGAACTATTGAAGTTTGTCACCTGTTTTTCTAAGTCCATCAAGATCCCCACTATCAAACCTACTCAAGTACCTCTCCTGGGGCTACCACATCTCATGGGCTTCTCGTTTATAATTACAGGAAACAGAGCCTCGAGGACTGACAACTGCAATGTTAAGGTAAGAACACCTTTCGTACACGATATCTTTCGCTAAGAGACGATCGGCGTTACCCTTATGACACACGATGCACCACGGAGTTGCCGTGGACCAGAAACAAATCAGAGTTGACTTACATAACATGGTGCAAAGTACTTACTATGGACTGCCTTACGATGCGAGCGACCCAAAGTCTGTACAGCAAGAGAGTCTCCGAAATATTATATTACTTGCAGGCGTCTTCGAGCTGATATCATGGAGGCCACACATTCCCATGGGCTTCCACAGGTCTTACGATGAAATTTCTCCATTCCAACTCATGAACCTCCATAATCAACGTCAAGTATTTGCGTCTTCACGGCCCTAAGCATGTAGCGACTCACCTGATATGCACGGATTACATTCGTTCCTCAAGCGAACCAGTGCATTCACGCTCGATAGAATACGGGTATAAAGTGTCAGTGCCAGGTACTAAATCAAACCCACGACAAAAAAGAACGTAAGCAATTGTCCAAGATTCAAAATAATCCATGACTACAGTTCGGGGACACCACTATATGAATAAGGACGCCCACCTTGAGCGGTATAGATGTTGGAGTGAACAGAGTTGTTTTGATAGTTGGTAGCTAGAGAAGTGGGGAATGCGCTGGGATCGGACGAGTCCTGGAAGAACGTTAAAAGGACTCTCACGACCATGTGTGTAGACTTACATAGGCCATCAATTGAGGAGCGGGAGAGAGGAAGGGGCTCACTGTGCCGCCTAGTATGGACTCATCATACATTGCACTAGGTAACTCGGTCTGGCGGCGCCGGCGGACACAGAACCAGACAAGAAAGACTGCAATTCCCACAAACATACCTCCCACAAAAACCTTCCACGACCCCTCCCACAATTGCTCCAGTAGGAGATTTTGAAGATGAGGAAGGGGCGGAGGTTGGGGGCTGCGTGATAGTCCCTGGAGATCCACCATATATGACTGAAGCAGTGGGTGTGCTAGTAGATGAGGAAGGGGCAGAAATTAGAGACTGTGTGATAGCCCCGTTATATCCACCAGATGCGAGAGAAGCGGTATGTGTGCTAGACGAGGAAGGGGCAGAGGTTGGAGACTGTGCCATAGTCCCGTTAGATCCACCAGATGTGAGAGAAGCAGTATGTGTGCTAGATGAGGAAGGGGAAGAAATCGGAGACTGTGCCATAGTCCCGTTAGATCCACCAGATGTGAGAGAAGCAGTATGTGTGCTATATGAGGAAGGGGCAGAGGTTGGAGACTGAGTTATAGTCCCGTTAGATTTACCAGAGGTCGGAGAAGCGGTATGTATGCTAGATGAGGAAGGGGCAGAGGTTTGAGAATGTGCTATATTCCCATTAGATCCACCAGATGTGAGAGAAGAGGTAGGTGGTGGGACTACTATCGCAATCGCTTGCGTTTTGATAGCAGTTGACTCACTTGCATCTAAGAGATATACAGTTCGATCTTGGTTAATGCGTCGCAATAAACGCACCTCCAGAAAGTTGAGCGAGGCTTACATTGAAACGGTCCGATGTCTATTGCGGATTGAACACAAGGAATTCGGAGCAAGAAATGAAACATACTGAGACGTCCTGATAAGCCCAGTGTGGTATGGCGGTTCCACTTGGGATGTCCTCTGGAAATCTGGTGAAATAGTCGGTCTGGGAATATAATTGCAAGATAGATGTCAATCGCACGCGAGGTAGGTCATAGAACAGTTGGTGAACCACGAACTCCAACTGATGTAGGCAATGATGAGACAAGGAATACGTCAGAGTCAGCTGAGAATCTCACTTGATGTAGGAGTAATTCTGACATATGGAGCAAGCGGCGATAAGATTATATGTGATACTGTTGCATTTGCAAGGATTTGCTGCGTCGACAGAAGGACCAACATAGTAGTGGTAGGTAGATGGCAGTGGGTCAACACTGAATGCTGTGAAAGGTGCTCAGAATCAAAATTGTAGTGCAAGCGACGAGTGTGTACTCCCGCCGTTGCATACACCTTGTGCGTAGGCAGCAACAAGACACGGGTTTTGTGCCTTGCTGTTGTCCATCTGTCCCACTCGGGATGCATTGATTAGCACAGCTGAGAAGGATCACGCGCACGCCCAGTGAAAACTGGACCTTACCTGGTGTGACCACGTGTGATGAGATATGAAATCGATATGAAAAATATGAGGAGGTGTGAGATGAATATGACGCCTTCCTTTTTGGGGTACTGCGCCCTGCGATACGTCCGTCGATTGCATCGTTTACACAGCTGCACCCAGCACAGCGCATCGCATCCACGTACGTACGTACTGGTGAGCAAACGCACACACACGCACACGCACACGCGCTCCACATCTCCGCTCTGCCCTTACTCACACCGTTGCAGCTTTCCTCCACGATGGCCGAGTTATGGCTTCAAGTGCATGCAGAGGCGAGTACGCCTGCACCTGCGACAAATGTAGCTTCAGACAGCCTCAGAAAGTCTCCAAAGCAACGTGGTATCGCCATGCCAAAGCTACCTCCGAGCAAGCCAAACCTGGAGCAGGGAATCAAGATCAAGGCAGACATCATGCGAGCCATGATCAAAAGGCAGCTAGAAACAGTCGAAGATGCTCGTCATCACATTGGTCGTCGTAAGCGTGCTCGTGTCCAGAATAGCGTAAGTCATCTTCATCTTACGGAGTTTCAGTCATTGACTTGATCTCCAATGTAGGAACCGCCATGCACACCCAGTCTTCTTGACGTTTCCTCGTGAGCTGACAGTTTTACAGGGCGCATATATGCACGGTAACTCACATTCAAGATAGATGCAGTGCCCTGAAGCGCAGCTTACTCCAGGTAACTGCTGAGTGCGATACAATAAAGTAAGTACAATAATTTCTACATTTCATGACTGACTCTTCGGCAGGAATCTATTTGACCAACTTGCGAGCTCGGTCAAATCACCATTGGGTGCAAGTACCAATGGTGGTTCTTCTCCACGAGAAATGAATACAGAAGAGTGACCAATGCGTGAAACCCATGAGTCTGCCTGCATCGCATTCGCTTTCCCCTCGCTTATACTAGATCGTCATTCCATCACCTGCATTCACCATAGACATCGGCATTGGCGCCCATTCTGCATTGGATGGACTCAAACTGTTTCTATTGGCCCAATTCATCCTGTACCCATACCCAGCGCGTACCCAGCATTGTACCAGTTGTACTAGAGTGTAATACAGCGTCTTTTTTGAGCACATATGTACAGTGCGAGTGTGATGTCCTGGTGGTGACCTGGTAATACTACATCATATGACATCACATATGAGCATATCACGCAAGGTGCACGAGCCGCAACAGAATATGCTCAGATATATCTACACGAAAAAAGTACTACAGCGCCATACCAAGTCGTGCCCCAGCATGTGCGTTGTCTCATTTATGTGAATCAGCCTGACCTGATGTGACCACATCCGACTTACCCCCTTCGGTCATATCTGGTCGTCCCACGTCACACCAGGTAAGGTCCAGTTTTCACTGGGGATCACGTCGCTAAAGGGAGACAGACCCAGTTGTATTGCGGCAAGCAGACAACAGTGGATTGTTGTGCAGAGACCCACAACGGGCGCTTGGAAAGCAGTCCGGTGCCAAGGATGGCCAGCGATGTCCATCCGAACTTGGGGGGGGAACATGACAAAGATGATGTGAAGGCGAAGGAAGAGAAAATAAGATAAGTATATACGGGAATGGACGTTGGTTTGTCTCAGTGGTTCACCATGTTATATTGATTCCCGTACGGACATACGTTGTGAAATGCGGTCGTCCAGACCCAAGGTAGTTTAATTTTCCGTGCGGCAATCACCGCAGCGTACCCATAGGACACCCTATAGCAAGTCGAGGACGAGATGTTACATAATTACCTTGTTTTGACAAGGCCACTGGGATGTGGAGACGGTGGCTAAAGGCAATTCAATTCGACTGGCACAAGCTTAAACAACGTCACCCTGTAACACGATTTTGATGTTTTGGATTGTTTGACCTTGCGATCGATAGTTGGTGAATGAGTATGCTAGAGTAAGAGGTAACTTCTCTCCATCGCAGGTGTTGATCGTAAACGTACGTTCCAATGGAAGAAGAGATAGGGCATTTTTCAAGACCTTCCAGCTGCGTAATTTTGGTTCAGTTCATCTTTACGAGCACATACGCAGGAGGATATTTAAGTTTAGCAACCTGAGAATCTGATGGAGAAAATGGTGGCGCTTCAAGTATGGCGGCCTCAGGGAGGGTGTGACATTTGGTGACACAGCCAAACCTGACAGTGGCACCCAGTGAAAACTGGAGGAGTGATGAGATACTATAGAAAGAGGTCGGTGGCACGGCAAGCACCTTTTTTACGAGCACCGTGGGAGTGTTGAACTGTATGTTCTTAACGCAAACGCACGCATAGTCCTTCATGCTCAGCTGTATTGAATCAGGTCAAAAAAAATCACCAGATTCGCGGATAACAACTTCCTGGTATGTGTTACAAAACAAGGTGATGGCCTAATGAAGCAAGTGAGATGTAGTCACACTAGGGGTCATGCTGTATGCGGGGCCCGATTCTGGATGTCACCGTTTGGTAGTTGAACGGCGTTGACTGGCCACTCTGAGACCCGAGGCAAGTGCAAACGACTTTGAAATCCATGTACATATTGATGAGCATCGAACATTCGACGTTCATGAACATTGATGCTAACACGGAACGGATCATTCATCATCAGAAAAGAACAGCAGGATCAGCATCACCATCTTCAATATGATCGGGCTCTTCATCATCAAGGTTATCCGGTGCATGTCAAGCCTGCATCTGTACGTATATGCAGATAGTATAAGTTTCCGTTTGTTATCTGACGCCAATAGTCTGCAGGTTTCCTCGATGATACTGTGCATACTTGCAAGGGATCTGGAATGTTCCCGCCGCCGTTCCATGGGCAATTGTACATCCCGTGTCAACATCTGCATTCCACACGACCCATCGACAGATTGGCGCCATCGTCGTTTACAGCATCCATCCGAGTACTACATACCCTCCCAATTTCCTATCTTTGCGCACCGCTCAACAGCCTCGCGGCTTGGCCATCAACGTTACCATTGTGCCCTTCATGGACATGGATATCGGGCATTTGCTCATAAGTCCGATTTGACAACTGATGGCGTAGATCTTCAATGGCTTCGTCTCGTGCTAGTACGGGCCTTCGTCGTCATAGCATTTGTTCTGATTTTCCATACATATGTTGCTTATCACCTCCACCCTACTAGGTAACTGATGGGGCCCAGCCTGGTGAGATGATGCTAATTTGTGCCAGCCAGAGCAACACCATGCTAACACGACCAAAACTTTTTGGCGTCGGAATACCTTTGGTTAGTCTACTCTTGTTCAGTTCGGTGCACTCATATTTCGCTTACATAGCAGTACACAGACTACGATACCTTTTGTCATTTTTTTTTTCTTTGCGCGTTTGCAACGGGTTCCCTGCTACCTGGACCATTGGCGTTCTGATCAACCCGAATCCAACATTTGGCAGGTTCTTGCTGCGTCTTGCACTTGGACGGTGCAATTCACTGCATCAACAGTTCCCCCCAGAGCGTCCATCGACACATTCTGGTTCTCAGTGGCTAGTATGGCACAGTGCCCCTCGCCTCTCTCGTTTGCGGATGCCCGGCTGACGAACGGCGTGTTTGCGTCATGGAGCTCTATATTGCATATGCGATACCTATCGTGGCGAGCTCCGTGTTCAAGAACAACTTCCCGCCTGGACCGTTCAACTTGGGCGTCCTTGTGGGTACCTCTTCTCGCTTGCTTTCTTGACATCGGCGTTGACATCACATCCGTGCCAGAGTTCATCTGTTGACTTCGATGCGGTGGTGCTCATGACTATCTTCTTCTTTTTATCCACCTGGCTTGGAACAGAAATCGCTTCCATTTAATTGACAGTGTGCTCCTGCTCTCACTCGCATGGAACTTCCCTGTGCGATCATGGCGGCATGTACTTGGTTCACTGAACTTGTGCAGAATGTAGGTAGAAATTCCATGGAAATTGGATTAGACGCATATATGGTGTGAAGCCGCGAGGCTGATCACATTGTTCGTGGCACGGCCGCAGTCGGCAGGGTTGTGGCCATACCCGTCTAGGCAGGTGAACGAGCGCAAAGCAAGGACGGGCCCACGGCAAGAACCTAGACTCTGGGTGCAATCAAAGGGCAAGGGGGTTGCTGTGCGCTGGATTGGCTGAGTCACCCTCGTGAGCTGTCTCGAAAAATCCCATCCCACCGTGCAGTGACACTCAAAGCAATTGAGCAGTAGCCCACCAGCATACGATGCGATGCCAACGATTTCGTTCGTCCGGGTTGAGCGCTAGAACGGGGCCATCGATTTACACGTGCCCTTGGTCACAGATGCATCTGCACAAGGGATAAGCGAGAACAACTGTTTGACAGTCTCTTGTACTTGGTGGTACCCTCTCAATAGTCACGAACGTCTAAGCGAGCCCAAAAGGTGTCTTACAGCATGTCCTTCCAAACGGAAAGTGGAATCCCTTGGGTAGCTTCGCAGATGGGCCTGTGACTGATGAGCAGTTTCCTGACTCGCCTCAGTCCCAGACACGACACGCACGCCTGTCCCTCGTGTTTACTCCTGTCTGGCTCTATATGTATATTATGAACCCCGAATCGCGTGGCTGAAAATCAAGGACATCCAAATCAGAAAAGGATCTGCCCTTACCGACTCATCCTTGACCAACATCCTTATCACTTTGAGTCATGGTCTGGGCAAATGGCTACGAACTGGAAGAAATTTAAAGCCTGTAGAATGTGAACGCACTCCGCGTCCGCCCCGCGTCGATCTGCAACGCTTTTGTCACGATCTCGATCACGATCACGAATATGATATTAGCCATTTCCTGATCCACTCTACCACACAGCAGCGTCAGGCTTCTCGCCGATGCATTCTCGAACCCTTTGTCACATTAGATTGTGATCATGATCGTGAATCCTCCGCCCTGATGATATCACAGCAGCCATTTCATTTCGTGACTCACGAGGCTCTGGTTCGTCCCTTGGTCCTCAGAGGCCTCGTGTACGGCCCTGGATCCTCATGCAGACGATGATTCTCGGACACGTTTTCTTTTCCTCCTGTCACGCGATAATGAAAGAAACGCGAAAAAGTCAAAGTCAAAGCCTCGAGGCAAAATGTCCCAACGGACCGAAATGCCGCCAAATGTGGCTGTGCTTCCGACCCTGCTATTATTTGTGGAACGGGAAGTATGTAACATGTATACGTACAAGTAGTACTTGCCCCTCTTTCCCCCTGGTTCCTAACTCAGCTGTAGCATGTGATTAACGGGCTTACGCGTCGTCGTGATAAGCATACTGGTATGGATGTACTGTTTAGAAGCTGATCAGTATGTCTATGCTCGCATTCGTGATGGCGGCCCTAACAGCGCCGCGTTTGTACCGCATCACAGAACAAAAAGGACGGGTATGCTAGTTGTGGCGCGGAAGGCTTCGAGAAGGAGCGGGCAGTTCACCTCCAGACTCGTCACTGCCAAAGTTATTGGAATATGCGCGGTATACGCAGCTATTGCTCGCAGCTACTACTACAGCGATCTCGGTCGCAGTGTGATGTATGTACATGCACTGGTTAGTAATCTGTTGCTGCCAAGTAAAAAAACTCGGACGTGCTACTAGTATCTAACCACTTGCACCGTCTGCATCTATGGTCTCAAGAGACCCCCAGCTATGCTGTGCCCCCACAGCCGATTGGGGATAATACAGCAATACGTACGATATTTTGACATGCGCCCGCATTGGGGGATGTGCGCCCTTCCGCCCATCCCCCTGATACGCAGTCCATGATGGAGTGATGGGGATGGTGGAGTGACGTCTCGGTGATGACTCCCTGTGATGCGCCAGTCTACATAGTACTGCGGCACAGTCCCGGAGCCATCATTGGGACCTGGAGTCATGCAAGAGTCCACACAACGGAACACGCATATCGACAATGATATACATCAACACGATTCCATTCCACGCTCTGCGAGTAGTATAATTGTAGGTGTTATATCTAGTAGAAACAAGTTACTGGCGAGGCGCGTGCGTAGGTATACTGTACAACAAATTCTATCCACACAAATAATCCGTTCCGGTCGAATAGGGATGTAAGAATAGGCGAGAGGGGGGGGGGGAGCGACTAAATACCAAGAACCGAAGCACCAAAAAAAGAATTCCGAACGTTGAAAAGCGCGGGTCTGGGGTTTTAACGATAAGGAATAATAAAACATGTGGGTCATGAATCGAACGAGGAAACGAAAGAGGAAGAGGAAAAACGTCCATATCTTTTTTTATCGTATAATGTTCCGTGCAGTATCATAAAATGGGAGGATGTATGTGTGACAAGCTGCGATGATCGATGATGGTTTTGGGAGGATGATGCTACAGGAGGGTAAATGCTTGTCCGTGGATGACGAGAGGGTTGTAGAGTATAAGGATATGCGGGAGTTCCAATGACAGGCGACCACGGCGCCGAGAGAGGGATAGACAGAGAGGGAAGCCGGAGTGTGGGAGAAAGCCAGAAAGAGAAATAAAAAAAGCCAGGGCCTAGCGAGCCAAAGAGGGAACAGGCTCAAGGCTGGCCCGTGCGTGGGGGGACCCGTGCGTCGCTCAAGCGACGTTGAGCATCCACATATCGGGGCCATACTTGGTGCACGACAGCCCCATGAATACATTCTGTCCGCGCAAAAAGTCCAACCTGTTCACTCCCCTGCTCTTCGTCCACTCCGGGTTCTGTGAACGGTCGCCTCTGGCATGGAACGCAATCGCTACCGCCTCTTTGTCAGCCTTCGACGGCAGTCTCTCATACTCTGCCGTCTTCACTGGGATCTGTAGGAACCCGTGCAGAGCCTCGAGGACATCGCGTACGGTGACATATAGGCACGAAGCGGGGTTGGGTGGGTAGATATATGTAGACCATGGGAGGCGAGGATGGATGAGAGTGAGTCTGGGCAGAGGAGGCGTGGTTGCAGGTTCATTGAGTGTGCGCTCAAAGCGGCTTGTGGTGCTGCACGACGGAGACGCAAGCACGTTGGGCCTGAGTGAATGTGTGACCGGGTAGGCCAGATTGTAGATGACCGGAGCGACGGAGGGGTAGAATGCGAGTAGCGCATGGATGGTGACCGGTCCTCCTGCATAAGGGAGGTAGGGGTATGGACCCTGGGGAGGTGTGTTTGGACCGCGCGAGGATGGGAGAGAAGAGTCGGTGAAGGAGGGTGAGGGCGTTGAGGGAGGGGAGAAAAAGGCGTTCTCCTCTGCGAATCGGACGTGTTTGCCCGGCATTCTGGTGTATGGTGATGGTTGTGAGTAGCAGATCCCTATGGCTGGAAGTGTGGGGAACGTAGACAAGTGTTCGAACCCTTTTATACATATGGCGTCGGTCAAGGGAAACGCATCGCCCCCCGATGCAAAAATAAAAATAAATAAATTGCATATCGCGACGCGTGACAGTTGTCTCCTTTTGTCACGCTTGCCTGACTTGTCGTCTTTTGTACAGCCCCGTCATCGTCGATCCAGCACCGCTGCCAAAGAGGTACTAGTCAGTGTGACTCGTGCATCGCTTCCGCCTGTGCCATGGTCCCACCTCGAATGTTCAAATCGAATGTTCTCTTCTCCTATGTGACTGGGTATACAAGGGCAACATATAGATTACCGGACCCCTTCTCAATCCAATCTCGGCTCTCTTTGTTAGATGGGCCCCATAAGCATCAGACACAGCATGCCCCTCAATGTCTTGTGTCTGTTATTATTATTCGGCGACCAACGACATCGTACCATGCTGCGGGTATCCAAACTTCCAACTGCGCACACCTAGATCTGAGTTCGACGTCAACGCATACTTGCATATAACACCAATTCGAGACGCCACGTCCAATATGGAGCTCCTTTGCGATACTGGGCGCCACATCCTCCGATCACCCCCAAGCCTCTCGCGGTCCCCAGGGTCGCGGTATCGTAACACGCACGTTCGCGCAGTAATGTTCCATGTTCCCCCTGCATACGCCATTCTCCGCTGCGCTTCGCAGTCCGACTCCGGTCCCGTTTCGACTCAATCCATCCTGTCATTGGGAAGAGCATATTCCAAATTTAGCACCTCGCCTACTATCGCCAAAATAAGAACGTCTTGGCAATTTCAGTTGGCCAAACTGGATCACATCACATCGACTGTAATCACGCCGTTCACAATCGTGCTTCACACGTGCCGCCCATCGGGTGGTCCATTTTGGGCGTGTTTTTGGGGGGTCTGCGGACTCCGACTTGGGTGGAGCTCATCTCAGCATCGCGGAATGTTCCAGAGATGGGATAGGGGCGAACTCTAGTTTAGCTCAGTTTGGTTCGGATCGGTAAGGTTTATGTACTCTCGGTCTACACCCTTTCTCACTAGTACTCGTCCACTGCCGGAAGAACCATGACAAGAACTTCGGGAAGAAACGGGGCGCCGGGACGTCGTCCCCTGGCTTCAACTAATGCGGAAACAGTGGCATGCATAGTGTGGAACCTGCAGACATGCCAGAGTTTTAAGGTATTTATACCCATATAGGACTTCTTAACTGTATCACTCATGTCCATCACCGAAATGTTGACTGGCAAGATGAGTGATCTGAGTGATAGGTGTCGTGATTGATCGATCTGATGACATATGATCTGGCCAACTGCGCAGCACATTTGGTCCCGTCTCGACGAGTCAACTTGTTGTGAAGGCTATGCTCCGCTTTAAAACAGTAACAATGGATCGGATGTCATGACCGGTCCCTTTGAATCCCTGAGTTCATCCGATACCCTTGGCGTTGGCATTGTCGCGCGCAGAGCGAACTATGTCATGATTGATGTACTACATGTACATATAGAGCATTCTGTCTCCGTTGTATCCCTGGACTCTATCAGTTACTGTCAACTTGTCACTTGCCATGTTCTCCACGTCATGACAGCCGTGGAAGGGGATGTCGTCGCATTGTTCATTTGTGCGTCAATACTAAACTCTAACCAACACGGAGTCCCGACGGAGTTTCCCTTCACAGCTGCAAGAGCGCTGGGCACATCATATGCCCTTGATTTTCCCCTTTTTGGACCGGCGAAACGAGAAGGGGAAAAGAAGTCCCAACATACATGTGAATGTATGAGTATTTACCTTTATGGTTTTATTTTAATATAAGCATAACAAGACCAGTAAGGGGGAGTACTCTCGCGGTGTGGGTGTTGGAAAGCCGACGATGATTGGACAGTGTTTGTAGGACGATGATTGGATGGGATTTGTCGGGCAAATCCATAAAATTGTCAGTAAATCAGGTATTACTACGACAGACCTCATTTGGCTGTGCATAGCAGAATACGTAACTTGCCAAGTACGTAATTATGTACATACATAGTATTGTGTGGGCGGAGTGGGGCAGTGGGGCAGTGGGGCAGGGCGGGAGCGGTGCATGGCCATGCGCGGGGCATATGGTGCACAGTTACGCGAGATAATCGATCGTAGACAGGTACATAGTGTTGCCGCCGAACCAGACTAAATTCGGAGTTCGAATCTGGTTCGAAAGTGATGGAGTTCGGTGGAGTTCAGTAAAACTAACCACAACGAGTTGACATACAAACTAAAACAAATTGGGTTACTAGCACTACAATATTGTTGATCAGGTCAGCATTTGCATAGAATCCCTACGCGAAACCGTCTAAGCTGTGATTGGTTGAGCTCAACAGCCGACTTCGTTTGTCCTCAACTCGTTCGAGTTCGGAAAAACGAAGTCAAACGAACTTTTGAGTCCGGTCAGGTTTGGTCCGGTTCGCGGCAACACTACAGGTACATGTTGCGACGTCATGCTAACAATAGACCCTCGAGCGGCAATAGAATTCGAACGTTACATCTCGTAGCACTGCCGCCCCCCTGGCTAGTACATATCCAATGCATCGAATGGGTGATCCCGCGGTCCCTTTCATTCTCAGAATTTCCCATTCCTAGAGGCAGACAGAAATAGAACCGTGGAGAATGTGGCGAATTAGTAGAGAGACCAGTGCAAATAGGACCGCAGCTATGGGAGCGGACGCCAACGGCTGGGAACCAGATTTCCGTGGATGTATAGACCTACTTACGTAGAATCTGTTTTAGGTGGCGACGATCCCCATCCTCGGAAGAATCTCTCCGAGGTGGGTATTGTATAAACCATAGCCATACACAACTTTGTCCCGTCCGTGGCGAAGTGCAATGTATGATATGCGATGTGGGGCGATGACGATCTATACATGGACAACTTGAGAACGTTGAGCGGTCACTGGCACCGGGAGGTAGTTGCCTAGCATGGATGGTACGCTGTCAAGCGGGTCGTTGGCCGTCGGTTGCAGCCGGGGTGGTGGACAGGGCATGTATGTTGCGTGTGGATTTGGTTTGTCGAGGATGACAAGGTTCAGATACGTCCGCATCCACCGGAAAGCCCCATTCCCAACCCAACCCAACCCAACCCAGCCTAGCCCATACGCCTGTCAACATACTTGGCATACTAAAACCGGCAACCTTGGCGACAGCAAATGAATAGGAAACAGTGACATGGGCCCAAGGGGCTGGAGGGAAATTGAATTGGTAACGCGTTAGGCGGGCAATATCTTGCAACAACATCGGTCATCCAGAAAGGGGAAAGGTGAGTGCTATAGAAGTCTGGCAGGTGACGCGATAATGACACCCCCACTCGTCCATATCGACGTCTGTGACTTGCTTCTTCAGGATAATTGAATAGGTGATGGGCGCAGATTTGAGTGCAGTGCAACCCACACCACAACTTGTGGTTAATATTGATACTCGGCATAAGGGAACGTCGTGCCGTGGACAGCGGAAATTACATGGTACCGGGACGTGGTTCAGTGGGGGCAGATTCGATTGGAGTGGTGCAGTGTTAGGAGGGTGTCGTGGCGCTTCGGTGCATGCCGGTGCTCACAGTGATGACTATGAACAATGACAGCGGGGGCAGTCAACCAAGCGCCACGCTTACTGAACACGCCACAAGATGGTTTTGCCATCTAGGTCCCAGGTCATGCCGTGCCGACTCCCACATGCCGTGTCCATCGCGTTCCCATATCCAGCTCCAGTCTTCTTTCTACAGGGGCAGTGTCACAAGCCGTCACTGCGATCCACTTGCTGTAGGTTCGCAAGATACCGAGTCGAAGGTCTCAGCGCCAAACTTGGCGCCCCGGACGGTACATCCTCGCAGTGCGGTATCCTCCCACGGAACGACTTCACCGGAAATTGAAACTCGTGTCACAGTAGACACCAGACTGAAGCACGGTGGATCAGAAGCAGTGCTTTGGTGCTCGCCACAGAGATCAAAGATGCATAAAACGATTGTGTGTATGGGTGGACAGGGGCTCGGCTGCTCGGCAAAGGCGTCTATGTATGGTTTCATCACGGGTATCGAAGGCCGCCCCATGGATAACTCATACGCGATCTCTTCTTGGTAGATCATTGACCCCCATCGGACATTTCGGAAAAAAAAAGTAGGGTTGGATTTCGACCCGCAAATCTGATCTGAGGATGGATTCAAACGGCGTGGACAGTTTAGACGCCGCAACCATAGTGTGCCACATTGCATCGGCTTTGTCCGAGTATGTCCACTAATCCACACCAGGACTAGCAGACTCTATGAATGGTGATGAAAAGGACCATGACGCACCAACCCCTGGACGCTGATTTTCCATATCGGAAGAATCATCCTCAAAATCAAGGTGCCCCGCACATTGTAAGACGTACGGTATCGCACTTTGCGCGGGCCTAAGAGGGATGCATCAATGAGATCCGGTCTCTGATGCAGAGCTCCGAATCTGGTGCCAAATGAGCGTATACGAATGAGACTAGATTGGGGTATATTTACCTTTGGTTTCGGCTCTTGAGTCTCGCCCAGAATTGGGCATGAATATCTTGCGGAACACAAATACATGCACAGATCACTGCGAATATGGGCAGAATAATTGCGAGATAGATGTGTGGCACGCTATACCAAGTCTGTTCCATTGTGGGAATGTCAGATCGAAACCCACCCGGATATTACGAAGTCGTCAGACCATCCCAACACTGCGAGCGGGCGATTTTAGTCATGAACATCGCAATCAGTGCGTGCTCTTGCCAGGTGGTGTCCTTGGTTGCGATAAGCAACCCCTTAGTTTAGTTCCTTCAGCACATCCGCAAGATTACCCAGTAATGGATAAAGGTAAGTCAATGTGGACGCCGGAAACTAACCGAAAAGCACAAGCGGTTGTTATGCCCTGGAGTCCTCCGGAGTCCGGCTGTTCCCTGTAGTAGCAACGTTCGTATCGACAACGAATACTTGATGGACCAATAAGGCTCGACTTGAACTTTAAAATCTCGATATGGATCTTGTAAACCCTGTGGTATGGCATCGACAGATGCGGCCGATGCAGCTGTGTGTGTTCTGCATGATCGTACAAAGACTCAGAGAAGTTGGAGTGGTATTACATAAGCAAGCATGAGCTGGTTCTATTTCCTTTTCTGTGCAAGCTCATGGCAGCCCCCGAAACTTTCAACATCAACATCGGTCCAACCCATGTCATCTCGCCGTCGTGCACAGGCCCCCGCGCGGAATCAGTCGACGCGTGCAGATATGTTCTGCTCTCAGAGCGCGACCAAAGTACTGAGCGGCCAGCAGCCAGAGCCGCAGCGCGAACAATGACTCACCAACTCCTCTATGTCAAGGCCAGGTTACACGGGAATCCTAAGGTGTTCATTGACCGGGCAGGTATTTCATTTTTGATTATATCGAGAAAAACACGCAGCACAACGAATGAAGACAATAAAATCATTGCAACTGATGACAAGTACAACCATGTAGTTTTCGGAAGCGAGGTATGATCTTTTGTTTCCAGAGTCAGTCAAGTGCGCAAATTATTAGGCATGAGTAAACAACTGCATACGACCAAGTCGTCTTTCGAGTATCAAGTTCATCACACGCACAGCCTGCCGATACAAATCCTGTGTTTGGACGGACCAGCTAAAAGCTTTTTCTTCTGCGGGAGTTGCCACACTCGGTGCGCACGTTCATTCTTGCAATAGAAATTTATCAGCACCACAAGTCTTTTGAATGCATTGACAATGGTGCCACGTTCATTTTCTCACCGTTCTCGTCGTTTCTCCAGGCACTATATGTCCGAACCTCTGGGACACTTACACTGCATATACAGTCGCCATATCAGTGATTATACCCTGACAGCAACCCTATACATGTGTTCGTTTGATACTACCTGTTCGTGGTCTGTGATTTCCTTTTTTTTGTCCCTGGTTAATGGCTTGACATCCAATAACAATATTCACATAGGACACTGCACGTCACGTGCCTAGTCGAACATCACAAATCCGACATCAGCCTCCTATACAGCCAAGTAGATTTAGATGGCCTACTCGAATAGGTAAGCCAGACCGGGCGTACGGAAACCGCAACCTGTACTATGTATATTGGCTATGTGAAGCCTCGTCGACTCATCCCGTGTAACCAGCCTTCAGGAGATGATCTGTGTGTTACTCTTGGTGGATGGTTCGACCCGTGTCCTCGCCGGATCTATACTCGGGTGACACCTGACAGGACGCCAAAATAGACATTCTACTGGGCCGACATGCCATTGATAACATTTTTTCTGGATGGCCTCGAGATGTCAACGTCACGCGCTCAGGGTAAAGGCCTCGTCGAATCAGGCCTGCCGACGTGTCAATGGAATAAAAGCAAAAGTTTTCTCCATCATTTTGGGCGATACCTGTGCTGCCATAGTTGGTGCTTATTGGCGAGCGTTGTCTCGGTCAGCAACGCACTTCTGCAATTTCGGCCTTGGCTGCCCGCGCCAGTTTATGCCTTAGTAGGTTGTTCAATTCCAATTCAATTCCCGTCATAGGTAACGACCGCGTCTACCCAGAAAAGGTGGAGTGTTTCCTGTATTTATCCTTGGTCGTGAATAGCCGTGGTCCCTTGTCACACTGTGGGGACGTTCAGCAACTATGCCAAGTCAAAGTCCGATACAATCCATCCAAGTTAGGTTGCGACAATGATACACAGGCTGTCACCCCACCCAATAGGCGCTCACCATAGGCCATGTGCCCATTTGATGACGCACCTAGCGTGTGATGCAATACAAGGTTCACCCACCGCCACTACAGCTTATGACAACTGCGACCCAGTTCCCGACCCCCCCTTCAACCTGGCAAAATCAGTGTAATTCTGGGCAAAGGTTCTCGCGGCGCAATTGTCACTGATCTACAGACTTAGGATCCCGGCTGCGGCTGGCAGCAATGCCTTTTTGGATGAGTCTGGCAGCCGATCATATTAGAGACTAGATTACTTACGTGTCTAGTGTGATTGGATTTCTGGCGGAATGGCCAATTAACGACTATGGGCATCGTTGTCTGCAAAGTCCTCTCAGATAGAATTGAAGCCATGAGCATGTGGGAGGAATGCTGAGACGACTAAGCAAGTTCGATGATCTTACGAAAAGGAATCTTAGTACCCATGACAATAGGGTATATCGAGCGAGTCAGCGAGTGATCGAACCATTCAATACTAGCCTTGGAAGTGACATGATAGAAATACCCATGAGCACATGTCCAGTTGGACGCTTATATTGCTTGCCTCTTTCAGAATATAAGTGATAGACAGGAAGGGGTGAAGGCTACAAAGCGGCACCCCCAAGATTGCTCGCAGGTTGTCGGACCGCGCACAGGGTCTACATGGTACCGGATGGATCGCAGACCTGATCAAGTACTGTCATGAGGTTTCAGTAGTAGTCGTCTGAAGCCTGAAACAAAATTATGTAATCGCGAACTTCTCAAGCGGCAAAGTTGACAATTCTAGAGAATTCCCATCGACATCGTCCGCTGCACATGCACATGCTCATGTACAGGCTGCGTGGGAAGTGACAAATGCTTGGCCCGGCAGTAAAAGTGGTAGCAAAAAAGCTTCGAGTCGAGTTACACGAGAAAATGCGCTCATTGTGCGAGTCAGTATGTTCATTCTAATTGACCCAGCAAAACATACAACGGCAGGACAAGCGGTGAATGTATATTACATAGAGGTATGGCTTTTTTGCCTATATGACGGAGTGAACTAAGGTGGCGAATGTTATACATAGGCATACGACCAAGTCAAGCCCAGGCTCTCGGGAAACTTCTTGGGTGTTTGGGCCAACGGTCGGCCCATAACAACCTCCCAAATTCGAGTTCGTTTAATACTGCCCGCTCGTGGAAATAGAGCCTGTGACTCCCCTGTTTTTTTGTCCTTGCCAGTGAATAGCTCACGCTTGACAACAATCCGTGTGGTTGGCACAGATGCCCCGTGCTCGATCCTGAATCAAGAATCTGATGTAAGTCCCACAAATAATATCCATGCACAGATTATCGGCCAGCCCCGGTGTGCGGAAATAGTAACAACCTGTATGCATGCATCAGCTTCGTCGGTACATGCCGCGCGAACTGCGAGGTGTCTTCTTCGTGATGCTCCGTTGACCGGATGGTGGAGGGCAGTGGACACCGCTTCCCTCGGACCAGTGCACCAACAGGTTTGGGGTGATCAGTGTCCTCGCGGAATCTATACACTGCAGGTGCTAACAATATCAAATGAAGAATACCAAAATAGACTCGGAACATGGCTGCGCCGATGTGTTCATAACACATGATACCTTTTCAGTGGTGGACTCTAGATGGCAACTTCAAGCGCTCGGGGAAAAGGGTTTATCGAATAAGGTCTGCCGAAATGTACATGAATCTGTTCGGCGATTTGGATCAAGGAATACATATAGTTATCACCACTGTTTTGGGCAATGATTTAGCGCTTTTATGTGCATCCGCCATCTTATCAGCGACATTCGGCCTTGGCAGTGGCAGTCCACGCATACCTCGATAAGTCATTCAGTTCAGTGCCACCACTGGTACGTTTCCCCTGACTGTTGATTTGTCCCACTTTCTTGTTCCGTCCATTCTGTTGTTGGCCTTCCTTTTATGTCTTCGGCGGCCAAAGCCTTCTATTCAACTTCGAAGAGTGTCACGATCGCCTTGTCACAGTTATTGGATACCTCGGCACTAGAACATTTCTGACCAATATTCCCATGAACTGTGATACATTGTGATCTCAGCAAGATGATATCGGGACTCGAAACAGATCCCCTTACTCGCCACGATTATCATTCTTCAAATCATAGAATACTTCCAATGTCGTCGCGAAGTTATTATGGGCGGATCAGATAGTCGGATTTAATAAACCTGGACTTGGTAAGGTCTCTGACAGAACTTGGCACGAAAATGGCAAAGTAAGAGGCATTTTTGGCTGGGACTCCGGGTCTAATTACATTAACAGAAAAACTGTTGGTAAAGCTTCCTTTGATGATCACGATCAAGATCGAACTGCGGCGATCGCCTACTACTCCGAACGGTGATGGACCAAAGAACTTTTGGATGAACTGCTTGGAAATCGGCTTGTCACAGTGCGCTCGCACCGCGGGTTCAGCGGAGACCTATTCTAATCTGCCAAGAAATCCGCGATATAGCCACTCGCCTTACTTCCACGACATCATGGTCAAAGATATCACATGGCTATGGGCGTTTCAAGTTGCAGATTCTGTGTGTATATATGCCATATAGATATCCGAATCAGTGAAAGAAGTCCCCATTCTGTGTTACATGGATCTTCGAAGAATCTGAAGGAGTGTATCAGTGTGCACCTGACAGGTCAGATCAAAGATGGTATTTTGTCAAGTAGCCGCGAGACACAGGGGCTGTCGCCCCTGCCAACGGGCGCTCGTAGTGGATCATGTGCCGGTTTGATGGCGTATCGGGTGAGATACAAGTGTCTCTCACCGACTAGCCTGTGACAGCTGCGACGCAGTTCCTAACTGCACCTCCAAAAACGGGATGAAATATTGCAATTCCCTGAACGACACGAGACAACACAGTCACTGGTCGTGATTGCCACTAAATTGATTTAATGATTTACGCCCAGGACTATGGCCAGGGCCGGGGACCAACATTAATTGTGGTTGATGTTGTTATCGAAGAGAGCGCGACAAAGATTAGACGGGGGCATTCCATCATCTTCTTCGAACTTCCTTCAGAAGTGTACGTGAAGTTGGTTCCAGTATGTTCTACTACCACAGACAGATACCATGGTGAACTCCGTGACGAGCAACTGTATGCTTCTCCCCACAGTTGAGTCAGTTGGATCGTTTCAATCGTGGAATACAAGTCTCCCTGGACGGACCGAAGAGCCGAAGGAAGGTGCTCGTGTATTAATATGCAATGCAGTCATCCGAGACTATTTCTGAGATGGAAGTTCGTTTCCCATGTTGTGTGCATGTCATGGCCCAGGAGACCAGGCACCTATTCTGTTGTTAGTCATGGTATTCGTCGAGTGACAGGCCTACCACTTCCTCATTCTCATCGCACGGCCTTTGCCGGGTTTGCCCAAATCCGGAGCGCGACTGTCCGGCTTTCCTTATTATGTCAGGAAGGAACCGTCACCGGCACCGGCCGGACGTGCATCATGATCGAATCATCGACCATCATCTGAGTCAAACGCGAGCCTTCGCTGACTGATACCACTGCGTAAGACGGGCTGCGGCTGCTCATAACCTGCAACCTCAACAATTCAACGGGTGATTCGTGGTTGATTTCTGGCTCAAGGTCGTACGCCGTCTCCCACTGTCAGGGCGCATGGCTAACAACTCACATTTTCCAGTTTTTGCGACGACATCACGATTCTTTTTGCCTGCCTGAGTTCCTCGCAGTTGGCAGCAGTAACTTGTCAGAATGTCGGAACCCTACGTATATGAGCCTCCAGCGTTTCAGCCGACATCTTATCTCAGTTACAGCCCTTATGCCCCACGCTCGCCATTCATTCCCACTGGTTCGCTCCCGGCATCACATCCCCCATCGCCTTATATTGGACCCATACCTTTCCCATCGTCCTATGGGGGGTCGTATGACGATGGGTATTGGCCTCCGCGTCCTAGAAGACCATCGTGGCACGCCGAGATGCAACCAAGTCCATTCCTGCACACTCCCGAAATTCCTTATCGCACCAGAGCGCGCTCCTTTGGTAGCATGTGGCCAGGAGCCACAGCTCAATTCTCGCCCTGGGCATACCCCTTCCAAGGTAGCGCACCCGTTTTCGAGATACACCCGCTTTTGAATGGGGAAATCCCTGCTACAAATTTCTTCTTCGACTTGTCTTCACCGACGTTCACTCCCATGCGTTTCATTGGCCCTGGACAAACTATCATGGTCTCGCACGAGGAACTGAACCAACCCGCGACCCACCCACCCATCACAAAGATGCGGATCACCCACGGTGCGATTCCCCAGTGGCCAATAGATATTAAGCTTCAGTATGACGAGCTCCAAATGGCTGGCATGCCCCCTCCCATTACTCTAGGCGACGTGCTGTACATGATTCACTCTTCTATGCGTCGACAGATCTCGCATCAAGACTGGGCTAGACTGACTGACTCCCGACATGATGCGGTGGCCCTGGCGTATACTCGGAGATATAGAAGAGTACCTTCTTTTGCCGAGGTGGAGGCTAGCCAAGGGGTAAAGCGTGTAGACTATCTGGAGGAAAGGTTCTTGTTCAAGGGATTAATCAGAATGAACGACGAGGACGGCTTCTTCCACTGGAAGATGATCACTTGAGCCGTCTAACACCTTGTTCCTTTTTTTTGTTCTGATAGGGTATGTTACCTGTGTTGTATGCTTTTCGCGTTCTTCTGCCTGCCTTCCTCAATGACCGTCACCATATACCCACTACTGTACTTCGTGATAAGTCGCTTGATTTGTGTGGATTGTGTATATGCCAATTTTCTTGCTTCAACGCTGGTCATTCATATTTATTACTGTGTTTACCATACATTGCTATTCGGCTAGGGGAGACTAGGAAATACATAAGATTAAGTTCTAATCCAGTGCAGCTGAATTCCATACCACGAGCTTCGTAAAGTCATCAATAGACGCACCAAGCGGGAAAAAAAAGCCTAGCCATGTAAAAGAAAAGACTGATTAGTGGGGAACATTAAGTAAACCAAGGATCCAAGTACGACATAGAAGGGCCGTGTTTTTCAATGGTCGCGTTTGCATTGAAGCTATATTTTTTTCCTGATATATGCATGACACAATGGATGGATCAATATTTAGGCCAGTGCTAAATGTAGTGGAAAATTTGAAGTTTAAACTTGAAGTATAATCTGAGCAAAAATGTGTGACAAAACTTTAAATTGTGCACCAAATTATATGTAAAATTAAA
>Ga0307518_10000083_pt1 | contig 65026 bp, 36 predicted proteins | sample 25_EM_MG_FD_203889 | JGI IMG/M metagenome (GOLD analysis project Ga0307518, IMG submission 203889) | Populus trichocarpa ectomycorrhiza microbial communities from riparian zone in the Pacific Northwest, United States - 25_EM | ecosystem: Host-associated > Plants > Roots > Unclassified | place...
ATATAAGGTCCAGATTTATGGGACCTTGTGATGATGGGTTGATTGAGTAAATTGATAGTGGTCGATAACTTGGGATGTCCTAAATACAAACGAAACTCTGTTGAATTTTTTGGTAGATTAAAAAAAAATTACCCTCAAACTAAGAGAATATGTTGGGGTCTTTTAACATTGATCAAGTCGTACAGTTGGGTCCGTTACTGGGTCGACCCGTCAGGCCAGTCTGGGTTTAATAACTGTGCATCCAGGGCTTTGACTTATGATATATCGATGAAACAAAATTTTCTTATGAATGCAACTTTTATATGGACTATCAATAATTTTTCAGGTTATAGAATGGTTTCTAGTTGGAGCACACATGGAAAACTAGCATGTATATATTGTATGGAAAATAACAAGGCATTCACACTAACAAACAATGGTAAAACGTCTTTTTTTTTATTGTGACTGACGGTTCTTGCCAACGAATCACAAATACCTAAAGAACAAAAAGGTTTTCTATGTTGGCAGAGTTGAAAAGGATGTTGCACTACCACATCTTTTGGGTGAAGAATTGTATGACATGATGTTAAAGTACGGTGACAGTATGTTTGGTTTCCAATACGGTAAGCACAAATTTCTTGGTTTTGGTTTGACCCATAATTGGGTAAAGCGAAGTATTTTTTGAGAGCTTCCTTATTGGAAGACCAATTTCTTCCTCTATAATCTTGACATCATACACATATAAAAGAACGTGTTTGAGATCATTTTCAACACGGTTATGAATGTGAAGGGGAAGACAAGGACAACATCAAGGCTAGAATGGATATAGCTTTGTTTTGTCACCGTAAAAATATGGAGTTGGTTTATGTTAGGTCACGGGTCGCAAAGTCCAAAGCAAGCTTCGCCTTAGATAAGAATGCACAACTACTTGTCTACCAATGACTTAAAAGTCTGTATTTTCCTGATAGACATGCTTTGAACATATCAAGGTTGGTTAATTTGGAGGATTACAGATTGTATAGAATGAAGAGCCATAACTGCCACGTGTTTATGCAAACACTCATTCCATTAGCTTATCGGGATTTATTTCCAAAAGGGATATGAGATGCATTCATGGAGATCAGTCATTTTTTTAGAGATATATGCTCCAACAAGTTATAGACACAGCACATTGAGAGGCTTGAAACGAATATCGTCCAGACAATATGCAAACTTAAGATGATATTCCCTCCATTATTTTTTGACTCGATGAAGAATCTACCTATATATTTACCATTTGAGGTAAAAGTTAGAGGCCTAGTCCAGTATAGATGGTTGTTTCCATTTAAGAAATTAGAGATTACACATGCAATGTAATTAAAAAATTATTTTAATTGTTTTTTATAATTGAAAACATTTCTTTAATTCCATGCAAGTATTTGTTCAACCTTAAAAAAAAAGTTAAAACTAAGGAGCATGTTGAGGCTTTGATATGTGAGACCTATATTATTGAAGAGATCTATACATTTATCTCGTGCTATTTCAAGCCTCAATTGCGAATAAGAATCAATTGTGTTCCAAGGTATGACAATGGTGGTGAAGTGCCTTCGAGTGGGAACTTGTCAATATTCTCCAATCCTGGACGACCCGCACCAAAAAATGCTATGAAGGGAAGATATTTGTTTGAAATAAAATTCAAACAAGCACATAATTATTTGTTATTTAACTACGATAAATTGAGACCTTTTATTCAGTAAGTATACTACTTAAAATTTGTTATTAATGAACTATTTCTCTCTTGTAATATCACAAACTCATACATTATTGAATACCTCATAGCAACATCATTAATATTTACTGTCTAAAACTCACAGCTGACCAAATCCCAAATATTTCGATTACAAGATGAATAATTTTTCACGTGGTTCAAAACACATATAAGTATTGCTTAATTATCATTATCCATCAGGATACTTAATTTTATTACACATTTCTCATTCATTATTCATTGTTGTACTTTATATACCGGGTTCATAAATTCGAAAGGAATGCTGGTGTTACATTGTCTTTACTAAGTCTGAGTCCTTAAAGAAAGGTGAACAGTTACAACGACTATTTTGTCAAAGGACACGTGTTTCATACTGAAGAATATGAGTCGGGTAGAAATACATATAACAATGGGGTTTGTGTTAAGAGATCGACCTCTAATGAGTTTGAAGTTGACTATTATGAGAAATTATAAGAGGTAATTGAATTGCAATATCATAGCGAGCAGAATAGAGTATTTTTATTCAAATGCTATAGGTATGACACCACTAACAAAGGAATCAGAGTAAATCTTCATCATGGTATGGTTAAAATTAATTCAAAAGCTAGACTCTGCAACGTCAACGATTTCTTTTTTTCATCAAGCAATGCCAACAAGTTTATTATACATACACCCTTTCTTTTAGAAAGAATCGTTCAAGAGTTGATTGATTATTTGTATTGAAAACCAATCTCATGGGTCATGTTGAGGTTATTCAAGATGAGAACAATGAATCAAATGTGGGAGATGATGTCTTTCAAGTTAGTGAGTAACTTGATCCATATCGAGTTGGTCCATCGATTGACTCAAAAGAAAATTCAATTTTTTTGCGTTGCCGAGAATATTTTTGTTGATAATGATGTTGAGGAGTTGAATATTGTTCTAAGCTCCAGCGGCCAAACACAAGTCGATAAAGATGATGATAACAATGAAATCAACATAAAAGATTGCGATGGAGGTGACGACGAGTCAATTGAAGAAAAAGAAGACAATTTTGACTAACTATCAAAATACGAAAATGTAATGTCATAAACTATAATGTAATATTTATTGATGAAATTCTCTATAAAGAAGTATTTGCAGGATGGATAGATAAGGAATATAGATACAATCTAGCGTCAGACATTGTTTCACATCGATGAAAATACTGACAGTTTGTTTATTACACACGGGTATAACAACGGTCTGTTTCCGTCAGTATATTTTAGAGACGAAGGGTTCTCCTTGGCACTATTTATGAAACAAATTACACATGGATATATCGATGGTCTGTTTCTGTCGGTATATTCTAGAGGCGAAGGGAACTGTACCCCTTCATATGTCGGTGATGGCAATTAATGTTTTCATATTGCTAATGAAATCTCTGACGGACTGTGAATTACAACGCGCTGGCACTTAATGCCTTTACTGACTAAGTTGCAGGTTTCTCAACGAAATCACCGATGGACTGTGAACTCCAATGCGGTGGTAATTAATGCATTTCTAACTGTTGACTATTTACTATTTTACTGACAGAATCACAGACGAAATGAAAAAATTCAGAGGGGTTTTACAGACGAAATCACTGACAGACTATTTAAAAATAATAATATTTAATATTCCATTAGTAATTCTGTCCATAAAACATAGTCTAAAAATGCAACGAGAGCATCAAAACATCATTTTTTCTCTCTCGGCTAAATCTTAGTTTTTTCTCAAATTCTCTCCTCACTAATCTACAATTACATTCTGGCTCTCAAACATCAAGGCTAGAAATCAAGCTTTCTTTCTCCCAACACAATCAAAAGGTGTATGTGGGTAAATTTTTTGAAGTATTTTCTTCTTTTTTAAGGTTTTTTTAACAATGTATTTTTTTTTTATATCACACCTAGTTCAACTCCGAAATTAAGCATGCCATTAAGATAATAATTTTTCATTCCTTAGGCCTACATATGTTTTTGTATCATTTTTTATTTTTCTTTCTCTATTTTTGTTCAATTATTTGTTCTTTATAATTTTATGAAGTAACAATTGTGTTGAATTTTAGTTGTTATTGCAATAATTTTTTATTGTTTTGTTGACTTTTAATTGTTATTTTCAAATTTGTTATTCAATTTCAATTGAATATATAGGATTAAATTTAATTAAAAAAATTCTTGTAAATTTAGGATTAAAAATATTATCACGTAAAAAATGAAAATTTTCTACAAAATTAAATTATTCAAAATTGTTGGTAGAAATAAAATAAAATCAACTAGTTTGTGGCACGTATGCTGTCTATCTGTAGGATTAAAAATTTTAGGTAGTTCCCCATATAAGGGAGGTGTTTCTGAATTTTTATAAAAAAAATTGAAATTGTTTATTTTTTTTCGTAAATTTATGTAGGCATAGGGAAAAATCAATTGCACGTCATGAGCACAAGATCGCTGCTAATTCTTCTAGCAGCAATGATGAAAACAACGTGTCATTAGATGCTGACCAATAAGAGGCACCTGAAGCACATGCATCGACTCACGACGTTGCCTCTTCGAGTGCAATGCCGTAATGTCAAGGCAGGGCCCCTTCATAGCGGGATCCATTCACCCGCAAGTACGAAGCTTAGTGGAAGGATGACTTTTTAATATAAGTTTGTTTTGCTCTTAGTTGGTTTATGTTTAACAATTTATGAACAAATAATATTTCATTAAATTTATCAATTTTCAGGTTCACAAATATTGAGACTGCTCGAAAAATAACATCGGCAGTCGTTGATAGAAATTCTATTTTTTCAATGGAGCTAGGTTTCCAAATATCCTAAATGGAAACTGCAGGTCGATGCATGATTTACAAAATTTAAGGTTAGTATTAACTTAAAATTTTCACTATTTATTATGTTAATTCGTTTACTTTATTGAAATTATTGAAAATTTTCTTTTTATAAATTTTTACTGCAAGGTTAAATTTGAGTGGGATAGAGCAAATGATAATGTTGCGAGGAGAGTTTGGGAGAATCACCTTGCAACTAGGTAACATCAAAATCAGGATAATTTTTTTTGTAATTCCAAATATTAAAATTTTATTTGTCATTTACTCATATATTATACGTTAGTAGGTTGCGTAATTTTTTATACGAGGCATAAAAGAAATCTAAGAAATATGCCTAAGAAAGTGCTCTACCATGCTGGAATGACATGACGGTTTGGAAGGATTTCAGGCCGCCATTCATCCTGGAGAATATATGGGGGGAATATATTCAGTGTGTGATGTTCAAGCATTTCATACGACCATCACAAACCGGTGTAGGGAACCAAAGCCAAAAAATTCACGGTTCGGTTACCACGCATACAAGCAGCTCCCTTCTGTTCGTTTTGCTAGCAAAGTGGATGGTAAGATTTATTTTAATCACATATATTTTTAATTAATTTGTTTTTATTTATAAATAAATTTAACTAACAATATTTTTATCTTGCAGGCTACAACTCTTGAACGTGAGCCAAGTCCAATGAAACTTCTTGTAGAAACACACGTGCAGAGTGAAAACCAACAGTTCGTCACCAACCAAGCACAACACTTTGTGGTATGTTGGTTTTCAACCATTTTGTTTCTTAAGTTATTATTTTCTTGAGTTTTATGATTTTATTTTTTATTTCCAGGAGACATATAACAATTAGTTGAAGGAGAGATATGTGGACGATCCTTCGACCCATCCTGATTTCGATCCAGATTTGTGATTGGGGGTAGGATCATCTGGTGAACCCAATAGAAATCGGATGTACAGACTCTCAAACACTACGATCGAGAACTTACAGATGACCAATAATGTTTCAACCTTTGAGAGCTCGGAATCGGTCCCAAGCACTCAGTTTCTGAAGTTCGCGGCCTTGTTAGATCAATGAGTGCAAGAACGTACGGCCCATCTCAATGAAAAATATGAATGACTCTCTGTGGATTATGAAGAACTTCTTCGAATGGTCATAGATATTAGATCACAGATGAGTGGTACATGTGCACCCCCTTATTGGCCCTACAATCCCTGGGATGACCAGCCTCTTTCTTCTTCTCCAACGCCGCCTTTGTTCTAATTTCATTGTATTTGAACATATAAATTTGTAATAGATATTTGGCTTTTATATTAAGATAATTGATTTTTTTATTTTTTTATTTATTCATTGTATTGCAAATGTCACTGCAACTGTTAAATCATCAACAAAATTATTCTGTCGATATATTCCAATGAGTTGGAAATGAATTATTACAAATATCACTGCAAATGTTACATCACCAATGAAATTATTTTGTCGATATATTCTAGAGATTTGGAAAAGAATTACTACCTATGCCACTGCAAATCACTAATGAAATTATTCCAGTGGGTAATTGTTTTCTAGCATGTATTGTTCGTTTGTGTAAAACCTCTGGCGAAAAATTATAAATTGATTAGTTTCATGTAAAACAAAAAAAACAAATTCGTAACACTCGATCGAGTTATCAGAAAATTCTAAAAATTTGTGTGGAGCCTTCTAATATGATGCCTTAGCTTGGGTTAAAATTGCAGAAGTTTTAGAGAAATTTGGAAATTTGACGAAAAATCACAATTTGACTAGTTTTATGTTATTGGATGTAATTTTAAATCCGACCATCAGATTGAGCTGAAATTTTATGAGGAACCTTAAAATATATTGAATAAAATTTGGTTAAAAGTTTAGGATGAACAGAGCTCGGTAGTGCTAGCAAAGAATAAGGACCGTCAAATGGAAGCAAAAAGACTCATTAAGGGTAAAATGGTAATTTTCCATTAAAAATAAAACAAGGCAGCCCCTTTTCTGTTATGAACTACCGACTGGGCAGTAACAAATGTGAAAAGAAAAAAAATTAAGAGAAGAACATGAGAAATCAAGAGAAAAACAAGAAAAAGTGAGAGAGAGCTTTGAAACTTGTAAGATTGAAAGACTTGGAACATTAAATTAAGGAAGAATCAAGTTAAGGAAGATATAAGAAAGGCGAGGAGGGCTGGCCACACTAGGAGGAGAAGAAAAGTTGGGAGAACTTAGATTGGTAAGCATGAAAAATTTAGATTCTTACTTGAATGAAGTGTTTTTAGGTTTATTTGAGTAAGTTATCAAACATTGACAATTAAATTTGATTTAATTTCTTATATTCTTGATTTTTTTAAATTAGGGTTCTTATGAGAATTTGGGGATTTTGAGAAAGTAGTAAACATGATGGAATTGAGGTACAATAGTATAGAAATAGTGAATGTAAGTAGTAATTAAGAAAGAAATTGAATAATTTTGAAGAAAAGAACTTGTAATTAAGGATGAGGAAATATAGGAATGAGGTTTTGATTGTTTTATATTTGAGAAATGATATTCTTTATCTTATTTGAAGTATTCCAAATATGAACAAGTGAAGAAACATCATAAGAATGTGAAAAGAAGGAATAAATAAATGGTAGGAATAGTTCATGGGAGAATTCTTTAAGTGAGTTAAAAGAAGAAAATTGATTAAAACTATATGTTGAAAATGAGGTGACAAATGAATGAAAATTTTGGTGTAAACCCCAATTAAATAAAAGATATTACATGCTTCAAATTTAGGCACGCAGGAGAAATAATAATGGATTAATAATGTAGTGCAATCTAATTGATTCAGGAGTTGTACCGGGAGCAGGGCATCAGGCAGGAGGAGCTGGGCCATCATAAGTAGACAGTAGGTGATTCATCACTTTCTTTTAAAATTTAAAGTTTCATTATTAGTTATGAGTTGTTTATGATCTATTGATATGAAAGAAGTAGAAGAAGAAACTTGTTTGTAATATAATTTGGATGTTGGGTAATTCATATGGAATTACCGGTTAGATCGGCTATTAATAGAGAATAGCCGGATGTTGGGTAATTCGTATGGAATTACCGGCTACATGGGCTATTAATAGATAATAGCCGAATGTTAGGTAATTCGTATGGAATTATCGGTTAGATCGGCTATTAATAGAGAATAGCCGGATATTGGGTAATATTCATGGAATTACCGGTTTCATTGTTGGCCATCTAAGAGGGTTAGCCGGGTTTGAGGTAAAATTATGAATTACCAAATTAAAAATTAAGCAATGAGTGTTGGTTGCAGAGGTCCTATAAGTATAGGATTATTAAATTATGGATGAGTTATTAATGTGGATATGTAGTAAGTTAATGATGAAAGATAATTTTATATATTTTGAAGAATTGTGAACATAATAGCTTTATCATTTTTAATGTTTTATCTTCCTTATTTCTTATTAATGTTATGTATATAGGTTTTTCATGAGGTGATGCAGAGCGTTGTGTTTAAATCTGTTTATTTTGTGTGATGTAATATATTTGCTTTATATATAATTTGTAATATATGTAGATTTTAATATATGTATCATAAAGATGTTTGCTTTTGGTACTTATACATTTAAAAAGTATGAGTAAGGAACTAATATTATTAAACTATTCGAAAAGAATACTTAGTAATTATAATCATGCATGTTTAAGAGATGAATGCATGTTAATGTAATAATTAGTCCAGTATGAATCTTTTAAGTTTATAATTGTTTGTAGTTAATATGTTATTTGTTGATGATGTAAGGTTGAGAAAATATAATGAAGCATAGTTATGTGAAATATTGTATGATGAGATGGGATTTGATCTAGGATGGTTGGATCAAAGTGGAAGTTTTGAGTATTGTGATTGAATGAAGTCTAGTTGATAACTTGGTAACGTTATAAAACAAAGGAAACTGACGAAATTTTTTTTAATAAAACAATTCCCATAATCTTAGACATATTATTCAATACTTGACATTAGTAAAGAAATGTTTGAGATTTCATGACATTATAATTTGAGGGTGTTACAGTTTGTAAAGCCATCAATATTTTTTTTTATTACGACGGAGTTACCGACAAACCATAAATTACCAACAAGGCTTTTTCTGATGGCTTGTATCCGTTCATGAATTCGTTGGTAAAATAATCACCGACGGCATATTAGTGTAAACATCGACAAAATTTTCCGTCGGAAAAATTGTTAAATGTGGTAGTGAGGGGAAAAAAAAGAAATCATAAGAACGAGTATCAAATTAAAAACACCAATACATGATCAAATAAACTTGAACATGTTGAAATTTTCAATGCAGTTTTTTACATAAAAAAAGTCGTAAATGTAAATAAAAAAAACTTATGCATGTATCCAATTAAATAAACAACTAACTATTGTGTAAATAAATGAAAAAAAAAGAGTAATCAATGATAAATAAAAACATAAGTGGAAGAATTAAAGATATTTAATATCGCAATATGAGTCATTTACCTAGTTGTGTCTAATGAATTTGTTTATGAAAATCAAATTGTAATAGAGATTGACACATATAAATTTTATTAAACAAAATAAAAAAAAAATATTATGCAAGGCTGCACATAATAAAAATATTATAAAAAAATATTTAATCTATATAAAATATATATATATATATATATATAAAACTATAGATAAATCATACTAACCTGTTAAAAAACTAAACACACCCTATATAATTAAACAATAATCGCTATTCAAGAAAGGCTAAAAAAACCCAAAAAATCATATAGAAAGGGTATTAATTAAAATTTAAAAATTACAAAAATTATTTGATAAAAAACATATAAAAAAGCCATTAATATAAGAAAAATTTAAAAAAAAAAAGAAATGAGGCCAGACGCTGCTGGACTTGGTAAGCCTGACCCAACGTCTTGTCCAATCAAGAAAAAAGACTCACACACGAGCCTGCAAGGCCAGGCCCACACTTGCGTTGTTTGGAAATCCAAGAATTCGGCCACTAGTATGGCTGAAAAACAGGGTTATTTTTTTTTTACCCAAAAACCCAATTTCAACCCATTTTGACCCAAAACACCTAGAAACCTAATTAAACCAATAGCTGGCATCCAAAAACACAAAAAAACTGGTCCAAAACCCGAAAATCTTTCCAAGCTTAAATCTATTTTTTGGTGTTTCCAAGGTAAAAGAACACCTAATCATAACCCCCTCATTATATGGAGCCATTTGACATAAAAAATCAACCGTTTTGGTGGCCTAAATCTTTCCAAACGACAACTTTCTCTCGTCCAACAAAAAAAGAACTAAAAAAAAAGAAAATAAAGTTTGGTACCAAAATATATTTTTTCAAGATTATAGAGACCAGTTAACAAATAGCTTAAAAAGATGAGAGATTTAAATAAACTTTTTAAACCAATTGCATACTTGCAACCTATTATTCCTGATTTATTTTCACTTTATTCCTCTGTTTTTCATTTACACATTTTAGAGTTAGATACTTAATTATTATATAGGTGGCCCGTGCCACGCTGAGTTCGATAAGAAAACATAAAAAAACCCTGAGCCAATCCGAGTTAACTTTACCAACCCGCTCTTGGAATAATCAAATAGTAATAAAAGTGAAAAAACAGACAAAGCTCAAGGGCAAATAATTTGATGCAAAATGATTTAATTGAAAAAAAAACATCATAAAAAATCAAGGGAAAAAATCTGAGTCAACTCAGGTTAATTCAACTAACCCGCCACACATGACATGAGATTGGGATAAAAAAAATAGACATCTAAAAGAAGGGCCTAAAAAAGGCCCAAGTTAAATAAAAAAACATTGTGAACAAAAATGCAAGCTGACCCGAGTTAACTTGACCAACCCGTTCTTGAAATAACAAAACAGAAAAAGAAGCGAGAAAATGACAATGCTTAAGGGAAAATAATTTAATGCAAAATGTTGAAATTGAAAAAGAAAATATAGTCATAGAAAATTAAGGGAAAAAAATTGAGGCAACCCGAGCCAACTCGATTGTCATGTCACTCGTGACATGAGATCGGGAAAAAAAAAATTAGACTTCCAAAAGAAGGATCTAGCAAAAAAGATCAAAGTTAAATAAAAAAAAAAACATTGAGTAAGAAAATGCAAGTTAACCTAGGTTAACTTGATTAACCCACACTTGAGATAACCCAGTAAATAATAATAATAATCACATAATTCAAGGGCCAATAATTTAATGTGAAAGTATGAAATCGTTAAAAAAAAATCAACTTCATAAAAAAACCGAGGGAAAATAATCCAAGGCAACCATAGTTCACTTGACTAACCTATTACCCGGGATATGAGAACATGATAACTTAATAAAAAAAAGTGCAGAAAACAGTGAACCTAAGGGCTTAATAACCAAATATCAAATGATGAATTTAAAAAATATAATCAATTTTCAATAAAGGACTGCCTTGTTGGAAGGCAACCACAATTTTTTTTTTTAAATAAAATATCCAATCGTAAAACAATCTCAAACTTAAATAATTCATACCAAACATGGTATAAAAATGAAAAAATGAAAAGAATATAGCAATAAAAAAAATAAGGACAAAAAATAAATTAGAAAAACAAATGCAATAAAATTAAAAGGAACAAATTTGCAAAAAAATAATAATAAAGAAAAGTATAAAGCACAAAAATAGTGCAATTAAAAGTAGAGAGACCAAATCAAATAAAAAAAACAAATTGAATAAAATGCCCAACGATGAAATTGAAAAAAAATCAAACTCCAAAAAGTATCAAAAGCCAAATAAACAGTAATTAAAAGGAGGAACAGAATCGATAAGATTACAATATGGAGAACACAATTGTTTATTTGGAAGTTCAGGCATGTTTTTCTAGGAAATGAGAGAGAAAATAGAGAAGGAAAAAAAAAAAACATTCACCGCAACCCAATTAGACCTCTTCTATTAGCACGTGCCATACCACCAAAAAAAGGACGACGCGCCGCTTCTAACGTCGCGGCGAAAGCAGGACTTTGCCAACCGCACGGTCCTTCAAGCGCGACTTGAATGGCACGTAGGTCATAACGCGCTGACACGTGTGTCAGGTTTTTTTTTAATAATGTTTAAAAACTTCAAATTATCAAGTAGCCCCTAACAAAACCTAAAAATAATAACAAAACCATTCAAAAGACATAAATAACCTCACAAATAACCTTTATTTTTTCAAATTGTAAGGTTAATTCTATCATTTTATTGTTTTTTTTTAAAGAAAAGACTGAGAAGCCCCTCTATGCAAGTATATTTTTTTCCTCTTCTAAGAGCATGATTGTAACTCTACTGTTTATTTTTTTAAAGAAAAGGACAAAAGAGCCCCTCATCCAAAGATTTTTTTTTGCATTTAAGGTCAACATAGTAATTACAATGCAATAAAAAAACATGTTTAGACCATTTTATCCCCAATCAATTTTGCAATGACGAATATATCCCATGGAAAAGACATTTCTACCCCTAATTGCAGTCTTAATTAGTTTTTTTGACAAGGGCAAAATTGTATTTACACTATTACAATCCATAGTTTTTTGTGTCTAAAAGACCACACTAAAAGACTGAACTCATTTATTTTTTTTTTGTAATTAATGTTTGGTCCATAGTTTTTTGTGTCTAAGACCACACAAAAAGACTGAGCTCATTTAATATTTTTTTTTGTAATTAATTTTTGGTCTCCTTGTGTTCGATTGAGTATATGGAATTGATTGTCTAATATAAATTTTGTAGCTTATTGGGCTTGGTGTTGAGCTGTATCTACCGTAACTACATTTCATCTAAATTGTAGTTGGCCCCACTTACCACATCTCATCCTCACAAAAGTTTTTTAAAACATCATTCATACCAAATCTAAGTTATATTTAGTTATTATAAATTTTTTTATTGTCAACTTGTTTAGATAAATAACTAGCTATTTGATTCATACTTTGCTGAGGGTTGAATAATTTTATTTTTAGTATAAAATACATTAAGGATAGAATTGAAAATAAAAATATTCAATTCAAGAAATGATAAAAAAGAGACCAGAGATAATCGGGGTTAATGTGCCAAACTAGTGAACCGGGTCATGAATCCCATTGGATTTAATAATTTTTTTTATTTGTAATATTATTTTTTATACTTTTTTTATATCAAACACCAATCTCTTTTTCTTAAAAAATAGAAGTGATGGGTGAGACTAAAATAATAAATAGCTCTAATTTTTTAAAAGTTTGATAACAAAAGTGCTTTTTTTATGTAAAAACAAAACCTTCAAAAACCAAACAAATAAACGATGAAATGATTTTTATTTTATTTTATGGGATTAAAAACACTTCAAATCAATATTTGTTTTTAAAAAAAACAAGTCATACTCTAAAGTAAATAATATTTTATAAAAAAAACTTTATAATTTTTTTTAATTCTCTTTTAAAAAAATGGAAAAAAAGCTCTGAAGCTCGTGGGCCTGGCCTTGATGGTCCAACTCTATTGGGTTTAAAAAAAACCTAGGCCTGTGTGCATTATAGCCCAAGCCCGCGTGCCTAGGTTGACTAATTTTTTTTTTAAGAGGTGGAAAACTATTTTTTTTACAAAAAAATAAATAAGTAATGCATTGCTTGTTCCTCCCCAAATTATGGCTAGAAAATCAGAAGAAGTGATTTTTTGATCTAAAAACTTATTTTCAAAACATTTTTTTTTTACTAAAAACACTTAAAAAAACACCTTAGACATCTTTATAAACTCATCAATAGCCTCAAAAAGCCATTCACAAACCCGACATAAACTCGAAACTAAAAGTCTTTTCGAGCTCATATATGTTTTTTAGATAATTTGAAGGTAAAAAAAATACTTAAAGTGGGATTCTTCTCACCAAGTGAAACTCGTCGACACCAAAATTGATTATTTTTATGGTCAGAATTGGTGTCAACGATAATTTTCTCGCTCTACCATTAAAATTCGATGACTTTCTCTCTCATCTCTTAAACTAGAGATTGAAAAATAAAGTTTTGGAACAATTAGTCTAGAATTTTATGAAACAGATCAAAAAAAAAAAAAGGGTTTAAAAAGTTGTTCAAATGGACAATTTGACTCCAAATAAACATAACTTTTTTATTTTATCATTGGGTCGGATTTAAATTCTACAAGTGGGTTCCTTGTAGAAAACTAGACTTGAGTTGACATACATGCATCGTGCCAAGCATATGATTCACTCATATTCACCAAATTCTTCTTCGAAGACCCTTAAAATTAATTGCATTCAAAGTTTCAGCCAGTATTTTCAGGCTTTTTTCTTGTTATTTTGGATTTTAGCTAATTTTTTTATTGGTTGTTTCCTAGTTATTGCCGATGTCTAGGGTATTTAAGTCTATCTTTTTAGATTTTATGGGACTTTTTGCTGAATAAATATTTTTTTACAACTTTGGTTATGTACTTTTATACAGTTTTCGGGTTTAAACTTGTGTTAAACTGAAATCCATAGACATAAACAGAATTTGATTTGAGATTACTATGAACTAATCTAGATAGCTACAATGATCAAATTAAAGAGCACTAGTTTAATAATTTCCCAGTGAAGATGAAAACAGACACTGACATAGTTAGTTCCCATAGGTAACAACACCTAAGAAGGACAAATTGGAAATTAAAATGTAAAAGGTGTTCCCTAGTAACTTGCAAGGAAGGATTTCATGTAGTTTTCATGCATGACCTAACAACAATTACGTTTTCAAAACGACAAGATGAGTATTGGTTTTGGACTTTTCGTGTTCAATTGCTCGTTAGAACCACAAGCTATAAAACAAGAAATAATTGGTAGACCTTTGAAAACTTCACAAGAATCCTAACCCGGGCTATACAATTTGAAAAATCCAGGATAAAAGAACTTGGCTTAGGATCCCAGTTCTAGAAGCTAATTAAAGAATGAGAGTACAATATTGCAAAAACATGAACTAAAAAGGAGAATTCATTGCATCAACCAATTGAGCTAGTGAATATGCAATTCTTGGAGATTGTGGTTTGACTTTGTTTTTTTCTTAGTTTCAGAATATAAAATTCTGACCTAGCGAAGTTTAGTAATGTGCTAACATGGACGGACTCAATTGAGAATAGCAATTGTTTCAATAATTGAGTTCATATTCTAGCTAGCCAAATTTATTTTTATTAGTTTGGTCCCCACGTTCTAGCTAAATTACCCTATTAATTATGAGGTTTATGGATAATTTCAGCCGATTCAACCAAACTTACTATTTGTTACGTTCATTATCATATTTTCTATCTAGTATATTTCATATTTTAATGATGAGGCTAAGTACTTTCATGAAGGAACGTTCATATATATATATATATGAAAAATCCGTTGCTTGCAATTTCACTAGGATATAAGCAAAACTACTCACTGTCCAACCAAACCTCCAAGCTTGCACGGGTAATATTTTATTTATTGGGTCACCATCAAACCTAAATAAAATCAAATAATACAAAATATTGGAAGGAAATTTCAAAGTGAGCAATTAAAAATGCTAGCCGCCTATAATACCTCCTCCACCTACTTAGTAGCATTTAATTCTTAATTATCATTCATTTACTTTACCCTTTCTTTTTTAATTAATATGGATGCTCGGATCAACTTACGTGCACCTCGACTAATTCTACGGACCATGAAGTTAACGACCATGTAAACCTCTAATGATCCTAAAATTTATAAGACTCGAACTAATAATTTCTAGAAAACAAATTTTAAACCTGACTAATTAAACTACACCCATCAGGATTACTTTACTCCTTACCCTCTTGTTGCTGGCACATGACCTCCTTTCTTCGCAAGCTGATATTAAGTAGCATAAAAGATTCAATGCAGATCAAGTTGCTTCCCGTTCAAACCTTCCCCAGGAAAGAGGGTCTCGTTTCGAGCACCAACATCTACTTATGTCTCCTTCCAAGACTTTATTTTGGATGATTTTGTGTTCAATATTGAAAGGGGCTCGTCTTGAAATGCTTACACATGAGCTTATGTTCATGCCTTGAAGAAACCAAAATTTAATTTATTCTACTATGTCTATAAGGGTTTTTTTTTTCCTTGATGGTTGTAATATATATATCTCAGAAAACGACCATTGTTATATATTGACACTTTACTCAATATATAATGCTATTAAAAGTTTGAATGAATTTCTCAAATGAAATGCTATTATAACAATATGGAGTGGTTTTATTGACATTAAAATATTAAAAAAAATACTTGTTCATCATAGAAAACAGAATGTGGCCTAAAATCATTTGATTCAAAAGAAAATCCAACTCATGCATTGCTTACTACTGTAGTGAGACTCTATTTTTTTATTATTATTAACGTGGGTGTCCGAACCAGCTTGCACGCACTTCGACTAATTTCACGAGTCCTGAAGTTAACGACCATGTAAGTCTCCAATGGCCCTGAGATTTGTGGGACTCGAATTGATAACCTCTAGAAATTAAATTTAAAATCTGACTAGTTAAGCTACAACTCTCATTCTTAAAGGTTGCATTGATTAATGTATTTGAAGATATTGGTTCAAAATTAAAATAGAAAAGGCAAGTATTTGAAAATTAAGAAAATTAATGGAAAGGGCCAAGGGGAAAGAGAAGTTATTCATGCTGTCTCATTTCTGTGCGCAACGTGGAAGGCAACCATGACTGTTTTTATGGGCTCTGACATCGGCAAGCACTCTTGTTCATACCTATTGCCCAACCTGTGGAGCCCTGACCTGTAAATAAATTTTCAGACAAAAAAAATAGTAATAAAGTCGTAGTGTCCGTAGTCGACTTGTACGGTTGGACAACCAACAAATTAATTTCTTAGCAATTATTATTTCCACTCGTTCAAACTTGGACCAATTAATTTTCCCTTTTATTTGACTAAATTTTTATATTCGAGCGGAAAGGTTGACAAAGACACTGAGATTGATAATTAAGCAATACTGACTTTATCCCTCTCGAGAGAAAATTACAGCATGCTAAGTGCTTTCCATTGGCTAATCTTCAGGCTTCTGACAAATCATATTGCCATCAACTCTGTTATTGCTTTTGGTTCCATGAAGAATCAAACTGTATCTACAAAATAAATAAGTATTACATTTAGGAAAATGTGGAACGAAGATAATTTTTTATTTTTTTATTTGAGCTTATTAAAGTTTAAATTCAATGAATTTATCCATGTTTAATATATCCAAAATATGAATAAAAAACTTAAAAATAAATATTTTCAATTTGGTTTGATTTTGATTAACAAAACTAACTGGATAAAAACTTTTATTTTTTAAAATTATTAATTAAATTATCTATTCAAACCGACAATTTATTCAAACTGACATGTTTCTATCTTCTAGATTCTTTCTTTTTACCTTTGAATTTGAATTTCTTTTATAATTTTTAAGTTAAGGATTAAGATCTGAATTTTGCAATGACAGGTGGGAACTATTCTACTTGATAGATACAAAAAAAAAAAAAAAATAGTGCCCACAAAGACATAAACTAGTGGGATTCCATATCATATAATAAAATCTAATCTGTCTGTTCACACAACACGCATTTTCTTTCAATTTTCTCAAGCTTTTTCCTAATGAATTGCCATTCTGTACGGCCAAAGATTAAAAAAAAGCATGGAAAGAAGCTGGTGGCTGGTGGGTCGGTGGCGTTTGGTCCCGCAGCACGATTGACTGTACGGGCATTATAGGCAGCTGACATACAAATTTCATGGCTCATAGGCATACCCTTGTTTAGGACCCTACACCCTCTGTTCTTCCCCTTAATCCACCATCATTTTGAGGTTAATTTTCTATTAAGCCCATCGAATGGGTGCCCTTGGAGTGCTAATTAAGAAAATATCATTCATAGTTTCCTGTTTTCTGCAGTTTCATTCACTAACACTATTAATTAATCACCCGACAAGCAAAATCATCGAATGGACCGACCCAATGCCACTAATCAATGGTATCTGTTTAGGGTGAGTTCTTTCGGCTTTCTGAAACTATATCCTTATTTTAAAGGAATGAATTCACGACTAGCTAAGGTTGTAAATAATACTTTTCTTTTTTTATTTAATGACAAAATTGTGCTCGAAATAGCTTCATTTCAATTCATATTAAGTTTCTTCTTGAATAATTTTCAAAACTCATTTTCACATCCATCTATTTTGATTTTTCTATTATTTTTAGATTTATTTTGTACAGAGAGGTAATTTAAATTGAGAGATTTGAAATAAATTAATTAATGTTTCTTTATATTTAAGATTTGGGAGAGATTTGGCTTAAAGTGCTTAGGACGTTAATGTCAAATGTTTTTCAATTAGGGTTTCATTGATAATTATAGGGTGTGTTTATGGATATTCACAAACAATTAAGTGATTCAAGGATTTGAGAGCTAGTAGATAGTTGATGGATTCAAATAAAATAATTTTAAAAAATCTTCTAAAATAGGCTTAAAGAAATCCTCTAAAAAAAAACTCTAAAAACACTAAAAGAACAAGGGCTCGAGTGCGATAGCCCAAACCCAGCTCCTAAGGAACATGGACTCGAGTAAAGAGCCCGAGCCCACGCACCAAGAACAATGCATGAGCGTTTTGCAATGGATTCAGCATACGCCGAGTGGACCACACTCACCATAGAATTTTTCTTGGACCCCGTGCAAGTCACTCAGTATTTTATATTAATCCAATCGTATTATTTTGAGTAGAATACAACTCAAAATATCACAAAGATATAATTACACTCCAACCCCTTCTCTCCATAAAAGAACAAGATTCATGGGCTATAAATATACTATGAATCCTTCAAGTCAAAACTTCACAATCTCTTCATTTTTAATATTTTTAGCATAAATAGTTTTAGAGTTTATGCCTCTAAAATATAATTGCACTTTCTCTCTCTACAAAGTTATTGACTTTACCATTGGAGAGTCCTCACGTCCATCAAATGGAATCTTTTGCAGATACCAGCTACTAGTTACCTAGCTTACCAGGCATCACTTGTTACTACCATAGCTACCGATCACTTGGTTTACAAGACATCACCTGCTACCAATTACCAACCCTTTTAGATTTTCATATCAAGTTGCCAAATACCTTGACTATAGAGAATGAATCAGATTGCTTGAACTAAGAGATCAACTAATTATCCAACACATCAGCCTTATTCCTAAGCATCTTGAAATTTGGGACTCATCAATTGGCACTGTCCATGGAAAACTGATAAAAAACCATCAGTTTCTAAAACTTGTTTTTGACATTTCCATGTCATTCCATGGAACACAACCAAAACACTTCTTGGTTTAGACACAGGACAAATCTATTTGTTATCATTAACACTTCTACCCAGCTAGACCTTCAACAACTCATATGTCAGGTGCAACTCCTTACCCAAACCGTGTTGGCAACCCAAGATCAAAATCAGACATTGTCACCCCAACAAGTCTTGGCAACTATGGTAACACACATGACCCCACCACTATTGCTATCAGCCTCTCCCAGCACCCATAGCTCGTTGCACTTCCCATAAGAGCTTTGGTAGAATGACCTCCAAGAGAGTATTTTGCCTTTATATTCGTTAAGTCCCTTTAGGGGTTGTTCACGCCATTGTGATACTCGTGCATATAGTTGGTACTTTAGACACGCTCCTGCAATTACTGTCAAATAGACCTCAGTTACCAACCTCGTTGTTTCACGCCAAACATTTTAGGTTCCCTGAATCCCAACAAATCACCTCATGATATATCTAGTGGGGGCTTCCGGCCACTATCTTTGAAGGGAATTGACTTGGTCTCCCTATAACAATAGCCCCATAATCACAAAGGGTTTATCTAGGATCTCGTACTCTCCAATGCAGTTTTAAACTGACACATTCTCTAGGTGATGCCGAAGAACCTCTCACTAATTTATCAGGGGTTGATCTTGGATCCCCCAGTCTCCAGTGCAGTTTCGAACTAACACATTCTCTAGGTGATGCCGAAGGACCTCTCACCAATTCGCCAGGGGTTGATCTCGGATCCCCCACTTTCCAGTGCAGTCTCAAACTGACATATTCTCTAGGTGATGTCAAAAGGCCTCTCACCAATTCACCAGGGGTTGATCTCGGATCCCTCACTCTCTAGTGTAGTCTCAAACTGACATATTTTTCATGTGATGTCAAAGAGCCTCTCACCAATTTTCCAAGAGTTGATCTTAGATCCCCTACTCTCCAATGCAGTGTCGGGCTGACACATTCTCTAGTTGATGTCTAAAGGCCTCTCACCAATTAGCAAGAGGTTGACTCGAGATCCCCTATTTTCCAGGTGATGTCTAAGGGCCTCTCACCAATTTGTTAGGGGTTGATCTGGGATTCCCAATCTCCAAGTGATGCCTAGAGGCTTCTCACCAATTCACCAAGAGTTGATCTTGGATCTCCCACCTCTGCAATGCATTCTCAGACTAGCATCACTCTCTAGTGAGGGGATCTTATATCTTATGTCATCCTAGAGATGTCACATATCTCTCACACACCATTGACCATCTTTAGTAAGGAGCCCCCACACCATCACAAAGAAGGTTATAGACCTTCTAAGGGCTTCTAAGCCCCCACGTCATCATCAAGGAGGCTACATACCTCCCACTTTTTAATGAGATATTTTTTTAAATTAAGGGCTTTCATGCCTCATACCTTATGCCATCTAGAAAAGTCACATACCCATCACACTCTAGTGCGACTACTCTTCAAGGGATGGACTTAGTTTTTTTAGTGCAATAAAACCACCTTCTATGAATCTGTCCCCTTCACTGTTTAAATTTTTTTTAAGTATGGGTATCATCAGGGGTCACTGTTCATAGGTTTCTGCCACCATCCTTGTGTTCCCCTCAGCTCTTTAAAAAAAAATTAAAGTATAGGTTTCAGCCTATATTGATTTCCACTAACTACTTAAAAGTTTTTCTAAGTATGAAGTCTTTTATATCTCACCTCACCCTCTTAAAACATTTTCTAAGTATGGGTTCCTTCATGGTTCCCCTCTACATACTTAGAAATTTGTTTAAGCATGGTGCACATCCGTACACATGTGCTCTCTGGTTTATTACCCAGGGTTTCAACCCCTCTTTCCATATGAAGAGAAAATTTGACCAAATCATCGTGGTAACCGAGTATTCTTATAAGTCTTTACGGATTAATACCACAAAGACTTGGGGGGTTACTTATGGATCCAAATAAAATGGACAAAAAAGTCTCTCAAAATAGACCCAAAGAAATCCTCTAAAAGAGAAAAAAAAAAACCAAAAAAACATAAGCTCAAGTAAGGAGCCCAAGCCCACGCATTAGAAACATGGGCTCGGGCAAGTAGCCGGAGCCTATGCTCTCTGTATGGGTGCATGGACACTTAGTGCATAGACGTACGCCTATGCATGATGTATGGCCAGTTAGCGCTGGGCATACACCTCAGCACCCTCGTGTGCTCGGGCTGCCATGCTTGAGCCTAGTGAATTTGGATCCAGACAACGCGCTCAGACCCACTTTCACCTCTAATGGGCTCGGGCACCCTGCCCGAGCTCAACACTCGCCATGGAATTTTTCCTGAATCGCACACAGGTCTCTCAGTATTTTATATTGATCCAAAACATATTATTTTATGTTACTAACTTTATCATCGGAGAGTCCCCAAGTCCATCAAAAGAGACTTTTTGCAGGTATCAGCTACCGGTCACTTGACTTACCATGCCTCACCTGCTACTACCACAACTACCGGTCACCTAGCTTACCAGACATCACATGCCATCGGTTACCAACCCTCTAGGCTTTTCGTAAGAAGTCACTAGATAGCTTGACTATGGAAAATAGATCATATTACTTAAACTAAGAGATCAGTTAATTATCTAATACATTAGTCTTGTTTCTAAACATTTTGAATTTTAGCACTCATCAACAATAAAGTAATTTTAGGTCCGATATTCAATGCAAACAAATTAAGCTTAACCATTGTATATTTCGGTAATTTTTTTAAGAAGTAAAATTTGAGTTTCAATCACCGTAATTTTTCTCTTTTTACCTCTATGTATCGTGTAATTTCAGCCTTATTGGACCTTTTAACAAATCTAACAGGGAAAAGAAAAGAAAAACCAAACTATTCAAGTATATATGCAGTACATTGGGAGGATCTTAGTTTCGTATATGAATTTCTTTCAGGACACTTATAAGATAAAAAAAGGAACGACTTAATTCCTTTGTGGATGAAACTTAAATTATTGGTCGGCATGAGATTTTGCAATTCTCTCAACTGGAAAACTCGTTTCCTTAATTCTCCATAAAAATTGGATCTGTTAATTGATGAAAGATTATTATAACTAATTAATAAAATGGAATCCAGAAAAATAGGTTATAGAAAAAAAGATTCTACATGGAATGTGTAAATGTTTATGCTAAGACTTAAGGATTAAGTTGCTTTCATGCTTGACCTAGCCATATAATAATAATAATAATAATTCTTTTAAAATAATAAACTTCTCTTGATCATTGATTAACAAATAAAAAAAGAAAAAGAAATTATTGGGTTCTGCTGGGTGTACTTTCTTCGCATTTTGATCATTGATCGGATGGTCTAGATTAATAAATCAGGTGGTGACCCCTTCAACACTCAATTTGACAGCTGTAGGGGCAATCCTATGTGATTGAGTAACACAGCTATACCGTACGCGGTGTTGGTACTTAGTTAATGATTTCTATGTGAACACACATACACACGATGTTTCGTATAAATATTGTAATAAAATGAACAAATATTCATACAATAAATTAAAAGAATAAATTATTTGATAACTAGTACAGTTGACAGTTAGTTTCTCTTCACTTGTGGTGTCTTGGTGTGAACCCACAACCTAAAAGCCTTTATATATATTAGTGGTGCTGTCCTCTTAATCGAATATTCTTGTAAAATATGTAAATATAATTTTATTAATAATCATTATATGGATTAGTTGGATAATCAAAAAGTTTTGGATATATGATTATTAACTATAGACCAAAAAAGAGAGAAGTTTCATGTGATCTTCACGTTCATTTTAATATCAAATAATTATTTCGCTGGTAATATAATGAGTTATATATTCTTCTTTTATTAATAAACATTTCGATGGCCAATGGTTATATGATATTTAAGAGATGTATGATTAGCCAATTTTATTGTTGCGGATTGTATTTACATTTGATTCACAAATAATTAAATGAATTGTTCGAAAAACGAGATTTTAAAGTAATTGAATAATATGATTCTAATGTCAGCAATTTTTTTAATCTAATTTTCGGTTTCATGTTAAAAAACCAGCAGAAAAATTGATCTACACGGGGTATAATTGTTAAATAATATATTTATGTTGCTTTATCTATTAAGGGTATAATAGTATTTTTAGCTTAATTTATATGTAAACTCTTTGTATTTAGGTTAAAGAAAAAACTTTTTTAGACAAATCAATTGAGAAGAATTCTAGCCTCCTTCTCTTTCATGTTCGTATTTATTTTTGTGTTAATTGAATTGCTTTAACATGGTATCAGATCTGGTTTTATGAAACGAGACTTAATATCAAACACAACTTTTTTTTTAGTGATATTTTGTCTTCCACTTCTGCAAAATCTAGTATTTCATCTTTCCTTCAGCTTCTGCAATTTGGTATTTCTATTCTATCTCTGCAATTATTTTGGTATTTCATCTTCTGCAATTTGATATTTGGTTTAGGTTCTGCAATTTGTGTTGTGTTTTGGAGTAATTGTATAATTTTGAGAATATATTTGTTGAGTATCTGTGATATCTGTTCAATTTCTGCAATCTGGTACTTTGTCGTTCACTGCTTTTGCGTTCTGGTTCTCCTTGTTTGTTAATTTTGGCTACTAAAAGAGATGATTCGTTTCAGTCTGTGAGTGTGAGGTTGGATGTAAAGAATTATTCGTATTGGAGTTATGTAATGAGAAATTTCCTTAAGGGTAAGAAGATGTGGGGGTATGTTAGTGGAACTTATGTGATACCTAAGAATACTGAAGAGGGGGATGTTGTTTTGATAGAAACATGGGAAGCAAACAATGCAAAGATCATTACTTGGATCCACAATTCTATTGAGCATTCCATAGGTACGTAGTTGGCGAAGTATGAGACAACAAAGAAGGTTTGGGATCATCTGCAAAGGTTAATCACGCAATCAAATTTTACAAAACAATATCAATTAGAGAATGACATACGAGCTCTTCATCAGAACATACGAGTATTCAAGAGTTTTATTCTGCTATGACAGATCTTTAAGATCAATTGGCTCTTACAGAATCGGCAAAATTAAAAGCATGTGGTGCCTATATTGAGCGTAGAGAGCAGCAACGATTGGTACAGTTTTTAACAGCACTTCATAGTGATTTCAAAGGACTTAGAGGTTCAATTTTGCATCGTTCTCCACTACCTTCTGTTGACTCTGTTGTCAGTGAGTTATTGGCTGAAGACATGTCTTCAGTCTTATTATGAAAAGGGAATTCTTTCTACTTCAACTCCTTCTGTACTAGCAGTACCCTTTAAGCCATTTCTTAATCATCAGAATAAGCCTTACACAAGGGTTGGCTTCGATGAGTGCAGTTTTTATAAGCAGAAATGTCATTGGAAGGCTTAGTGTTTCAACTTGAGATAACAAAATCAAGCTTGGAAGAATGGCAGCCAGTCACAATCTAATACTCATAAACCACCTCAGGGTTATAAATCACCACACCATAATACTGCAGCAGTAGCTTCATCAAGCTCTATCACCAATCCTAGTACTCTGGCTGAGCAATTTCAAAAGTTTCTCTCCTCACAACCATAAGCAATGTCTGCCTTTTCTTTCATAGGTCAGTTGCCTCATAGCTCCTCAAGTATGTCACATTCTAAATGGGTTTTGGATTCTTGTGCTTCCCATCATATGTCTCCAGATTCTTTATATTTTACCTCTGTGTCCCCTTCGTCATCCATTCCTGTTATGACAGCTGATGGCACCCTCATGCCTTTAGCAGGTGTTGGTTCTGTTGTCACACCTCACTTGTCTCTCCCTAATGTTTATCTTATTCTGTAACTCAAATTAAATCTTACTTCTGTTTGTCAAATATGTGATTCTAGTGATTATCTAGTCATGTTTTCTAGCTTTTTTTTTAGTGTACAAGATCTGCAGTCTCAGAAGCTTATTGGGATAGGTCAGAGGGAGAATAAACTATATATTTGGATGAGTTAAAAGTGCCTCTTGTCGCCGCTGTTGCTGCTACTACTGTTGATTTGTCTTCCTTTCGTTTGAGTCCTTCATCTTCTAGTTTTTATTTATGGTATTCTCGTTTAGGTCATGTTTCGTCTTCTTGTTTAAGATTTTTGGCATCCATAGAAGCTTTAGATAATTTAAAAACTTGTGTTATTTCTGATTGTAGTGGATGTAAACTGGAAAAATTTTCCGCTTTACCTTTTAATCAAAGTATTTCTATTTGTTTTTCACCATTCGATTGATTCATTCTAATGTATGATGACCTTTTCCTATTGCCATAAAAGGAGGGTCTCGATATTATGTTTTATTTATTGATGATCATACTCGTTATTGTTCGGTTTATTTAATGAAACATCATTCTAAATTCTATGAGATATATACAGTCTTTCGAGCTCTTGTGAAAACTTAACATTCTACTGTAATCAAATGCTTTAGGTGTAATTTGGGTAGAGAATACACTTCTAATAATTTTTTTTCAGTTACTTGCCTTAGATAGAACCATTCACCAAACTCCATGTACAGATACTCCTGAGCAAAATGGTGTTGCTGAAAGAAAACATAGGCACATTATCGAAACTGCTCGTTCTATCTTATTGTCTGCTTCTGTTCCTAGTGATTTTTGGGGAGAAGTTGTCTTTAGTGCTGTAAGTTTGATTAATACAATCCCATCTTCTCATAATTCAGGTTTGTATCCTTTTAAAAAGTTTTATGACATGTCTCTGATTATTCATCCTTTAGAGTTTTTGGTTGTACTTGTTTTGTTCTTCGTTCTTATATGGAATGCAGTAATTTGTCCTCTCATTATGTTGTTTGTGTCTTTCTGGGTTATGTGAAGGTAAAAAGGGGTATCATTGTTTTCATCCAATAACTCAAAAACTTTATGTGTATCGTCATGTTTTCTTTCTCGAGCATATACCTTTCTTTTCTATTCCATCCACTACTCATAACTTGACTAAACCTGATATTATTCGTATAAATCTCTTTTTTGAGGATTCTAATAATATATCATCACATGTTCCTAGTACCTCGGATACCCTTTCCCATGTTCGACCAATTTGTACTCATTATCCTGCAGGGACTGACACTTTACTCTCTAGCACACCTGAAGCTCAATTCTCATCTATAGCCCCCCAAGCTTCATCTGAGATTGTGGGTCCACCTCTACGTCGATCCATATGCATTCGTAAGTCCACAAAACTACCAGATTTTGTTTATTCTTGTTATTCTACATCATTTACTTCCTTTTTAGCTTCTATTCATTGTCTCTCTAAGCCCTTTTTCTATAAAGAGGCAATTCTTGATTCTCTTTGGCAGCAAGCTATGGATGAGGAACTTTCTGCTTCACATAAGACAGATACTTGAGACTTGGTTCCTCTACCTCATGGTAAGAATGTTGTTGGTTGTCGTTGAGTGTATAAGATCAATACTAATTCTAATGGGTCTATTGAGCGATACAAAGCTAGGTTAGTTGCAAAAGAATACTCTCAATAGTATGGTATGGATTATGAGGGAGACATTTACCCCTATTGCAAAAATAACTACTATTTCTCTTATTGCAGTAGCTTCAGTTCGTCAATGACATATCTCACAACTTGATGTTAAAAATGCCTTCTTGAATGGAGATCTTCAAGAAGAAGTTTATATTGCGCCTCCTCCTGGTGTTTCACATGACTCTGGGTATGTTTGTAAGCTCAAGAAAGCGTTATATGGTCTCAAACAAGCACCTCGTGCTTGGTTTGAGAAATTTTCTGTTGTAATCTCATCTCTTTGATTTGTTTCTAGTAGTCATGATTCTGCTTTTTTTATTAAAAGCACTAGTGCAGGTCGTATCATTTTGTACTTATATGTTGATGACATGATTATTACTAGTTATGACATTGATGGTATCTCAGTTTTAAAGACAAAGCTGGCTAGATACTTTGAAATGAAGGATTTGGGTTCTCTTTGATATTTCTTGGGTATTGAGGTAGCTTACTCACCTAGAGGTTATCTTCTTTCTCAATCAAAATATGTTGCAGATATTCTTGAGCAGGCTAGACTTATTGATCACAAGATTGTAGACACTCCCATTGAAGTTAACGCAAGGTATTCTTCTTCTAATGGTTTGCCTTTGACAGATCCTACTTTATATTTTACTATTATTGGGAGCTTGATATATCTCACAATTACTCATTCAGATATTACATATGTTATTCATGTTGTTAGTCAGTTTGTTGCTTCTCCTACTACTGTTCACTAGGCAGCTGTTCTTCATATTTTACGATATTTCAGGGTACAATCTTTTAGAGTCTCTTACTTTCATCCACCTCTTTCTTGGAGCTGTGTGCATACTTTGATGCTGATCATGACAGTTATCCCACGGATCATAAATCGATTACTGATTTTTGTATCTTTTTAGGTGATTCTCTTATTTCTTGGAAGAGTAAGAAATAATCTATTGTTTCTCAATCCTCAACCGAAGCACATTAAAAGTTTGGTTACGTTGGTTACTTGCAGATATGAGAGTTTCACTTTCTTATCCTACTCTTATGTATTGTGACAACTAAAATCTATTCATATTGCTCACAACTCAGTTTTTCATGAACGAACTAAGCACATTGAGATCGATTGTCATCTTACTCGTCATCATCTCAAGCATGACACCATTACTTTGCCTTTTGTTTCTTCTTCCTTGCAGATTCTCGTTTTTGTTTTCTAGTTGGCAAATTCTCGATGCTTGTAGCTGCCGCATCGTGAGTTTGAGGGGAGATGTTAAATAATATATTTATGTTGTTTTATCTATTAAGGGTAGAATAATATTTTTGACTTAACCTATATATAAGCTCTTTGTATTTAGGTTAAAGGAAGAACGTTTTTAGACAAATCAATTGAGGAGACTTCTAGCCTCCTTCTCTTTCATGGTTGTATTTATTTTTATGTTAATTGAATTGCTTTAACACAAATATCATTGAAGGATGGATTTACCGAGGAAAATGTTTCATTCGCTAGTGTCTTATTAGGGGATTTTAGATTAGTATCGGTGATAAAATTAATCAATGATTTAAAATCCAACAACAGATAAAATATTAGTATCGATGATAAAAATAGGTCACAATCAATTTCTGTCGGTTTATCCATCAGTAAATATTGCCAACAGACTACCATCAGATAAATTGTTAGTCATATATCATATATAAATGAAAGATTCACAGACAATCATGTTATGTCGGTAAACCCGTTGATTTATATCAAAATAATTAATAACTCTTTGTAATTCTTTTAGGAAAATTGGTCTGTTGTATCAACGGACACACCAACAAAATTTTTATGTTCGTCAATGATTCCATGGATGTTTTAATAGTTTGCTTTTTTATAAAATTCCATCAAACAATTTGACACTATACAACACTAAACAAAAAAAAATGAAGAACACATTTAATATTATTAATTTAACTGTAAAAATCAATTACAAATATTTATATATATTAAAAAGAAGCTGCAGATGGAGGTGGAGGGGAAGGGGAAGGAAAATCTCGTGGAGGTTGGTAAGGGGAAGGATAATAATAGGACAAATATGTCATAATCTCCTCACATGGCTTCCTACTTTATTCTTCATACTTTGCCTCCATTTTGGCCTTTAGAGCATTAATTTATTATTCAAGCAACTCCTCAATGACTAATGATGGTTGTCTGAGACCAGATTATAGGGTGCCTACAATCTAAACACTATAACCCGACCTCGTATCTCGAGTTGTAGTCATAAAGATACCATGAACCTTATTTTGATCGGGTTCACTGGTTGCTTTAACCACCAACCACAACTCTGGATCGTGTTCTAGGTGGGTTAAAGGGTCCTCTTCGTGTTTGACACACATGTTGATGTTATATTGTTCCTATACAAAACAAAAGTCAAAGATATGGATAAAAAAACATTAGTCCAAAGAATATACAAAAGGTTTCAAAGTTTACTTACAATAAATGTCTTAGTTCGGTTGTCTATAAACTATTGCACCCTTTTCTATCTATCCTTCCTTCGTATATGTGTTTCATTGTATAACTCCATCAGAGTTGGCTCGCGCCCAAACTGTGTAGTCTGCAAAATATATTAGTTAAACGTTATAACAAATAATAACTACCAGTTTTAGAAAAATTCTTAAAAATAAAATAGGCTCTTACCAAGTGTTTTGCGTGGTTAGTAAAACGAAGCGACTCGTCAGCATGCTTGCTAATGAAACTATGAGTCTCCTTATTTCTGTTCAAGGACCCACTCCATGACCGCCTCTTAAAACCCTCCAACGTCAAGAACTCTTGATATCTCTTCCAATTACTTTTAGTGATGTCAGGAGATCTAAAATTCATCCATACCTCAAAAGTCATCTGATTGGACTCTTTTCTTAGCATAGGTGTACGCATTATACCAGAAATCACGCATTTTGTTTTAGGAATTCATTAAACTAAAAAAATATAACAATAAAAAAATTACAATTTTACCAAGAATTATAAACTTAACACATTAAAACTCACCTAATTGTATTATGATTATTCCATACTCGCTTGGCAACCCTAGAGTTTGCAACATCCCACCAAAAGTTTTCCTTGCAATCATTTGAATAAAATAATTAGTTTATAAATTTTTTTTACAAATATATATTAACTAAAAGTATAGATTATATAAGTACTAACATTAAACTTCCCCCTATTAAGCCTCAACTATAGGCATTTACAACTATGTCATCGTTTATCATTATTACCATCCTCATCGTCAATATTATTGCTATCACAATTATTAAACTCACAACTTTCTCCATTTTATTGTTATCAATTACAACCATTGATAAAAAAAAACTAATGATCTATATTTCTAAAAAAAGATAACTAGTTTTTCAACAATCTCTTTTTTTTTCTCAAAAAAATTACTAGTGTTTTCTTTCATCCATGGGAAAGGTGAGAGATAAATCCAATAACGATTACTTGGAAATAAAGGCAAATAACATTTTAAAGTCAATTAGTTTTCATTGTACAAAAAAAAACACAATTAAGAACAATTCTCCCAACATAGTTCTATCTTTTCTATTAGGAAAAGATATATCTCCTAACATCCATATCTAGCATATTACCTATAAGCTCTCGTAGCATAGGTGAACTTTATAAGTTCCCTTAGCATAGGTGAACTTGCTTCTCTCTTCATGGTCTAACCATCTAGGTGGTGGCCCAGTGGTAAGAGCTTGGGACCAAGAGGTTTGCTCCCTCTGTGGTCTCAGGTTTGAGCCCTGTGGTTGCTCATATGATGGCCACTGGAGGCTTACATGGTCGTTAACTTCAGGGCCCGTGGGATTAGTCGAGGTGCGCGCAAGCTGGCCCGGACACCCACGTTAAACTAAAAAAAATAAATTATATTCATAACCCACTAACAAAAAAATTTATTGATATAAATGTAACTCATCCGTTATTATGTGGTATGTTTTTTACAAAAATATTTTGTCGCTATTATCATTATAAAGTACTAATGAAAAATATTTTATCAGTATTTCCGTTGCTATTTGATAATTTTTTAACGCCGAAATAGCCGGAAGCTATAATCTTTCCTCCCTTTCATTGATTTCATTATTTTTTTAACCCGAGGAAAGAAGATTTAATTACGTGGTTAAATTAAGTTGGCTGAAATAAATTATGTGATAATTAATTAACTATCAAATATTGCAGCTAGCTCATAAGTAAAACTGAAGTTTGAGCGAGCCTATGAATCTTCTTGTTAATTTCCTTAGGGACTGTTTGGAAACGCGGTCCAACCCAAGTTTTTGGACCACATTTTCAAAAAATTCAATTTTGTTTTTGCTAAAAATAATTTTTTTTATGTTTTCAGATCATTTTGATGTGCTGATCTCAAAAATAATTTTAAAAAAATAAAAAAAAAATCATTTTGATGTATTTCTAAGTGAAAAACACTTTGGACCGCAACCACAACCACAATCCCAAATAAGCTAGCATGTTCTCTCAGCTATTTTTTTCTCTTGTCTTTAGAAACCAATTTATCATTACTTTTTTTATTAGTAATAATAATAATAATAATAATAATAATAATAATAAAAGAACAATACTTCGAGAAGGAGTACGAAAGTCGGGTGTTGGCTAAGTCTAGAGAAGCAAGTCATGACATGCATATAAAGCCAAGCAAAAGCTTGATTAGAAGCAGACTTTTATCGAGTTAATTTGCTGGCAAAAACTCAATTGTCAAAGCCACCGCAACTTGGTAGTGATGTTCGACCAAAAAGACTAATTAAGGAATTCTTATATGAAATTCAAACAATATTACGTTCTCAGTAAATAATCTATAGACTATGGCAGAGAGGATACGAAACATTGCATGCCCATGAATTACATGGTGTGCTGTCATTCTTAAACAAATTCAATGCTTGGATACCAGACAAATCATGTCACATTAATTAAACATTTGCTAAAAAAAAAAAAAAAACCTTCCAATTATATATATATATATATATATATTAGTAACATAAGAACCTAGAACCTGGTGTTTCACTAAAATCTACACTAGGTTCTTATGTGACTAATTTATTTTATTTTTAAAAAAACTAAAGAGTATATTAATAAAATTTCCAACATACCCTTGCCCACATTAAAAATAAAATATGCCCTAAATTACTACTAGAAAATTCTCAAATATAAACAGAAATATTGACAGAAAAATACTTTCGGTAAATTACGGTAACATTTACCCGCGGAACATAACGTCGTTGTTTTCATCGATGAATATTGAGAGAATTACAAGTGGAAAATAAGGAATGAAAAAATTAGACAGGTATTCTCTCGTTATTTCCATCAAAAATATGACGTGTCAATATTACAGATAAAATTACTGAATAAAATATAATCATTGCTAATATTTATCGGTGTATCTGTTGATAATATTTAAGTTATAATATGTTAGATCCCTCTTCCCCTCCCCCATTTCTTCTTCCTCTTTTTTTATTTTTCTGGAGAAAACAACACCCCCTTTATTTTGTTACAAATCAAACTCTTATCATCACAAATTCAACCACCTCAACACTTAGTTTGTCAATATCCATATTCTAGTTCAATTTTGTTTTTGAAGATGTGCCACATCAAATATGCAAACCTATCCATTTTTTTATTGTAACCCATTCTTTATTTTAATTTCTTGGCATTTTTATATAGTTTGTTTGTGTGTTTACCTGTTTTATAGCTTTTTCTTATAGAAATTTATTGTATGAATGTATGATTTGTACATGTTACTGTTTATTTGAGATTTTAAAAAATTATATTTGTTTGTTATTTAATGAAATTGAGTTTTATTTTGTAACTTATGTGTTTTATAATTAAATAAATAATAGGTTATTTAACAGGTACTTTTCATATTATATCAATTTTATTGTTAAGTTATTTAGGTAAATTTGGAGGAATTTGAATTTTTTGGAGAAAATTGATAATCATTAGAGGGTACTATTAAAATATATTAAATAAGTTTGAGTTAAATCAGTGTTAACTAATTTATTTAGTTCACATAATTAATTAATAAATGTTATCATCAATATTCTATATAGGTTTGATATAAGTAATGGATGATTGTTCTTAGATGTATTAAGTTTCACCCGAAGGATTGTGCATGATGGATTATTTAATGGGGTTGAGGATTTTATTAGTTACACACTATCTAATCCGAAATATATTAGTGGAGATGGTATTAGATGTACATCTAAGAGGTGTAAAAATAAATGTTTTTCGATCCAGATATTGTTACGATACATCTTACATCTTCTATAAAAAAGGTTCATGGAAAAATACTTGTGTTGGTTTGCACTTAGAGAACCTTATGTTCCTTACAAGACCTTGGTAGAAATGATGGTTGGGTCAACGTCTAGTTTTAGCAACGTGTATGGAGTTGTAGATTATAATAGTAATCGTTGTAGAAGTATGGTTATAGATGCAATGAGAATGAATCAGGGTTATACAGGTAAATGTTTAATTGTAGATGAAGAACCAAATGTAGACACAACTAGGTTCTTTTAACTTTTGAAATATTATGACAAAGCATTATAAGATGGGTACACAAATCATAGTAAATTATCAGTTTTTGTATAAGTGTTCACCATCAAGTCAAATCATAGGTTAAGTGAGGTTAGTAATGATAAAATTATTGAATAGACGAAAAACATTTTATCTTAAGGGAATAGGTTGAAATACAACTTCTATGTTGCTAAATCCTTGATGAAACTCCTTAGCCTAGGATACCAAAAACTTAACATGTGTCCAAACTTTTACATGTTGTACTACCTAAAAATATAGATTTGACAAATTATAGAACTTTTGGGCATGTTTGGTATAAACCAAGAACTGGTAAAGAATGAACTCTTGTTGCATATAGAAAACTGAGATACTTTTTAATCACTACTAGACTGCAAAACTTATTCATGTCTCTAAAGACTTTTGAATATATGACATGTTATCATTCACATGATGCGGTGGATGGAGTCCTGATACACCCTTTCAATGGTGAAGCTTAGAAGCAGTTTAATAAGGTCCATCCTTAGTTTTCAATAGAACCACAAAACATTCATGTTAGGTTATGTATATATGGATTCAATCCATTTGGTTCATTTGCTGCACCATATTCTTATTGGTTAGTGACACTCATGTTCTTATATACGGCCATACCTGGTCCTAATAGTCTAGGTAGAAATATAAATGTTTGTCTTTGACCATTTAATGATGAGTTGAATCAATTATGGTCATTCGGGATTTTGATGTATAATGTCTCAAGAAAACAGAATTATTAAATGAAGACAACTTTGATGTGGACTGCCAATGATTTTTTTACGTATGAGATAGTTTCTTATAGGAGAACGCATGAAAAAATTAACATGTTCATACTATATGGAGAATAATAAAGCCTTTACCTTAATAAATAGTGGTAAAACATCTTTTTTTTATTGCCACAATAGGTTCTTACCAACCAATCACAAGTACAGAAAAAGCAAAAGAGACTTCTTTGTAGATAGAGTTGAAAGGGATGTTATACCTCTAGTACTGTCAGGTGAAGAATTATATGATGTAGTATCACAGTACGAAGGCATTGTGTTTGATTTTCAATCCGTAATCAAATTTTTTCTAGTTTAGATAGGACCCATAATTAGGTAAAATGAAGTATTTTTTAGGAGCTTCCTTATTAGAAGACTAATCTCCTCCGTCATAATTTGGATGCCACGCATATCAAAACAAATATGTTTGAAAACATTTTTAACATGACGATGGATGCGAAAGAGAAGACAAAGGACAATATAAATTCTAGAATAAATATACCTTTGTTTTGTCACTTTAAGAATATGAAGTTGGTTTATGATGGGTCACGGGTGGTAAAGCCCAAAGCCAGCTTCGCCTTAGATAAGAATGCATAGTTACTTGTTTACCAATGGCTTAAGAGTATGTGTTTCCCTAATTGATATGATTCGAACATATCTAGATTGGTGAATTTGGAGAATGACATATTGTATGGAATGAAGAGTCATGATTGCCATGTGTTTATACAAATACTCATCCCACTTGCTTACCGGGATTTATAACCAAAAGGGATATAGGCATTCACAAAGATTAGTCAATTGTTTTAGAAATAAATACTTCAACAAGTTTCATACCCAATATATGTAGAAGCTTGAAACGAATATCGTCAAGACAATCTACATACTTTAGATGATATTCCTTCCATCCTTCTTCGACTCAATTGAATATTTACCTTTATATTTATAGTTTGAGGGAAAGTTTAAAAGCCTTGTCCAATATAGATAAGTGTATCCATTTAAGAGATTAGGGATTATACATGAATCCTAATTAAATTTCTATTATCTTAATTTTTTTTAATTTAAGGCATTCATTTAATTCCAAGTAAATACTTGTTCAACTTTAAGAAAAAAAATTAAAAACACGACACATGTTGAGGCTTTAATATGCAAGATTTATATTATTAAAGAGATCTCAATATTTATCTCGTACTATTTTGAGCCTCACTTGAGAACAAGAATCAACCACGTTCCAAGACATGATAATGATGAGGAAGTGCTTTTGAGTAGGAATTTGTCAATATTTTCCCATCTTTGATGACTTTTATAAAAAAAAATACAGTGAGAGAAAGATACTTAACAAAAATCAAATTTATACATGCACATAATTATGTGTTATTTAACTATGATGAATTGAGGCATTTTATTTGGTATGTACAATATTAACATGCTATTTTTAAATAATTTTTCTCTTACACTAACATAAATTAATAGATTGAATAATTTCTCGTAGACAACATCGTTAACTTTTACTATCTTAAAATTAACATCTGACTTAATCTTAAATTTTCCAAATATAAGATGAGCAATTTCCACGTGGTTCAGAACATATGTAAGCAGTACTTAATAATTCTTAACTCTCATAATACTTACTTTCATCTATGAGCTGAGCCCAAAAACCAAAAAGACGTTGGTTTGGCGACCTATCAGACCCAATATCCTTGGGTTCAACTACGTGCAAAACCTACACAGACGTGGGTAAGGCGAGTTGTCGACCCAATACCCTTGGGATCAGCTACGTGTAGAGGCTAAATAGATGTTGTTTTGCTCGAGCTTCCATACCCAATGCTCGTGGGTTTAGCTGTGCGGTGAGCCCAAATATACGTGGATCTGGCAAGATGTTAGACCTAAAGTTTTAGGGTTCAACTACGCGATGAGCCCTAAAATACATGGGTCTGGTAAGCTGTCAAACCCAATGTTTGTGGGTATAGCTATACGCTGAGCCCAAAAAGACACGGGTCTGATGAACTACCAAACCTAACCTTCCTTGGTTAAGTTATGTGTTGAGCCCAAACAAACATGGGTCTAGCGAGCTACCATATCCAACATCTCTGGATTAGTTACGCATTGAGTCCAAATAAGCATGGGTCTGATAAATTATCAAACCCATCACCCGTGAGCTTAACATCGTGCCAAATCAAAATGGGTATGGGCCTGAGATCATTATGGGCCCCATGTTGGATCACAAGGCTTTGTTCGTTTATTCTTAACTTTTAACTTAAAATGTTAATGTCAAGAATAATCATCTATCTACACCACCAAGTGTATAAAAGTCTTATAAAGGCCTACCATATTTCCATAAACATTAATATTGTGTAAGAGATATTTATTCCTCATTAATACTATCATGAGAAAATGACACTTCAACCCCACCAAAACTTGACAAGGTTCAAGGGTTATATATATCCCCTGAATCACCTAGGCAAAGGGTTTATAATTTTTATTCTCTAAGAATTTGTATTTTAATTCTTAAAGCATTTATCATACAAAAACAAGAACAAACACTCTTGTTTTTAGAATTTAAAACTTGTTCTTTCATTATTACAATCACTTACTAAAAGTCACTAACTTTATCATTGGAGGGTCCCTAAACCCCACCAAAAGGGATTGTTGTGCTGGTCTTAGACCTTCTACCACCAATCATATAATTTATAAACTCTCGAGAAGGGAATGTTGACATGAATGTATAATTACCCATTGTCGAAACACTCAAAAACCTCATCTCTAAACATATTGGATTTTGAAACATTATCAATTAACATCATCTATGAAAACCTGATAAAAAAAACCATCAATTGTTCTTCCAAAGTTGGTTTTTAACATTTTAAATCGCTATTAATGGTAGACAATCAAGATACCTTTAGGATGGGACGTGTTATAGACCTCCCTACAGTTACTGGCACATCTACTACATTAGAGTTTCAATAACTCATCAACCAAGTGCAAGCCCTTGCTCGAGTCATGTTGGCAACCCAAGGGCAATATTAGACCTTACCACACCAGATAGTCTTGGCTTATTATGTAACACCCTTAGTCCTAGCTTGTCAAACATAAGTTATCCCCTCAGTCAATATATAATTGTATTATCCAGAGGAGGCTAGGAAAAATACTTGAAAAGCTTTCCACCCTAGTGATCTCCTAGTCCCTCTAGAGGTTGTTCTCATCAACATAAAGCTCTTCCCATAAGCGGTCACTCTATACATGATCCTTCTAACCACCATAGGATAGAAGTTAGTTATCAATCATGTCGTTCCACGCTAGAATTCTCTAGCCTTTCAAAGCCTATTAAACAACAATCTAAGAGAAGTTTGGCTGGTAAATACATATAAGATGAGGTCTACAAACCTCATTAGATAAAGTGATCACCTTTATCTTGACAAGCCTTGAACACCTTTATCCTTAAGTAGTATATATCCCTGAAGATGACTTTCGACAACAACAATGGTCTGGTAGCTCCACGAGAACATGTCCAAAATGTACATATCAACTTGGAGTGTTAGTCATCCAAAACAGTGATACTATGTGTAAGATGTTTCCTACAACTTTCACGAGTCAGCATGAGCCTAATATAACAACCTGGAGCTAGGCTTTATCATGAGTTTTAATGGCATTTGTTCTCCTTTAGAAACCTCATCTCCTTTTGAAGGCTTTATCATAAACTTTAAGTGGATACTAGAATGGTAGAAAGCTTTTAAAGAGCTCAAAGCTTATCTCTTATCTCCTAAAATCTTATCACAACTAAGGGAAAATAAGAGTTTGTTTCTCTATCTTAGGATTTCTAATCAAGTAGTTAGTGTAGCATTAGTTAGGAAAGAAAACGGTGTACAATGCTCAATCTACTATTACAATTGAAGTCTCCATGATGTTGAGATAATATATTTAAAAGTGGAAAAGATGGCCTTAATTAGCTCTAGTAAGCACCTAGAGCTAGTGAAATGGGCATTTGAGTTAAGAGAATATGGACACCTATACCAACCGATACCAACTATTAAAAGGTAAGCTTTAGTAGACTTCATAGCAAAAAGTTCTTTTGAGAATGACATCTAGGGAAAACCTATGCTAATGGCTGAGTAGTTGATCCTTTCGAGTGAAGTTGAGATCTCATCAAAATCCATACAATTGATCTCTCCTTGATAATTATATATCAATAGATCTTCCAATTTAGAAGGAAGTGGTGCTGAGGTAGTGCTTGTAAGTCCTCATGGGCAGGTCTTTGAGTATGGGATTTTATTTGAATTTTTAGCCACCAATAATATGTCAGGGTATGAAACTCTCCTAGCAAGTTTGGGCCTAGCAGAAGCTTTGGAGGTTTTCCCTCTCTATATCCACAGTGACTTCTAGTTGATAGTAGGATAGTGTCAAGGGACATAAAATGAGAAACCCCACTTTGATGAAGTACTTGTAGAAAGTCCAAGTACAGCTTTCTTGGATAGATACAGGTAGAGAAATTTCAAATGATCGTATTCCAAGCGAAGAGAATGGCATGGTAGATCTCTTGTTGAAATTGGCAAGCTCCAATTCAGTCGAACTTCCTATGAAGGTATGAATTGAAATCTTAGAGAAATCAAGTATAGAATGGGGGTAAATGGCTGCCCCAGTTAATACAGAGAATGATTAGAGAACTCTCATCCAAGATTATTTGCTTACTAGGGAGTAGCCCTTGGATAGAAATAGGGCCATTCATCTAATTAGACGAGCAGTAGGGTGTTTTCTGGTTGACATGGTCAATTCAGTCGAACTTCTTAGCTCCTCTGTTAAAGTGCTTGTCTCTTGAAGAAAGCATTTATGTTTTGAGGGAAACCCATAGAGAAATCAGTGGTTTACACACCGGTTCTAGAGCTTTGGCAGATATCACCACCAACAAGATCACCTTTTTCTTGTGAAAGAACATCATTTACAGATTTCAAATTCCCAAAATCTAGATCACTAACAATAGGATTCAGTTTGATAGCCACAAGATGAAGAAGCAATGTCAAAGGCTTGAAAAGAAGATAGCAGGGTTCAAATTTATCCTTAATGTGTAAGGGATATTTATATTTCATTAATGTTATCAAGAGAAAAATGACACTCTAACCTTTCCATTCAAGCAACATGACAAGGTTTAGGTGTTATATATACCCCTTGAATCATCCAGGTAAAGGGTTCACAATTTCTATTCTCTAAACATTCATACTTTAATTATCAGAGTATTTATCATATAAAAACAAAAATAAACACTCTTGTTCTTAGAATTTAAAGCTCGTTCTTTTATTTATTACAATCCTTTACTAAAAGTCACTGAATTTATCATCAGAGAGTCCCAAAATCCCACCAAAATAGACTATTTTACAGGTACTAGGGTTTCTACCACCAACCATCTACTTTGTGAGCTTTCAATAAGGGAATATTAACATGATTGTATGATTACCCACTATCCAAACATTAATAAATATCATCCCAACCATCTAGATGGTGGTCCAGTGGTAAGAGTTTGGGACTAAGAGGTTTGCTCCCTCTGTGGTCTCAGGTTCGAGCCCCATGGTTGCTCATATGATGGCCACTGGAGAATTACATGGTCGTTAACTTTAGGACCCGTGGGATTAGTCGAGGTGCGCGCAAGCTGGCCCGGACACCCATGTTAAACTAAAATATATATATATATGTATATATATATATATATATGTATATATATATATATATATATATATCATCCCTAAACATATTGGATTTTAAAACATCATCAACTAACACCCATGTTTTTTTTCCTTTAAAATTCCCTCTCATCCCATATTCTATTGCAAATCATAATGAGAGTTCATAAATTAATTTTCATTTCCATTAACGAACCAAATTCTCCACCCCTTACAAGTTTATTGAGCAGCTAATGCTATAATTCATTCATATCTCTTCCTATGAGATACGATTAAAATCTAATTGATTCATACAAAAATTACTAATTTTGCTCAAATTCACTCATTTTAATAGAAAATTGAACTTTTAGAACCCAATTCCGTATCCAATGCACCAAAATACTTGAGGCATCAATTCGATTGAGTGAAATTTGATATATTTATCCTTTTTCCTTCAAGCTAAAACTCGTGAAACCAAACCTCAAATGCCACACGATGTTCCGAACTAACTTCCTTTTACAAAAACGAGAGGAAAAAGGAAGAAGAGAGAGACCAAAACCGTTGGCCAAGCATGTGGTTCCGTGCACAAATATGAAAGACATCATTCATTCATGTGGGATGTATCCACCCCCAAGTTGCTTAAGATTCCATGGCCACCACCCCAGCTTTAAACCCAAAAGAAAGAAACATGAAAATCACTTCTTTTTATCCAAACCCAGCTCTCAAGTCTAAAACGTGAAGAAAACAACACACATTGGAAATTGATCGAACTGGGAGGTGCGTGTGTGGAAGGGAAGGAAGTGGCAAATTCAATTTATGGGCTAATGTGACACGTAAGGAAAGAAGAGTAAAAAGGTGAAGGCGTTCTCGAAAAAGGAGAGAAGGATTAGAGTCACGGAACTGTACTAGCAACGAACTACGGACAGGACACCCATCCGGCGATTGCGTAATTGCCATCGTTTTTCTCGCTTTCCTTTCGTACTTCCTCTCTCCTCTTCTGTGTTCCTACTTACTTTTTAAAAGTGAGTACTCGGTTAATTTGGGTAAGAAAAAAACACTCATTTTAGAGAATTCTTTAAATTTAAATTGTCCAAATTATTTTTTTTTTTTTGAAATTCTCTGATTTAAAATAATCTTAAGTTATTAAGTTTATATTTTATCCAAATTTTAGATCTATTACCCCCATTTCTTTTTATTTTTAAATTTCAATTAATTAGATAAAATTAGATCCTAGAATAATTGAGTATACAAAATCAGGTTTAAATAAAGTAAATTACAAGCACATTAATTTTAAAAATTTATAAAAAAATAAGTATTTAAATTAATAAAAAATTTTAATTAAGGTATTTAGGGTAACTTAATTTTTTTTGTTTTACACAAATTGCCTTAAATAAATTTTAAAAACTTTATTACTCGTTCGGAAAATTAAGGTTTTTATTTAATAGTTCTCGCCCATGCTTACCTTTCTTCATCTCTTAATTATCCAAGTTAATTAGTGGAGTAAAGTTTAATATTTCTTTTATTTTTTTATAGTGCTTAGTCCCTTCAAATTTTAATTAATTCTCAGAGGAGTGTGCGTAATTTAGAAAATGCCTTACAAACTAAATATTTATATAAATAATGCATCAGATAATTACTAATAAAGTTAAGGTTTCGTGAATGATAAGAATTGGTATGCTACGAAAAACAATTGCCACATGTATTTAAATAAAAGTGAAAAATTGATCTGTAATATTATGATTGGTAGAACTATAAAAATAAAATAAAAAGTTGACGTTTAAAAGGAATATTTTGGGGTCTAATCAATCGGAGAAGATGCACGTTGATCCTCGCTAATTAAAATTAATATTTTGAAGTCTCCACCCACAAGTTGCTTAAGTTTTTGGTCAAGATGTGGGGTTGTAACGTCAATATTCATACTTGATGATCGATCTTCCCCAAAGTTCTTAGAATGGAAATTTGATTTAATTAATTTATTTCATAACATATTAATTTATCATCAAGAATGCCTTGGGTCGTACATTTTGTAGGAGTAAAATCTTTAATTGTTTCTTGAGCTTGATAAACAATATATGAAGCTGGTAGGATGTCTCTTGTTAATATTAGTCAATTGCAAAATCACGAAAAACATTTAATTTAATAAAAAAAATATCAATATATATTTCTTGCTTTATCTTGCAAATTCTTAGAATTATCCACGTCTTGATAAATTTACAAGTTCATTTAATTCGTAAGAGAGTAATTAACCAAATTATTGATGATAAGATTGAAAACTTGTATCATTTCATAAACTTCATTTGAAAAATTGACAAATATCTTAGGAGATCTTTAAATAAAAACATTGACAAACTTCATTTTTAGATGATGAAATATATAGTTTCATAGAAAGTTTTACCAATCACCATTTGTACGCTCAATTTCTATTGACTTTTTTTTTTATTTTAAAAAAAAGCAATAAGAAGAATCCCAAACCATGAAGTTCTATTTATATATAATTATGGGCGTATATCTGACTTCCTAATTTTCATCAATTTTTGCTCATAGATTTTGCAATACTATAATAGGATCATTGACGGTTATTGTTTGTAGGAAAACTTATTATCGGTGATTTCGATTTTATCGATCGTTCAATCGGTAATATAATCAGCAATGAATATTGACAGAAAAAACACGCAAAGAAAAAAAATTACTAGCATCATTCTATCGGTATTTCCATCGGTGAAGATGACATATCACCGACAAAAAGACCATGTGTAATTTCATTGATGATTTGTTTTCATATTACCGACGGAATTAATCTGTCAGTGATTAAATAGTGTTAGTGGCATCTCCTATAATTCTTTTCCAACTCTCTAGAATCTTTTAAAGGACTTATTATGTCGGTAAGTCCGTCAATAAGTTTTTTAAATATTTTTCTTAAGAGAATAAATATAATAAATAGAGTAGAAAAAAATTAAAAGCAATTAAAATAAAAAAAATCAAATATTTAGTGTAGATTTAAAAATTTATCAATTTAAATATAATTCATCTAGAAGAGAGGTTTCCAAGGAAGAGGAGGAGAGGGTGGGTCTTCGTCGGGATCGAGGGGGTGATAAGATAGACCATATGTACCACCCATGTGTGATTTCAGCTCCATGTATAATTGTCGGATTTCAGCCATCTCAGCACCAAGTCGTTTTATCTAAGCAGCAAGATTGGTCATCCAAGCTTCAACTTTTTTGATTTAAAATCACCTGGAACTCCAAAGATTGATTACTCGAAATCGATTGTGAGCTTCTTACAACTGAAACACTTTGGACTGTCCACAACTCCTTGGCCGTAGTGTTTGAGATACCATAAACCCAATTTATATCTAGTCCTCCGGATGATCCTACCTCTAACCATAAATTCAAATCGAGTTTTGGATGGGTCGAAGGATCATTCTTGTATCTCTCTTATAACCGGGTGTTATATGTTTCCTAAAAAAAGAGTCAACTAATTCAAAAAAATAATAACTTAACAAAAGAAATTGTTGAAATCCAACATTCCATGAAATTCTGAGCTCAGCTATCCACGAGCTACTGCACCCCTTTCTAATGGTCATCATTTTGCATATGAGTTTCTATAAAAAGCTTCATCGGTCTGGTTTTATAACGAGCATGCCCACAGATTTTGCACTCGATCAAATCTTTATTTTTAAGGTAATACAACATATATAAGTTTGGACATATGTCAATTTTCTGATATACTAAGCCAAGGGGTTTCATCATGGAATTAGCAGCATAGAAGTTCTCTTTTAGTCTATTCTTTTCAGGTAAAATGCTTCTCGTTCATTTGACAATTCTATCGTAATCAGACTTACTCAGCCTATGATCTGACTTTATGGTGAACATTTGTGTAACAACCGATAATTTACTGTGATTTTTGCACCCATCCCATAATAGTTTGTTGGAGTCTTTTAAAAGATCAAAAAGCTTGGTCGCGTCTGCATTTGCTTCTTCATCTATGATTGAACATTCATTTGCATAACCCTGCTTCATTCTCATCGCTTCCATAATCATATTCCTATAAGGATTACTATTTTATCTGCAACTCCATGCACATTGCTAAAACTAGAAGTTGACCTAACCATCCTTTCTACTATGGTCTTGTAATGAACATATGGTTCTCCATGTGCAAACCAACATAAGTATTTTTCCATGAACCTGTTTTGTAGAAGATGCATTGTTACGACATCTGGATCAAGAAACTTTTTATTTTTACACCTCTTAAATGGACATCTAATACTACCTCTACTAATATTTCTTGGATTAGATGGTGTGTAATTAATAAAACTTTCAACCTCATTACAATAATTCATCATATGCAACCCTCCATGTTAAACTCGATACATCAAAAAACAATCATCCATTACTTATATCAAACCTATATATATTGATGACAACATGTATTAATTAATTATGTGACTAAATGAATTAGCTAACATTGGTTTAACTCAAACTTATTCAATCTATTTTAATTACTCTCTTAAATCATTATAAATTATCTAAATAAATTCAAATTCATCCACATATATCGAAATTTTCAGCTTAACAATAAAATTAACAAAATATAAAACGTACCCATTAAATAAACCATTATTTCTTTCATTACAAGACACCTAAGTCACAAACTAGAAATCAATTTCATCAAATTATAAACAAATACAATTTTTTAAAATTTCAAACAAACCCTAACATGTACAAATCATACATTTATACAACAAATTTATATGGGAAAATGATATAAAACAAGTAAACACACAAACAAATTAATAGTCTTATGGCTACGATAATAATTTAATTATATGTTTTGATGATAACATAAACATTGGACAATAGAACATTGATTTGATATAGTTTTAATATATGCATATCATATTGATTACTCTTGATGTATTCCATAAAGCTTTTAAATACTATGTTATAATGCTTAAATGATTTAATAAAGAATATGTCAATATGCTACATGTAACATGATTGTGTGTCACATGCATTAATCTTGTTATAATTGTTAAGTAAAACACAATGCATGCCATATATATAAGAAATAATTAAACAAGCAAGGAAAGGATTTTCAAAGGTTAAGAACGAAAAACTTGTAAACATAATAGTTATCGACTTCGCTTATCAAGACTTTGTAATAGGGTTTTGTCAAACAACATTAAACTTGTTTATGACATCTTATAATACCAACACAACCTAAACAAATCTAAAAGAGTCAAAGAAAATCAAGAAAATATCAAAACACAAAAATAGGACAAAATCTAGATAATAGCCAAAACAGTCTCTTCATTTTAGAAATGGCGAAGCAGTAGACAAAATGGTCCAACCTTTTTGAGAAATGGTATGACCGTTTCTGAAACTAGTCTAGCTTTTTCTCAAAACGGCTAGTTTGTTCTAAAAAATTTCAGAAACTCTTGGGGTTCTTTAAAAACAGTCTGACAGATTATAAAATTGTTTAACTGATTCTGCCAACAGGCAGAAAAATTATGTATAATAGCTCGTTTCTTTTCTAAGCCTATAAATAGCCTTTTACTTGTCTAAAATAAGTGTGGAACTTCTAAGGCAAAAATCTACGTATAATCCCTCTAAAAAACAACCTATAACACCCTTGTTTCATTTATAATCTTTCAAAAACAAGGTTAGATGTGAATTGACAAAATCCTTCTAAAGAGCTTAATTGTTATTCCAATCAACTATATTAAGAGAGTATGTTGTGGAAAGTGTAAGTAACACTCTAAACACTTGGAAAAATCTCTTAGAGATAAAATTGTGAGTAATTTAATACTTGTTCTTTAACAAGTATTGGTGAAAGGTATTCTAGTCTTTAGCCTATAAAAAGATTAGGGATAACGATTTGATCCTAAACCCGCAAATAAATTGGGTTTGATCTTGCACCCGCAAAAAGATCGTGTAAAGATTAGTCTCCCCGCTAAGAAGATCGATGTGTGATAGTGAAACTCTTGAACAAATCTTGGTACAATCTCTCTAAACTCTCACTATTTAATTATCGCATTTCTATTGTTTATTGCTTCCGCATTTGGTTGAATGTTTATAATTGCATGTTATTAGGTAAATTATTTTTTAATTTATAGTTTTACCTTGCATACCTAATTCACCCCTCTTAGGTGTTTATGTTACCTTAATCCTAGAACAACACAAACTACGTATACTACAAAAATATTTTAAAAATTAACATTTTAAAATTGAGTTCGAACAAAAAATAGATAGTTTTGCTGACTTGATGTATATATTCCTTAAAAAAAACTAAACTAGAACATGAATGCTAACAGACTGAGTGTTCAATGTGTTGAGTCCTTAAAAAAAACTGAACCAGAACATGGATGCTAACAGACTAAGTGTTTGATTTGTGGAGTCCTTAAAACAAGGGGGTTTGATGTTTTTTGCAGAGAAAGATGGAGGAAAAAGAAGAAAATTGGAGGGGAACATGGGGGGGATCGCTTGTCAGGTCATAATTTAAATATTATCAATAGATTTACAAACAGATATTACTGATGAATTTATTTTGTCGGTAATACGGTATGTAAAAATAACACGTCATTATAGCTTCTTTTTTTTAATTCCTTCTTTTCCCATTGTAATTCCTTCGGTATACACCGATAAAAAGTTATCATCGGTGTATACCAAGAAACATAGCGAGAAACTATTTTGTCGGTAAATTTCACTGCAATTTATCGATGGAAATTTGGCCATCGGTATATCCGTTTGTATTTGTTAATTTTCTGGTAGTGTTATAAGTAAAATCAATAGTTAAAAAAATTTGAATTTGAATCCTCATATTATTATTTTTAAATTAAATATGAATATTTTTTCAAAATTGAATTATGATGTTTTTTATTTGGTGAGATCGAATTTTTATGTTAAATTGTACTATACTAGTCTATTATGTAGTTGAATATATCCTCCAAATAAAAGTTTTTTTTTTTTAATAATTTCTATATAGAAGAAACATCGTGGCCTCTTTCAAAAACTATTACGGATGTCAACAATAGTTGTTTTTCATGATAAGTGTGGGAATCGAAGGGGAGAGAGAAAAAAGAAAAGAAAAGGAAAAAAAGAAAAAAGTTGTTAGAATCATGTCGTGGTTGCTTTTCCAACACACGTTGCTATAAGAGAGAGTCACTACCCATCCGATTTTAGTGAAACCATGGAAGGCCGACATCGAAGCTCGAGGAGGTCACATGCTAACGTGTGTGTTGCACGGATCATCCATATTTTTTAAATTTGGTCTCTTATTAGATTTTTTTTTATTTGATCCCTAATTCTTTTTTATCTCTTTAATTTTTTGATTTGGTCTCTTAGTCAGCCATTTCCTTTTTAAAAAAAATTAGTCTCTTACTAGATTTTTTTTATTTGGTTCCTGATTCTCTTATAACTCTTCAATTTTTTTTTTGATATGGTCCTTAATTCAGCCATTTTCTTAAAAAATTTGATCCTTCATCGAATTTTTTTATCTAATCCCTCATTCTTTTATAACTCTTCAAATGTTTTTATTTGGTCACTAATTCTTTTATAGCTTTTCAGTTTGGTCCTAAATTTCAGCCAACTTAAGCTTAATGAAAGCCCAAACATGAAGAAAATAAAGGAAGGGAAATGAAAGAGATAAATGGATAGACCGAGTTAGTTAAAAAACACTTTAGAGCTAAATCGAGTTTTGAACATGGTGATCGGGTTGTGTTTGGGCTCGTTTGATCAAACAGAACGTGCCAAACCAGCTCTTATATAATTCGATTCGAAACTTGAGCCATTCAATGGACCATAACATATATGACGACGCTAGATAGATTTAAAAAAACAAAGGAATTATACCAGCAAGGTATTATATTTCGATTCAATTTTTATTTTTAGTTTACAAAAAACATATAAATACATAATAAAACAAAGATTAGCAAGTCAAGCTGAAAAATAAGGTTTTTTTTTATCTTTTATTCATCACCTAATATCTCGATCTAGTTTTTGTTTATTATTATCAACTCTTTTTAGTTTTGACATATCTAATGATTGATTAATTTTATTTAACATATGGATCAAATACATTTTATGTTTTTTAGGTTTAATTTAAAATTTGATTATATATATATATATATATATAGTGCCGGAGCAGTGTTTATCTAGAAATCTTTCAAGTTTCGCACTTCTCCAACTGCCAACTGAGAGCAGCCACTGAGACAAGTCAGCTTCCATAATTTTATATCATATCACACAAAAAGCCTCTTGTCTCACTCACCCCACTAACTAATTCCTCTATAAAAAAACTATCTCGTTCCCAGAAAAAAAATTATCATTACAGAAACTAAAAAAACAAAAAAAACATTATTATAACATCTTTCTCCGTTATTCGCTAATTGTACCTGGCAAGTACCCTACCTGTACCCTCTCTTCTTTCATCACCTTTTCATGTCTACCCTTGTTTTTTTTTATTTGATATCTGTCTTTACAGTACTTTTTTATTTTTTTATTTTCAATTTTTTTTATTTTTAAATATATGAATACTAATTTTTTAAAATTAAAAAAATATATTATTTTTATACGTTATAAACAACCTCTGTTACCTCTCTATATATACACATCCCACTCTCCTCCCATTCCGCCTCTCCCTCTCCCTTCTCTCTCTCTCTCTCTCAAGAACTCTTCATTCTTCAAGCCTTCAATATTACATCTTACCGTCAGCAAGAACAACCCACTTGCTCTTTACTATCTAACTCTCAAATTAATCTTCTCGTAGTCTTTACGTTCTCTACGCTAATCTGTTGAATCCATCCTTTTAGAATGAAGCAGCTAATTCGCCGCCTCTCCAGGGTTGCGGACTCCTCTCAATATAGCCTTCTACGCCCGAATTCTCAATCCACCCCCTCCACAACCAACGCTCGCCGGAGATCAGGCGGCTCGAGGTCGGCCCACCGGCGAGGAGCCGACAAGCCGGTGCCTGAGGGGCACGTACCGGTGTATGTTGGCGATGAGATGGAGCGGTTTACGGTGAGTGCTGAGCTATTGAACCGCCCGGTCTTCATATGGCTTCTGAACAAGTCGGCTCAAGAATACGGGTACGAGCAGAGAGGAGTGCTGAGAATTCCATGTCACGTGCTGGTTTTTGAACGAGTTATAGAGTCGCTGAGACTCGGGCTTGAGTCAAGTGACCTTGAGGATCTACTTGGTTCTTTGTTCACCTCCGAGGACTATTTGTGAGATTACTTATATGTGGGGAGGTTTTTATAGATCCTTGAAATATATTGGCAATATCAAGAGATCGTTTTCTGGGATTTTCTTTTTGGTAAATATACCTCTTTCGATCTTGATGACGGGCGATGAAGAGAGATTTGAAAGGGTTTTTTTTTTTTTTTTTTTTTCCCGGTTGTAAAAACAGGGGCTGGGGAGAAAATAGAAAATTAGTTGTTCTTTTTGTTTGCCCTAATTTTGTAAGGATTGCATTTTATGGTTGGTTCTTGAGAAATTATGGGAAATTAATACAAAGGTTAATACCAATGAAAGAATCCATCTTGAGATTTGGTAAAATCAAGAAGCCACACTTTGGATCTTGGAGAGATCATCAGTTATTGCTTACATTTTATTTTATTTTTTTTTTTTTTTTATAAATAGTCTTTCTTCCCCTGAAATTCCTCATGCACATTTTATGCCATACTGTCACTACTCTCCCTTTGGTTGCCTTCTTCCCCTTTTCTGTTAAAGATAACGGGGAATTTGAGATTTTTGGGGTTCTATATCAATTAAGGTGACTTCTCATTAATTAGTCATGATTTAATTATGCGAGGAGTTTCCTTGATTTGGAGCGGCTAAATCAATATTAAATTGAAATATATATATATATATATATATATATAGGGGTAGAGGTGTTGATTAATAATTTATATGAGGCTATTTCTGTAAGTTTAAGGCGTGAGAGTATATTCCTGGCATGTGCTGCTGTCTTTAGTCCAAATTAATCTATCTAGTTTCAAAGACTGTTCAGCTCAAAATCTCTGTTATTTGCTGTGATTTGTCTGTTTAAAACTAAAACCGGAAGTTTATAAATGTAAGTATTTTATAAGTGTAGGCTATAAAGACTCTTTCTGGTCAACAATAATACATGTACAAATAAATTATGGAACAGAGGTAAGAGTAGACGATGAAATCATTTTCAAAGCCATTTTTTTTTATTTAATACAACTTATATTAAAATAAATATTTGAAAGAGTTTAAAGGAATACAATTTTGGAGAAAAAAATTATTTATTTTGTCAAAATCATAATTATTTATTTATGTATTTTTTTTATTTTGACGAAACATGTATTTTTTATTAACACTTGACTTTCGGATCAAAAACACCTAAATTTCAACTTTTTATATCCAAAAACCATGTAAACAAATCTTAGAAACCATAATAACCTCATTCTCAACTCTAAAAATTAAAAAAAAAAAAACTAAATAGTCTCCAATTAAAAAGGAAAATCATCTTTATTGAACTCATATATCAAAAATCAATTCATTAATACAAAAATCAATCCTTTTTTTCTCTAGTATGTGGCTAGCCAAAATTCTTTTCTCTCATCTCCCTTCATCAGTGACTTATTTATTCTCTCTTATGTCAACACTCAGAGACTAAAATGTGAGAAAAAAAATTTATGATCAAAAAATAAAAATTTAAAACTATAGGTACTAAAAATGCAAAAAATAGAAAAGTTTAAGGAAGAAATTCAACCTTTACAAAAACTTGAAGGAATAATTAAATTTCTTTTTATTTAGTTCATAATTAAAATAGATATTTAAAAGAAAGATAACTAATTAAAATTTGGATAAAAAAATGCATTTTGTTATAGGAATTATTGTTTTCTTATTAATGTTTTATTTTAATTAAGTAAAAAAAGTATTTTTTCTATTAGCAACGCATTTCTTGAATAAAAGACAACGATAATTAAAATAAGAATTTGTTAAAGATTTCAATAATTTTAAACAAATAGAAAAAATATATCGCTACCATCTAAACTTTGTTTTCTTATTAATGCATTTCTTTATTATTTTAATGAAAGTGTGTTTTTTTCATCAAAAGAACTATATTTAATTTTTTTAAAATAAAAACTTATCATAAACTCCAAAGAAAGTTCTAATAAAAATATTAAAACAATATCTCAATATTTTGTATTTTGTATGTGATTGGAGAAAACAATTAATTAATGTGATAAAATCATGTCAAAAATCTATTAAAAATAACAAAAAAATTATTTTCATTGAGTTTTTAATGAGTATATTTTTATTTTTTTCATATTAGATATATAATTATCAAAAAATAAATTGTTAACATTCTCAAAAAAATACATATAATATTATATAAGAACTATGGAAAAATTAATTATCAATTTATAGTGCATTTCAATCAATATATAAAAAATAAATTAAAAAAAAAACTATAAAAAAAGCTAGGCACTTGTGCCTAAGAGATTGGACCTACGCACCTGACCGGATACTTAAAAAACACACTTTCATTAAAATAAAATTAACAAAAAATAAATACAACATGTGATCTACTAGTTTAGATTCTAGCTATTAAATAGATGGTAAAAAAAGTCGAGTTTCAAGTTTTCTTTTAATCTAAAAACTTATTTTAATCTATTTTCACATGAAAATACCTAATAAACACTTTAATAATCTTAATATACCCATTTTCAATCTTAAAAGAACCCTAAATTGATAAAAAAAAATAATAATAAAACTAAACCCAATAAAAAAAATTATTTCTAAACTTTGATCTATTTTTTTTTAACGAGATGGAAACTCAAAACACCTCAATGACATTCATCTTATTAAAAGAAACTCAGTAACACATGGTTCAAGTTTTTCTCTCTTATCTCAAAACTCAAGGAGTGAAACATAAAAATAAAGTTTAGGATCCAAGTATGAAAGTCTAAAACTAAATAGACAAAATATATTTAAATGAAAAATATTGCTATGAAAATGATTTTTTTTTGTATAAAAGAAAAAAGCCATGCTATTTTTTTGTTTTTCTTTTTGTTTTGGTCTTGCTTTTATTTAAATATTTTTAAGACAAACAATTTAAATTCCATTCCATCAAATTGGACTCAAATTCAATATTGAGATTTTGTCATATACCTTGAATTGTCAAAAATATGAAAAGAGAAGAAAATATTAATACAAAATATCACAAACATTAAATGAAATGATGAAATGAAAAAAAATAGTTTAGTGACAAAAAAACAACACCTTTATTGAATATTACCGTCCATCGTGAATCACCATATAACTATAATAATAACTATAATAGCGAATAGTGAAAGTTGATTTTCTTTTATATATATATAGTTGCCGATAATAGTCATGGTCCAAATCCAAATCTCTTTTATGATTGGTTTTTGTAAAGAGATAACCGTTCCCTTTAATTTAAAATCATAACCTTGATATATTTGATAAATTACTTGCATTTGAAATCACTACTTAATAAAAATTGTTTGAAATATCAACATATAATGCACAAGGCAATTCTCATGTCCACATCATGATGAGTTCCATACATGATAAGCAAATACAATCATTCATTTATGATTTGGATGATTAAGAAAAATAATTATTTGATAAATATCAAAAGTTTATAAAAGTTTGAAATTGTTTAGTAAAAACCAAATATAATTTTTTAGGATAATTTGAAAGTATAAATAAAATATAAATAAAATATCACTAAAAATATATAAAGTATTTACTTTTTAGAATTATAAAATCTCATATGAAAAACAAGATAAAAAAGAAAGTTAATACTGAGAATTGTACCATCTATCATGAAACCTAAATTGCTCATCACTAATCAATAAATGTAAATGAATCAAGGACTACAAACTACAAAACTTACTCAAATTGTTTTCCTCTACTATAATAAAATCTAAGGAGAGCACCCAAACAAAGAAGGCGAAAAGAGCATAAGTTTTTTATTTGGTTTCTTCTTTTATACTTCTTTTGAGATTGAAGCTACTTCACTCCTATGTATATAGTAGACTAGGAATGCATAATTAAGTCAAAATTTATTAAACATTTAGTAAATGGATTGACAATATTTTTCTTTGACTTTACATAATGAATGAAAATATTTTCATTCAAGAACAAATGTTTTAATGGTATTGTGTATAGGATATATATGTCTTGAGATATTGACATGATCAAAGAGTTGATGTCTTATCCCAAGTGCAGGAGTGTCGAAGTAATAAATAACCTGGCAAGACCGGGGTCGAACCACAGGGAGGTCAACTATATAAATTACAAATAAAGAGAAAGATTTGAAGAGAATAATAACAGAAAAGGAGTTGAAGAGAGTTTTGGGATGTGATACTGGTGTAAGGATTAAATAATGATAAAACAGATGTCAAGGTTAGAGGATTCACTAATGGTATTTCAAATAAATATAATATAAATTCTTTTTATTACTCAATTGGAAACCACACACAAAGGAGGTTCCAATCGGATAATTTATCATTAATGGCTAATTATAAAGTATTAACATGATCATATTAATTATCTTATTTAAGTAACATCATACTTATAAATATCATCAGGCATTCATGTTGCTAACTTATGTTAACAACAAATCAAGTTCCTAGCATAACAACGATGTCGGCCGAAAACTATGGAGGATCAAGCATTTGATGAACCAAGTGTTATACAACACAAATCTAGATTAACCATTTAACAAGTAAGGTATTACGAATTAGTAAGATAAAAAGATAAGACATGTTAATAGCAAACTTTTTTGGATATAAACATTGAAGTCTATGTTGAGTTTATATTATACATATTCTAACACCATTAGAGAAACCTTTTCACCTTGACATAATTAACTTAGCTAAACATAATGAAGAAGAAGAGCATAAATAAACTAGATAAGAACGTAGTTATGATGAAAAGCATAAACAAGATATTAATGAAAGCAAAACTTAAGCATTACAAAATATAAAGAAAGAAAGCAATTCTCATGTCCACATCATGATGAGTTCCATACATGATAAGCAAATACAATCATTCATTTATGATTTGGATGATTAAGAAAAATAATTATTTGATAAATATCAAAAGTTTATAAAAGTTTGAAATTGTTTAGTAAAAACCAAATATATTTTTTTAGGATAATTTGAAAATATAAATAAGATATAAATAAAATATCACTACAAATATATAAAGTATTTACTTTTTAGAATTATAAAATCTCATATGAAAAACAAGATAAAAAAGAAAGTTATTACTGAGAATTGTACCATCTATCATGAAACCTAAATTGCTCATCACTAATCAATAAATGTAAATGAATCAAGGCCTACAAACTACAAAACTTACTCAAATTGTTTTCCTCTACTATAATAAAATCTAAAGCTAGAGGAAGGAGAGGACCCAAACAAAGAAGGCAAAGAGAGCATAAGTTTTCTATTTGGTTTCTTCTTTTATACTTCTTTTGAGATTGTAGCTACTTCACTCCTATGTATTTAGTAGACTAGGAATGCATAATTAAGTTAAAATTTATTAAGCATTTAGTAAATAGATTGACAGTATTTTTCTTTGACTTTATATAATGAATGAAAATATTTTCATTCAAGAACAAATGTTTTAATGGTATTGTGTATATGTCTTGACTTATCATTAAATATACTACTTTGTACCCTTTCAATTATTAGCTGGTTTTCATAATGGACACAAGTTATTGGGATTGGCTTTGGCCAACATGAAATATCTCTAAAAAATTCTAAAGTCACATAGATATTTTTCTAGCTTTATCAAGAACAATAAACTCTAATTCTATCTTGGATCTTGTGATACAAGTTTTCTTATAGAATTTTGCAAGACATAGTTCCTCTTCCAAGCATGAAAATGTATCCAATAGTGAATTTTGAATACTTAATGTTGAATATCATACTCGCAATACTATAATGCTCAAATACCATTAGGTACTCATCATAGTGTAGTTCAAGTCCAAGATACATCTAAAACATTTGAGTAACTTATTTATTTCTTTCCAATGATCCACACCTGGATTATTGGTAAACCTACCTAGCTTGCTAATTAAGTATGTAATATATGTTCTTGTATATTTCATAACATACATCTAGCCTCTAAATATTTCAAAAATATTACAATTGTTGTATTCTCTTATCTTTATTTTTAGATATATGTATATTTATATCTATTGATGTTTGACAATACTATTATGACCTTTATAAAATTTATCAAAACTCTGCTCAATATAATGAGATTGTGACAATATAAGTTCATTGAATGTCTTAGAAATTTTATTTTCTAGTATGACATCCACAACAAACAAGTCTTTCATGTAAAATTTATTTAATAACATTTTTTTTTTGTAAACTTGATCATCTATTCCTTTTTGCTCAAAATTAGCATGTTGTCCATATAAAGACGTACAATGATATAACCATTATTCATATTTTTATATATATATAAACACATTTATCAATCTCTTTAATTTTGAACTTATTTAATAACATAACTTGTCAAACCTTTCATATCATTATTTAAGAACTTATTTCAAACCATATAATGAATTCACAAGATTATAAATTTATTTTCCTTTCTTTAATGACAAACCCTCAAGTCATTCCACATAAAACTATTTGTCAAGATCACCATTTAAAAAGACTGTTTTTAAGTCCATTTAATATTTTCAAGCTTATTAATAGTTGTGATGACTATTAATGTCTATATAAAAATTATTATTAACACATGTGAGTATATGTTAAAATAGTTCATAACATTTTGTATTTTGAGTCCTTTTACAACTAGTTTTACTTTTTATTTTCCAATGGTTTCTATACCGAGATCTGTTTTCTACAATTTTTGGCTTAATGTTCAATCATGTTGCAAATAACGCATTTATCATTTAATTACTTAACAATGTCTTTGCCCTTCATAACAAGCTTGTTCTTTTAATTTTTATAATAGAACTTCATCACTTGTTCAATTATATTTTCCCTACCATTAAGAAAATGTTAGCTCTCATTTCTAATAATATATTATCTTCTGTCTTCAACCTCATAATAAGATCTTCAACTCCCATATCTTTTTGCTTATGCTTAATATAGTTCTTAAAGTCTTTTCAAGATGGTGATAATTTTTTAACTCTTAAACTTGACTCATTACAATACTTAAACACATCATCTTGAAGTCTATAAATTGGTCGACTATGAATTTTTTTATACTATCATCTTCAACCTTGTACTTCTAATCCAAAACTTTTCATAGTGTCTTTTCACTATTGATAAATCTATATACATGATAGAGTATATTGTCTAATTCTTTCAAGATGTACTTTTTACATACAAAACCAGTATGCATTTATGCATCTATAATTGTCGCAACAATGGGAATAGATTCTTTGTTTTACAAGTTTGACATATCTTCGCTTAAGAAATTTGACAAGTTTAAGGTGGTTAGATAAAACAACATCTTTTGTTGTCATTTTTTAAAGTTCAACGGTTTGAATTTTTAAGGTTTCTCACCATGCACAATAGAAGGTGATGGTGAAATCCTTCTTATTAAAGCACTACTTGCCATAGCATCATTTTTTAAAAAATAATAGCAACATTCTCCCGAGTAGACTTCATATTTTTATATCATGTTAATAAAAATTGATTATTTTAAGCAATCAAATTATTTAATTATATATATATATATATATATATATATATATATATATATATATATATAAACTAAGCAATAATTAATATAAAAAGATATAGTCTTAAGATTATTGAGAGTTTTTTAGTAATAATAAATTATATATTTTCAGGATAATATAAAACATATAAATAAAATATTAAATAAAAGAAGTACAAATATACACGTACTTGTAGAATTGTGGAATTTTCATATAAAAAACAAGAGAAAAGAATGTTATTATTGAGAATTTTTCTCTATGTCCCTGTAAATAAGTATAAATGATTTAAGTGCAACTTACTTGTTAAGGTATCAATAACAATACCTTGAAACATATGCACAACCATTTAAGGTTTATAAACTAGAAAACTTACTCAATCTCTCTCTCTCTCTCTCTACAACAACAAAACTAAAAGCTAGAGGAAGGAGAGCATAAGAACAAAGAAGATATAGAGAACATAATTTTTTTTATTTAATTTCTTCTTTTCTATTTCTTCTGAGAATGAAATCTCTTCACCCATATTTAAATAAGAGAATAAGGATGCATAATTAATTCAATGAATCTAAGAAGACTCAACGAAACTAATTAATTAATTCAAGATCAATTAATAGAATTAATTTATTATTCATTGAATTTGCAAAATTAGTAAACTGAGAAAATTCATCAAAAATAAATTAATTTATAATAATTTATAGAATCAATGAATATGACATTAATATACAAAGAAGCTGATTGATTAATTTTAAATTCACCTTTTATAATTTTGGATAATATATAAATACTATGTAAAAACCTTTTTTTTTCTCAACAACGTACGTAGTCTCAATGGTTGAAATGGCATTATCAAGCTAACTAATTACTCATTATTAATTAAGTGCTTAATTTGATCAATCTCCTCCCATCAAAGATGGATGATTTGTTTCTTGATTTTTCCTTTCGAATAAAACATACAATGCCTAATCATGTATAATTAAAATATATATATTGGCAATAGTGAATCGTGATTAAAAAAAAAATCCTTCTCAACTTCTTGGGTTTTCACATATTTAAGTTGAACTTGAATACAGAACTTGCTATTTTAATTTAATTTACGTGTTTATTATTTTTAATTACTCCACTTTTTTTAGGAATATAAAATTACTCCATGACATAGCGTGTGAAGATAATGCGTATTGAAAGTGAAGAGAAATGAATTCTGTTAAATATAATATTTAAATTAAGAGTAAGAAGGTTCGAGAGTCACAAACAAAAGAATTTTGGCTATTCATTGGTATTGTGAATTTACACAATGATATTGTTTTTTCATGTTTTTTTTATCCATGTTTTTTTTTTAATTTTATCTTTTCATATTGATTTTATTCAAGATTAGTCTTAATGGTTTATTTTAATAAGCTTGATATAAGGTTTTTATTGATAAAAAAAACCTCATAGTTAGGTTGTCGCTTAATTTTGTAAGAAATTGTTCCAGTTTTTTGTATTCCATCCAATTAGAACTATAAAGATCACAATTGAAAATTAGAAAATAAATAAACCCTTTTCATCCATGAGGGAAAGGGGAAGAAATTCCAAGCACGAGAAATGATCACCATAACCACACTGGAATTTCTTCTCAAACACATGTTACCTTAGAGAAATGGCAACGATGAGACAATTCCAATAGCAACATGAAAGATTGTCTTTGTAGGCCGAAGGAGGTCGCACACACGAACCCAAATATGGTGACACCTGTCACACGATGGAGCGTGTTCTACACTTGCTAGCCTTTTTTCTATTTTTTCAATTCATTCTCTAATGTAATAACAACTCTTTAATTGAGTCCTAAAATTTATCTCACACAATCCAAGCTCTTTTTTGTAATTTAGTCACTAATTGGATAACTTTTCAATTTAGTCTTCAATATCATCACACTCAGGCTCAAAATAAGGCCCAAACAGGGAGAGAAGAATGGAAAAGAAAAGAAAGAGATAGCTCACCAACCTAGTTAGCGCATTGTTGTCATCTCCATGAATGACCTGACTTGCAAACTATTCGGTTAGTCTGAGGTGGTCGGGATCGATGTAATATGTCATCGTCACAATCACAACATTAAAATAAAATATCGTCCATAATTTTTTTTAAAGTTAAACTATATTTTTACCGGTCATCTAGATTGTTTTTATACCTGTCAAATCAACTAGGTCACGTTATCGAAACTTCTATGTGGTTTAATTTGATGCTTGGCCTAGGTAAAGAATCAGGGCATGAGTTTCAACTTTAACCTGTTTGGTCAAGTTTAATAATATTGTCAAAGAATTTTACATGACATGTTTGCTTTTTTACAGTTAATAAAATAACACTAAATTTTCTTTTTTAAAAAAAATATGTCCAGCATTGCCTTATAATGAGGCACCGAAAATTGACACCAAAGTGAAGAATTCAGACCATGAACTCTTTGCCTCCAAGCTAGTGCAATGCGGGTCACATGACATATCATTTAAGCCGCAAAGTCAACACATTAATCTTAATTAAAAGCTTAATTATTGATGTAATTAGATAATGATCATGAATAATTAGTCTATAAAAAAATTCAACGAGTCAACGCTAGGAATCTCGACTGAAATGTAAGACTAATTAATCCTTATTACTTATGGTTAGGCTAATTTTTTATTTTATGTTGATTGTAGTGATGTTAGTAATTCTTAAGAAGTAGGTTTTTTTGTCCACTTTTCTTAGTTAGGATGTAGGCTAGGCCTTTATTAATTCTTCTTCAATTTCTCTTATTTGAGATGGATCATATATAATTTATCTTGACTCTCATTTTCCGATTAATTATAATATTCTTTTTGCTAAAATCTATGATTTTGTGACGACTAAAGAAACACATCCACGGCTTGTTCATGGGATACGCAACTTGAATGAAAAGAGCAAACAGCTACACTTGGAAAGACGAAGAGCATACGGGACAGTAAGAGTCTTGATACGACGAATGACAGATATTTAATTGTTCATTTAATCGATCATGAAGGCTGGAAACAGCTACACTTGGAAAGACGAAGAGCATACGGGAAATTTCTTGTTCAATAAAATCTCTTTGAAGGCTGGAAATTTGTGAGAATGATAATATATAGAGCAGTCCCTCAACCACAGTTTTTAATCGATCATGAATATCTTCCACATCAAGAGCTTTGGAGCTATATATACAGACAAATATTTATCATGAACTTTTGCAAATAGTAGAGTGGTCTAACCTTAATTGCTCATGTATCAGCGCAAGAACAAGCAAATAAATCTCACACATATATGCCAAAAGTATCTTATGATACCGAAAACATTGATTTTTTTTTTTAAAAAAAATCTCACATTGTAGCCTTAAGGGCTAAGGCAGTTTTAGTTTGGATGTAGGTCTTCGAGAAATTGGTCAAGCTATTAGCAGTATTTTGTGCTTGAAGTTGGAGAAATCTCTTAAAATATTATGTTCATTGCACATATCCCAGAGACAAGATGTCAAGATTTAGGCTCGTTATATGGTTAAAACATGCTTAGTTATAGCAGATAGCTTACTTCAAAAACGCAATATCCTAGATTTTGCTCTTTAAAAGGTCTTTATTTAAACAGCTTCTACATTAAACGTGATTAATTTTTTGAGATGCTCAACCACCACGTCAAATGGGTTTGGATCAAATTAACAATTTATTAAAGATTCAACAACTTCATTTTTAGTCAATAGACTAAATGCAAAGAAACTTGACTAACTACCAGCTAGCGTATTGATGTTATTAATTTATTCCAGAAACCCAATTCGAGTTTGGCTAGTATGTGAACTCGGTTTGGCTCAATCCAGGGGGGAGGGGGAGGGCTCGTCATATGCCAGGCAAAAAGAAGCCTAAAAAAACAAGATCTTGTGATCTGTAGTAGGGATGCAAGGATGAATATAAGCTGTGTACAGTTTTGTCAGAAATTCCAACATGGTATTCGCCAACTAAGACGCGCCCTATATGACTGGCTCTTAACAATGAATAATATAATATATAGAGAGAGATCACTCCATATATTATTAACTTGTATAACTGATTATCATCAATAGAAAATAACTTGAAGTTAGCAAAGTCGTTGTTCTTAACCTCTCTCCTCAATGATTCCAAGAAATCCACACTCATTCGGAAAATGCATGCGCTTGTGCTGAAAGTAATCGAGTTCTTCTAGTTTTAAGATATAATATATATGAATGGATATATATTTGAATTTGTTAATGGCCATTGCCACTCCTACGTTCTTGATCTTAGAATTTTTATGGTTAGAATAAGGTGAAGCAGGTGAAGTCGGGTTGATCTTGGCTCCTACGTCCGATGCTCATCAAAGATAAGTTTAACAGTCGAAATACTTTAAGACCTTCACCCTTTGCATCAATATTTCTCAACTAGATCTTGAATAATCTGTTGCATTCGTCATAAATTTCTCTCTTAGTACGACAACTTTATAATAATCTTAAAGAAGAAGAGAATATACAGTTGGAATTATTGACTTAAATGTGATGTAAATTAATTATTCCAAGAACAATGTTGGGCTAGTTTTATTTATACGCGTGACAGTAGAGTACCATGAAAATGCTAATGGCCTTGATTTGCGGTAATGGCACATGGCTTCGCATGTAGAGTCACGTTAAAACCTTCCCATGATCATCTTCTTCGAGAAAAGAGGGAATTTTTGCTCTGGATTTTGCACTTCTTCCTTAACGGGCACCCAAGAGAGAGTGTATAATAAGATATCCAAGAGAATTATTGGCCTGTATACGGTACGAAGATTAATTAGCATTTGAAGTGAAGGTGTGATCTGAGTCACATGGGGGAGAGTGAGTAGAAATTTCATGATTAATTGAGATCTTCATTGGTTTATTATCATGATTAGGAGATCTTTCTACAGCGAGGATTGACAGAGTTTCTAAGATTAACAATGGCAACAGGGTTTCGGCTTCACGAATCAGGCGTACCTTTGTTCCCCATGTTTCTAACACATGCTACAGTTCCTCGGAACTCACTTGGGACCTGTGAGAGAGTTCTTCACATGTTGTAGGAACTCATTTCTGCCTTCAACCCCCTCCCTCTCTACGTCCTTTCAACTGTATAATTATATTCATGTTTACTGTTTGTTAACCGTTATTTATCAACGAGATGCTTGTCTGGTTGTTTTTTTAAATCTACTTTTATTTATTTTTTTATAATTAAAATAAATATTTATATGAAAAAGAAACTATTTAAATTCTAAAAAATATATTTGTTGTTAGACGATTTTTATTTTTTTGTAATTTAAAATAACTAGGTAAGGATGTATCTCTTCAATCTAAACTCAATTTTCTTTTTTTTATGTATTTTTTTTATTAGAAGCATTGTTTATTAAATAAATAAATAAAACTTATCATGTTAAAAATATTAAAAATCATATCTTAATATTTTGCGTGTAATTGAAGAAAAAGCGATAATTAATTTGAGAAAATTATGTAAAAAATATATAATAAAAATAACAAAATAAAAAATTTATTTGAAAACTATTACCAAATTGAATGATATTTATTTAAATATAATTTTAATTATTTTAATTATAGTAAATTTTAATAAAAATTTAAGCACAACCTATTATTCTTATTTTTTAAAAAGAAAATAAAGATCAGTGACAACAGAAAATGGCACTATTCATTTGGATAGGTGTTTATGGTGATTTTAGGCAAATGCACAGTAACTAACGGTAAAAAAATAAATATTTTTTTTAGTTTATTTTATAATGTATAGTAATATTATTTGTTTTCCTTTTAAAAAATGAAAATAAAATTTCAAACTAACACAATAAGAATATTTTAGACTATGCATAGAAACTGAAGATCATACATGACTCAATAGATCGATCCTCCAGCCCTTCATAACCAAACCCCTCCCCTTAGGGCATAAAATAAAGGACTTTCCCTCTATAATATATTCCTGCTTCGGTGAGTGAATTACGGATCAGGACCTGTAGTTTATCAAAATTAACTAATTAAACCTTGTAGTATTTTATTGGTTTTTTAATTCTAAAAATTCAGACTATTAACTATAATTAATACTAGCCCTTTTCTGACATTTCCCTCGTGTTGCTAAGTGTCTTTTTTTTTCTTTTTCCAGAGAAATTATTCATATCACGAAATAATAATTAATTTTGTAACCTGTAGCAGCACTCTGCAAGCCACCAGGAAGATTAATCAATTGGGGCCCTCTCTGACATTAATTAATTGTAGCTCGTGAATTTCATAAAAATAAAAAATAAAAATCAATGGAGCCCGATGCGCGAGAAATGGGTTGATAGATCCAGCTTCATAGTGTTAGGCCTTCCACTAGGGCTCCAAAACAATGGGTTTTCTTCTTCAAAGTCCTGGGCCCTGTATTTAAGAGAAGATTTGTAAATCCAACGCTTATCGGGCGCTTGAGCGAAAAAGAAAAAAAAACACACAATTATTATATTTAATTATTTATATTATATTATAACGAAAGTTAAAAGAACTCATGATTTCACTTTCACTGTGCAAAATTACTTTTTTATTTTATTTTTAAACGGTAAACTCCCTTCGTTTAGTTATAGGGATAGGAAGGTATTTTTTTGCGATACATTAGTTATTAAAAGAAAAGAGTGGGTTAGACGGTATTTTTACCTCTTTGATACATACTATAATTACTAACTTTAACTTAAAAAAAAAATGTTTCCCTTAGGTAAAGAGGCTTTTCGGGCTTTTCAATTTTTTATGCAGTATAATTACTTAAATACCCCTAAAATAATATCTTTTAGCTTCGGATGCAAGGGTGCTTTAGTGTTTTGCTATGGTTTTTTTGTTATTCTTATATGAGGTGAAGGGTAATTGCGTTCTTTATACATATAAAATATTATTTAAATTAAGAAGTGGTTGGTGCGTGCCTAACACACTTCAACAAGTGGACATCGCCCGCCCTTTTAGGGTGGCGCGGGCGGTGCCAAAACAGATCTTATTTCCACTTTTTCGGATGGCATTTGATGTGTCTTACCGCCCTAATCACGGTGGTGAGGTGTGTGCGGTCAAAAAACCGTTGGTTGAGATCCGGCCACACGTTTTATCTTTCGTCTCTTTTTCCTCTCTCCCCTCCTAAAAAAACAAAGAAATATGGATATTTTATTTGTTTGTTGAGTCAAATTAGATCCTCATTCTTTTTATTGCAATGTATTTCATTTTAAATCATTTATTGAGTTAGTTTTGTTTTTCAATTTCATCAATTGAAATTTGATTTTTATATCAGATTTGATTCTTATTCTTTTAATTGTAATGTATTTGGTGTTGAATCCTTTATTAATTTTTTTTTCAATTTCATCCATTGACATATGATTTTTATATTAAATTTAGTATTTATTCTTTGATTGTTATTTTTTGTTTTTCATATCCTTTTCTTCATTGAAATTGTTTTTCAAATTAATCCTTATGATTTCATTTTTTGTGTCAAATTTGATTCTTATTCTTTTAAAATCTATATTTTTTTTCTTTCTTATCAATTTTTTTAATTTGTTTTTTCAAGTTTATCTCTAATTATTTAGGTTGGTTGAGAATTTTACATTGTTATTTTTTTGGATTTGCCTTTTATGCAACGATCCAACCTCATGTTTTGTGTTATAAGTTCTGAAGGTTGCACCGGATTAGATTCAATCATCTTTTATTTTTATTATTTTCATTCATCATCATTAAATCTATTGAAAATTAATATTCTTAAAAAATTTATTTTAGCCATTAATTAATAATTTAATGAATACAATAACCGATAATAATTAGATTTAGAAACAAGAAATAAAAATGTATTGAGATTTCTACGGAAAAGGGGGAAAAAGCATTAAACTTCCAATTTAATTCATTGTTAATAAAAAGTCAATGATATTAATAAAAAAAAATAGGTACCAAAATGTTAGAACTAATCCTAAGACAATGGAATTTTTTAAAAAGTTTAAAACCCAATTGAATGTCATTAACAATAAAATTACATGTATTTTAATACATTTTGAGAAAAATACAAAAAAGTAAATTAAAGCTGAACATATTGTTATATAACTTTTTTTTAAGTCAAACATATTGATTTTTTCTTCTTGCCATGTGCTTCACTCGTGTAATATTAAACTTTTTATTTATTAATTTTTATATGGATTGTTTCAGTAGTTATAAATTTCATATATATATTTGTCATTATAATATTTTTTAAAAAAACAATCCTTAAAAATTCATATATTTTTTTAACAATACTTAAAAATTCATTATAATACTTAAATTTTTAAATTAAAATGATTCTTTAATATTATATTATAACTTTAATATTCAAACGATTATGAATTCAAATCTCATTATCCATATAGAAATTAAATACTAGAAGTAAATTTTAAACCGAAAAAAGCTTTCACACGTGTGTTATGTAGTTTTTGGTTCCTAATTAACGAGTCAAAGCAAATCACGAATTCACGACCTATATTAGGCCTCCTCGGGATCCACTTACTTGGGCTGATTAACGGATATGTGCAGATTAAGAAAATTCCACACTGATTCTGGAAATAAACCCAACCAAGGTTGTCAAAAAAGCATTTTTAACGCAACATGAAAAATACAAAATAAACTCAGATCGTAAAATCGTAAGGAATTTTTTTTTCATAGAAAGTTCAAGCACCTTAAAATACATGGTTCAAATAAAAATTCATACATAATTTAAGTAACTTTTCATTAACTAATAATTAACAAACTTAAAACAAACAATCTGTTAATGTGTCATGTAAACTAAAACTTGCGTCATTGCCTTCATCTCCTCATTGTTTCTTAGACATTCATCATATTAGTATCATCAAGAGGATTATTAGTGTTACTATTAGTACCAACACTAATATTATAAACATTAGTGTTACTATTAATACCAAGACCAATATTGTCTGATCCTAGAAATTCATCTATATGGTGTTATATTAATTCTGACAGGGTGTATTGTATTGGTGTTGCAGAAAAAAAGCAGGCAATATTGAAACAACAATATTGAGTCAACTCGCGAGTTAGACACCTATGGACCTATCATCAAAC